>Ga0310691_10005418_pt1 | contig 13994 bp, 7 predicted proteins | sample 176DNAGHGlowgp2_FD_203887 | JGI IMG/M metagenome (GOLD analysis project Ga0310691, IMG submission 203887) | Sheep rumen microbial communities from Palmerston North, Manawatu-Wanganui, New Zealand - 1766 DNA GHGlow gp2 (v2) (version 2) | ecosystem: Host-associated > Mammals > Digestive system >... | reverse complement strand
AACAGCGAAGATTTATGAAGGGTTTCTCAAAAAACGTGACATGGTCGCAAATTGGAAAACACTGAAATAAAGGGATACATAGAGAAATGCAAGATAAGTCCTGTTTATCCCGACCATGAAGACGCTCGACAAGTAAAAAGCCCGAAATCTCGGGATTCTTACTTCTGGAATTTTTACGACTTACGACCAATTTACGACCATAACCTGTCGTAACTATGATAAGTTATGACGCAAAAAATCGGTAAAACAAGGCATTTGCAGTCCGCAGAAGCTACACAAAAACACGACATCTTACATCGTTAACCAAACGACCTGTGAACAACATAAAGCTTTACAGGTCGTTCCCTTTTTCAGCAAATCGCGGAATATAGGCTTTGAGGTATAATGAAATTGCTCTAGCAGGCCTGATTACCATCGAGGAGTTGGTCGTATGAAAAAGTCAAAGCCGGACATACCAAAACCGTCAAAAATACAGGTAGAATCGTACCTTCGGTCGTGGGATAATTTGGAGAATTACCACCTTCAAGAGGATGCTCTGGACAAACTCTTTTTCTCGCTATGCCCTGAAAATAGGGAGATCTCGGACATCCTTCTGAAAGTCGCTGCTCTGAACGACTTCTACAGTACCAACATCTTTTCTGTATACCCGGTCGCAAAACATATACAGTCTCTGGACATTGATCCGCGGTTGAACGCCGGAGATGTCTCGGTCGTAAAAGATATCCAGAAAGTGACTATCAATAACGTAGAGAAGAACTTCTATTCCTTCGCGACGAAGTATTGTAGCCACCACAAGCCCCTGGACTTCCCAATCTATGACAATTACGTTGAAAAGGTTCTGTGTCATTTTCGTGATCAGGACGGCTTCGCATCCTTCAAGACACCCGATTTGAAGGAATATGCCTGCTTCAAAGAGATTCTGATCGCCTTCCGAGCCTTTTACGGGCTGGAAGATTACAATCTGAAGCAGATCGACAAGTATATATGGCAGCTCGGGAAAAAGTTTTTTCCACGATACTATAGTAAGAAAAAGTAATAGCGAGTGCAACCTTCATTTGGGAATAATCAAGATCAAAAGATTCTTATTAGTCTGAAATGATATATACTATTTACATGAAGATTGAATCAAAAGTTATATGCATGGAGAAGAAGAATGGCTGTTATTCACGAACTGTTAAGCCGTGTCGATAATGAAGAATTAAGAACACGACTGGAAGAGGAAATCAATAAGATATCGAAGCAAAAGAAATTTGGCCTTGTATTTGAAGAACATTTGCCTGAATGTACACCTCTTTATGATATTCCTGTTAAAAAAGGGGCGGTAGTTGCTAAGAAAAACGGCAATGTAAGTGATATGTATGAGGTAGCATCCATTCAGGACAATTTAGCTTACTGTATTCACCAAACTGGGAAAGAAACAGAATGCATTCCCATTAATGAACTTGTATGCGTTGCTCAGTTTGGCGAACCAATCTACCCATATTTGCAACCATTAGATAGTGTGTGTAATGCGCCAGATAGTAACTTATGGCACACACTGATTGAGGCAGATAATTATCATGCACTTCAATTGTTGAAGTATCTGTATTCTGGAAAGGTTGACTGCATTTATATTGATCCACCATATAATACACGTGACAAGGACTGGAAGTATAATAACGATTATGTTGACTCTGCCGATATGTATAAACATAGCAAATGGCTTTCAATGATGGAAAAACGACTTAAGTTAGCAAAAAGTTTGCTGAATCCTAAAGAATCGGTGCTCATAGTTACTATTGATGAAAAAGAGTATCTTCACCTAGGTTGTTTGCTGGAAGAATTATTCTCTGAAGCAAATATCCAAATGGTAAGTAATGTTATAAGTCGGAAAGGCTCTATGCGAAGAAATGAATTCTCAAGATGTGTAGAGTATATCTATTTTGTTATGATTGGAGATGCTTCACCAGCTGATAGTACTAACGATATGAGTGGCACTGGAAATGAAGCGAATAATGCTGAACCGGTTACATGGCAGTATTTAAAAAGAAGAGGAACCAGTTTGGGCGCAAGTCGTAAAGGCCGTCCTGGATTGTTCTATCCGATTTTTATCAATAGACTAACTGGTACATTTCATTCGGTAGGAACCCCACCGCCAATCGATATTGACAGGCGTAGCATCTTACCTCCTGATGGTTGTTGGGCAGCGTGGCCTTTGCGACCAAATGGAGAGGAAGGAGTATGGCAAGTTCAACCGAGCCGACTACTCGAACAACTTGATGATGGAACCTGCTATCTTTCAAGTGTTGATGAATTTACAGAAACGGCGCAATTCTTGTATTTGAAAAATCAAGACCGTCAAAAGGTTCTTTCAGGAAAAGTTAAGGTTTTAGGAAAGGAACCTTCAGGAAAACTAATTCTAGAAAAGGAAGAAGGCGGGAAAACCGTTCGTCCTAAGGACGTATGGGTTGTCGAATCTCATGATGCGACCCACGGATCAAATCTACTGAATACAATCTTTGTCAATAAACGTTTTTCGTATCCCAAATCTCTTTTTGCAGAAAAGGATTCAATTAACTTTTTTGTTGGTAATAAACCCAATGCTCTCATTCTTGATTTTTTTGCAGGGTCTGGAACAACGCTTCATGCCGTTAATCTTTTAAACGCAGAAGATGGAGGGCACCGACGTTGTATTCTAGTTACAAATAATGAGGTTTCTGCAAGTGAAGCTAAAGAATTAACGTCGAAAGGATTTCATCCTGGTGATGCTGAGTGGGACAGACTGGGAATAGCACGCTATGTGACTTGGCCAAGAACAGTATGTTCTATTTTGGGAACTAATGTTGATGGAAAACCGCTAGATTCGGACTATGGAACATATCACAGTGGCTATGTTGAATTTGAAGAGACGCTTTATGACGAGAACGGAAAAGAATGCAAGAAGAATCTGTATATAAAAAAAGATAAGATTTGTGATAACGAGCGCCTCAGCCAGATGAAAATGTCTGATGGGTTCAAAGCAAATGCTGTGTTTTTCAAATTAGGATTTCTCGACAAAACATCGATCTCCCTTGGCAGACAACTTGTTGAGCTCTTTCCCGTTTTATGGATGAAAGCAGGAGCTGTAGGTCCTTGTCCTACGCCAAAGATGGATGAACTAAATCATTACTGGTTATCTGAGGATAATCGAATGGGAGTTCTCATAGATTCTGCATATTTCGCTGACTTTGCACGAGCTGTAAATTCATCCAACAAGATTACGACTGTATTCATCATTACGGATTATGAAGCCGAATACCAAACAATGCGGAACAATCTCCAAGTAAAAGAAACTTACCAGTTATACAGAGATTATCTTGATAATTTCAGAATCAATCAAAGGAGATAAGGCTATGAATGTGGAATTAAGACAGTTTCAGCAAATTGCCGTTGAGGATTTGCGTGTTAAAGTAGCGCTAGCTCTTGGAAATTATAACATGATGCATATCCCGCAAGTTGTTTCACTTCAAGCGCCAACCGGGTCAGGCAAGACCATTATTCTATCTGCTCTTATTGAAGAGATAATGTATGGGACAGAGCGCTTTGCTGAACAACCAGATGCTATTTTTGTATGGCTTTCGGACTCCCCAGCACTAAACGAACAGTCAAAGCAGAAGATTATTGCTAAAGCTGATAGAATCCGCCCTGGCTCCTGTATTACTGTTGAAGATTCTTCTTTTGATCAAGAAACTTTTTCGGACGGATATATCTATTTTCTTAATACACAAAAGATTGGAAAAGCTGGAAATCTGACTCAACACGGTGATGGAAGAACATATACTATCTGGGAAACGATTGAAAATACTATCAAGAGTAAGTCTGATAGATTGTATTTCATTATAGATGAAGCTCATCGAGGAATGCAGGGACGTGAAGCGGGTGTAGCGACAAGTATCATGCAACGGTTTATTAAAGGTGACTCGAGATTAAAGCTCTCTCCAGCACCTGTAATTATTGGAATGAGTGCGACTGCGGCAAGATTTAATAAACTTGTTTCTGATACGACCTCCACGATTAACAAGGTAATTGTTACAGCAGCTGATGTGCGTGCATCTGGACTCCTTAAGGATAGAATTATTATTACATATCCGGATAACCCTGAAATTCACAATGATATGTCAGTATTGCAAGCGGCGTCCGATGAATGGAAGAACAAAAGCGAACACTGGTATATGTACTGCACCGAGCAGCATTATTCACATGTTTATCCAATCATGGTTATCCAGGTAAAAGCTGGAAGTGGCAAAGAACTGTCAGACACAAATCTGGATGACGTGATTGCAAAGATTGAAGAGCGATGCGGCATCACTTTTAAGGAGGGCGAAGTAGTACATACTTTTGGTTCAACAGGAACAATTCAACTTAACGGATTAAATGTTCCACATGTTAATCCTGAGGATATCAATGACGACAGACGCATTCGCATTGTTCTTTTCAAAGAAAACCTTTCAACTGGCTGGGACTGTCCTCGGGCTGAAACGATGATGTCATTTAGACATGCAGAAGATGCTACCTACATTTCTCAATTGCTAGGCAGAATGGTACGTACTCCGCTTGGAAATAGCGTTAATGTTGATGATTCTCTTAATGATGTTCGCCTTTTTTTGCCATACTTTAATAGAGAAACGGTTTCTGCCATAGTTAATGAATTGCAGAACACTGAAGGTGAAGATATTCCGACAGTAGTTGATAGTGAATCTATCGAAGCAGCTGTCTATGCGACTTGGACAACAAGACCTACCCATAGGAAGCGAGCTCCCAAACAAATTCCGGGACAGATGAGCATATCTGATCTTCTTATTGAGAATCAGATGGCAAATAATGACAAAGATATGAACAGTTCTGATACGTCATCTGATGTAGCTCAGTCTTCTATCTCACCGCGGATCCAAGAGATTCTTGGTGGGTATGATCCGTCAAGCTCGATGGAGACTCGTACAAGCGGATTTAGCACTCCGGTAGCTCAATCACCACGGCCGACTTTTACTGTACCGCGTTTAGTAGAGACATCTGACCCAGATGCCCCAGATTTTGTCTACGAGCAGATGGAAATAACTATGTCTATAGACCGGGAAGCTGTTACAAAATTCATAAACGAACAAGCTTTGATTTCTTATGTTGTACGCCAACAAAGAACGTACAGTTACTTAAAGTCGCTTTTAGATTTGGCGTCATTGTTGACTATTACGAATATCTATCGTGAAGCCTCTGAATCAGTAAAACAAGATGTGGCTGAAATGATTCATAGTTATATTGAGGGGTTAAAAGTCGGAGGAACATATGATTCCAAAGCCGAAAATGTGTTGAAATTCAAGCTCCTTATAGATGTGTTTGATGTGTTCGGGAACTCCATCAAGGATTATGTTCAAAGTAGCATATTTGATACAGCAGAATCCGATTTAGATAGACAACTGCGTGCAGCAGAACTGCGCCTTGGTGGATATGGCTTCTGTTCTTTCTATGGCAACAAATATATAGACGAAGAGAATCCTTCGTCATATAAGATTGATTGCATTATATTTGCAGCAGATCCTGATTGTATAGCAAAGTTAAATTCGTATGCGGAGAAGAAATTTAACGAGTTAAATGACAATTACCGCGTTAAGTTTGCTAGACTTGCTGATAGATTCCTTAACCAATATAGAACTATCGTAAGAAATTCAGATAAAGTAACAAAGAATATTTTTAAGATTCCTGAGGATATTCAGGCAAAGGAGGACGCTAACGGCAAACTGTTCTATAATCATCTCTTTATCAATGATGAAACCGGTGCAGCAAAGATAAAACTGAATAGCTGGGAAGAAGCAGTCATTGAAGAAGAATCAAAGCGTCCGGACTTTGTATGTTGGCTAAGAAATCCGGCTGGAACTTGGGGCCTTTGTATACCTTATGAAATCAATAATGAGGTTCGCGGGGCATATCCGGATTTCCTTATCATTAGGCGGGATTCGGATGGAGAATTCATTATCGATATTCTGGAACCGCACGGATCAGACTGGGCTGATAATCTTGGTAAGGCAAAGGGATTTGCAAAATATGCGGACCAAGAGATACATATTGGAAGGTTCGAGTTGATTCGAATGGCGAAAGATGCCGCTGGCAGAGAAAGACCTAAACGTTTGGATATGTGCAAAGGAGAAGTCCGAAAAGAAGTCCTAGGTGTTATCAATAATGATCAGTTGACTCATGTGTTTGATGAGAAAGGATATTTCTTTGAGGATAAATAATTATCGTGGATGATTTGGTTTCTGATAAAGCTGAATAAAAAGTATTCTAGTGGTTACAAGTATTTGGAGGATATTACTATGTATGACAAAGAGATTAATCAGATAATTGATGCCTCTAAAAACAATGCACTAACGATTTTTGTTGGAGCTGGAATATCGGCTATATCCGGTGCTCCGACTTGGAGCAAACTGCTTGATGCTATTTGTATTGAATTAGGCATGGTGCCTCCAGAGTCATATTCATCGGATGATTTTTTGCGCCTTCCACAAGTACTATTCTATTCGCTTAATGAAGATGAAAAATCGTATTTGAACTTTGTTAAGAAACATGTTGTTGTCGACGGGCTGATTCCAAACCAATTTCATAAGGAACTGTTAAATCTTAACCCGTCTTCTTTTATAACAACAAACTATGACACTTTACTTGAAGATGCTGCTATGCAGAATTGTCAGGGGTTTAAAGTTGTATCAAAAGATTCCGAAATACCGAGCATCTATGGTGATCGGTATATATTAAAACTTCATGGAGATTTTAAGAATAACAATATAGTACTTAAGGAAGAAGATTACCTTAACTATAGTGAAAATTTCAAACTTATGGAAACCTTTATGAAATCGGTTTTCTCAACGAATACAGTAGTTTTCATTGGTTATAGTTTAAATGATTACAATATTAAACTCATACTTAACTGGACTAAATCCATGTTGAAAAGTAGCTTTCGAAGGCCCATCTTCGTATACACAGGCGAGAACCCGCTATCTCCTGAAGAAAAACTATATCAAGAATCAAAAGGCTTGACAGTAATTGATTGTATGCAACTAAATCCTGATGATTCTACTTACAGTTCACAATACTCTGCGTTTTTTAAACTGGTAAAATCATATTCAACCACTTCTCTTTCCCAGATGACAGAGGAACAGGCATTTTCTCTTCTGTATAAACTACTCTTACCTTTGAATAGTTTGAATGCTCTGCGAATTAGTGATGTTACCAAGAAACTATATCCTTATATTGTTTCTGTTGGAGACGGAACAATTAGAGTGCTGAAAGAAAATGCTTTGATTATGCAGAAGTTTGTTAGCATTCATAAAATGTCATCTAAGAAGCGCAACACACTTTCACGATCTGTTAGAAAAAAATACGAGGCAATATTGATGGTGTTGAAAAAAGCTCGTATTGGATTGATAGAAATCCTTGATGGCAATAGATGTACAATACGTAGTAATTTGCCTTTCGCAGATAGACTTTGCATTATGTATGATTACAGTGCTATGAATGCTTTTGTTTCTAAAAAGAGACTATCGTTGTATGAGAGATACAAAAAGGCCTTTTATCTTTCAAGACTAAAGCGGTATGATGAAGCATTCTTCTTGTGCTCAGAAGTAGCTTCACAAGCGTTTAAACAGAAAGATTATCTCCTATACTATTTGGCAAAATCAAATTGTATTAGTTTGGAGAAGATCATAAAGAACATTAATAGATGGTATCAATGTTATGATATGACGGCTGTTGATTTGTTAACACCTAGTGAAACAGAGACGGATAACTTGTTTCTGCGTCTTCCGGCAGCATTCCGAAATGATTATAATACACTAAACGATCTCTTCAGCCCTAACATGTTGTATAAGTATTCATATGAAGCTTTCACCGATGGACAAAAACTGCGGACAGCGATAGAAAAGAACACAACTGAATTCGGTCTTACAAGTGGCGGAAAAGCAGTGATTCGCATTAACGATTATATCAATTTTCTACTTGGGAACTGTATTATAGCTGATGAGTTTTCTGAATATAGAAACACTATCAAAAACCTAATGTCTCTTCTAGTATATAAGTACGCCACTCAAGAAAAAACTGTGCTAGGAAACAATCCGTTTTCAGACTTTGCCGGTCCGAAGATTTACTTTGACGAAGTAGATTTTTACTGTTTTATAAAGTGCTTTACAGATAAGGAAATAGTATCATTATTCAAACAATATAATATTGAGACAATAGCGTTCGAACATATGACCGAAGTGGAACAGATTGTATGTAATATGATGGATTACTATGATAATGTGATATCTGATTCTAGTCGTGTTTATGAAGCTTTGTCTTTGCAAGGAGAGATAAAAGTATGTATATCTATTCTACGATACGTTGATATATCTCAAGAAACTGTAGATAGAATCTGTGATTTCATTTTGAAACATTCCTTTAGAGATATCATGATTGATGACAAAGTATTCTTCCTTGATGCTCAGTTATATCATCGAAAGAAAACGAGTGAAAAAACCGAAGCTGTGGTCCAAGAAGTGTTTATTTCATACTTGGATAAGCATATTGAGTGTTTGCGAGAAAACAAGCAATTTGAATTGGCTTCATCTTGTGGCGCAAGCTATTTCAAGCTTGTTCACTATATTCACCCTGGCAGACGGGCGCCCTCAATAGGACCTTTATCTCGGCGCATATCAAAAATTGTGAAATATAACCTTATTGTGATGGTCCGGCCAGTATACCGTGAATACTGGAGATATATCTCAAGGTATCAGAAAAAGCGTTTTATCGCTTGGATCAGAGAATTGATTGATAAACAGTTTAGGTTCGATTTGTTAACGGCATTAGTTGTTTGTGGAGCAGAGATAGAAGAAAACGAGATAAAACTTCTTAAGGAATATCTGCTAAACAGATTGAAATCAAGAGATGACATGGATGCACGCGGAGCTAAAATTTTATCAGCGGCAGATCCAGATGAAGATTTTAAGCAAGTCGGATACTGGTGTATGATTCATGTCCTAAAACACGAAGATTTCAAGGAGTTTGTTGGAATTAACAATGCGTTTGACTTTTACTATCTGTATAACAAATACGATTTCCGAAAGTTCGAAGTATCCTTTTTGTTAGATAGAAACAAAAATGCACTGCAATTAATTGCAAAGAATCGTGAGGTGAGAGCAAAAATCAGAAAGTCTCTTGCTCAGGAGATTAAAATGCACCGCGTAAGTGAACGTGATGAAAAAGAGCTACAGCGAATACTTATAGAATACTTCTGTTGAGATAGTTGGAATATCTTTGATAGATGTCGGACTGATACTAAACTGAAATGCAACAATGTCAGGTGTTTTCTGCAATTGCGACGTCCTGGCGAGTTTCCTGCTCTCTGCTTGAAAATGATTGCTGTGTGAAATATAGTAACGAACTTAATATCTACGATAATCTTAGCGTATAATCAGCAGTTTGAAATCGCCTCGCAGTTGGTATCATTGCACAAGCTGTGCTTTAAGTGTTGGAAACGAATTATGTCTTAGTTTGTGACATTCGATTATGATGATATACCGTTATCAGAAATGTCAATACAAATCTGATTTATTCTTTCATAGTGTGTTATCATTATTCTATGAGAGAAGATAAAGAAAACCAACTTAATAAGGCATTAACTACAGCATTTATCGATGCTTCAGTTGAGAGTAATTTGGCTTTGAAACCGGTGTTCCTGGCGAATAGACCTCAAGATGGAAAGAAGATTATTTCTGATCTTGAAGAGGAACTCCTGGGTTGTGATGAGTTTTCTATAAGTGTCGCCTTCATAACGATGGGTGGACTGGTGCCGCTGCTTCAGACATTGAAAGAGTTGGAGAAGCGTGGAGTTAAGGGAAGAATCTTAACTACGGATTACCTGAACTTTAGCGATCCGCAGGCGCTTCTGAAACTGCACGAACTGAAAAACATAGATATTCGCATGTATTGTGTGAAAGATGGCGGAAAAGGCTTTCATACAAAGGGATATATATTCCGAAATGATGATCTTTACCACATTATAATAGGAAGCTCGAACCTTACTCAGAGCGCCCTTACGATCAATCACGAATGGAATACTAAGCTTATATCCACTGTTCATGGCGAGATGACTGAAAACATCATTCGTGAGTTTAATGAGCTTTGGAATAGCAGAGAAACAAGATCATTTGAAGCTTTTTATGATGAGTACAAGACGAAGTATGAAGTGATCGCTCGTCAGCGCGAGATCGCTGCCAAAGAACAAGTAGTTCCACTAGAAACCGCACGCTTAGAACCCAACAAGATGCAGGTTGGATTTATTACACGACTTAAGGGCCTTCTCGCGGAGGGAGCAGACAAAGCACTCTTGATCTCTGCGACCGGTACCGGAAAAACATATGCATCTGCATTTGGTATTCGTGATGCTATCCAACCGTCTGGAAAAGTTCTCTTTGTCGTACATCGAAAGGAAATCCTAAGACAGGCTCTTGAATCTTATAGAAAAGTGTTTGGAAGCAGAGCAAAAATGGCTCTGCTTACCGGGGATGATAAAGACTTTGAACAGATTAAGCAGGCTGATTTTGTGTTTGCGATGGTAAATATGATTAGCAAGCCAGAAGTATATGAGCAGTTCTCGAAAGATGAATTTGAAGTTATTACGCTGGATGAAGCTCATCATAGTACAGCCAACAGCTATCAGAAAGTGATCGACTACTTTACGCCAAGATTCTTACTTGGTATGACAGCAACACCGGAAAGAACGGATAAGTTCAATGTGTTTGAATTATTCGATTACAATATTGCTTATGAGATCCGTTTACAGCAAGCAATGGAAGAAGATCTGTTGTGCCCTTTCCATTATTTTGGCATCACTGATTTTGAAGTGGATGGTGAGGTTATTGATGAGGAAACAGGACTTCGCAACTTCAGATATCTTATCAGTAACGAACGAGTCGACTATGTGATTCAGCAAGCAAAGTATTACGGCTATTCGGGAAAACGAGTGAGAGGATTGATCTTCTGCTCCTCTATTCAAGAGGCAAAAGAGTTATCGGTAAAGTTTAATGAACGAGGATTACGTACGCTTGCACTGGCCGGTGAAGATTCTTCTGAGAAACGAGAAGATGCGATCGAGAGATTGGCAGATGACTCTCGTTTGGATAGATTGGATTACATCCTCACGGTGAATATTTTTAATGAAGGCGTAGATATTCCTGAAATCAATCAAATCATTATGCTTCGTCCAACTGAGAGTGCAATAGTCTTTGTGCAGCAGCTTGGCCGAGGTCTTCGAAAAAGAATTGGTAAAGACTACACAGTTATCATTGACTGTATTGCAAACTATAAGAATAATTTCCTTATTCCGATAGCATTATCTGGCGACCGAAGCTATAACAAGGATAATGTTAGACGCTATTTGCTGGAAGGAAACCGTGTTATTCCAGGATGTTCGACGATTCATTTTGATGAGATCTCGAGGAAAAGAATCTTTGCCGCTATTGATTCAGCGAATTTCAGCGATATTAAACTGATCAAGCAGAACTATAAGAATCTTAAGGATAAACTAGGGAGAATACCTTCGCTCCTGGACTTTGACAGATATGGTGAGATGGATGTGCTTCGCATATTTGATAACAACTCACTTGGGTCATACTACAAGTTTTTGGTGAAGTACGAACCGGAATACACGATTCGTCTTTCTGCTTCGCAGGAAAAGGTCGTTGAATTCATATCTCGAAAGATAGCAAATGGAAAGAGGATCCATGAGATAGAGTTGCTTGCTCTTATGCTTAAAGAACGAAGCAGGCTAATGGAAAAGTTGCGTCAAAAGCTAAACGTGGATTACGAGATTAGTCTAAGTGAGAACGTATATGAAAATGTCGTTAATGTAATGACGAATGAATTCCCATCCGGATCGGGAAAAGCATCATACAAGGAATGTGTTTTCTTAGAACGAGTTGGAGATGATTATTGTTCTTCTTCGGAGTTTGCGAAGATGCTTGAGAATGAATCTTTCTATGACATCATTCATGAACTGGTTGAATTTGCAAAATATCGTTATGATCGTGACTATAGTGAACGTTATCAGAATACGGATTTCGTCCTCTATCAGAAGTATACATATGAAGATGCATGCCGTCTTTTAGGATGGGAACATAACGAGGTTCCGTTGAATATCGGTGGTTACAAGTATGATAAGAAGACTAAAACATTCCCGGTTTTCATAAATTATGTGAAGTCTGATGACATCCAGGATACGGTGAAATATGAAGACCATTTTGTTGCCAATGATAGATTAATCGCTATATCGAAGAGTAACCGGTCTCTTGGATCGGAGGATGTACAGAACTTCTTGTTTGCAAAAGATCGCGGTATTGATGTCGAACTCTTTGTGAGAAAGAATAAAGATGATAAGATATCTAAGGAGTTCTACTATTTGGGACGTATGACAGCATCCGGTAGAACGAAAGAATACATTATGCCCAATACGTCATCTTCTGCAGTTGAAATTGAGTGGATACTTGATACACCGGTCAGAAATGATATATACGAATACTTAGTAAATGCATGAGGAAAAAATGAAAACAGTTAGAGTAGTAGCAGCTATTATCCGAGATGGAGATCGAATCTTTGCGACTCAGCGCGGTTATGGCGATTTTAAAGATGGATGGGAGTTTCCTGGAGGTAAGATTGAAAATGGAGAATCCCCTGCAGAGGCGATAGTTAGAGAGATCCGTGAGGAATTGGATGCAGATATTATCGTTGGCGATTTGCTGACGACGGTTGAATATGATTATCCGACATTCCATCTTTCTATGGATTGTTTCTGGGCAGAGCTTGCTGAGGGTGCCAAGATGAAACTGCTCGAGCATGAAGCTGCAAAATGGCTAAGTATCCCGGACATCGATACTGTAGATTGGCTACCGGCTGATATTGAAGTGGTAAAAGCAATCAAAAACGTCATTTGATAATATGATACGGGTAGTATTGTAGCGTGAATAAGGAAAGGAACAAACCCAAGATGAGTAATACCAGCCAATTCTACAACAACCAGGCGCAGGATTTCTTTGATTCGACGGTTTCGGCTGATGTGCGTCCGTTGTATGAGAGGTTCTTGAAATACGTTCCTGCAGGTGCGCATATTCTGGATTTCGGCTGCGGATCCGGAAGAGATACCAAGGCGTTTCATGATATGGGATATATGGTAAGTGCATTGGACGGTTCGGAAGAGTTATGCAAACTCGCAAGTGAGTATTCCGGTATCCATGTAAAGTGTGCCGACTTTCTTTCGTTGAACGAACATTCATTATATGACGCCATATGGGCGTGCGCTTCCATTATTCATGTGCCCAGTAATCAATTGCCGATTCTTCTTGGGAAAATGAGAGATGCTGTTAAAGATAGCGGAGTCATCTATGCATCTTTCAAGTACGGTGATTTTGAAGGAGAAAGAAACGGAAGATTCTTCGTTGATATGACGGAAGAAGGTTTCCATGACTTGCTGAGAAAAGTGGATGGACTTACTATTATAGAAGAGTGGACATCAGGAGATGTAAGGAAAGACAAAGCAGGATCTTGGTACGACGTTATTCTTCGAAAAGGATGAACTATGGACTACGCATTCACAATAGATGGGAAGTACTATAACACTCTTGAAATCGAGAGCTTTTCCAGAATGATGGATTCTCCTTCCTTCTGCTACAAATTCTATTGGCTGGATGCAATTACTACGCTAATTACCGAAAACTGCACACAAACGACATTCAACGATATCATTGATGAAATGATCGCTGACGCATGGTACTCCGTTATAGAATTTCACATTCACCTTAGTGGTATCGTGTACAAGGATAAAGATAATCTGGAGAAGGCAGTCACACTTCTCCAAGAACATGCAGATCTTCCGAGTAATGCTTCGAAGACAGAGATAAAAAATGCCATCAAGACATATGAGAAATTCATACATAAAGAGAAAAGAACACTTACGAATA
>Ga0310691_10005417_pt1 | contig 13994 bp, 15 predicted proteins | sample 176DNAGHGlowgp2_FD_203887 | JGI IMG/M metagenome (GOLD analysis project Ga0310691, IMG submission 203887) | Sheep rumen microbial communities from Palmerston North, Manawatu-Wanganui, New Zealand - 1766 DNA GHGlow gp2 (v2) (version 2) | ecosystem: Host-associated > Mammals > Digestive system >... | reverse complement strand
GTTTCCTTCCTGGGGACATGAGTTTTGAAGGGGGTGTAAACGTGGCACGGGGCGGCCCGAATAAGGGCGAATTGACCAAAGATCAGAGAATCAGCGAAGAGTACGCGAGAATGAAGGACCTTTTTGCGGCGATGGCAGAAAATGAGCTGAGATTCTGTGACCCGCTGCTGCAGAATGCCGCATTCATGAAGGTGACGCTGGAGGATCTCCAGCAGGCCATCAATGAAAACGGAGTCACCGATCAGTACCAGAACGGCGCGAACCAGAGCGGGACGAAAGCCTCCGCCGATCTCCAGGCATACAACAGCCTGGCGAAAGTGTACAACGCGCTGATGGAGAAATTGAGCAACCGGCTCCCGAAGATGATCAAGCAGTCCAGACTGGCGGCGCTTCGGGATGAGTAAGAAGGCGGAGATGGACTGGATCCTGACGTATTACCAGCAGATCCAGAACGGCACCGTGAACGTCGGCCGGTGGATCCGCGAGTGGTACGCGCTGATCGTGGACGGGCTGCAGAAGAAGCGCTTCTTCTTCGACCAGAAGAAGGCCGGCAAGGTGATCCGGTTCTGTGAGAGCTTTTGCCGGCACCACGAGGGCCCGCTTGCTCCTCAGCTGATCAAGCTGGAGACCTGGCAGAAGGCTTTCCTGTCCGTTGTCTTCGGGATTGTGGACGCGGACGGAAACCGGCAGTTCCGGGAAGTGGTGCTTCAGATCGGCCGGAAGAACGGAAAAACGCTGCTGGCCGCTGCGGTGGCCGCTTACGAGATGTTCATGGATGACGAATACGGCGCCAGGCTGTACTTCGTAGCCCCGAAGCTCGATCAGAGCAGGCTGTGCTTCAACGCCTTCTCTCAGATGATCATGAAGGAGCCGGAGCTGAACGACCTGGCACGGAAGAGGCGCACGGACATCTACGTGGAGAGCTCCAACAGCTCCGCCCAGCCGCTGGCCTTCAGTTACCAGAAGAGCGACGGCCTGAACCCTTCCTTGACAGTCTGCGATGAAATCGCCAGCTGGCCTGGGGACGGAGGGCTTAAACAGTACGAGGTGCTGAAGAGCGCACTGGGCGCCAGGCGCCAGCCGCTGCTGCTGTCGATCAGCACGGCCGGGTACATTAATGACGGAATATTCGACGAACTGATCAAACGGTCCACGGCGGTCATCATGGGCACGAGCAAGGAAACGAGGCTCGCGCCTTTTCTGTACATGATCGACGACGTGGACAAATGGAATGACATCAACGAGCTGAAAAAGGCGAACCCGAACCTGGGCGTCTCTGTCAGCGTTGATTATATGCTGGAGGAAATCGCGGTCGCTGAGGGTAGCCTGAGCAAGAAAACGGAGTTCCTGACAAAGTACTGCAACATCAAGCAGAACAGCAGCCAGGCATGGCTGACGGCCCAGGATGTGAAGAAGTGCTTCGGGAACGACCTGACGCTGGAGGACTTCCGGCACACCTACGCGCTGGGCGGGGTTGACCTTTCCCTGGCTGTCGACCTGACGGCCGCGGTGATCTGCATCGAGCGGGACGGCGTGACCTGGTTTGAAACGCAGTTTTTTATGCCGGAGAACAAGGTGGACGAAGCGACCGCCCGGGATGGCCTCCCCTACCGGATCTACGCGCAGCGCGGGCTGCTGACGATCTGCGGGGAGAACACGGTGGACTACCACGCCGTTCATGACTGGTTCCGGATGCTGGAACGGGAATACGAGATTCTGCCCCTGAAGGTCGGATACGACCGGTACAGCGCCGCCTACCTGGTGCAGGACATGCAGGCAGACGGATTCGACATGGAGAGCGTCAGCCAGGGGAGCAACCTGACCGGCGTGCTGATCGACATGGAGGGCATGATCAAGGACGGCCGGCTGCGGTGCATGAGCGACAACGACCTGATGAAGGTGCACATGCTGGACGCGGCGCTGAAGTTCGAGGAAGGGACGAACCGGCGGAAGCTGGTGAAGATCAGCGCGAAGCAGCACATCGACGGGATGGCGGCCCTGTCGGACGCGATTTGTATGCGCCATAACTACTACGAAGATATGGCCGGACAGCTGGCCAACAAGAGGTGAAGAACATGGGACTGATTGACAGGCTGTTTGGCCGGGAGCCGAAGAGTGCGCCGACGGAAGGGCGGTTCCAGACGCTGACGGCCTATTCGCCGGTGTTCAGCAGCTGGGGCGGCCAGATCTACGAGTGCGAGCTGGTGCGGGCGGCTGTGGACGCGAAGGCCCGGCACATCGGGAAGCTGCAGTACAGGATGCAGGGCACGGCCCGTACGAAGCTGTACACGGCGACAAAGACGGCACCGAATCCCTGGTATACCTGGCCCCAGTTCCTGGAACGATGCTCCAATATCTACGACGTGCAGAACAATCTGTTTATTGTTCCGCTGCTGGATGATATGGGCGAGGTGACTGGGTACTTCCCTGCCCTGCCTTCCTCCTGCGAGGTTGTGGACCGTGCCGGCGAGCCATATCTGAAATACACTTTTGTCGGTGGCCAGAATCGGAGCATCCAGCTCAGGCGGTGCGCGGTGATCACGAAGCACCAGCTGAAGGACGACATCTTCGGGGAGAAAAACACGGCCCTGATGCCCACCATGGAGTTGGTGAACATGGTCAACCAGGGAATCATCGAGGGCGTCAAGAACGGCGCAACATACCGATTCATGGCCCAGCTGACCGGAAAGGTTTTTGACGAAGATTTGCGGAAAGAGCGAGAGCGGTTCGACAAAAACAACTTTCAGAGCGGCGGAGGCGGCCTGCTCCTGTTCGGGAATCAATTCTCCAACATCCAGCAGATCAAACAGGACGGGTACAAGGTGGACGCGGAACAGCAGAAGCTGATCCGGGAAAATGTCTGTAACTACTTCGGAGTCAGCGAGAAAGTGATCCGCAACGAGGCGACCGGCGATGAGCTGGACGCCTTTTATAATGGCGCGATTGAGCCATTCGCCATCAAACTCTCTGACGCGCTGACCCGGATGGTCTTCACCGAGCGGGAGCGCAACGGCGGGAACGCGGTCACCTTCGCCGGCGACCGGCTGCAGTATATGAACATCAGCAGCAAGATCTCCATGGCCCAGCAGCTGGGCGACCGGGGCATCCTGACGATCGATGAGATCAGGGCGCTGTTCAACTATGATCCGCTGCCGGACGGCATCGGACAGCACGTGCCGGCACGGGGTGAGTATTACTTCGTGGATGAGGGCAAACAGGACGGAGGTAACAGTGATGAATAAGGAAGTACGCAGCCTGGAATTTGAGATCCGGGCGGAGGAGACCGGCAGCGAAGAGCGGGCCGGACGGATTACGGGCACGCCGATCGTGTTCAACCAGGTGACGGACCTGGGATGGATCCGGGAGATGATCGAACCCGGCGCCCTGGATAACACCGATCTGAAGGATGTCCGTTTCCTGGTCGGGCATGACACTTCCGGGATTCCGCTGGCCAGGAGCCGGAACAACAACGAAAACAGCACCATGCAGCTGTCGGTAAACGAGAACGGCATGGACATCCGCGTGGATCTCGATATCGAGAACAACCCGCGGGCGAAAGAGCTTTATTCCGCCGTGAAACGCGGGGACATTTCCGGAATGTCCTTTATGTTCACGGTTGATAAAGACGCCTGGGAAGACCTGGAAAGCGAGCAGCCGCTGCGGAGGATCACCTCCATCAGCCGGGTGTTCGAGGTTTCCGCGGTGACATTCCCGGCGTATGAGGGCACGAGCCTGGAGGCTGCGTCCGAAGACTCCGCGCTGGAGAGCGCGAGGGCCTCGCTGGAGAGCGCACGGGAGCAGCTGATGGAGGATCGGGCCAGAGAAGCCGATCAGGAACGCCGGACGGCGCTGATTGAGCGGCTCAACAATCTTGTAAAGGAGGGCAGTGAGGAATGAACCTGTCCGAGATGAACGGCGAACAGCTCAAGGCTCGCCTGGAAGAGCTGAAAGCCGAAACTGCGGAGGAGAAGCGCGACGCGCTGACCACCGACGAACTGGAAGAGCGGGTGAAAGAGATGGAAGCCATCACGGCTGAGATCGAAGCCCGCAAGGCTGCCGCGGCAGAAGAGGCCCGGAAGGCGGAAGAAATTGCCCGGATGACGGGCAAACCGATTATTGAGGAGGGCAGAAAAATGAATTACGACGTTTCTTCTCCTGAGTACAGGAGTGCGTTTCTGAAGTCCCTGAAGGGCATGGAGCTGAACGCTGAAGAGCGGGAAGCCTATGTGGCGACCACCGGCGACACCACCGCGAACAACCACGGCGCGGGCCTGCTGGTTCCCACCGAGATGCTGAACAACATCTGGAGCCTGATCGAAGAGCAGCACGCGATTCTGGGCGACATCACGCTCTACCGCACCAACACCTACCTGAGCATCCCGGTGCATACCGCGATTGCCCAGGGCGACGCCACCGCCGTGAGCGAGAACGCCGCGAACGACGACGAGATCAACAACTTCATGACCGTGACGCTTCACGGCCGGGATTACTCCAAGACCGTCAAGATCTCCTACGCCATGGCGCAGATGAGCATTGATGCCCTGGAGACCTACCTGACCAATGAGATCGCGGCCCGTCTGGGCGCGGCCATGGCCCGCGACACCATCGCCGGCATCCTGACCGACTACCACACTACGGACAACACCGTCGTCGCGCTGAACAACACCCTGACCTACGGCGACGTGGCGAAGGCCTTCGGCGCCCTGAAGAACAAGAACGGCGGCGTGGTGGTGTACGGCACCAACAAGACCATCTACACCCGCCTGGCCACCCTGGAAGACACCGAGGGCCACCTGATCTTCCAGCCCGACGCCAACGCCGGCGTTGCAGGCCGCCTGCTTGGCGCCCCCGTGAAGGAGGACGACGGTCTGACGGACGACGTGCTGCTGATCGGCTATTCCAAGAACGTGGTCGGCAATGTCGTGCAGGATGTCATGGTCGAAACCGACCGCGATATCAGCAAGCACGTGATCATCTACTCCGGCTATGCCCGGTACGAGTCCAAGCTGATCGCGCCCAAGAGCTTCGCGAAGATCACCGTGACCAGCGCCACCACGGCGGGCTGAGCGGGAGGTGACGCGGGATGAAGGTTACCGTGACGAAGGACTTCTATGACCTGAAGGCCTTTTGCGGCCGCCTGGCCGGGGACGTGATCGAGGTGCCGGAAGACCGCGGTGCCAGGCTGATCGAAATGCGGTTTGCGGAAGCGGAAGGCGCGAAGCCGGAGAAGGCGGATGCGCCGAAAGCGAAACCGGCCGCGAAGAAGGCTGCGAAAAAGAACTGATCCGACGGCTTCGGCCTGACGATACCCCCAAGGCGGCAGGCTGCCCCTCCGCCTGGGGGATTTTTTGTGCAGGGGCGGCAAGGGGCAGCGACATGAAAACATTGATAGCAGTACCGTGCATGGACACGGTGGACGCGTACTTTGCGAAAAGTCTGGCGCAGATGGCCCGCGTGGGCGACTGTATCGTGGAATTCGAGATCGGGACGCTGGTGAATTTCGCACGGGACCGGCTGGCCGGGAAAGCGATCGGCGCAGGATGCGATTTCATCCTGTGGCTTGACAGCGACATGGTTTTCGACGAAGACCTGATGATCCGGCTGATGGCCGACATCCGGCAGGGAGACCGTGACTTTGTGACCGGGATCTACCATTATCGGAAACCGCCCTATAAGCCTGTGATCTGGGAGAAATTCAAGCGGACGGAGATTCACGGGACCGCGGAGCAGGAACAGTATCTGCAGTATCCGAAGGACCGCCTTTTTGAGGTGGAAGCGTGCGGATTCGGCGGGTGCCTGATGCGGACACGGATGATTGAGCCGGTCATGGCGAAATACAACGCATTGTTTTCGCCGATGGACCGATGCGGGGAAGACATGAGCTTCTGCGCGAGGGCGACAGCCATGGGCTTTAAGTTCTGGGCCGATCCCTCCATCCAGCTGGGGCACCGGGGGTACATGATCTGCGACTGGCAGCAGTGGGACGCGTGGCAAGAACACGAGCGAGGTGATACGGATGCTGCAGGAATGCAAACTGGCGGTGCGGGTGACCGCGGAGGCATATGACCCGGAGCTGTGCGGCCTGATGGAGGCGGCGGCCCGGGATCTGGAGATCGCGGGCGTGACGCTGCCTGGGACCGTATCCTTCGCGGCGGCTCAGGGCGGAATGCAGGATAACTCCACGCTGGCGGATCCGCTGGTGATGCGGGCGATTTTTACCTACGTCCGGGCCCACTTCGGAAGCCCGGCGGACTATGACCGGCTTGTAGCCGCGTATGAGACGCAGAAAGTGCAGCTGATGCACGCGGCGGAGTACACAGAGTACGGGGAGGATACGAATGCTGAAAGCTAATGTGCTGGACCTGATCACGGTCAGCCCGGAGGCCGCCGGCGTCGGAACCGAACCGACCGAGACCCGGCGGACGGTCTTCTGCACGATCCGGAGCATCGGACAGCAGGAAGCCTATCTGGCGCTGGGGCAGGGACTGAACCCGGAGCTGAAGGTGATCCTGGCGCACGACTTCGAGTATGAGGGCGAGCGCCTGTGTGAGCTGGACGACGTGCGGTACGACATCCTGCGGACCTATGTGACAGAAGAGGACACGATTGAGCTGACCCTGCAGCGGATCGGACGGAACGCGAAGGCGGTGAATGCGAATGCCGGCGGAGTATGAGGCCCTGGTGGCCGCGCTGAAGCTGACGGACATTCCCTTCGCGGAGAACGCCTGGAAGACCCGCCCGGAAGGCGTGTACGGCGTGGTGAGCCTGGACTTCGCCGCCGGAAGCCTGAACGGGGACGGGGTGAAATGTGACCGGGCCTGGAGCGCCAGCGTGGATGTGTTCTTCCCCACCCTGCGGGACCGGGAAGACCTGATCACGACGGTCGAGGAGATCCTGAACGAGATCTGCGGCAGCGCCTGGGAGATGAACAGCAGCCAGTACGAGAACACGACCGGGCTGTTCCACATCGAATGGGCCTGTGAGGTCATGGACACGGAGGGATCCTGATGCCGATCACCGCGAAGGTCGAGGGAATGCAGGAAATCAGCGAAATGCTGAGCAAGCTGGAACAGGACGCCCCGGCAGCCGCCGCGGCGGGCCTGTATGACGGCGCGGGCGTCATGGCTGCGGAAATCAGCAAGGGCGCCGATGCCATCCAGACCGCCCCTTTCCATTACGCGAAATTCATCACCCGGGACCCGTCCCCGGAGGAGAAGGCCGCCGTGCAGAACGCCGTCGGCATCGCGAAGTTTGACCGGAACGGGAGCGAAGTAAATACGTCCGTCGGGTACGGGAACGCCGGATACGCGGACGTGGCGGGAAAACAGAAGCCGATTGCCCAGATCGCCAACGCGATCAATTCGGGCACGAGCTTCATGAGGAAGCAGCCCTTCGTCCGGAAGGCCGCGAGCCGCGGCGCCAAACGGGCGGAAGAGGCCACCATCAGAACCATCGAAGAGAGACTTAACAAGATAACGGAGGGATAACATGAACGCAAACGTCGGAATGATCTACCCCGTAGCGTCTCCGATCAGCGCCTATACCCCCGGCACCGCTCCGACCTACGGCACGGGCGCCGTGCTGGAAGAGGCCCGGGCGGCCACCGTGACCTGGAACCGGGCGGACGGGCGCTTCTACGGTGACGACGTGGAGCTGGACAGCGACAACGGAATCCTGGGCTACACGATCGACTTCGAGCCCACGGGCCTGAGCGACGCGGGCCGGGTGCTGCTGCTGGGCGAGGTGAAGGCCAGCGATGAATACACCATCACGGACGCCGCCGCGCCGGATGTGGGCTTCGGCTACATCCGCGTGATGCGGGACCAGGGCGTGACCAGCTATGAGGGCTGGTGGTACTACAAGGTCAAGTTCGGCCTGAACAGCGAGGAAACCCGCACAAAGGAGCAGAACATCGAATGGCGGACGCCCACGCTGAACGGCGTCGGCGCCGGCGTGCAGCTGGCCGCGGACGGCGCGCTGAGCTTCGCCGTGCATCAGAGCTTTGAAGCTCTGAGCGCCGCCAAGACCTGGCTGAAGAACAAGGCCGGCATTTCCTGATGAACCCGGGGGCGGAGGAGAGTGCAATCCTCCGTCCCCTGCTTTTTGGAATGGAGGAGTTGAAACATGGCAAGCATCAAGATCCGTGGGCGGGAGATCCCGCTGCTGTACACGGTTTTCGAAATGAAGGCCGTGCAGGATGAGATTTGCCCCCTGGGAGACTTTCAATACGTCATCTTCGGGCGGAACAAGGACGACCCGGCAGATCAGAGCAAATACGCCAGCGCGGAGCACCTGAGCGCCCTGGCGAAGCTGATCCGGATCCTGGGGAACGCGGGGCTGGAGGAGGCCGGAGAAGAGCCGGATCTGACCGAAAAGATGATCATGCGGAGCATCCGGCCGGCGAGCATTCCGGACATCATCAGCGCCTGCGCGGACGCCCTGAGCGAGGGCATGGCCAGCGAGATCCCGCCGGAAGAGCCGGACGGTCCTGTGGACGTGACCCTGGAGGAAATGAAAAAAAAAGAGCCGAAGGCCAACTGACCTACCTGATGGTGGTCAGCTGGGGCCTGATCGCCGGGCTGACGGTGGCGGAGATCCACCGGATGCGCCCCGGCGCGGTGATGGACTTGTATCTGTACAGACGGAAGTATGACAGCATCATGCACTGGCTTCCAGGGAGGTGATTAGGTGGCAGGCGTAAACGTCAAGATGGGCGTATCCGGAGTGGCCCAGTTCAAACAGGGAATGAAGGAAAGCCAGGCGGCCGTCAAGACCCTGGACCAGGAGCTGAAGCTGAACGAACAGTACCTGAAGACAAACGGCGACGCCCAGACCTACATGCAGAAAAAGACGGAGCTGCTGCAGCAGCAGATCCGGATGCAGACGGAAGTGGTGAACCAGGCGGAGAAGGCCCTGGACGCCATGACGAAGAACGGCGTGCGGCAGAGTTCCACGGCGTTCCAGAACATGCAGCAGCAGGTCGTTCAGGCAAAGACGCAGCTGCTGGCCATGCAGGGCGAGCTGGACGGCGTCGGGGATGCCGGCAGCGAGGCCGCCGGCGGGCTGTCCGAAATCAATTACCAGCTGGACCGGGTTCAGCAGAACACCAGCTGGGAGAACATCGCCAACGGCATCCAGAACATCACGTCGAAGATGGAGGCCGCCGGAAAAGCCGCCTGGAACATGGGGAAGAAGATCGTCCAGTCGGCGCTTGGCGCGGGCCAGTGGGCCGATGATCTGCAGACCACGGCGGACAAATGGGAAATGTCCGCCAAAGAGGTGTATCAGATGCGATATACCGCCGGTCTGATTGATACGGACGCGGAGACGATCTTTTCCAGCAGGAAGAGACTGATCAAGGCCATGGGCTCCGAAAGCGACGAGGCAGCCATGGGAGCTTTTGCGGCGCTGGGCATCAACGATCTGACCGGAACCGCAGAAAATATCGAAAATATCTTCTGGAAGGCCGGCGAGGGTCTGATGGGCATGGAAAACACCGTGGCCCGGAATGAGTATGCCACGAAGCTCTTCGGCCGCAGCTGGGAAGAGTTGATTCCCATCTTTAAGGCCGGCCGGCAGGAATACGAAAAGACCATGGAAGCGGCCGAAAAGACCTGGATCGGTGATGAGCAGTTCGACAAGCTCACGAAGCTGGACGATGAACAGCAGAAACTGAACGCTGAATGGGAAGATTTCCAGCACCAGTTCGAGGCGGCCATTGCGCCGGCCATGACGGAGATCATGGAGATTCTGGAGAGGCTGCTGCATGAGTTTAATACCTTCCTGCAGAGCGAGGAAGGTCAGCAGATGCTGGAGAGCCTGGGAGAAGCCGTCAGCGGCCTGTTCTCCGATCTCCAGACCATCAAGCCCGAGGAGGTCATGGAGAAGATCAGCGGCGCCCTGGATTCCGTCAAGAGCGGCCTGGAATGGCTGATCCAGAACAAGGACAGCGTGGTCACGGCGCTGAAGGTCATCGCCGGTGGCTTTGCCATGATGAAGGTCGCGGAGGTCGCGGCCAACATCGGCCGGATCGTCAGCGGGCTGAGGGGCCTGAGAGGCGGCGGAGGTACGCAGACCACCGGCGGGAGCGCTACCGGAGGCGTGGGAGCGACTTCCGCGCTGAAAAACACGATCACCGCGGCCACGTCGAAGGGCGCTTCCCTGGTTGCACAGACCGGGATGCTGCTCCCCGTTCTGGGTGACCGGCTGATGAACGAAACGAATGCCGGCAGGGCGCTGCGGGACGGCGGCGACTTCGTCGAAGGGATCCGGACGGACTTCGAAGAGAAGAAGAGCGAGATCGAGCGGAACGCCTCCACCTTCGTGGAAGACTGGAGCAATCTCTTCCAGAACATCGGCGGGGCGTTGAACCGGCTCGCATACGGCGACGAGCGAGGCTACCGGACGCCGGAGCAGATCCTCTCGGAAACCCCGCTGAACGGCGCGCAGAACGCAGCCGTCCAGAACTACTGGGACGCGCTGAAGGACTGGAACGAGAACCGGGACCTGGAATCCATGGCCGCCGCCCAGGAGCAGCTTACGGACGCCTTCCAGGGCCAGGACGGCCTGCTGGAGGCGGTGAAGGGCATGGTGCTCCGAATCCAGGAGGAAAACGCCAACTGGACCGAGATGGAGGATCTGCCGGAAGCCTGGGACAAGTTCGCGGAGACCGCGGAAACCATGAACACGGAGAGCAGCAAGGCCACCACCGAGATGGCCAACGCGGCCAACGGGCTGCAGAGCCTGCCAGGCGATCTGCGTGTGGCCGTGGAGGGCGCGATCCGGACCGGGATGGCCGGGGTGACGATCGTCATCAACGAGGGCGCCGTGGATACCATCGGCCGCCGGGTCAACGGCGGAATGGGGCAGATGCTTCAGATGCTGGTGAAATGATGAGGTGAGGCAATGATTCTTTCGAGACGGGTCGCCCTGGGAGGCGCACAGCTGGATGAGCTCCACGACGCCGTGGTCATCCAGCGGATCGATCCCGGAACCACCCAGCGGAGCGTGAACACCGTCAGCATGATGGGCGGGTGCGGCCAGCGGATCACCGGGAGGCACTGGGAGACGCTGGACATCTCCGTGGACTTCGGGATCAACATCCCCAAGCGGCAGATGGAGCTCCGGCGGCAGGTCTTCGAAGCGGTCTGTTCCTGGGCGCTGCAGCGCGGCTGGCTGACCGTGAACTGGATGCCGAATCGGCGGGTCTGGATTGACCTTGTGGAGCTCCCTGACAGCGGGGACGTATGGAACTGGACGGAAACCTATACGATCGTGTTCCGGGCCTACAGCGTGCCATTCTGGCAGGATGAGATGCCCTCCCGGGTATCCCAGCAGCTGATCACCACCGGGAACCTGAGCCTGGAGGTCGGCGGGAACGTACAGACCGTCGCGGATGTGGACTTCCAGAACAAGAGCGGCATGGTGATCAACAACGTCACGGTGGCCGTCGGCGGGAACACGATGACCCTGTCCGGCATCGCGCTGGGCGGAAACGAGACGCTGCGGATTTCCCACGGGACGGACGGAATCCTCCGGATCACCGCCGGGGGCCGGAGCATCCTGGACAAACGAACCGGCGCGGATGACCTGTACGTGGAACCCGGGACACGGCCCGTATCCATCCGGGCAGACCGTGCCGGCACGCTGACCGTGCAGGCCTATGGGAGGTATATATGATTCTTTTGAGCGGGCACAGCCTGACGCAGGCGCGGAGGATCCCGCTGGAAGGTCTCAGTCTCAGCCTGAAGGAACGGGAAAGCACCGCGAACATGACGCCGGCGGACATGACCGGGATCAGCCTGGACAGCTGGTTCCTGGATGACACCGAGCCCGGGAAGGGCATCGTCTGGCGCGTGACAGGCATCCAGAACGCCTACGCCGTGGACACGCCCACCGTGCGGCTGGAACACGTCATCAGCACGCTGAAGGACCGAATCCTGTTCGGCAGCTACGAGCCGGCGGACATCAGCGGCGGAGACACCGTCACCGTCCGGCAGGCGATCAGCTGGGTGCTGAGCCGGCAGAGCGACTGGAAGCTGGGGCGCTGCGAGTTTGAGAGCGCCTCCCCTTTCAGCTTCGATGGCGAGACGCTGTTCGACGCCATCGGCAAGGTGACGGACACGCTGGACGGCGCCTGGTGGGATCTGGACACGAGCAGCTACCCCTTCGTGCTGAACATCATCCAGAAGCCGGCGGCAGCGGTCTGCGAGATGCGGCCGGGGCGGAACCTGAGCGCGATCACAAAGACGATCGACAAAAGCGGCATGTACACCCGCTTCTACCCGATCGGCGCGGACGACCTTCACATCAGCGGCGAATACATCAGCAAAAACGAGAGTATCTACGGCGTAATCGACCACGTCGAAGTGGATCAGGAGATCCAGAGCGAGGCGGAGCTGCGGGCCTGGGCGACGGAGCGGCTGAACCGGCACGCGGAGCCCACGGTCAGCGTGACCGCGGAGGGCGTCGAGCTGGCGGAGGTCACCGGGGAGAGCCTGGACCGGCTGACGCTGGGGCGGGTCTGCCGGATCCCGCTGCAGGAGTTCGGGACGATCATCGAGGAGCGCATCGTCGCCAAGGAATACCCGGACAAGCTGCGGCAGCCGGAAAATGTCCGGATCACGCTGTCCAACCAGCAGAGCGACCGGGACGTGCTGCACATGCTGGCCGATGAGATCAAGAACGGCGCAGGCCAGCGGGGGCGCGGAGGAAGATCCAGCTCCCGGCAGTCGAAGGAAGATCACGCCTGGATCGAGGACACGGAAAGCCACGTTGCCCTGTGCGCCGTCGGCATCATCGGCAAGGACGCCGATGGGAACCCCAACTGGGTGCGGCTGAGCCGGCTGGAGGTCAACGAAGGCGGCATCTACGAAGAAGTTAAGGTCGCGCAGAACGACATTGTCACGAACAGCGCAGCCATCCGGGTGAACGAGAAGGCCATCCAGCAGGAGGTTATTGACCGGAGCAAACAGGGAACCGAGCTGAGCGGAAAAATTAGCGTCCAGGCTGATCGGATCGACCAGGAGGTCCAGGTCCGGAAAGACGAGGACGTCAAATTGGACGCCCGGATCACCACCGAGGCCACGCAGATCAAATCGCAGGTCTCCAACATGGACAGCCGGCTGAGCGGCCAGATCGCCGTCACCGACCGGACCGCCAGCATGAGCGTCGGACGGGTGAAATATTCCACCGTCCGGCATTACGCCAACCGCGGCAGCTTCCCCGCCACCGGCACCGCCGGCGTGCTGTACTACGCCGACGACACCGGGAAGGCGTACCTGTACTTGCCCGGCACCGCGAGCTATGAGCTGGCCGCCGTGGATGAATACGGGAACGCCAACTACATCAAGGCTGGCGAAATCGCCATCTCCATCAATGAGAGTGGGAACACCGAGGCCAAACTGGACGCGGATGTCATCTACGCCGGGCGGAATACCAAACAAACCCTGGCCGGGCTGGAGCTGCCCTCCTGGATGAACACCACCACGGGCCTGATCGCGGAGAAGGCAACCATTGTCGATTTCAATGCCCTGAAGGCCCGCGTCGGGACGCTGGAAACAGACTACCTGAAGACCAAAGACCTCAGTTCCGAAATCGGCAAAATCACCGGCGTGCTGAAGGTCGCGCACCTTCAGGCACAGAGCTACACCTGGACACCGTCTTCCGGAGAGGTCAAGGCGCTTACAGCGGCCTATGACACGGTCGAAAAAACCGTAAGCGGAAACGACATTACGCTGAAATTCACAAAGATAAATGGCAGCTCGGACTCGGTAACTTTTAGCAAGGCCACTTCGCTCAGCGGTGCGTGGAGTGGCGACAAATTCACGGTCACCGCAAGCCCACAGGGAACCACCTACGATGTGAAGGTAACGATTGATCAGAACTTTACTCCTTCCGGGCAGTCGAGTGCGATCAAGGTCGTCAAGCCATCAGAGAGCGGAGCGAACTGGCTTCGGGTTCAGCAACAGGTTGGCGATCTAAGTTCGGGTGAG
>Ga0310691_10005416_pt1 | contig 13994 bp, 18 predicted proteins | sample 176DNAGHGlowgp2_FD_203887 | JGI IMG/M metagenome (GOLD analysis project Ga0310691, IMG submission 203887) | Sheep rumen microbial communities from Palmerston North, Manawatu-Wanganui, New Zealand - 1766 DNA GHGlow gp2 (v2) (version 2) | ecosystem: Host-associated > Mammals > Digestive system >... | reverse complement strand
AGTCACCCTTAAGCGGGGGGAGGGGGGCAGCGCCCCCATTTTGAATCCGTCGGAGACACTTTATCGACAGTCTGAAAACCCGCAGGTTTTATCTGCGGGTTTTCGGTTTGCTTTCAGAGTTTTTCGCGTTCGAGACGGAAATCGACCGAGCGTTTGAGATATTCGAGATATGCCTCGTCACGGCACATCGCCTTGCCGATATCGTCCGAGAGTTTTGCGACGGGTCTGCCGTTGACATATTGCAGCTTGATGACGATATTGAGTGCGGTTTCTTCGGTGTCATTCGAGCAGAATGTGCCGATGCCGAACGAGACCTTTGTCTTGTCGCAGAAATAGTCATATAGCTTCTGTGCGCGGTCAAAGTCAAGGCTGTCGCTGAACAGCAGCAGCTTCGTTTTCGGGTCAACGCCGTACTTTTTGTAGTGCGCGATGATCTTCTCACCCCATGCATAGGGGTCGCCGCTGTCGTGCCGCACGCCGGTATAATTGTTGACCATAGCGCGGTTGAAATCAAGCAGGAACAAATCGGTCGTGACCGTATCGGTCAGCGCGGTACCGTTGTCACCCTGATATTCGTCATACCAGTCGCGCATCGCGTAGTGATTGGTGAACGCGAGCGGAATCGAGTCGATGCCCTGATACATCTGCACGAATTCATGCGCATAAGTGCCGATCGGCGTGACATTGTACTTCATTGCGAGATAAACATTCGAGGTGCCGACGCATTTGTCGGTCTCCTTGCAAAGCCGCCGTACCACGACATCCTCCCATTCCCGCGAGAGTCTCCGGCGGCAGCCGAACTCCGCAAATTTGAAGGTATAGGTGCCGTCATTGAGCTTGCGGATCTTGTCATCGAGCCGCGCTTCCGCCGATCTGCGCAGGCGGTCATAATCATATTTCATGCGGAAATAGACTTCATTGACGATTTCCAGCAGATAAATCTCAAACTGCATCGCCGAGAACAGGGGACCGTCCACAACGATTTTCAGCTCACCGTTTTCATCGAGCTCTGCGGTGACATAATCGCGGATCGGGTGCCACAGGCGCAGAAATTCGACGTAATCATTCTTGATGAAGCGGATCGAGCGCAGATAATCGAGCTCCTCTTTTTTGAAACGCAGGGTGCAGAGGTGGTCGATCTGTGCATTGATCTCCTGCACCATTTCCGGCGTAAACACAATGCCCTTATTGCGGCATTTGAAGTAATACTGGCCGCAGAGATCGGTGTGCTTGTGGAAGATCACCTGATCCATGTTGAATTTGTAGAGGTCGGTGTCGAGCAGCGACACGACAATCGGTTCGAGTTTCATGATGCGTCTCCTTTCGTCACAGAATGTCAATCTGGCAGCTTCTCATTGTTTCGAGCGCAGCGTCGTGCTTTTCCGGCGTGACGCCCGCGCAGCACGCGGCATCAACTGCGATCGGTGCTTCCGGGAAATTCGCCTTCAGCAGCAGCGCATTGCTGACGACGCAGATATCGGTGCAGAGCCCGATCAGCTCAATGCGGAACGGCTCCTTGTCCGCAGCCTGCCGGATGAATGCCGGAAGATCCGCGGCACCGAAGGTGTGCTTGAGGATCGGCGTATAGCCCTTTTCATTGAGTGCTGCCGCAATTTCGGCGTCGAGCTGCCAGCCGTCCGTGCCCTTGATGCAGTGCGGAACAGGCAGCTTTTTGCCCTCGGCGCTCTCCATGTAATCGGCATAGTGCGTATCAAAGGTCGCGAAGATTTCGCCCTCGAATTCCCTGATTTTCTTCGCTGCTGCCGGGACAATCGCGACGGCCTCCTTTGTGCCGAGTGCGCCGTCCACAAAGTCCTTCTGCATATCCACGACGATCAAAAACTGTTTCATAATGGGTTTCCTCCTGTTTTCATTATTATGCTTTCCGGCGGTAGAGCCTTGCGGGACGGTGCCCGTCGCCGCGCTGAAACTCGTCGGTTTCCTCAACATATCCGTTGACCATGCGCCGGAAATTCGCCGGCAGAATTGACACATTCATAATGGTTTCCTGCACCTTTTGAAGTGCTGCGAGCGTGAACTTTTCGGGCAGAAAATCGAAGATTGTGTCATAATTTTTTGCCTCGGTGCGCAGTGCCGAGAGTGCCGCTGCAATGATTGCCGCATGGTCAAAGGCGAGCCCGCCGCGGTCAAGAATGCGGTAAGATGTGCGCCCGAAGCTGGATTTTTCTGCCGCGAGCAGCGCATTCAGCTCGATGCCGTCATAGCAGAGTGTCAGGCGGTATTCGTTATCTCCCGCAGAATCAAACTGCACGGAGAACCACTGTGCGTCTGCCGCGTCATCCTGCCCCGTTTGCTTCACCGATTCCTCCCCGATCACTGAGACATATGCATGGGAGATGATCCAGCCGCGCGGGTCACGCTCCGGTTCGCTGAACACCCCGACCGGCATAATGGAGACCGGCTGCACATTGGTTTCCTCGAAGATTTCGCGCAGCGCACACTGCTCAACGGTTTCGCCCTTTTGCAGGAATCCGCCCGGCAGCGCCCACATATCCTTGAACGGATGCCCGCCGCGGCGGATCAGCAGCAGCCGGAGTTTATTCTCGGGATTTTTCCGGTAACTGCCGCTCTCCTCCGTGGAGATCCGGAATGCGGCAATATCCGCCGTGACGGAAGGGCGCTCGTAATCTTCGAGCCGGTAGCCTGCAAGGAATTCTTTTTCGCTGTCCATCGGATCGCCTCCTTTTTGTGTTATTTACAATATGATAATAACACAAAATCAATAAGATGTCAAGCGTTTTGCAAAATTTTCTTTATTTAACAGAAAACGCGCACCCCGGAGGATGCGCGTCAGCTGGCAGATAAAGTCATTTTGCCCCGGATCGTTTTTGATATTCATCCCCGCGGAGCTCTTCTGCACGCCGGGGTATTTCGCACTTTGCGGAGCGCGGCGAGAGGCGCTGCCCCTTGACCCCGCAAACTTTTGAAAAAGTTGATCAAAACTTTAATTAGTCTTCTAACGAAGTTTCCCGACAAACAAGCAGCGAAGAACCTCCGCTGCCTGTTTGTATTATGATATCGCATCGTTCTGCCGGATCAGAGTGCGGAGAAATGCTCCTCAATATCCGGAACGCCCGAGGGATCCGTCGTCGTAATGAGAACCATATGCAAAAAGCCCCCGATCTTCCGGAAATAATAAAACTGATGAAGCTCGTCACCGTTATGTGGTGTGGAATACACAACCTTTTTGCAGGGCGCGCCGCCGAGGGTAAAATCCGTCGAGGAGAGCTTGGTATGCGTCGCGGTCAAATCCTTCGCGAACCGTTCGTCCAGCGCAGCAATATAATCGTCTATCGAATAATCAACCGGATTCGGCGTCTCTTTTGCAAGATTCTCATAAGCAATAATCACGTTGGTCCCGGCAGCATCGTCAACCATGATGCAGTCACAGAACGTATCCTGCTTCAGCAGCGCCGCCTTCACCGCCGCTGCATCTGTCACATCCACGCTGAGATTCATCTGTGCCATCAGCTCTTTGTCTGAGTAGAAGCGCCAATTCTTCGGCAGCGTGACCGCCAGACCGGCGTATTTGCTGACATAAATATCATCGCTTGCAGTGCCGTGCTCAAATTCCTCGGCAGTCCATGTGGAATGCGAGCTCTCGGATTGTGATGCCGCCGCTTCACTCACTGCACTCGTTTCACTTTTTCCGGAATTCTGCAAACTGCATCCTGTTGCCGCAGTGCTGCACAGAATCAGGGAAAGCGCCAGTATTGCTGCTGTTTTTTTCATGTTTTTCTCCTTTTTCCGCTGTTTATGATTGGAAAGCAGCTTTATGATATCATAGTTTTATTCATTTGTCAATAGTCCCCAAAAAACAGCCCGGAGACATTGCAAATCTCTGAGCTGCTTTCTGCAAATAAACAACCGTCCGATATCATAACCGTGCTATCTGTGGAATGTCGGATCATCCGTCCGTTCCAGCAGATAGTCAATCGAAACGCGGAAATAATCTGCAAACAGAATCAGCGTCCGGTAATCGGCTTCACGGGTGCCGTTTTCATAGCGGCTGATGCTGTTCTGATTCATATTCAGTTCAATGGCAAGCCGCTGCTGCGTGATGCCGCGTGCCAGCCGCAATTCTTTCAGTCTCATAATAAAATTCCTCTTGACTTTATTATACCATTGTGGTATAATAAAAATATTCCAATTTGGGATAATCCGAAAAAGGAGCGCTTTATTATGGAGAATGAAAAAGTATTGGCGGAATCGCAGACAAAGAACTCGTTTACTGAGAAAACCGCTTTTTCATTGATCTTGATTGGCATAATCGGCATTATGGTCGGTACTTTTATTTTTATCAGTCCGTTGATTCGTATTTTGTTCGGAGTCTTTCTGCCAATTGGGGTTTTATTCTTAGTTTTAGCACGATGCAGCAGTTCGATTATTGTGACCGATCGCCGTGTCTCCGGTAAGACCGGCTGGGGTAAGCAGGTCGATCTTCCGCTGCGTCAGATTTCTGCCGTGTCCAAGCAGAGCAATAACACTCTTGGCGTATCGACTGCATCCGGTTTGATCAAGTTTTCGCGTCTGGAAAATGCAGAAGCGGTCTATCAGGTCTTGACCGGACTTATCAATGAGATGCAGACACAAGCGTCAATTGCGTCTTCTGCTGCGCCCGCTCCCGCGCCGGTCATTCAGCAATCGACCGATGCAGACGAGCTTGCGAAGTTCAAGGCGCTGCTTGACAGCGGTGCCATTACACAGGAAGAATATGATGCCAAGAAAAAGCAGATTCTCGGACTGTAACGAAAGCAAATACAGTCCTCCCTGTATAAATGAGAAGAAGCCCGAACGGAAATACCGTTCGGGCTTTTCAGCCTGTCAATAAAGTCCTTCTCTTCAAAATACAGGTACTGAAAAAGAAGAATATGTTATGGATAAATGGGGGAAGGAAAACTCTTGTTTTCCTACCCCAGACCCCTATCTTTCGCGCTTTTGAACGCAAATAGGAGAATTCCGTGCGCTGCGCAATAGTTTGCTGCGCAAACTGTGGCGGCAAGGGGCGCTGCCCCTTGACCCCGCAAACTTTTGAAAAAGTTTGATCAAAACTTTAATTGTTCTTCTAACGAAGTGTCCCGCCGTGCTTTCAGGAAGTCTCTCTGCGCCTTGTCTTTATTCTTTCATCAGACCGGCGCCGGCATTCCATGCCTGTCCGACCTTTTCCCCGACCGCATAATATCCGTGCCGGTACTGATCGAAGATCAGCGCGCCGACCTTTTCCGGACAGATTTTGTCCTTGTCGCCGACAACGCGTTCATCTGCGCTGACATTGACAATCTTTCCGACAATCGCGTGCATATTCGGCGTGTCGATTTCTTCCGCGAGCTCGCACTCCATCGTAACCGGATATTCCGTAATAATCGGTGCATTGACAAACTCGCTTTTTACCGCTGTGCATCCGCTGCGTGCGAATTTATCGGGCATTTTGTTTCCGGTTGCAATACCGAAGAAATCCGCAGATACGATGTTTTCAGTGTCGGCAATGCTGACGGTAAACGCCTTTGTTTCCATGATGTTCTGCGTCGTTTTGTGGTCTGCGTCGATGAACAGTGCGATTTTGTCCGTGTCGCAGATTTGTGCCCATGCCGCATTCATTGCGCAGATATTGCCGTCTGCGCCGTATGCTGCAACAATCACGACCGGCATCGGGAACAGTGCCGGCTGTACGCCGAGATTCTTTCTCATAATGATGACCTCCGTTTGATTATTTTGTCAGATCGCTGCGAATAAAATGTGTCGGCTGCCACGGCTCGCGTGCCGGGAGCCCGAATTCTGCCTTGCCAAGCGCAATGGAACGCATCAGAAAGCTCATGTTCCGCGCAAGCGTCCGCATGGTCAGCATTCCCTCTGCATCATAGGCTGCCTCGCCCTTTTCCCGTCCGTGAACGCAGTTCCAGTATGAGCTTGAGGCGACCGGCATTCCGCTGATTGTGAAATACTTGTTCAGCTCATCGAAGGTTGCCGAGCAGCCGCCGCGTCTGGCAATTGCGACGCTCGCGCCGACCTTCATGGTCTTGTCAAAGCCCGTGCTGTAAAACAGCCTGTCGAGACACGCGATCAGTGTGGCATTTGCAGAGGCGTAATAGACGGGCGTTGCTGCAATCAGACCGTCTGCCTGCTCAAATTTTGCGGCAATTTCATTCACCGCGTCATCAAAGACACAGTGTCCGAGCTCTGCGCATTTGTTGCAGGCGATGCATCCCCGGATATCCTTTGCGCCGATCTGCACGACCTCTGTTTCGATGCCCTCCGATGCGAATGTCCTGACAAGTTCCGCAATTGCAAGCGCCGTATTGCCGTTCTGCCGCGGGCTTCCGTTTAGGATCAGTACATTCAAGATACCGTCCCCCTTTTTGTGTTTTATATGTATATTATAGCATTGATCTTTGCAAATGTCAAGCAGATACGAGAAATATCGGCGGTTTTCGGCGCTGTGGCGGTGTTCGGCGGGACTATCCAAACGGAGCGGACTTTTTATTCATGATGATATATAGGCAACACCGCACAAAGCCCGCCTGACGGCTTGGCGGCGCATCTGCTTTCATCTTTTCCGTCATCTTGCACAGAAATTCCTTGCCGGGCGCATGTTTCGCAAAAGCGAAACTGCGCAGTTTGCTTGCAAACGTGCGCCAGCCCGGCGGCGTCATTTCTATACAATCTGACGAAAAATCTGACGGGTCAAACTTGTTTGACCGTAAGCATCCTGCACCACCAGCTCTGTGCGGTGTTGCCTATAATATAAATGTCTGTGGTTACCTAATGCTAACAGACAAATGATTTGAAAGGAGTGTTTCGATGAAACACAAACAGACTGCTGCATTCCTCACCTCTCTGGCGATGCTGGCAGGGACGGTGCCCGTTACGGCATTTGCAGCAGATGACAATGCTGCGTTCAGCGGATATGTCCTGATGAACATTCCGTACAGCGATTTCTATGCTGCGGAGGGAGCCGCGATCGGCGATGTGGACGCGGTTTCCTCTGCAACCAATAAGACCGGCAATTACGGAAAAGCCGGCGGTGTGTATCATACGGTTGAATTCAGCGCAGATAACTATATTATCAATAAGGTTTCGGCGGTTTATAATGCGGCAGAGGTTCCGCAGGGCACGCCGGATCCCGATCCCGCTGAGACGACAACAACAACCGTTCAGGAGACCACAACGACCACTGCATCGACCGCAGCAGCACCCGTTCAGGCGGGCGGCGCTGCAACCAATGCGCCTGCTGCCAAGACCGGTGATGCCGGTGTCGGAGCGGCGGCGGCAGCACTGCTCCTTGCGGGCGCAGCTGCATTCGCATTGAAGAAAAAACACTGAGATCACGCAAAAAAACAGAGCGGCAGAGAGTCATCCCTGCCGCTTTTTTTATGCTTGATTTTACGCGAATAGTGCTTTTTGTCGGTTTCGACAATGCGCGTAACAGGGGATAGCGTCCATGTCCCGCGCCGCTTCCGATTATATTCGCGCTTCTGCTTTTTGTTCATTTTTTCATATGGCACAAAGTCCTTCATTCCGCATCACCTGCCTTGAAATTATAAATCGGCCGGATGATCTCATTGATCTCGACGGTGTCGCCGATGCAGCCGGTGATTGCCTCCATCGGCTTGTATGCCATCGGGCATTCATCGAGCGTTCCGCTGCTGACCGAAGTTGTGTAGATGCCGTTCATCTGCTTTTTGAATTCGGAGACGGTAAATGATGCCTTTGCCTCAGAGCGTGACATCAGTCTGCCGGCGCCGTGCGGAGCGGACTGATTCCAGTCGTCATTGCCCTTGCCTGTGCAGATCAGGCTGCCGTCGCGCATATTCATTGGAATCAGCAGCTTTTCGCCGCGCCGTGCCGAGACCGCGCCCTTCCGCAGAATCATATGCTCTGTGTCAATGTAATTGTGAATCGTCGTGAACTGCTCTGCGATATGCAGCCCCATGCCGCGGATAATCTCATCCATCATCGCCTTGCGGTTCAGCATGGCAAATTGCTGCGTCAGCTTCATGTCATGGATATACTGCGCAAACAGCGCGCCGGCGGTATAGGCGAGATGCTTCGGGACGTCGGTGCGCTTTTCATTTTGCAGCTTTTTCAGCGCTTTCTGAATCTGCTTCTCCTTGCCCTGTGCCTTCAGCGAGCCGATCAGCGCCTGTACCTCATCATGGGACGCGCTGTTGAGCTGCCGGTAAGCCTCCTCCTGATAATACCGTGCGACCTCGACGCCGAGATGCCGCGAGCCGGAGTGAATGACCAGATAGATGCTGCCGTCCTCCCCCTGATCGGCTTCGATGAAATGGTTGCCGCCGCCGAGCGAGCCGATGCTCTGCATTGCGCGCGGTACATGAATCCGCTCTGCGCAGTACAGTCCATCCAGCGAGAACTGCGCAGAAAACCGGTGCGGCGTATCCCTTACAGCAAAGCCGGAGGGAATCTGCCGGTAGATCAGCTTGTCGAGCTTTTGCAGCTCGATATGGGTTTCTTTGAGCCGGACGGTCTCCATGCCGCAGCCGATATCGACGCCGACCAGATTCGGTATCGCGGTGTCGTTGACGGTCATGGTTGTGCCGATTGTGCATCCTGCGCCGGTATGCACATCCGGCATAATGCGGATTTTGGCACCCCGGCTTACAGGCTGATTGCAGAGTGTCAGGATCTGAGCGACGGCGCTCTCTTCCGCAATTTCTGCAAAAATCTTTGCAGATGCGTACTTTCCGTTTACTTCAAACATATTGGTTCCTTTCCGGAGCGCCCGCAAAAAAAGCACCCCTGCCAATGCAGAGATGCTTCAGACTGACAAAATGATGCAATCAGTCTCTCCGTGCGGGCAAACTCCATGTGCAGTGTTGTTTCAGATATTGACTTGTACGGTTCGGTTGACTTGAATATTTTGGGTAACTCATGGTGTTCACCTGCCTTTCTCAGAATTTGAAATCATTATATGCATTTTACGCGGATTTGTCAAGCGCTTTTTCCGGTTTGTAACGGTTATGTATCTGAATCGAGATGATCTGTCTGTATGCGGGACCGCGCCTCTGCGGAGCGTCTTCGATCTTTTCACGCAGCCGGCGGATATTGACGCTCAGGGTATTGTCCGAGACAATTTTCTTTGTCAGCGACCAGAGCTCCTCTGCGAGCCGGTCACGGGAGAGCATCTGGTTTTTATTGGAGAAGAATACCAGCAGAAGGCGGTATTCCAGCGCAGACATGGCGAGCTCGCTGCTGTTTTTCCGTACAATCCCCTTTATCGGGTCAATGGTCACATTGCCGCATTGCAGAAACCGCGCAAGCTGTTCGTCATCTTCAACCAGTAATATTTTCGGCATCGCGTTCACCTCCGCTCCTGTTTTCATTATATTGATGCCCCAACTAACTCTTGAACTTATCCGCTTGTCTAAATGCCGATCTGCGGCGTCAGAAAACCTTGCCTTGCGTCAAGCCCAGCGGCGTCATTTCTATACAATCTGACGAAAAATCTGACGGGTCAAACTTGTTTGACCGTAAGCATCCTGCACCACCAGCTCTGTGCGGTGTTGCCTTAATCATAATTCTAAAGCGGCACCGGAGCTCCGATACCGCTTGGATTTTACCGCATATTTACAGTCAGGCTTTCGGGATTTTCCCGTTCCGCACGCGTAATCATATTGATTGCTGCCCTGCCGTAAGGCCCGAGATTGTCAATCAGGCACTGCATATGGTTCAGGGTCAGGGTCGTTTTCTCGTTCAGGGTCGTCAGGCAGTCAAAGAGCGCATCGAGATTCGCGCCGTAATAGCCCGGAAGCCGCAGCTTTGAAGCAAAAATCTTGTGGAAGTCGGCGCGGTCCTGAATCGCCGCACAGTCAATTGTAATCTGCATAATTATTCCTCCCCATATAATAATTCAAATGTAGTGTAATGATCGCCGGTATAGTAAATCAGCCCGTCATTTGAGTAGACAATCCGCTTTGCGCCGCGGCTTTTTTTGCCGAGGGTATCAATATCGCATTCATGGTATTCCCTGCCCGGTGCGGTCGGCAGCGCACCCTCATAATTTCCGAAGTAACTGCCGCCGATGCAGCAGCCCGGCGCATAGGGTTCCAGCGAGCCGCCGCTCCAGCCGAGTGCCTGTGCTTCCTTTTTCGTGATGAAATTCTGCGGAAGCTCGCCGTATGTATAGAGATACAGCGCAACATCATCCTTTGTCGTATAGGTGCCGTCGCGGTCAAGGCGCCCTTCGATGACAAGCGGCGCGGTTTCGGTCAATGCCTCTGTTCCGGTTGTATAGTCCGACTGCGCGGTTGTGATCGGCGCGGCGGCGGTTGTCGTGATTTCGGAGGCTGCCGCAGTATCATCGGGCAAAGTACCCGCAGTCATGATCGGCAGCGTACCGGAAGTCTGTGTGAGCTCTGAGAAAGCCTCGGATGTCTGTTCCGCAGCAGAATTCTGCGTCTGATTCTTTTTCTTTTTTCCGCAGCCGCTCAGCGATACGGCAATACAGCCGGACAGCAGCAGCGCAAGGAGCTTTCGCAAGATAATCACCTCTGCTTGGTTATTTCGACAAAAAACGCTTCTGTTTACGATACAATACGGCTATTTTTTCTATTATAGCATAAAATTTTCAAAATGTAAAGACCTGAAAAAAGAAAAAGGCTCCGATCATCACCGAAGCCTTTGCGTTCTGCAAATCAGGATTTCCGGCGGAATTTCAGATACAGCGCCGCCAGAAAGAACAACGCCGACAGTACCGCCGATACGATAAACATAAATGTATGACCGTTTTTGAATTGCCAGAGACAGCAGGCAAGCCATGCGGCTCCGACAACCGCATACAGTTCTGTTTTTTTCATAGATGTACCTCCTATCAGTCAGAAAACCGCGTACCGCTCAGCCGGCAGCCTTTTCGTTGCCGACATAGGTCACACCGTCGCCGTAGATCGTTTTCCAGTCATTCTGCATCGAGATCGGAACCCAGTCAAATTCCTCGCAGAGCTTTTCCATTTTCTCCGCCTTTTCCTTGTTGCCGTTTTCGCGTGCGGTGTCATCGCAGCAGAGCATAAAGGCAAGGCTCTTGTAATCGTTGTTGCTGGTGGTATATTCCGCCATGCTCGCATCGCCGGTGCTGTTGCCGAAGGAGAGAACCGGCTGCTGACCGATCTCCTGAGCAATGACCGTCACCTTATTCATCTTCAGATTCTTGATGATGAAATCGCCGCCGAGCACAACCTTGTCGTCATCGTCAAACACATAATTCAGCCCGTCGGTGTCGCCCTGATCCGGTGCAACCAGCGTTTCATCCGAGCCGATGATCTGGCGCGGCGGAACATTCAGCGGCGACTGATCGACAATGCCACGGACGATAAAGCGGTCGGTTCCGCTGACGATATAAACGACAAAATCATTCGCCTGAAGATACTCCACAACCTGAAGCATCGGCTGATAGAATCCCTCACCGCGCTTCATGCCCTTATAGCTCGGCATATCCTGCTTCTTGAATTCCTGAATATAATCGTTGAATTCCTCGGTTGTCATGCCCGCAAATGCAGATGCAACCGCCATCCCATGATCGACCTCAAGTCCTTTGAAGGATTCGCCGGTTTCATTCTGCTTTTTGATTTTCTCAGCGGTTTCTTTTTCAAATGTGCTCGCTTTCCCGCTGTATTCGGGATCATCCAGCACACGGTATTTCAGCAGAGTGTAATCAAAGTAATTCGGGTCGGTCTCACAGAACAGCGTACCGTCCAGATCGAACACGGCGATGCGATCCTCCGGCGGAATGTAGTCCTTGCCGCCGTTTTCCGTCACAGCCTTCACATACGAAACAAGCTCTTCCTTCGCGGGTGCATCCTTTTCCCAGAGCGAGAGCATTTTGTCGGGATCGGCGCCCTTCTGCTCTTTTTTCTTCTTTCCGCAGCCGGTCATGATTCCGCAGACAGCAAGCATGGAAAGCGCTGCCGCCGCAAATCGGATTTTTCTTTCTGTCATTGTGATTGAATTTCCTTTCCGTATTTCGAATCACGGAGCATGATCCTTATGGCATGAACATCGCCCCTCAACATCATGTTGAAGGGCGTGCATTTTGGTGGGAGAGGGTGGATTCGAACCACCGAAGTTAAAGAACAACAGATTTACAGTCTGCCCCCTTTGGCCACTCGGGAACTCTCCCATATAAAATTTTGAAGCTGGTGGACGGACTTGAACCCCCGACCTGCTGATTACAAATCAGCTGCTCTACCAACTGAGCTACACCAGCAATTTGCTTCTTCCGTGAACCAGCTTGTTTATTATAGCATAAGCGGCAATAAAAGTCAAGCATTTTTTTATAAAAAGGGCTTTTTTGTCACTTTGCACAAAAACTTTGCATTTGTATGGAATTTGAAATTTCAAAGAATCCCGCATAAAACAGATCCGGAGGCACATACTATTTCCGATCATAAAAAAAGGAGATGCTGACATGACCGAATGCGAAAGCCTGATCCGAATGCCGCAGCCGCCCTCTGTGCTGGCATGGAGCAGCACCGTCGGGAAGAAGGAGGGCGAAGGTCCGATGCGGAACTGCTTTGATGCGATTGAGCAGGACGCATACTTCGGACAGAACACATGGGAGGCGGCGGAAAGTGAATTGCAGCGGCGAACTGTCATGCGGCTGTTTGACAAGGCTGGCTGTACCGAGCATGACGTCGGCTGTCTGTTTGCGGGCGATCTCATCAATCAATGCACCAGCTCAACCTACGCGCTGCGGCATTTCGACACGCCGTATCTCGGCATTTTCGGAGCCTGCTCAACCTTTGCCGAAGGGCTGCTGCTCGGCGCGTGTATGGTCAGCGGCATGAATATGAAATACTGCGCCGTCCTCACCTCCTCGCATTTTTCCAGTGCCGAGCGGCAATTTCGCTTTCCGCTGTCATACGGCGGTCAGCGGACGCCGAATGCCCAGTGGACCTGTACGGCGGCGGGCGCGGCAATGCTGACCCCCTGCGATCAGCCGCCCTTTATTCGCGGGGTGTGCGCCGGGCGTGTCCGCGATGCCGGAATCACGGATGCGGGAAACATGGGCGCGGCAATGGCGCCTGCTGCGGCGGATACCATTGCGCGGTACCTCTCCGCGACGCGAACCCGCCCTGCGGATTACGACGCAATTGTCACCGGTGATCTCGGCATTGTTGGCAGCAGACTTCTGCTTCGGCTCATGGAGCAAAACGGCTATGATCTCCGTCCGGTTCACCGGGACTGCGGTGTCATGATGTTTGACAGCAAGACGCAGGACACCCATGCAGGCGGCTCGGGCTGCGGCTGCTCAGCGAGCATCATCTGCGGATATTTTCTGCCGCGGCTGCAAAGCGGAGAATTCCGGAATATCCTCTATGCTGCAACGGGCGCACTGCTCTCGCCGATGCTATGTCAGCAGGGTGAGAGCATACCGGGCATCTGTCATATTGTGCATCTTTCGCATACAGCGGGAAAGGAGCGGGATTTATGACGTATCTATGGGCATTTCTGATCGGCGGGCTGCTGTGTATGATCGGGCAGCTCATTCTCGATTACACCAAGCTGACGCCGGCACGGATTCTGGTCGGATATGTTGTCGCGGGTGTGATTCTCGGTGCAGCGGGGATTTACCCCGCGCTGACGGAACTGGCGGGCGCCGGAGCCGGCGTACCGCTCTCCGGCTTCGGGAATCTGCTCGCACAGGGGATCCGCGAGGATATCGCCGCACACGGCGCCCTCGGCATCCTGACCGGCGGGCTGACCTCGGCAGCGGGCGGTATTACCGCAGCCATGCTGTTCGGGCTGCTGGCGGCGGTGCTGTTCCGCGCAAAGGAGAAATAATCACGCAGAAAGGAGCATTTCCGATGATCGGATTCATTGCGGGATGCATGACCGGCGGTGTAATCGGTATCGTTGTCATGTGCTTAGCCCGCGCCGCACATGATGCAGATGCGTATACAGACGGACAATAAACAAAACCGACCGGCTCCGAAAGAAAGCCGGTCGGTTCAGCCTGTCGA
>Ga0310691_10005415_pt1 | contig 13994 bp, 7 predicted proteins | sample 176DNAGHGlowgp2_FD_203887 | JGI IMG/M metagenome (GOLD analysis project Ga0310691, IMG submission 203887) | Sheep rumen microbial communities from Palmerston North, Manawatu-Wanganui, New Zealand - 1766 DNA GHGlow gp2 (v2) (version 2) | ecosystem: Host-associated > Mammals > Digestive system >... | reverse complement strand
GGAGTGCCAATTCTTGCCTTGCAAGCGTCCTTCGGCCGAGCGGATAATGTTTTATGGAGAATTGATAATTGGCCGAGAGGTTGACGATAGTCCAGGCAGCAGTTTCCGTCTCACCATATTTCTTGCCGTACTTCACCTGACGGGCGTGGCCTTTCACCTCAGCCTGAAGACTCAAGGGACCGGTGACGTAGCTCAGGCGCGACTGATAGGTGAACGGTGCGATGAGCGGGAGGGGCTCGCCCTCGTCATCTCGCCCTACACTATAGGTACCCTTCGCGCTCCAGCGCAATCCACTTACGGGTCGCCATTCTGCTGTGAGCGAGGTGTTGGCGATAGTGGCATGGTCGATGTTGCCATAGACCTTCACGCCCTCAGCACCAACGGTCATCGCCGAGAGACGGTCCTCGAACTGGCCGATGATGTAGTTCGAGAAGAAGAAAGCGTTGGCGTCGAGGCCTATTGACCATTGACCATTGACCATTGAACATTGATAGGCGGTGTTCAGTTCAATAGCCGACTCATTTTTCAGGCGCGGGTTGCCGATGTAGTCGTACTGGTCGAACGTATTGTTCAGATAGTAGCCATAGGCCTCCGTCACCGTAGGTGCACGACTGCCCCAACCTGCGCCAATTGAAAATCGAGAATTGACAATGGATAATTGATAATTCGCGGCGATGCGACCCGTGGTCTGGTGATACGCCTGCTGCATGCCGGGGAAGAAGACACTCAAGGCCTTGTAGCCCTCCTCATTGTTCAGTCGCTGGTGCTGCCACGAGAGTTTGCCTGAGAGATGCAGCGATGAAGCATCCGTGAGACGGATATTATCTGTGAGTGAAGCACCCACGTTCAGCGTCCCCACATCAGGCCATGTGCCCATATACATGGGTGCCGCACCACCCGGATACATTGTCATATCAGCAAACAGACGATTGTAGTAGCCGTCGATGTTCAGCTGCGTCTGATGTTTGCCATATTCCCCCGTCAATAATGAGTAGGCACCTGCCGTCCAACTCTCGCCAGGCATATCCATGTGAATCTCCACATCGGGACGCGTCGTGTCGTCCATCACGTGAGTGATATGGTTGTAGTAGCCCTTCGTCTCCCACGACTCCAGTTTTGAATCCTCGAACAGATGCTTATAAGCCAACGAAGTGATGAACGCCTCGGCTTTCGCCACATCCATGTTCAGCGCAGGATAGCCCACGTCGGTGGCGCGGTCGAAGATGAAAGTCGCTTCAAGAGCCCCCCTTCCGTCCCCCCTGTTGGGGGGAAACTTGAAACCGCTGTTGAGAAAAGCATTCACCTTCTGGAACTGTGAGAACTGCACCTTCTTACCATCGCCCGCCTTGTAATTGTCGGCATGACGAAAGAAAGCACCGCCGTTGACGTAGAAGCTCTGCGAGGAGTGCGAGCCGTCGGCCCCATACACCTGCACATTGCCATTCGACTCATAGCCCACCTGTGCATTTAATCCGTTAAATGCGTGAGATCCGTGGTCGTATAAAAACCCTGCCTTGCGCAGTCTGAGGTCCAGCGCCCCACCGATATTCCCCGTAGCCTGAGGGTTGCCGTTGAGCCCGGAGTTCAGACTGATGCTCTGCAGGTTGCCACTCTCCACGTAGCTGGTCACGGGGTCCATCTTATCCGTGCAGGCATAAAAAATCTTCATGCCATCGATGGTCGTAGAAAGACGCTCTGTCTGCATATTATTCACGGTGGGCTCCCAAGCATACGAGCCTCGGCGCACCAGTTCCACATGGTTCAGCTCCTGCAGGTGCTCATCAATCGTGGCCACCTGCCCTTTGGCCGAGCGTTTACCGCTCTGTCCGCGTGAAACAATCACCACCTCGTCCAAATCATGCGACGAGGTGGTAAGGGTATCACTTTGAAGTCCTATCATCAATAACAGTAATCCTATCATTAATTCTTAACTCTTAATTCTTAACTAAATCGTCACGTCCCAATAAAGTGTACTCAGTTCTTCACCTCCTGCCACGATGTTGCCTTGTGCATCCTTCACCGTGAGGTGGATACGCCAGAGACCCGTCATCGTCAGGTTGATAGTACCCGCATAACTGCCGTCGGCCTGCTTCACAAGCGGTGTATTGTCGGGCGAGGTATGATTACCCATGTCAGGCATGCGGGGATCGATGTCGATAGTGAATGTCTCCGATGCTAACGTGTAAGGAACAGTAGCTTTCTCGCTCTTCTTAGAGACGTAGGCCGTGATGGTATTGGTGCCGGTCTTGAAATCGAGAGGATTCACCAGCGAGAGGTAGTATGTGGCGTCGCCGACCTTAAATGATTTCAGCCAAGTCTGTCCGTCTGGCAGGGCATTGACTACAACATTTTTCTTCTCTATACCGCCCGTCTTTCCCAGCACCAGTGCATCGTACGACAGCGTCCACGAGCCGTTCTCACTGGTGTTCATCACAAACGATATCCATGTGCGCTTCACGGCCAGATAGCCGTCATTGAAGCTGGCTGCATCAGGACCAACGGGCGTGCTGTGATACATATCCATCTTCACCATGTGCATCAGTGGTGTGAGGCCCGTGATGTCGAAGTTCTTGATGTAGTTGCCGTTCTTCTTTTTCGTGGCTACAAAGAAGATGTCGTTGTAGCCCGAGTGGAACGAGCCCGTCTTCGAGTAGGCGAAGACGTTGTACTGGTCGTCCACCACCGTCGATAGCTCGGGAATGATCTTCACCGTCTGCAGGAACTTATACACCTGCAGCGCCTCCTCGGCCGAGCAGCAGTCTATGTCGCCGTCTATCGTCACACCCGGAATCTCAATAGCCTGAGTTCCAAAATCATCGTTGGAGTTGCAGGCTGTCAGCGCTGCAACGGCCAGAACCATAAACAATCCTTTTACTTTTTTCATAATCCTTACCTTTTTTACAAGTCCCCTAAGTTAGGGGATTAGGGGTCTGAACAGACGAGAACCAGACCAAAAATATTCTATCTATGGGATGCCTGCGCCTGTTCAGACCCCCACCCCCCTAACTTAGGGGGCTAATGACGAGTGCAAAGGTACGGCGAAATCCGCAGTCCCACAATCGCCATTTCATGGCATTCTATATACCATTAATAGGGTATTAGGGGCATTGTAGTCAATACAAAACGGCGCAACCGGGTGGCTGCGCCGCTTGTATCAATTACAAGAGGGATTAATAGCCGGGGTTCTGGGCGATACCGAGGTCCTCACCGCTCAGGCCCGTGGGGATGGGCTGACGGTAGTGCTTACCGCGCACGTTGTTATACTTGGCGCGCAGGTGGTTGTGCACCTTGGTGAAGTAAGCCTCCTGGTCGGCTGTGTAGGTGTTACCGAGTGAGGTCTTCCAGTCGTCGGCGAAGTGCTTGTAGGCCGACACCTTCTTCACGCTCGCGATGAGGTCCTTCCAACGGTAGCTGTTCAGCACAGAGAACTGCTCGTAGGTGAACTCGTAGTCCCACTCGCGCTTGATCTGGTCGAAGGTGGGAGCGCTGACCTCGGCGATGCCTGCACGACGGCGCAGTTGGTTGAAGGGCTCGGCGGCATCGGCGTTGCGACCCAGCTGCACCAGAGCCTCGGCCTTGGTGAGAAGCACCTCGGCATAGCGAATCTCGATGCGGTCAACCGAGTTTTTGGTAATCTCCAGGTTCTCAGAGTTCTCGTAGCTCTGATCCACGCCCTTGCCGTTGATGGGAGTATAGACGGGCGAGTAGTAATGATAGGTTTTGCCATCTTCAGGGTTCTTAATCTCCACAAAGTAAGTCTCTGCCAGTCGCTTGTCGTTGGGCTGCTCACGTTTCCAGTTGTCGTAGAGGTCATCGTCGGCCACCTCGGTATGGTTCTGCGTATAGCCGTTGCCGTTCTCACCGTTCTGGAATGGGAAGGTCCACGAGCAGTGGGTCTGGTGGTTACCCTGAGCATCTACCTTGTCGCCATCGTGGGCAATGGTAAAGAGGTGCTCGTTAGTGCCGCGCTTGTTGCTCTCGTAGTCACGACCGTAGAGCTTCGTGTAGTCTGGGTCGAGTTTCAAGAGACCGCTGCTGATCACCTTGTCGGCATAGGCCACAGCCTTCTCCAGACGACTGTCGGTCTTCGAGAACTGCGGGTCGGTCTGACCGTTGGCGATGGCCTGCACCTCAGCAGCCGAGAGGGGGTTGTCGCCCCATACGAGGTAGGCACGGGCCAGTAGCGCCTGGGCAGCCTGCTTCGAGGGCACGCGGGGATCGCCGTCATAGTTCTTGAGCAGCTGCTCGGCATCGGTCAGGTCGGCTACGATCTGCGCAAACACCTCGTCAATGCTCTTACGCTCAGTGGTCGAGCCGCCCTTCTCGGTGAATACGGGCACCTCACCCCATAGCTGTGTCAGCTTCAGATAAGCCAAGGCGCGCAGGAATTTGGCTTTACCTACGGCAGCATTATAACCAGTCTGTGAAACCTTGCCAGCCTTCAGCGAGTTGTCGATGGTGGCGATGGCCTCGTTGTCCTGAGCGATACCGAGGAAGAGGTGGTTGAAGATCTTCACCTGATACCAGGTAGTGGGCTCCTGCTCAAAACGACTGTTTACAGGACCAGCTTCGCTCTCCTCGCCTTCGAAAGAGATAAGTTTATTACTGTTCAGCTCGATGATGAACGAGAACGACGAGCTGAGGGGCTGCCAGTGACTGTACACGCCGTTGACGAGAGAGAGAGCGCTGGCATCGTCGGCCACGACGTTCTCGTCGGTCACCTGATTATTATTACCACTGTTGTCATCATCGCTACTTGAGCATGATACAAAACCAAATGAAAGGGTTGTTGCCAAAGCGGCACTGAGTAAAATTCTTGCTTTCTTCATACTGAAATCTCCTTTTTACCTTATTAATTGTTAATATGTTACTATGTCTTTAAAACCCGTTATTATGTCTTATCGACGATGCAAAGGTACGGCGAAATCCGTGCTCCCACAATCCCATGTCTGTGGCATTCTGCATACCAAACAATTGGTAATCGCCGTTTTACAACGAGATGTTCACACCGAATACGAAACTGCGCGATGAGGGATAGGCACCAGAGTCGGTACCACTGGCCACCTCGGGGTCGTAGCCTTTGTAGGGACTGATAGTGAAGAGGTTAGAGGCGGTGGCATAGATGCGCACAGCTTCAATTTTTACATTTTCTAATTGTTTAATTTTTACATTATACCCTATGGTGAGGTTACGCAGCTTCAGGTAGCTGGCGCTCTGCACGTAGCGACTGTCGATATAGCCAATAGGACGGGCATTCGATGCCAGGGGCAGGGTGTTGCCACCATTCTGCGGTGTCCACGAGTCCTTGACGGTGGCGAGTACGTTGTACGAGTCGTTGGTCAGTTCCAGGCGTCGACCCAGGGCGTTATAGACTTCGTTGCCGTAGCTGCCAGCAAAGGCTACCGAGGCGTCGAGGTTGCGCCAACTTAGTTGCGTAGAGAAGCCATAGACGATATCGGGCTGGATGCTGCCCAGAATCACGCGGTCGTTGCCATCGATGCGGTTGTTGCCATCGGTATCAGCGTATTTCAAGTCGCCGGGCTTGGGTGTCAGACCGTTGACAGTAGGTAGCTTGCTCACGTCCTCATCCTGCTGTACGATGCCGATGAACTGTAGTCCGTAGAAGGAGCCGAGAGACTCACCCTTGCGCAGTATCTGCTGGTTATCAGAACCCTGAATCACGTTATTCGTGGTGCCCATATCGGTAATCTCGTTCTTGTTGTAGGCGATGTTGGCCGAGGCCGTCCAAGTCAATTCCTTCCACTGGATGAGCGTACCGCTGACAGCCAGTTCCACGCCCTTGTTCACCACGTTGCCCACGTTCTGCAACTGGGTGGTGACACCAGCCGAAAATCCCATCGGAACAACCAGCAACAGGTCGCTGGTCTTCTTGTAGTAAGCGTCGAACACCACATTCACGCGATCTTTCCATAGGCCGAGGTCGACACCCAGATTATAGCTAGCCGTAGTTTCCCACTTCAGGTTGTCGTTCGCCGTGTTCTGTTTCGAGTAGCTGCTGCTGCCACCATAGGAACCTGTAGCGTAGCTGGTGGTAAAGGCGTAGTCGCTGATTTCCTGGTTGCCTACTAGTCCGGCTGAGGCGCGCACCTTCAGGTAGTCGATGCTGCGCACGCGGCGCAGGAAGTGCTCTTTATCGACATTCCACGACAGGCCCAGCGAGGGGAAGTAGCCCCAGCGATGGTCCTTGGAGAAGCGGCTGCTATTGTCGGCGCGGAAGGTGGCGGTGGCGTTATAGCGATCCAGCAAGGTGTAGTTCACACGGGCGATGATGCTGTTGAGCGTCGATTCCGAGATGCCGGTCTGCGGCGTATAGATCTCGGCGCCGTCACCCAGGTTGTACTGCTTCAGTGTCTCATTCGTAAAGTGATTGGTGCGGATGGCACTATGCGTCGAGGTCTGCGTCTGACGAGTAAAGCCGCCGAGGACCTCCATATGGTGCTGACCGAAGTTGCGGGTGTAAGTAGCCGTGTACTCCTGCTGCCAAACGTCGGTCTGACGATTGCCGGTGCCGCCGATGCCCTGCGTGGCCAGTCCCAGTGAGGTATAAGCACCCGAGAAGTAGTTCTGAGTGAGCTTCTCACTGTTCAGACCCACAGAGGCTTTCAGCGTCAGGTCACCAATCTGATAGGTGGCCCAGATGTTACTCAAAAGGTAGTTATTGATATTCTCAGCCACGCTCTCATTGAGGTCATACACGGGGTTGGCGGCGTGGTCGCCTATAGCGAAGTAGGCGTACTCGTAGGGGTTGCTGAAGTTGTAGCTTCCGTCCTGGTTATATACGCTCACCACGGGGGGCATCAGCAGTGCATACACAAAGCTGTTGGTAATGCCGGCCGAGAAGGGCGAGGAATTAAAGACCTTCGCCTCTGCTGTGGTGAGGCCCTGCTGCTTCGACCGGCCGTAGGTGGCGTTGACGCCGAAGTGCAGTCCCTCCTGCAGTTCCCACTCCACGTTGGTATGGAAGTTGTAGCGCTCGAAACCGGAGTTCAGGATAATGCCGTCCTGATCGGTATAGTTTGCTGAGAAAGCGTAGCGGTTCTTTTCCGTGCCGCCATTGATGCTCAGTTCGTGACTCTGCTGGATGGCAGTGCGCAGCACGGCGTCCTGCCAGTCTATACCCTTGCCCAGTGCGGCAATCTCGGCGTCGGTGTATCCCCCCTTATTGTTGAAATAATCCTTCTGGTACTGTGCCCACTCCGAGGCGGTGAGCAGGTCGAGTTTCTTGGCTACGCTACTCACACCCAGGGAGTAATGATAGTTCACGTGAGCCTTACCCTCGCCCAACTTACCTTTCTTCGTGGTGATAAGGATCACGCCATTGGCGCCTCGCGAACCATAGATAGCAGTGGCCGATACGTCCTTCAAGACTTCAATACTTTCGATGTCGTTGGGGTTGATGGTGGCCAAGGGATTCAGACTGCCCTCAATAGCACCGATGCCCGTAGAGTTGTTGGCTGCATCCTTGAAGTAGATAAAGCCATCAACTACGTAAAGCGGCTCGTTAGAGGCGTTCACCGAGTTACCACCACGGATGCGGATATGACTATCTGCACCTGGCTGTCCGCTGCTCGCCGTCACAGCCAGACCTGCCACCTGTCCGCCTAACGCCACATCGAGCGTGGGGGCAGTTGCTTTCTCAAAGATCTCTGCCTTGATGGTGGTCACGCTACCCGTCAATTGATTGCGCTTCTGTGTGCCATAGCCCACCACGACAACCTCATCCAACTTATTAGAATTATCAATAAGCGTAATCTCCACAGACTCCTCGAAGTCATAGACATCCACATCCAGCGAACGGTAGCCTACATACTCTACTCTCAGTGTCAGCGGTGCCTCCTTCTTGGTCTGCAGGCGGAATTTCCCGTATACGTCCGTCAGTACGCCCTGTCCTTTCTCACTCTTGACAATCACCGAGGCACCAATCAGTGCCTCCCCGTTTCTCGCATCCTTGATGCTGCCTGTTATCAGTCCTTGCGCAGCAGCCAACAGCGGGCTGCTTGCAACGAGCAATGTGATGAACAATCTCCTTACCATATCCTTACCTTATTAAAAGTCCCCTAAGTTAAGGGATTAGGGGTCTGAACAGACGGAATCAGACCAATACATATTCTTTTATAGGATGTCTGCGCCTGTTCAGACCCCCACCCCCCTAACTTAGGGGGCTAATGACGGATGCAAAGGTACGGCGATTCCCCTACCCCGACAATCCCACAATCGCGGCATTCGCATACCACGAGAAGGGTATATTTACTAAAATCTCTTAATATCTCTGCATTATTGACCTCAAAAGTGGAATTTTTCGTAACTTTGTAGCCACAACCAAACCCTATAGAAGAAAGATAGCTAGTAAACCTATTATATCATTATAAATATTGTATGAAACGGACATTTTATTTGTTTTCCCTTCTCCTTCTCTTAGCCATGCAGGCTGAGGCCTACAAGAAAGAGTCTATTAACATCCAAGTTAACAACCAGACAAGAAACATGGTGGTGTTCACCCCCAACACGTTTCCTGCTAAATCTCCCCTGTTCATCGTGACCCACGGTATGAACCAGAATCCAGAATACCAGTATGGGTCTGACAAGATGTACGAGATGATTGACACAGCCAAGTTTGTGATCACCTACCTGCGCAGCAATGGCAGCACATGGGATATTAACGGTACCAGCGACCAGAACTTCGTTATCAAGGCCATAGACGAGATGGCAACCCGTTTCGATATTGATAAAGAGCGCGTTTACTGGTCGGGCTTCTCTATGGGTTCTATGCTGATTCACCATTGTATCGCCAATATGCAAAATAAGATAGCAGCCTTTGCCCCAACAAGCGGTATCCAGTTCTCGGAATCACCCTGGAACAACTGTAAGAAACCCGTCAACCTGTTGGAATGCATTGCCTATGGTGATGACGTGTTTGGCTATGAGAAATATGGTATCCACGCCTATATAGAGAACTATGCCAAGCACGACAAACACACCACTTATTCCAAGACCACAGGTTATAAGCCCATCAGCAGCAGCTGGTATAATGGTGACCTTGAGAAATGGACTGGTGGAGCAAACGGCGGCGAGGTATGGCTCTACTCATATAATAATGGTGGCCACTGGCCCATGGACCTGAACCGTCACCTTATCTGGAATTTCTGTAAGCGATTCTCGCTGAACATGCCCTCGGTAAAAATCACGACTCCCTCCAACACAACCACACATCTTTATATAGCCCCCAAGGACGAAGCCTCTTTCCCCGACATCGAACTGAGCGCCACGGCGAAAGCAACCAACTGCAACATTACGAAGGTGGTTTTTTATGACGGCAACACCTTCCTTGACTCACTGAAGGAAGCACCCTATAGCATCACGATAAAGAATCCTAAGAACGGTAAGCACAACCTGCGTGCTGTTGCTTATGACGAAAAGGGCAAGAAAGCCGAATCGTCATGTCTGATGAACTATGCTCAGACCACTACTTCAGCCTATTCACTCATCCAGAATTTCAAGGTAGAGGGAGGCGTGCCACAGGATTGGTACGTAAGCAATGGCTCCACAAAACGTATCGGTGGCGGACTGCCCTATACCTCTGGCAACCGCATTCTGCGTTTTACCAATTCCTCTAAGGGTTTTGAATACGGACTGCTTATCCAGAACGCTACAAATAAGGCTAAAAACGCGTGGGCAAAGTTTGGTGATGAGAAAGCCCGCTCTACCATGACGCTATACGGTGGACATTATCTCTTCAAATATAAGATCTGCAACTGGAACCAGCCTTCGTTCTCGCCTGTCACCATTGTCATTGAGGATACCAACGGCAACGAGATAGCATCGCAGGTTTACACCCCGACATCCAATATCGGCAACAACACAGGCAATAAGTTCACGGCCACGCTACAGACCTTTGAGTTTGACATCCCAGAAACAGGCAACTACGTGCTGGCTATCTATGCCAATAGCACCAAGAATTCTGACTTCGTGTTGGGCCAGGCTTATATTCAGTCAAAGAGTTTCCTTCCTACAGGCATCACCAACGTGTCTAAGGACAATAAGAAAAACTCGTCAGGCGCCTATGATCTAAGCGGCCGACGAGTGAATGAAGAACAGCTGAAATCGGGTCTGTATATCATCAACGGACGGAAGACACTTGTGCGCTGAGCTCCCTTTGATTAAGGTTCAGTAAGCCATATTGGTGATTATATTTAGTACCGTTTTCGAGTACCCATTGCAGGAAACGGCTCACAGCCTCATCCGTACCGTTATAGGTGATTGCCACTTTCTCGACAGTTACCTCGGCAGGCTTTTCATTTTCAAGGATGGTAAGCACCTCATCAAGCGAACCCTTATCGCTGAAACAATCTGCAACATCTTTCTTCAGGTCGAGACCCACCAGCGAGAGCTCACTCTTCAGATGTCGGCTCTGCAAATCAAAAATATTCGAGAGTGTATTAAACGACACTCCAAGGGGATCTTTCGCGATAGCGGTATTCAGGAACAGGTCGTCGCCAGCGATACGTTTGCCGCGGAAATTCGTACTCTCCTCACCGAAGTTATGGGCGAACGAGCTAGCCACAGAGGTAGCATTACTACCACTATAGATAGTGATAGCCTCGAAAGTCTTGTTCTTTCTCACGTCCTCTTCGAAGTCATCATTGAGGAAGAAGAGCTGCTTCAGTTTCTTCGCATTCAGATGCTTTCCTTCGAGCAGTCGTGCTGCCTCCGAACTGCGTGCAGTGATGGGCAACACGGCTGTCTCTCCGATATATATCAAATGGCTAAAGAGATCCTGTGATTTCTCCTGTTGGTCGGCAATAGCCACGCTTAGGTTGCTCTCGCCCTGACCCTTTGCAATTTGAAACGTCACGCCAGGCTCCGTCTTGGCATATTCCTCTATCCATTTCTCTACCAATGGACGAGCAAAGCGTGGACTCTTGATTGTGCGTACATTATTTGTATGATTCTCCTCTGCCAAAACATTTCCAAGTCCCAGCGTCAGAATTGCAGCTATTGTCAATACTATCCTTTTCATATGTTATTATGTTAATGTGTCTTTAAAACCCGTTATTTTGTCTTTCCGACGGTGCAAAGGTACGATGCTTTCCCCTCTCCTACAATCCCACGTGTGTGGCATTCGCATACCACAAACATGGTATTTCGCTGAATTCTGTCAATAATTGAAGGAAAAATAGTACCTTTGCACCCAAATTAGAATAGACGATGGCAATAGATAGTGCAATATTTCGTAGAAGTGAGCTGCTGCTGGGTAGCGATGCGATGGACCGCATCGCCCAAAAACGCGTGATTATCTTTGGCGTGGGCGGCGTAGGTTCGTGGTGCGCCGAGAGTCTGGTGCGCAGTGGCATACACCAGTTGACGATTGTCGACTCCGACCGCGTATGCATCACCAATATCAATCGGCAGCTGATGGCCACCACCAAGACCGTTGGTCAGGTGAAGGTTGATGCCCTGAAAGAGCGCCTGCTCAGTATCAACCCCAAGGCCGAGATTACCGCCCTGCAGAAAATATTCACAGAGGAGACTGCCCCCGAATTTCATTTGGAGGACTACGACTATATCATTGACGCCATCGACTCGCTAAAGGATAAGGCAGCCCTCATCATCCTGGCCTGCAAAACGAAAGCCAAGTTCTTCTCATCAATGGGCGCTGCCCTGAAGCTCGATCCCACGCGCATCAAGGTTACCGAGTTCTGGAAGGTGCAGGGCGACCCCCTGGCACGCGCCTTGCGAAAGAAGTTCAAATCACAGAAACAATTCCCCAAGCGTAAGTTCCTGTGCGTGTATAGCGATGAACTGCTAGAGAATCGTGGTCATAATGCCACCTGCGGCACGGAGCAATGCATGTGTCCCAAAGCCCAAAATGGTCCTGGCGACCAGAGTCTCCTGAACCACGAGTGGTGCTCATCGAAAGCCCAGATCAACGGCACCTTAGCCCACATCACCGCCATCTTCGGCTTTATGCTGGCAGGCCTCGTCATTCAAGACGCAACGGTATAAACAAACAATCTTTTGCGTGATTTTCCAAAAAATATCTTAAGAGGGTGTGTCAAAATAGGCACACCCTCATTTTGCATCATAAAGAGCGATTCACTTCTTCATCGCATCGCGCCAAGTACCCTTGACGAATACAGGAGGAGCAGTCATGCGCTGCCGTAGATCAACGTAGAGGTCTTTGATTCTGCAAAAGTTTCATATCGATTGGCATATCTTAGTAGCAATGCTGTTAAGTTCCAGACATCGGGCACGCATATTTGTCAGCTGCTCATTTTGCCAAGAATAGGGCGAAAGCATAAGTAGTCTACCTTCTGCACAGGCCATGAGATAGCGCGGTTCTGGTTTGAAGAAAGGAGGAAATCCCTTTAATAACAGCACAATAAGAGGTATCTTATTTTCCAGACATGCAGAAGATATCTGACGTTCTCCTGGACTGATACAAGGAGACACAATGACAGCCCCTTTCTGTCCTTCGTTTAGAAATGCTTGTTTTTGCTGTTCTATTTCTTGCGGATAGAGATGTCTGGAGCATTGCACCTGCAATTTTACAGTGGCATCAAGCAACCCGATATTTCCCATAGCATCCATTGACATTCCTGCAACCATCATTTTCCCCAAAGGTTTGAATAATCCAGAATGATAACGCTTCAACAGCAAGCGGCGAGGATTGTCGTCAAGATAGGCAAACATACGGTTCAGTTGTCCCTCGTGGCGCAAAAGGCGGTCATGATATCCCTGCTCCCAGAGAACGCCCTTCCTGCTAGTAGAAGACGGCAACGATGTTGCTGCGTACTGAACAGCTTTTCCACCTTTATTCTCAACCTTGGAATCCGTTTCAGCATTCTTGGCATCCCTTTCTAGATTCATGACGTCTGTTTCAGTACACAGCGACATCGTCGCCGTCGAGTTCTCCGTCGCAGTCAAATACCCCAATTCCCTTGCCGCCTTATGCGTGCCGGCCTTAAAACCCTTGATAACCATACCCAGATGACACTCCATTCTCTCATGCACAAAGAGAACGCCATGAATATGGTCTGGCATAATGCAAAGTTTCATCACCTCAACCTTTGGATAAAAGCGAGGAATATTCATCCAACATTCCTTCACCTTTTCACCGAGAGGCGACAGTATCACATCGGGGCGCTCATCTCCCTCCGTTGCCTCAGCTTTTCCTGTCAATCTCCCCAGCAAAGGCTTCCTGCCCTCTATTGCAATGGTAATCATATATATACCACGGTCGGTGTAGTCATTAAATTCACAGCGACGTTTCATCGATGCGACTTTTTCTTGTCGCATTGACCACTCCCTGCTTCTTTCGTTCCTAAATATCTTCTTTTCCATTATCTGGAACCATGATTGACCTGCAAAAGTAAGCAAAAAAAATGGAATAAAAGGCACTATCGAAAAAAAATAAGTAGATCAAAGTTACAGATATGATTCATCGAGGAGATCAAAGTATCTCACTCAAAATTCTGGTGTGACAATTGTGACAAATGACAACGCATTTTTTTCTTCTTCCAGGCTGATAGGTTTAAGATGAAAATAGAGATGATAATAAAAATGATGATAGAGATGATGTCACAATCGTCACAGCCTCTCCGCTTGTATTAAATTTTTCTTTACACCAAACGGGCCATTTTTTGCTACTATTAATGGTAGCAATTGTTCCCTCACTAGGAAAAAATATTTTCTTAGGCAGCGCGCAAATTCTTCTTGGTTATGTAGGAAAATAGCTAGAATTGTGGGATTAGAAATTATTTAACACGAAGAATCAGGCTTAGTTCTACCTGACAGTCTTCCTTGTCTTTCTATCCTTTGATTTGATAATGACGAGTCCTTTGTGAGACTTTGTTGCCGTTATACCATTCATCTGATAATACTGATTAGCTGCACCAGATACAAAATCTATCGTTGGCACGCTGTCTATGATGACATCTTTAGCTTGCACCTTGTTGTTCAGCACAAAAGCCCAT
>Ga0310691_10005414_pt1 | contig 13998 bp, 15 predicted proteins | sample 176DNAGHGlowgp2_FD_203887 | JGI IMG/M metagenome (GOLD analysis project Ga0310691, IMG submission 203887) | Sheep rumen microbial communities from Palmerston North, Manawatu-Wanganui, New Zealand - 1766 DNA GHGlow gp2 (v2) (version 2) | ecosystem: Host-associated > Mammals > Digestive system >... | reverse complement strand
AAGAAGAATTGCAGCAGATGTACGACAAGGAATTGTCGGCAGCAGCGGACACTCAGCCGACAGTGGTGGTGCTCGATTCCAACTGGAGAGCGCTGATAGCACTCAACAAGGAAATGGCACAGGAGCAGTTAGAGATACTGCAAACACTATCGGTGCTGTCAACGAAAGCAGAGACAGAACAGGTGCTGAAAACAGTACGCTCCGAACAGGAAAATACTATAGCTACCTGTCAGGAACTGCTGGATCAAACGTCGGAAACCACGACTTTAGCTGTCGAGCAGATGAAGAAAGCAACAGCGAACCTCGTATCACAGGCTGGGAAACTGAACGAGGAATATGGCTCGAAGCTGAAAGAGCTCGACGAATACAAGCACAGGCTAAGCTTGAAAGTTGCCAAGTGGATAGTGATATCGCAGTCAGTCTTGATAGCATTATCAGCGGCGTTACAGCTGTGGCTACGCTGATTGAGGACGAGCCTGCCGATGATACCGAGTACGCTCGAGAACACGTTGACAGCAAGGCTCTTGCAAAAGAACGAGAGCGCAAGGAAGCTCTCGGAATACACATGGGCTGACGCCAAAAATTAAAACTAAAAAGGAGAGATGAATCATGAACAACGCAAGAATCACAGGAAACATGAACGATAGAGAGAAAAGGAGCGTGGTAATTGAATGGCAGAAAAGGATAATAAAACTTCAACAAGCAAGTATGCAGAACAGCGCAGAATATATACTAAGATCAGGGAAGTCGAGATAGACGGTAAGGTATTCACAGTCATAAACGAATTCCCTATCGATTCAAAATCAACTGCGAAAGATAAGCTCCGCGCACTTGTGAAAGCATATTAACGAAAATTTTACTGGACAAACCGAACGAGTTGGAGTATACTGTTGGTGTGCCGAAAGGTGCGCCAACAGTAACTATTCGGTTTGGTTTCTAGAGAAGAGGAGGATTATTAATGAAACCAAACAACGATTTAATAACGGCTTTGTATTGCCGCCTTTCACAGGAAGATATGCGCGAGGGCGAATCCCTGTCCATAGAGAACCAAAAGTTGATGCTCAAGGAGTATGCTGACAAGAACGGCTTCCGCAACTGCCAGTATTACGTTGATGACGGCTACAGCGGCGTTAATAACAAACGTCCCGAGTACGTTCATATGCTGAAAGATGTTGAGGACGGACTTGTGGGAACGGTCATAGTGAAAGATCAGTCGAGACTTGGACGTGACCATTTGGAGACTGACAAGCTCATGGAGTTGGTATTCCCAGCTTATGATGTTCGATTTATAGCGATAACGGACGGCGTTGACAGCGCGAATGGCTTGAACGAAATGTCGGGCATAAAGAATTATTTCAATGATTTTTACGCCCGTGACTGCTCCAAGAAGATAAGGGCAGTGTTCAAGGCAAAGGGCGAACGAGGCGAGCGTGTGGGAACAGTAACTCCATACGGATACCTGAAGGACAAAGTGACAAAGAAACTTATACCCGATCCCGTTACAGCACCGATAGTTCGTAAGATATTCGAGCTGTGCGCCACGGGCAAGGGTACAAGAGCGATTTGCAGATACTTAGAGGGACACAAGATTGAGACCCCGGGCGTTTATCATTACAGGATTAAGGGCAATAAAAGCAAGCACCCAACGCTGGCTACTCCGTATATGTGGGATCAGAGTACAGTGCGCGATATGCTGTCCAACAGGATATATTGCGGTGATACAGTCAATTTCAGCACCTACAGCAAGTCCAACAAGCTGAAAAAGCGTATCAAGAATGATCCCGAGAATATACTCATTTTTGAAAACACCCATGAGCCGATAGTCAGCCGTGAACTGTTTGAGTTAGTTCAGAAGCACTATGAGGGAAGAAAGCGCCCCGATATACAGGGAGATACAGACAAATACGCTGGTTATCTCTACTGTAAGGACTGCGGAGCAAAGATGTACCTTCACAGAGGAAAGAACATCAAGCCTGAAAATAACTACTATCAATGCGGCGGGTATCAGACAAAGGGGAAGTGTTATTGCTCATCCCATATTATTAAGGCTAATGTGCTTGATAAACTGGTCTTGGACGGTATCAAGTATATGACAGATCTTGCAAGAAATGATCCGCAGGAGTTCTATGACATTGCTATACAGGACGGCATAGAAGAAGCTCTGAAAGTGAAAAAAGAATTCGAACAGAGGCGAGACAAAGTCCAACTTCGTATCAATGAACTTGACAACATTATACAGTGTCTGTTTGAGGAAAGAGCCGCAGGCAGAATGACTCTCGAGCGTTATGATAAACTTTCAACTGGCTATGAGACAGAGCAGCGGGAACTTGAAGCCGAGATTGCGAAACTCTCCAAGAAAGTCGATAGCATGAATTTACAGGAGACCTGCATAAAGGAATTCATGGACAAAGCCAAAGCAAATATTGAAATGAGCGAAGTTACTCTAAAACTGCTCAACCTGTTTGTAGCACGCATTGAGGTCAGCGAAAGAGAGTCAAGAAACAGTGGATGCTCCATAAGTATTCGTTACACATTTCAGCCAGAATGCCTGTGATACCTTAATCACAAGCCTAAAAGAAAACCGAGTGGCTCATAACCACTCGGTTTACATAAGATTTATAAAGTTCCGATAAGAGCATAACGCATATGCGTCCCTTTTATTGTTGGGGCGGATATTATCCGCCCGCATTCAAGGGGACAGTCACTTGCCGTCCCTGCAAAAAAAGCGGACGCCCTGCGGCGTCCGCTTCGTTTATGATATCAGTTGCGTATCTGCTTTGCAACAAGGCTCTCGCCGCAGTATTTCTCGCGGAGCTTCGGCTTCTCTATCTTGCCGGTGGGATTTCTCGGAACATCGGCAAATATGAGCTTATGGGGCCTCTTGTACCTCGGGAGCTTCTGACAGAAGGTGTTGATATCGTCCTCGGTACAGGTCATGCCGTCCTTGACGGAGATTATAGCCGCAGCTATCTCGCCGAGACGCTTGTCCGGCAGACCGATAACGGCAACGTCCTTGACAGCCGGGTGAGCACGGAGGAAGTCCTCGATCTGAACGGGGTAGAGGTTCTCGCCGCCGCTGATGATAACGTCCTTTTTGCGGTCAACGAGGTAGATGAAGCCGTCCTCGTCCTCCTGAGCCATATCGCCCGTGAGGAGCCAGCCGTCCTTCAGAGTCTCCGCGGTAGCCTTTTCGTCGCGGTAATAGCAGGTCATGAGACCGGGACCCTTTACGCAGAGCTCGCCGACCTCGCCGCGCTTAACGGTATTGAAATTCTCGTCTGTGATCTTGACCTCCCAGCCGAAGCCAGCCTTTCCGATAGCGCCGACCTTGTGGATATTCTCCACGCCGAGGTGAACGCAGCCGGGACCTATAGACTCGCTGAGACCGTAGTTCGTATCGTACTGATGATCGGGGAAGACCTTCTTCCACCTTGCGATGAGCGAGGGCGGAACAGGCTGTGCGCCGATGTGCATGAGCCTCCACTGACTGAGCTGATAATTGCTGAGGTCAATGTCGCCGCGGTCGATAGCATCGAGGATATCCTGAGCCCACGGAACGAGCAGCCACACGATAGTGCAGCCCTCATCGGAGACGGTCTCGAGGATAGTCTTCGGCTTGATGCCCTTGAGGAGAACAGCCTTGCTTCCGGAGTAGAGGCTGCCGAACCAGTGCATTTTCGCGCCGGTGTGGTAGAGGGGCGGAATGCAGAGAAAGATATCATCGCGGGTCTGACCGTGGTGGTTCTGCTCGACCTTTGCGGAGTGCATGAGGCTCTCGTGATTATGGAGTATAGCCTTGGGGAAGCCGGTCGTTCCGGAGGAGAAGTAGATAGCGGCGTTATCCGCGTCAGTGAGCTTTATATCGGGAGCAGCGCTCGCGCAGTTAGCAACGAGGCTGTCGTAGTGCTCGGCGAAAGTGGGACAGCCCTCGCCCACATAGAAAAGCAGACGGTTGCGGCTGATCTCATCGGCGATCTCCTCAACTCTGCCGATGAATTCCGGACCGAACATAAGGATATCTACCTCGGCAAGGTCGAGGCAGTACTTTATCTCATCGGCAGTGTAGCGGTAATTCAGCGGAACGGCAAGTGCGCCGGTCTTGAGCACGCCGAAGTATATAGGCAGCCATTCGAGGCAGTTCATCAGGAGGATACCGACCTTGTCGCCCTTTTTCACGCCTCTTTCGAGGAGGAGATTAGCGAAGCGGTTAGCCTTTTCATCGAAGACCTTCCAAGTTATCTCGCGTCTGTAGTGGCAGACCGGGTCGGGCTCGATGAGCTCGTAGTCCTTCCATGTTATTCTTTTGACCTCGGATATTTCAGGATTGACCTCAACGAGAGCGACGTCGTTCCCGTAGAGTTTAGCGTTTCTTTCGAGCAATTCTGTAATTGGCATTGTAACGTTCCTTTCTCGCCGCAGGGCGATAAACTATGTATATTTTAACACAAAAAAGCGAAAAAGTAAAGCTTTTTCCGACGTATTATTACACAAATTCCCGTCCTCTATTTCAGCGCTTTGCACAAACAGGCATACGCCTGTTTTCCACGTTGACACTCGCAAGCTCGTTCTGTTTGTACAAAACGGAAGTCTCCGTTCGCACACAACGTTCATACTGTAGCATCTTGTAGGGAACGCCGCCCTCGGCGTTCCTCACCTGTAGGGGCGGATATTATCCGCCCGCGTTTCAAACTGCCTCCGCATTCCCAAACAAAAAGGACGCACAATGTGCGTCCCTTAGCGTAAGCTGTTTACTTTTCGAGTTCTTCTCCGCATTTTTCGCAGAATTTCTGGTCATCGGCAACAGGCTCGCCGCAGTTCGGGCAAACACGGTCAACGACCACAGCGGAGGCTTCGGCAGACGCCGCTTCCTCCTCGGGCTTAGCATCGTTGAAGCCCTCGATGATCGGCGGCTCGGGTCTTTCGACCTTGGCACCGCAGTTGTCGCAGAACTTCTGATTTTTCGAGAGAGAAGCGCCGCATTCAGCGCAGTGCTGCTTATCCTCCATTGAAGCGAGGAGAAGCCTGAATTTTTCGAGCCTTTCGCTCTTTTCCTTTATCGTCGTGATATCGTCAGCGTATTCCTCGCCGGGAGCAGCTGAATTGAGTTCGACGTACCTCTTGCCAATCTCGATGTAGGCGTTTTTGATATCGTTCTCGAGAGAAGAGATCTCCTTCTTGACCCTGGACTTTTCGGCTATCTTCTTTGAGCTTTCCGAAACGCTTTTCGCGCCTCTTTCAAAGGAATTTCCGACCTTTTCGGCAAGTCCCTTTACTGAATCCATAAATCCCATTGTGATTACCTCCTTGATTCCTTCATTATGATTTTTTTAGTCGAGCAGGATATCGTCCTGTATTTTTATATCGGTATAGTGCTTGACATCGGCATGGATATAGCCGTCGAGAACAGCCGTTCCGCCCGGAGCAAGTCCTCCGCTCGGAAAATAGAGCGAAACCGTTGTCACAACGGAGCTGCCGTTGTAGATGCAAGCCTTGACGCAGCCCTTAATGGTCTTTCTGCCGTTGTTTCTGACGTTGACATACAGGTTTTTGCCTGAGATCCTTTTGTTTGTGAAGCTGAGATCGCTGAACAGGGTATTCCCGCCGTTTCTTTTTATAGATGAGCTGCCCTCGAGCAGGATATCGTCCTGTATCACGATATTGGTATAACCGCTCACATTTTCCGAGATATAGGAATTTACCACGACTGTTTCACCGGGCTGGACTCCTCCGCCCGGAAGATAGATCGAGGTGTTTGCGATTATTTCGTTTCCCTTGTATATGTAGACCTTCAGACTTCCCTTTATCACCTTTCCGCCATTGTTTTTCACATCGACGTAGAGGTTCTTGCCGGATATCCTCTTGCTCGGGAAGCTGAGGCTGCTGAACAGGCTGCCGCTTGTCTTTCCCGAACTGTAATAGTCATAGCTGTCGTAGTTGGAATACTTGCTGCTGCGGCTGCCTGTATATTTTGAGGATATAGGGGTATCGTCGTCGTCTCCGCAGCCTGCGGTCAGGCAGAGCGGCAAGGCGAGCAGAATTAAAAGAGATTTTTTCATATTTCCTCCGCTTTATGAATATTATACCACGGCATATCGTTCATGTCAATCGCCGCGGATATGTGCCTTCTCACCTGTCACCGGAGATCATTCTGTCGGTGCGGCGCCTCCCGAGGGCATTGAGCGCACGGAGAGCCGCCTCGGAGAAATCGCTGCAAATAGAGGAATAGAGCGTCATTATCGGGTCGCCGGCAGTGAGCTTGTCTCCGATAGTGCAGTGCATTACAAGACCTGCGGACATATCAATATTGTCATCGCGGGTGAGTCTTCCTGCGCCGAGAAGCAGCGATACCATGCCAATCTCCTCGCAGTTCATGTATGTGACCTCGATATCGTAGGAAGCCCTGATGATGTAGCTGCATCTTGCCTGCGGAAGAAGTGAACTGTCATCGCAGACCCTCGGGTCACCGCCCTGAAGCTCGATAGTTCTGCGGAAGACCTCGAGAGCACGTCCGGAGGAAATAGCCTCCTCCGCCATAGCACGGCACTCCTCATGGGTGCCTTTTCCGGCGAGCTCGAGCATATCGGCGGTGAGGTCCATGCAGACATTGTAAAGCTGTCCCCTGTCATTTCCGCGGAGGACTTCGAGAGCCTCTGCGACCTCAAGGGCATTTCCGACATTCCTTCCGAGGGGAACGTTCATATCGGTAACGTCCGCCTTGCACTTCTTACCGGCAGCCTTGCCTATTTTTTCCATAAGCCGTGCGAGCTTTTCAGCCTCACTGCGTTCCTTCATGAAAGCACCCGTGCCGTATTTGACGTCAAGGAGGAGGCAATCCGCCTCGACAGCGAGCTTTTTGCTCATTATGCTTGCACAGATAAGCGGAATACTCTCCACTGTACCGGAGGCGCTTCTGAGGGAGTACATCTTCTTGTCAGCCGGACAAAGCTCCTCGCTCTGAGCCACTACCGAGAAGCCGGTCTCCTTTACGACAGCCTCGAATTCCTTGAGACTGAGGTCTGTACGGAAGCCGGGAATGCTCTCGAGCTTGTCGATAGTACCGCCGGTATGTCCAAGACCTCTGCCGGACATTTTAGCGACATTGACGCCGCAGGCAGCCGCAGCCGGACCGATTATCATGCTTGTCTTGTCGCCGACGCCGCCGGTGCTGTGCTTGTCTACGGTCATGGGGATATTGAGCCTTATGGTGTCGCCGCTGTCACGCATCGCGTAGGTGAGGGCGAGAGTTTCCTCCTCAGTCAGCCCGTTGAGACAGACTGCCATGAGCCATGCGGACATCTGGTAATCGGGTATAAGTCCCGAGGTATAGCTTCTTACGAGCCATGAGATCTCCTCATACGAGAGAGTCTGTGAGCGTTTGGTTTTATTGATGATATCAATAGCGTTCATATTCCACCTCCTGCGGATAAAATTTCGATTACACAGGGATATTATTCCCCTACATAAATTTTACCATATTATACAGAAAAGTCAAGCGAATTATAAAAAAATTCACACAATTTTAAGTATTACAAGGAATATGACGAACGGCACACCGAGAACGGTGCTTCCGCAGACGCTCATAGCGTTGAGCGGCAGCCATGTGTTGAAGCTCTCGCCGTAGCGGTTGAGGATAAAAAGGGCGGCAAGTCCCGTGAGAGAGCCGAAAAGAAAGGCTCTGAGCCTTCTCTCGCGGCGTATGTAGTAGAGTACCATGATGATAACGGCAGCCGCACAGACAGCCGCGAATATGATATCCGTATCCATTTTCCACCTCCGTTTCTCTTGCAGCGACGCACGGAATGCGCCTGTGCCCGAACGTGCAAATTACATGAACGTCTGTAGGGGACGGCGTCCTCGACGTCCAACCGGTTTTTTCTGCCTTACGGCAGACGGACTGTCGGGGACGCCTGCCCCTGCAATAAATACGCATTGTGCGGGCGTATAATACCCGTTCCTGCGGTCAGAATAGTATGTAGGCAAGGGCAAGGATCAGCCTTTTGTCGCCGCCGTCCTTTATCAGAAGGAGAAGCAGTGCCGCGATGAGAAGCTTATCCGCATCAAGTCCGCCGGCAAGCTCGGAGAGCATTCCGAGAGGAGAGGCATTTCCGGCAGAGGCAGGCTGCTTCGGGATATCAGCCGGACTTCCGCCCTGCGAATAGTGGAAGGAATGGCTCTGCTGTCCGTTTTCCCGGCTCTCAGCGTCCTGTTTCATACCGTTTGACCTCCGGCTGTAAAGCTCCGGCATAGCATTCACCCTCCCCTGTAGAAGCAAGACGCAGAACTCTGAGCTCCGTTACAGTATATCGTTCAGCAGACCGCTCTCCTTGGCGATATTCCATACCGCTATGAGCTTCAGCAGCTTTATCGCCTTATCCACCCTTTTCTGCCTTTCGGCGCTGAGATGCGGCTTCAGTGCGAGAAGCAGCTCGGCGTTCCTGTCACTCTGGGAGAAAGCCCCCATAAGCCCGCTGAGCTTCATTATTGCCCCGAGATCAGGGGCAGGAGCTTCGCCGTCAGCCTCGCCCTCTCCACCGCCCTCCGACATGAGCATCTGCGCCAGCTCGGCAAGCTGCTTCACGCTCTCCTCGTCAGAGAGAAGCTCGCCGAGCTTTCCCATAATATCGTCCAATTCTCCGCTCCTGTACCTGTACTATTTTTCGCCCGAAAGCTTCTTGTAGAGCGCCTTTGCCTGCGGCGTGCTCATCATCTTCTCAACAAGTCCCGGATTGTTCACAGCCTGCCGGAACTTCGCGGCATCGCTGCTGTTCATCGCCGCAAGCGCACTGTCGAACTTTCCCTCCTCCAGCTCACTGCGGAGCTTTTCCGGCGGAACACCTATCTTTTTGCTTACAACTCCGAGCAGACCATTGAGTTTTTTCGGATCAATACCATTCTTATTCATGAGCTCCTCCTAAAATTCATAATTATTTTGCGTCAGACCCCTTGATTTTTTGTGCATTTTGTGATATAATATAAAAAACATATATCTCAGCACTATTGTACGACTCTGTGCTGTTAACATCACCCGATCTTACAGGAGCATTATTATGCGTATCATCGTCATTTCAGATACACACGGCAATTACCAGAACCTCGAAAAGGTCCTCATGCGAAATACTGACGCCCAGTGGATATTCCACCTCGGCGACGGTGAGCTCGAGCTCGACCGCTTTGCGATCGCACACCCTATCCTCTCCCCCAAGATAATTCACGTTGCCGGGAACTGCGATTACAACAGCCTCAGCCCGGATTTTTTCACTATCCCTGCCGGTGTACATAAAATATTCGCTGCCCACGGCCATAAATTCAGCGTCGGCAGCTCTCTCGACAAGCTGAAAAAAGCTGCCCTCGACAACGAATGCGATATCATTCTCTACGGTCATACCCATGCGCGGTTCATGACCTATGAGGACGGTATTTGGATAATGAACCCCGGCAGCGCTGCCATTCCCCGCGACGGCAGCAACCCTTCCTTCGGCTGCATTGATATATCGGAATACGGCGTTCTCATGAACATTGCTGATATCTGAACGCCTGCCCCTTTCTGCGTCCTTTTATATTATATTCAGGAGAAGAAAAAATGTTACCTGAGAATAAGATCTCCGAAAAACAAATCGAAATGTCACGGAACAAGCAGGAATTCAACCGCTGCAACAGGATATACCTATTTACAGCGATACCAAATCTCGGAGCAATGGCTCTCATGATAATTTCATCGGTTCCCGGTGCTTTATACAGCCTGCTCAACGCACAGCCCGAACGTTCCGTGTCCTCACTTATCTGCGGCGTCCTGCTCTGTCCGGCGGCGTGTGCGCTGGCAATGCTTTGCGGATATTTGAAAAAGGATATCCTCAGCCTTTACGCTCTGCTGCCGATCGCTGCGGCTTTCCTGCTTAACATTATGCTTGAGGTGGACGGCGACGGCAATCCCCTCATTGCGGCTGCCGTAACGCTTATCACTGCCGCACCTACGATCTATGCGAACCATAGGTACCGATACCTCGAAACGCAGGAGGGCTTTCCGCATTTCTCCGAGCTGCTGAATGAACAGCAGAAAAAATCGGAGGAATTCAAGGAGCATGACCCCTATGAGGAAGCCGCAAAGCGCCGAAAACTCACGGCAAGCCGCGAAATGACCGGACTTGAGCTTAACGGAAAGTTCATCGCTCCAAAGACTACCGGTAATAACGACCAAATGGAAAGTATATGAAAACACGCCCGTTAAAAATTCCCAATACAAAAACTATGCCCCGAAGCGTTTCAAAGCGCCCCGGGGCATTTTCATTTTCTGTTTCAGCTCAGGAGAGCTGTTCGTCTATACCTCCATTGTACGGTACAAAGCCTTTTTCCGTCAGAAGCAGAAGCTTACGGCTGTATCCGGCTTGCAGTCGTTAACATCGAAGGTCGCAAAGCCGCTGTAGCAGTACAGATCATTACCGGTCACCTTTTTGAGGTCGCTGCCGTATACAAAGCGGTTAACGTCCACTGTCAGGTCTAACTCGATCCAGCCGTCGCCCGAGATATAGGCCGCGTTCCAAGCGTGTCTGGTGTTGTTAAGGACTACGCAGGGTATTCCTGCCTCGCGGCACATGATCGCGAATATGCACGAGAAATCAAGGCACACGCCGGTATTGTTCTTTGAGAGATACATCATGGTGTTCAGAACTCCGTTGGCGAAATAGCGCGGATATTTCAGGACATTGACCTTGTAGTAGTCGTATTTCATGTTGGACGTCATCCAGTCGTGCAGAATGAGAAGCTTTCTGCCGGCATTGATATTGCCGTATTTATCGAGTATCTCATGCGACTTGTTTCTCCAGAACTTTGTATCGCTGTTGGTCCTGTTCGCACAAAAAGGATAGATGACATCGGGATTGAGCGCTTTTGATATGGTAACGCCCTCGGAAGCGAGCAGGTCAGTGAGTTCATTCCGTCTTTTTGCAGGTGAGAAATTATCGGAGACCTTGCGCTGTTCACCGTAGCAGATGTAGAACTCATAGTCGGAAGGTCTGTCAGACTTACAGTTCACGAACATATAGAGCTGACAGTGCTGGGGTCTGCCTTTGAAGGTATACTCTGCGTCGATCTTGTAGATGCCGTTCACGAAGCACTGATCGTAGAGGTCGGCGCCGAGCGTCATCTGGAGGGAACCGCTCTTTTTCCTGTTGAGGTTGGTTTTGAGCTTAGCGTTCTTGTTCTGTGAGAGCGTCATGGTGATATTCTTGCAGACGATATCGTCCTTGATGGAATTGAATTTCACCGTGAGATACCTGTTGTTCTCGATCTTCGCATAGAGCTGACCGTATCCCGAGGAGTGGAACTGATCGCCGTTGATACCGATACCGGTCACACCGATTTTGCTCATGTGGTAGAAGTACCATTTCCGTGAATTTGAAACGGTGAAGAGGTCGTTGCTCTTTTTGAGGTAGACCATGCGGTCCTCGATTTTTTTCCCGTTTTCGACCGATAAGTAGTTCAGGTACTTCTGACGGGCAGGCTTTTGGGTCGTGCTGCTGTAGTTCTGCTTTTTGTAGCTGCCTGCAGAGGTCGTGGTGGTCGTGGTCGTGGTGACGTAGTACTGTCTCTGTGAGCGTGTCACCTTTGTGGAAGATGATGAGCTGCTTCCTGAGCCGGAATATCCCGAGCTGTAGCTATAGCTGTAGGACTGGGCTGAATAAGCAGCGCCGGCGTCCTTTCCTCCTGTGAGACCTGCGGCAGAGACCGCCATAACTGTTGAGAGTAATAATGAGATAAGCTTTTTCATATCATGTACCTCCGTATCTTTATTTTTGAACCGTTCTCCGGCTCTGGTTACATGATATCACATATCTCCTGCTTAATGGGAAAAATGTCGCGGAATGACGTTCTGATGTCGTGAAATGCAAAGCTTCCGGCTCAGAAAGCCTCCTTGCTTATGTATGACATGAATGCGTCCTTGAACTCATGCTCCTTGGCTCTTGCAACGGGCAGTTTGAAGCCTCCCGCGACGGTTATCTCCTTGCCGGAGATGCCCGCTATCTTCGAGAGCGAGACCATGTAGCTGCGGTGTATGCGGAAGAAGCCCTCCTGACGGAGCTGTACCTCATAATCGTTCAACTTGCCGCGTATCTCATGGCTGCCGGAGAGAGTGTACACGATGAGGTTCTGATCCTGTGCCTCGATAAAGACTATCTCCGAGAGCCGCACTCTGCGTTCGCCGTCACGGTTTTTCAGCCACAGCGACTTCTCATTGCTCTGCTTCTTCAAAACGTGGTCGAGCACCTCGTGGACGCTCTCCTCAGTCGCCGGCTTTGTGAGGTAGCGGAGTGCATTCACCTCATAGCCCTTGAGTGCGTATTCGATATGGCCTGTCAGGAAGACTATATAAACGTCCTCGCTGAGTTCCCGCAGCTTTCTGGCGAGGGATATACCGTCCAGTCCCGGCATTTCGATATCGAGGAAGACGATATCGTACTTCACGCTCCGGAAGCTCTGCAAGAGCTGAACTCCGTCTGAAAACTCGTCCACCGCGATATCAAGACTGCGGTAAAGTCTCTCTACTATCGCGGAAAAATCACTGACGAACCTCTTTTCATCGTCGCATACTGCTATCCTCATTTTTACTCCTCCTTGAAAGCGACTAAAGCCGCACCGCTTATGCAGTGCAGCCAAGTCCTTATTGTTTTACTTTATTTTTACTGTATCGAGCAGCTCCTCGAAGCAGCTCTCATCGCTCTTATTTCCGCCGACAACCAGCAAGATCACTTCATCATCGGTGACGTAAAGCTCATTGATCTCATAGTATTTAATACCTGCTATATCCTTACGGCAGCATTTGATCGTGCTGCCTTTCAATGTGACATCTGAACAAGAGCGTTCATTTATCATTTTCTTATAAACTTCTTCAGCATACTCTTCCGCAGAGAGACTTTTCTCGTTTTTATGAACGAACTGATTGAAGTATACGGTACCGTTGCCCAATTCGTTAAAATTGCGTCCTTTCTCCATGTCCTCCGGCAGTTCAATGGAAAAGCTTTCGTAATCGTATGTCTTGAGACTGGGTCTCTTGTTTTCTTTGACTTTTCTGTAGGTATTGACAAAATTGATACCGCCCAGTACGAGCAGGACGATAAGCATGAAAACGAGGACCGGGTGCTTTTTCTTTGCCTTGACAGGCTTAGCCTTATCGGCGCACAAGGGCTGTACGGGAGCTGTCTGATGTACGGTAGAACCGCAGCTTCGGCAGAACTTGACTCCGTTGCTGATCTTCTTTCCACAATTCATGCAATACATAATGATTCCTCCTGATATTATAATACTTGCCGTTTCCGGCGTTATTCAAGGTTTTGTGAGCTTTGGCGCTCTGTCCTTTGCTCTGATATTATAATACCATACAGAAACGCGTATTGGTGAAAAATGTCGCGAACGGTATGAACCGTGTCGTGAAATGCAGATCTGTACTTATTGTCTGACCTCTATGGTCGAGAGCCATGAGGTGAACAGATCTTCGTAGTCGTGTCTGCTGTAAAAGCCGCATACTACGATCCTATGGTCCATGACTATCTCACGGGCGTAGACGTAGCAGGTCATTCCGTTGTAATCGACCGTATAGCGCACGATATCGCCGGATACTTTGTAAGGCTCAGCCTTGTACTCTTTATTGTAGGTAAGCCACTTGCTTCCGAGATAATGCGAAAGTTCGCCGGGATTGTCCTTTATGAGACCGGTGTAATGAGCGTCATCGTAATGATGTGAAGAATATGCAAAGAAGTTTGCTTTTTCAGAGCGGTAACCATAGCATTTATATGCCCACTCGAAATGTTTGCCGCCTATCTCGAGATCCTGGATATAATTACCGTATGTATTAGCCTCGTCCAAAATCATATCGGGCTGCATTGATATTGAAAAGTCATCAAATCTGTACCTTATCTTTTCCGCCTCGCCGACAACGTCGTTTTTAACAAAGCCGAGCATGAATATGTCGATCACCAATATGAGAAAAAGCATGAAAATGAGCGG
>Ga0310691_10005412_pt1 | contig 13999 bp, 9 predicted proteins | sample 176DNAGHGlowgp2_FD_203887 | JGI IMG/M metagenome (GOLD analysis project Ga0310691, IMG submission 203887) | Sheep rumen microbial communities from Palmerston North, Manawatu-Wanganui, New Zealand - 1766 DNA GHGlow gp2 (v2) (version 2) | ecosystem: Host-associated > Mammals > Digestive system >... | reverse complement strand
TTTCGCGCCGGTTTTCTCCGCCACGCGGAGGCAAAGCTCCGCGAGGCGGGCCATCGCGTGGCAGTGGATCACGTCCGGCCGCCACGAGCGGAGCGCGCGGCCGAGGCCCGGCACGAGCGGGTTTCCTCCCTTGCGGTCGAGTTCGGAGACGAGCCGCCGCGGCATCGGCCACCACGGATAGATCGGGCGGAACCGGAGGATTTCAAGCCCGTCGCGCGTCTCTCGCGCGACGGGGCGGAGCGCCGTTGTGGCGAAAATCCGCACGTCGTGTCCGGCTGCGCGCTGCGCTCTGGCGACGTTCCAGACCACCTGCTCGGTGCCGCCCCAGTCGGAGAAGGACAGGCGGCGCAGGACGTGGGCGATCCTCACGCGGGGGCGCCTCCGGTCAGCGTCTTCGCGAGGATGTCCGCCGTGACGGGCTTCAGGATGATGCCGTCGAAGCCCATCGCCTCGGACTTGCCCTGCAGCTCCACGTCCGCCGTCACGACGACGACGCGCAGCGAGGCGAGCGCCGGATCGGCGCGAATCGCCCGGACGAGGCCCTCGCCGTCCAGATTCGGCATCCACATGTCCGTGAGCACGAGATCGAACGGGGCGTCTCCCTGATGCTTCAGCGCGGCGAGCGCCTCGTTGCCGTCCGCGGCCGTCACCACGTCGAACATGCCGAGTTTCTTGAGCTGCGCCTTGAGGACCATGAGGTTCATTTTCGCGTCGTCCACAAGAAGGATGCGCGAGGGAGGCGCCGGCGGGGGCGTTTCCGGCGTCGCCGCGGGCTTCGCGGCGGCGGGCGCGACGGCGCCTTCCGGAGACGCCGCGGCCTCCGCAGTCGGTGGCGCGACCTTCGGAGCTGCCGGGGGGGAGGGCGGCGCCTCCTCCGGCGCGGGACCGCCGGACTCCACGCCGGGAATCGTGATCGTGAATGTGGAGCCCTTGCCGACCTCGGAGACGACCTCCATTTTGCCGCCGACGCTTTCGGCGAGCTGCCGGCAGATGGAGAGGCCCAGGCCCGTGCCGCCGTTTCGGGCGTTCTTCGATCCGGTCTGGACGTACGCGGAGGTGATGATCCCGAGTTCGTCCGGCGGAATGCCGCATCCGGTGTCCTCGACGTCGAGTCGGAAAAGGCCCTTCGCGCCGGTTTCGTCCGGCTCGAAGGAGACGCGGACTTCCACATGCCCCTCCTCCGTGAACTTCACGGCGTTGCCGAGGAGGTTGAACGCGATTTGCCGGAGCCGCTGCGGGTCGAGCATCAGCAGGGGCATCCGCCCGGCCCGGAGGCGCAGTTCGAGCCGGGGCTTCCGGTTGGCGCCGCGGAACGTCCCGAGGATTTCGTTCAGGAACCGGGGGCAATCGACCGGCCGGGGGTTGATCGCCATGCCCCCGGATTCGAGCCGGGCCAGATCGAGCACGTCGTTGACGAGCGCGAGGAGGGTTCGGCTGCCCGAGAGGATGGAGTCGATGGCCTGCGCGCGTTCCTCCTCCGTGCCGAACCCCGTCTTGAGCATCTCGGAAAAGCCGGTGATCGCATTGAGGGGCGTGCGGATGTCGTGGCTCACGGTGGAGAAGAAGTAGCTGCGGGCCCGGGTCTTTTCGCGCTCCGCGTCCCGCTCCCGCTGCCGGAGGATGGTGTGGAGGTTGAAGAGGATGACGAAGGCGACGAGCATCAGCATCGTCTGGACGAGGGCGCTCCGCGTGAGGGAGGCGCCCAGTTCGCGTCTCTCCTCCTCAAGGGCGACGTCCCAGCGCGTGTCGGCGTCGCGCGGGACGTCGGGGAACGTCGCGTTGTGGATGCGCTCGATGTCGGCGATCGTCCGGCGCGTGGTGTCGCTCGTCATCTGCCGCATCCACAGCAGCGACATGAAGGCGATGAGGACGAGCAGCGCAAGCCAAACGACCGTCGACTTGCCAAAGCGGCGCCGCTCGTCGTGGCGGAACACGTCTCGAAAGCAGGCGAACCCCAGAATGCACCACACCACGAGCAGCAGGTACGACTCCGTGGCCATCATCGTGCCCGAGGCGTAGTTGGGCACGATGAAAAGCACCAGGACGACGGCGGAGAGGACGACCCCGCCGATCCCGGTAAGACGCTGGAGAAGGCGGCCCCCGGCGAGGCGCCACGCCGCCGCGGAGGTGTAGGCGTACGCGAAGGCGGCGCCGATGGTGGAGACGTCGACGATAAAGCTGATCGCGGTGCGTCCCAGAAACGGCACGAGCGCCGAGACGGCGGCGATGGCGAGGACCGCGCCCTTCGGGGAGCCGTCGGCGGCCCGGCGCGCGAAGCGGGCGTGCAGGATTCCGTCGTCGGCCATCGCGGCGAGGAGCCGGCTCGCCGCGAAGAGGTTTCCGACGAGCCCGGTGAAAATGGCCCCGAACATCGTGACGCCGATGAGCGCCACGCCCGGGCGCCCGAGCGCGCGGCTCACGGCGGCGAACGTCGGGAGGGCCAGCGCGCCGGTCTTCTCGCCGAGCCTCCCGATGTAGTCGGACCATCCGTTCGTGCCCTCGATCGGCACGAGGGCCGGCAGGACGGCCAGCATCGCGTAGGCCGCCACGGAGACGCCGAGCGCGGCGAGCATGATGCCAAACGACTTGCGCGCCGGGAAGCCGAACTCCCCGGAGGCGTGCGAAATGGACTCGAAGCCCACGAAGAGCCAGGGGGAGAGAGCGACGATGCGCAGAACCTGGCCGACCGGACCCACGCCGTCGCCCAGATTGGAAAAGGCGGGATCCATCGCCGCGAGGCCGCCCTCGTGATGGACGACCGTGCCGGCGAAGCAGACGAGAATGCCGAACGCGAAGCCGACGGCGAGCGCGGTCTGCACACTGGTCGCGAGCCGTCGGTTGCAACAGATGGCCGCCGCCGCGGCGATGGCCACCGCGGCGAGGGCGATCTCGCCCATCCACACGTCAAAGCCGGCCAGGCGGTAGTGGAAGCCGAACCGGAAGACGTCGCCGAGCGTGTAGTTCGCGACGATCGCCAGCGCGGTGGCGTTGGCCCACACGATGGCCACGTAGGCGAGGATCAGGAACCAGGCGCAGAGGAACCCGTGGTCGTGCCCGAACGCCTCCACGGCCCAGGCGTAGGCCCCGCCCGGCCCCGGGCTGCGGTTCGTCATGGCGTGGTAGTTCCAGGCGACGATGGCCATGGCGACACCGCCGGCGAGGACGCCCAGCACCGTCCCGAGCGGGCCCGCCTTGGGCAGGAAGGTCGTGCCCGGCATGACGAACGCGCCCCATCCCACGGCACACCCGAAAGACAACGCCCACGCCCCGAGGGCCGAAATGCGGGATGATCCCGCGAAGGCCGTCGAACGGGACGGTCCCTCCTGCGATCCGGTCACTTGCTGCATGTTTCCACCATTTTTTCTTTCCAGACGCTCCGGCCGACGAGCCAGGCCGAAAGCCACGAAAACTTGACGAGATCCACCGCGTACCGCCGCCAGAGGCGGCCCGGTTCCTGCACGATCCGGTGCGCCCACTCCAGCCCACAGCGCCGCACCCACGCGGGGGCGCGCTTCACGCGGCCGGAGACGAAATTGAACGAGCCGCCCACCCCGATCGCGACCGGCGCGTCGATGCGGTCGAAGGCGCGCCGGATCCAGAGCTCCTGCTTGGGATTGCCGAGCGCCACGAAGAGGATGTCGGGCTTCGAGGCGTTGGCGCGCGCGACGGTTTCCGAAAAATCCCCCGCGAGATCGACACGGGAGGAGTCCGTTCCCGCGATCGCCGGCGAGCCGGAAATGCCGAGTTTCGCAAAGGCCTCCGCGAGAACTTCCGGCGTCCCGCCGAGAACGTGGAACCGCAGTCCCTCCGCCGCGCACGCGCGGCAGATCGCCGGCGTGAGGTCGGAGCCGGCGACGCGTTCCGGCAGCGGATCGCGCAGAAGGCGCGAAAGCGCCACGATCGGCATGCCGTCGGCCGTCACCATGTCGGCCTTCCGCAGACAGTCCAGCAGCTCGCCGCCTTTCCGCCACGGTCGCCACGGCACGGCGTTCGCGACGAAATCGACGTTCACCGTGGCGACGACCTTCGGAGGTCCCGCCCGTTCGCCGCGCTCGCGCCGGGCCTTTCCCTCCCTCGCCCAGCCGAGGATCGTCGAAAGGGCCTCGGCGTTCGTGACGCGCGACACCGGAATGCCGAACATCGGCACGACCGGCGCGCGGGCGCGTCCGCGCCCGGCCTCCCGCAGAAGCGCCGCGACGCCCGTCGCGTGCCGCTCCCAGGAAAACGCCTTCGCGCGCTCGAGGCCGCGCGCGATCCGGGCCGCGCGATCCGCTTCGGGTTCTTCGAGAAGCTTCCGCAGCGCCCTGGCGATGGCGTCCGCGTTTTCGGGATCGAACGTCTCGGCGACGCCGCGTCCGATTTCGCCGAGCGAGCCGTTTTCCGAACAGGCGCACGGCACACCGCGCGCCATCGCCTCCGCGAGCGAGAGTCCGAACCCCTCGAAGAGGCTCGGGAAGACGTAGGCGCACGCTCCGCGCCAGAGCGCGTCCAGCTCCTCGTCGGAGACGAATCCGGCGAAGCGGATGCAGTCGGCGTGCGGCGACGCGGCGGCGGCGGCGTGCACGACCCCGGCATCCTTCCAGTCCGCGCCCGCCAGCACGAGCGGATGCGCCTCCGCCAGCGCGCGCGGAAGCCGCCCGTACGCTTCGATCAGCCGCACGTGGTTTTTTCCGGGATGCTCGATGCGGGAGACGTAGAGCACGTGCGCGCGCGGTGCGCGCGCACCTCCGCTCCCCGTCTCGGGCTGACGCTCCGATGCGCCGCCGGCCGCGGCCTGCAGGGGCGGGAGTGGAGCCGCGAGCGCACCGCGCTCGCGGGGAAGCCCCTCGTACAGCACCTCGATCCGTTCCGGCGGGCAGTGCCAGAAGCGGACCATGTCGGCCTTGGTGCTTTCGCTCACGGCGAGGAGCCGGTGCGCCCGTTTCGCGAAGAAGGGCAGCACGTGCGCGAGGTAGAACATCCGCGCGCGGGAGTACTTGCCCGGCACGTGGAAATTCGCCAGATCGTGGACCGTCGCGACCGTCGGCAGCGGATAAAAGGCGCAGACGCGGCGGTTGGCGGCGCAGAGGAAAAAGCCGTCAAACTCGCGCCTTCGGCGCCACAGCAGAATCGGAAGCGCGAGCAGGTGCCACAGCATGGAGAGCGGCGCGCGCCGCGTCCAGCGCGGCGCGCGAAGCGTCCGGCGCGCCGCGGGGCCGAAGGCGGAGGCGTCGACGCCCGGTTCGAGAAGAAGCGAGAGCTCGTGTCCCTGCGAGGCGAGGGCGCGCACGGTTTCGCGCGCGTATTCCGAAATCCCGCTTTTGCCGGAATCGAAGGGAATGCAGGAAACGAGGATCCGCATCGTCTCACGCGACTCCGAACAGCGCGCGCAGCTTTTCGCCGGTGACCGGCTTGGACACGACCTTCGCGAAAAGTTTCAGGTCGTAGGTCGAACCCACATCCACGTCGGCCGTCACGGCGACGATCGGGATTTCCGCCAGACGGCGGTCCTTTCGCATGGCCTCCGCCAGCTGCGTCCCGTCCATTTTCGGCATCCACATGTCGGTGAGGACGACATCCGGCACCCACTCGCGCATCACCTCCAGGGCGTTCTCGCCATTTTCGGCGTAGCGGATGTCGTGGACGCCGAGGTTCCCCAGATGGATGCCGAGGATTTTCCGGTTCATCGTCATGTCGTCCACGACGAGCACCCGCTCCGGAAGCGCCGGGAAAAGCGCGGCTTCCGCCGGACGCTCCGGGGCGGGGGTCTTTTCGAGCACTTCGAGATTCGGGATCTCGATCATGAAGGACGTTCCCCTCCCCAGTTCGCTCTCCACGCGGATCGTGCCGCCGGCCGCGTCGACCATGCGCTTGACGATCGGGAGGCCGAGGCCGGTGCCCTTGACCTCCCCGCCGCTCGACTGAACCATGCGGCTCGCGATGTCCTGGACGAACGGATCGAACAGCCGGGCCTTCTTCTCGTCCGAAATGCCGCGCCCGGTGTCGGAGACGACGAGACGCGCCGTGCGGGTTTCGGCGTTCCAGGCGGCCGAAATGCGGATCTCCCCCGCGTCCGTGAACTTCGCCGCATTGCCGACGAGGTTGATGAGAATCTGCCGCACGCCCTGCTGCGCGAGGGCGACGAGCGGAAACTCCGGCGGCACCGGGTCAACGACGAGCTTCACGCCGTGGCGGCGGACCCGGTAGCCGAAAATGGCGGGAAGTTCGCCGAGAAGCTTGCGGATGTCGCACACGCCGGCGCGCATGTTCATGGCCCCCGCCTCCAGTTTCGAGAGGTCGAGGATGTCGTTGATCAGCTCAAGCAGCGCGGAGGAGCTGGTCAGGATGCCCTCCGTGTACTCCTTGCGTCGATCCTCGCCGATGTCGGGGCGGTTCAGGAACTCCGCGAAGCCGACGACGGCGTTGAGCGGGGTCCGGAGTTCGTGCGACATCATCGCGAGAAAGCGCGTCTTGGCGCTCGCGTGCTCCTCGGCGAGTGCGGCGGCGGCGTTCGCGCGCGCGGCCTCCCGGCGGAGCATGCGCACCATCACGCCCCCGTAGAGCGCGAAGGCGAGGGCGACGAAGAACGCCGCTCCGCCGGCGATGCGCAGGATCTGGCGTCCGGTGAGGCCGAAGACGCGGTGGATCATCGTCCGCTCCGCCGCGGCGCGCATGAACATCTCCTGAATTTGCACCGAATCGATTTCGCCCACGATCTTGTTAAGGATCGAGACGAGTTCGCGCGGCACGGAGGGCTTCGCGAAGAGTTCGAGCTCCTGGAAGTCGTCCTTCGCGCCGTACAGGTCGGCCACCGTCTGCGGAACCGGGATGGAAAGCACCTGTACGGCGCCGTACGTGGATTCTCCGGACTTCGCGGGCCACGGAATCCAGAGATCCGTCTCCCCGCGCAGAAACTTCGCCTCGGCCGACTGGATGCCGGTTTGCGGCTGCGCGACGAACGAAAGTCCGGTCTTGGCGGAGAGGTGTCCGAGAAAATCCGCGACGAAGCCCGTCGGCTTTCCGTCGCGCCCCGCGATGCGGAACGGCCACGGCGAGAAGTCGATCGCGACCGGCTGCGGATTGGCCACCCGGCGGTGGAGCCATTCCGCCTCTTCGAGCGAGAGCGCCGCCATTTCGTTGTGGGTGCCGTAGTGGTGCTCGCCGATCATCCGCAGGTATTTGGGATAGTCGTCGCAAATCTCCTCGAGGGCTTTTTCGAGCTGGGCGAAAAGGTCGCGCCGCGCGAGCGAGATGCAGATGTACATCGGGTGCGAGGCGTAGACGTGGATCGTCCGTTCGCCCGCGAGTGTCGGCATCTCCACGTCGATGCAGGCGTCGACCTCGCCGGCGAAGTAGGCTCGGAGCATCTCCCGGTCGGTGTGGAACTCGCGGTACGTGACGCCCAGATCCCGGTCTCGGTCGAACTGGCGCTTCGCTCGTTCTCCGCTCACGGTTCCCGCGAGGAGGCCCACGCGCATCCCCTTCCAGGATTCCGGGTCTCCGGCCTTGTAGGGGCTGTCGGGATGCGTCCAGAGATAGACCCGGAGCATGCCGATCGAGGTGTGCGGATAGAAAAACTTTTCGCGGCGCGTCGGCTCGTATCCGATGCCTCCGATCATGTCGAGACGGCCGTTCATCACGTCCGCGATGCACTCGTCGTAGTCGCCGTAGACGTAGTCGAGGGTCCAGTGCGTGTGCCCGCAGAGGGCCTTGGCCCACATTTCGAGCGCGCCGCCGTGCTCGCCGTCGGGCGACACGGAGAAAAGGTCGCCGCGGCTGTAGGCCGCGATGCGGACGCGGTTCGTCGGACGGGGGATACCGAGGAGTTTCTCGCGCAGCTCGTCGATGCGGTCGATGCGGTCGATGTAGACGTCGCGGTACGCCCGGACGAGCGCCTGCATCAGATCGGGGCGGTCCTTGCGGACGGCGAAGTAGACGTTGCGCGCGCCGATCGGGACCACCTCGACGAGCTCCTCCGGGCGCCTGCCGAAGGGCGTGTAGAGGAAGAGGGCGTCGATTTCGCCGTCGTGCAGGGCCTTCACGGCGCCGGCGCTCGTCGGAAACTCCACGTATTCGGGCGACAGCTCCGCGTGCCGGAAGTAGCGCGTCCGGTCGTCGTTGCCGATCTGCCCCTGCGACACCGGCGAATAGCCCACGCGCATGCGAGGCCAGTCCGTGATCTTCGAGGACAGCATCGACATCGCGCGCGCCGGCGTGGCGTAGAGGGCGAAGTGCATCTTTCCCAGCGGCTGGAGCGGAAAGTCGAACGCCTCGAGCAGGGCCGGGGTGCGGAACGCCGAGCAGATGACGTCGACCTCGTCCGCCCGGAAGATCCCGTTCGTTTCGAACGGGACGCGTTCCGTCTCCAGACCGGCCTTGCGGAAGACCTCGTCCATCACCTCGCGGCAGAACTCGACGTCCGCCGCGGCCCAGAAGTCGAGGCGCGCGTCGCGCTCGCAGTCCGCGACGCGGACTGCGGCGCCGGACGCCGCCGGGACGCACGCGAGCGCAAGCGCCCATGAAAGAAGGGTGTTTCGCGTTTTCATGAAAACTCCGTTCGGGGCCGGTTCAGCCGAATTTCGCGTCCGCGACCGTCGGGACGATCTCGAAGACGCGGCTCACCTTCGTGATGTCGAACACGATCTTCGGCCCCGGCTGGAGCCCGGCGAGGATGACCTTGCCGCCGGCGGCCTTCGTCTTCTGCAGCGCCTGCACGAGCACGCCGAGGCCGCTCGAATCGATGTGGACCATGTTCGTGAGGTCGAAGAGCACGTTCGTTCCCTCGCCGATTCGGCCGAGCAGATCTTCGCGAAGCATGGGCGCGCTGGAGGCGACGAATCGCCCGTCGAGCGTAACCGTCAGCAGGTTGCCTTCCATTTTGATGTCCCAGGTCATGGCCGTTTCTCCGTTGGGTGTGTTTCTCCGTTTGTCCGGAATGTTTTTCAGTTGAACGTTTCAAAATCGCGGCGCAGCGCCGGCGTGACGGGCCGTTTCCCCTCCACGTGCGCCGCGACCCGTCGCGCGAGGCGCGAAACGCAGTCGCGCCCCAGCGTGGAAAGGGGCCCGGCCGTTCGCCGCCGGGCAATCCATCGAGCGGCCTCGCGGAGGGTGCGGCGGTCCTCTCCCCGCTCCCGTCCCGCCGCGAAGACGTCGCGGGCCGCCGCGAGCCAGATTTGCCGCGCCTCCTCCCACGGGACGGGCGGCGTCGGCCCGGGGCGGAACTTCCACGCGAGGGCGGCGGCGTAGGCCTCCGTGCCGTCGGCCTTCGCGCGCTCTTCGGCGCGCCAGCGGTAGGCGCCGCGAATCACGAGTCTCGCGTCTCCCGCCCCGAGGACGCACTTGGCGACGTTGCGGGCGGCGAAGAGGGGATCGCGGCCTTCCATCGCGAGGAGAAGTCCGTAGCCGCGGTTCGCGACGAAGCGTGCCGCCTCCGTCCACGGCAGTTCCGAGGGCGGGAGGCGCCGGATCGGCGCGAACATCGTTTCGCCCGGCTCCCCGTACGCGTCCTGGTAGCCGCGGACGAGCTCCTGGATCATCACCCGGCGCTCGTCGCGCAGCATCCGCCGCACCGTCTTCGGCGGCGGAAAATCGACGTCGACGCCGGTCTCCGCGGACCACCGGCGCGCAACCGGCGCGAGCGCGCCGGCGACGGCCGCGACGTCCGCCCCGTCCTCGGCGACGACGTAGAAGTCGAGGTCGTTCGAGAGACGCCGCGCGCCGTCCGGCCCCTCCGACACGCCGCCCTCGCCGCGGGCGTAACCTCCGCAAAGCACCACGCCGCGAAGCCCCCGCGGGCGAAGCGCCGCGAGGTCCGCGCCGATTCCGGCGACGGTTCGTTCGACGAGCGCCTCCATGTCCGGCGCGTCGATGGCGCAGTGGCGACCCTCCTTCACGGCCGTCTCCCCCGCGAGGCTCCGGCGAGGAACCGGCCGATCGCGCGCATCCACGCCGGGGCGCGCCGCACGCGGCTCGCCATGCCGTCGTCCTCGACGTCCACCCAGGTGCCCGTCGCCGCGTCGATCACGCGGCCGCCCATGACGATCTTGCCGTTCAGTTCGAGCCCCTCGCCCACCATCGTCTCGTCGCCCACCACGGTGTTGGAGAGCCGGGCGGCCTCTCCGACGAAGGCGCCCCGGCCGACGACGACGCGCCGGAGCCGGGCGTTGCGGGCGCACCACGAGTCGTCGCAGAGCAGCGCCGGCGGCTCGATCCGGACCCCGCGCTCCGTCACCACGTTGCGGCAGATGTGGACCCCCTTTTCCGCGGAATAGCCGGGAAGCGTGTACGCGCCGCTTCCGGAAAGAAGCCACAGGGAAAGTTCAAGCCAGGAGGCGGTGTCGTTCACCGTGAACGGGCGCACCGACGGGCGAATCCAGCGATCTCCGTCAAAGTGGTAGACGCCGACCGGGGTGAGAAGCGTCTCCTTCTCCGTCACCGGTACGTAGCTCGTCTCGCCCGGCTGGTAAAGGGGAAGCGCAAGCCCCCAGAGGACGATGACCGGTCCCTTCCCGGACTGCTCGCGGAACGTCGCCGTCCGTTCGAGGTCGCGCAGCCCTCGCGGCACCTCGCGGATCCGGTTGTAGGCGATGTCGCAGAGACCGTCCCGCTGCCCCGTGAGCCGCTCGCCGAGCCGGACGGCGAGCCGCGGCGACCAGCGCGCGTCCCACGCATCGGCGAAATCCACGCCGAACCGGCCCGCCGCCTCAAGCGCGTAATCGACGAACGGTCGCCCGGCGACCGGAAGCTCCGCCGGGCTGAGGCCGGGCAGAACCTCGTCCGTCCACGAAGCGGCGGCCGTGCGGGGCACGAAGACGGCGCTTGTCACGGCTAGTAGGCCCCCCTTCCGCCGATGATGGCGGGAATGGTCCGGAGAAGAATGACGAAATCCTTCCAGATTCCCGGCGCGAGGATGTACTCCTTGTCGAGCCGTACCTGCTCCCGAAACGGGATTTCGCTGCGGCCGCGCACCTGCCACGTGCCGGTGATGCCGGGAATGACGTCGAGGCGCTTGCGGTCCTCGAGCGTGTACTGGCGCACCTCGGACGGCAGCGGCGGACGGGGGCCGACGAGGCTCATGTCGCCTTTCAGCACGTTCCAGAGCTGCGGCAGCTCGTCGAGGCTCGTCCGGCGCAGGAACCGGCCGACGCGCGTGACGCGAGGATCGTTCCGCATCTTGAAGATGACGCCGTCTCCCGACTCGTTGCGGTCCTCCAGCGCCGGGCGCGCCGCCTCGGCGTCCGTCCGCATGCTGCGGAACTTGTAGAAGTCGAAATGCCGGCCGTACCGCCCGACGCGCGTCTGGCGGAAAATCACCGGACCGGGGCCGCTCGCCTTCACCGCGACGGCGATCGCGAGGAAAAGCGGCGCGAGGAGCGCCAGTCCGACGGCGCTGCCGACAACGTCGATGAGGCGCTTCGCGATGTACGAGCCGGCCACGGTCGCGCGCCAGGCCTGGAGACGGAGGCTGTGGCGCGCGTGGAGATGCCGCCGGGACGAGAGCTCCTCGAGGAGCTGCTCCAGATCGGCGTCTTTCGTTCTTTCGAGAAAACTTTCCATAGGGGCGGGTCGCGCGCGCGGGAAACGCGAAAAGACCCCATTTTGCGGGGCGTCGGGTTCCGGCGGAGAGGTGCGGCTATACGGTCGCGAGGGCCCGCTTCAGCTCCTCGACGAGCGGGGCGGCCTCGCCCTCGTCCTCCAGCTTCGCGGCCTGCCGGAGGCGGATCGCCGCCCCGGCCGTCTCCTCGTCGCCCACGCTGAGGGCGTTGCCCTTCACGGTGTGGGCCGCGCGGTCCAGCGTCTGCCAGTCGCGGGCCGCGAAGGCCGCTTCGGCCTCGGCGACCTTTTCGCCAAGGCTCTTCACGTACTCGGCGTAGATTTCGTTCGAGAGGTCGGCGTCGCCGCCGAACTGCTCGGCAAGGTACTTTTCACAGCATGCTTTCATTTCGTTTCTCCGTGTTCCGGGGCTTCGCCGGTTCCGTCCTCTTCGAACGGCACGTAGTAAATCGTCTCGTTGAGGGCGCCGTAGCGGTTGCGGGCGATGCCGCTACACATCTGGCGGAGCATGAGGCGGCCGCGCCCGTGGCCGCTCATGTCGCGGTTCAGCAGCTCGAACGTCGTGTCCGCGTCGCCGGCCGCGACGGCCATGCTCGGCTCCGGCGTCCCGCAGTCCCAGACCGTGAGTTCGGCGTGGGGGCCTTTTTTGCGGAGCCGGATCGGGGCCACGTGGCGGATGCGTTCGCGCTCGTCGAAACCGTGGTCGTAGATGTTCATCAGCTTTTCCTCGAGCGCGAGCTGGAGCTTTTCCGACACCATCTGGCTCCACCCCGCCTTCAGGCACCACGCGCCAAGGTTCCGCGCCGCGGTGTCGATCGCGTGCGGGCTCAGGCGCACGGTGGCCTCGTGGACGCCGGTCTTCTCGCTGGCGCGCGAGCCGAAGCACATGAGCGTCACGTCGTCGCCGTAGCGGCGGAATCCGGCCTCTTCGACCGCGGTGACGATCTTGTACGGAAGCGCGACGGCCGAGCCGTCGAGAAGCGACGGCACGGCGAGCTCCCCGATGATCCCGTCCAAATCGTCGGAAGGCAGCTGCAGCCCGTCGTCGCGGCGGTTGTCGAAAAGGCCGTCGGTCATCGCGAGGCAGATGGACGACTCCGGCAGTTTCGTCACCACCTCGTCCTCGGGGCCGTACGTCGTGTCCGGGAAGAGGCCGATCGGAAGCCCGCCGCGCTTTTCGGGATTCACGTCCATCTTGCCCCCGGGGCCGAAGACGAGGAGGTCCGGCGCCCCGCACGAAATCCAGCGGACCGTGTTTTCCTCGGCGTCGTGGAGGCAGATGAGCGCCGTCATGTACGAGACGTTCGCGAGGTCGGCGCGGAAGAAGGACTGCAGGGAGTTCGCGATGGCGACCGGGCGCGGCGGGCGGAGGAGGTCCTGGCGGCAGAGCCGCTTGAGGGTGGACTGCACGGCCGTCATGACGAGCGCCGCGCTCGTGCCGTGGCCCTGCACGTCGCCAAGGACGAAGAGCGCCTTGCTGTCGCCGTACGAGACCGTTTCGAAAAGGTCGCCGCTCACGGAATCCATCGGCCGCCACCAGGTGGAGACGTACCCGGACTGCGTCATCCACGCGCGGAGCGGGAGCATGCCGAGCTGGACGTAGGAGGCGAGCTTCAGCGACCGGTTGGTCTCCTCGATCTGGTTCACGATGAACTGCTCGACGCGGCGCGAGGCGACAATGCGCTGCACGCGCGTCACGAGGACTTCGGCGCCGGCGGACTTCGGCAGATAGAAGCTCATCGGGTCCTCGACGATGCGCTTCAAGAAGCCGCTGCCCTCCTCCGGGTCGAGCGCCGTGATGAAGAAGAACGGGATCGACGCGTCGATGCTGCGGACGATGGATCGGAACATGAACCCGTCCACGTCGCCCATCATGATGTCGGAAATGATCGCGCAGAAGGCGTTGTGGTTGCTCTTCACGGCCGAAACCGCCTCGTCCACCGTCGCGGCCGGAACCGCGTCGTAACCCGCGCGCTTCAGCTTCGCGCACATCGTCATGCGGATCAGCCGCTCGTCATCCACGACGAGAATTTTCGTGGAATACTTGTTTTCTTTGGCGTTGGGGGGCATGCTCTGGCGAAAATTCCGGGAGAAAAGCAAAACCACCGGACGTGGGGACCGGCGGGCGGGAACGGGAAAGTCCCCGAATCGAGGTGCGTCGCACGAACGGGAATTGTACCACGTTCTCCCCGATTTTCAACCGCCCGCCCTTCCCATTCCTCCTCCTCTCCTTCCCCCTGTTTCCACCGAAATCTTTCTCTATAATCAATTGATTTTCAAGATATTCCAAAACTTGACATTTTTCTTGCGATCGCATATTCTTTTTCCCGTCCCCGATTCCTCGTATTTCTCCATCAGGCCGCCGTTTCCCGCTTTGCCCTTCTGTCCTCCCGTTTTGTCCGCATTCCACCCTCCAAATCCCGATTCCTGCCATGTCCTACGGTCTTTCCCGCAACACCGGCCACGG
>Ga0310691_10005411_pt1 | contig 13999 bp, 9 predicted proteins | sample 176DNAGHGlowgp2_FD_203887 | JGI IMG/M metagenome (GOLD analysis project Ga0310691, IMG submission 203887) | Sheep rumen microbial communities from Palmerston North, Manawatu-Wanganui, New Zealand - 1766 DNA GHGlow gp2 (v2) (version 2) | ecosystem: Host-associated > Mammals > Digestive system >... | reverse complement strand
GCCCTTCGTACCCGGTCGGGTTAATAATGAATCAGTAAGGTACTACTAATTAATCTTTCTTTGCAAAGAGCTTATAGATCAAAGCTGCTAAAGCTGCACCAACGAAAGGTCCGACGATGAATACCCAAAGTGAGCTTAAAGCTGCACCGCCTGCGAAAAGAGCAGGTCCGATGGAACGAGCAGGGTTAACAGATGTGCCTGTAAGACCGATGCCTAAAATGTGAACCATAACGAGTGAGAAACCGATTACGACACCGCCGAATGAACCGTGGTTGTACTTGGAATCTGTAACGCCAAGGATAACGAGCACGAAAATGAATGTTAAGAGGCACTCAACGATAAGACCTGCAACAGCACTGTCGCCAACACCTGCCAAACCGTTTGAACCAAGACCGCCTGTCTTGTCAGTAACGTTTCCGAGGCTGAAGATGATCTTAAGGCAAGCAGCACCGGAGATGGCACCCAATACCTGTGAGATTACATAGAAGATAAAATCCGAAATTCCCATTCTGCCGGAGATCAGGCAAGCCAATGAGACAGCCGGATTAATGTGACAACCTGAAACATTGCCTACGCAATATGCCATTCCGACAATTACGAGACCAAAAGCAAAAGCTGTGAGGATATAACCGCTTCCGTTAACTGCATCACAGCCAACGAGCATAGCAGTTCCGCATCCTACCAGTACGAGCGTGAATGTACCGATAAACTCAGCAATACATTTTTTGAACGAGTCCATATCAACACCTGCCTTTTTTTATTTGAGCAGGTATTTTTGACCTGCCCTTAATTAATTATATACAAACTCTTCGTTATTGCATTTAATTATTACTTCATTTGTGTTACCGTTTGAAGACTTTTCGACATGGCCGATAACTCTTGATTCGATATTGAAAGATGAAGCAATCTCAATGATCTTCGAAGCAACAGACTCATCTGCATAAAACTCGATCCTGTGTCCGCAGTTGAATACCTGGTAAAGTTCCTTCATAGGGATCTCACCGGATTCATAGATAGCCTGGAAAAGCGGAGGAAGATCGAACATATTGTCCTTGACATATCTGACACCGGTACCGAAATCACGGCACTTTGCCTGACCGCCGCCTGTGCAGTGGATGATTCCGTAGATGTTCTCTCTGTAAGAAGCAAGGACCTTGGAAATAACAGGAAGGAAAGTTCTTGTAGGAGCGAGGATAGCCTCACCTACTGTTACATCAGCTCCCGGGAGCTTGTCGGAAAGTCTGTACTTGCCGCAGTAAGCCTTGTCCTCACCCAATGTATCGGAGAAAGATTCCTTGTAGTTCTCGAAATAATGCTTGTTAAGGAGCATATGACGTGCTGCAGTAAGGCCGTTTGAAGACATACCTGAATTGTACTTGTCCTCATAAGTAGCCTGACCGAATGAAGCAAGACCGACGATAACGTTGCCAGGCTTTATATTTGCTGCGTTGATGACTTCAGATCTCTTTGCTCTTGCAACGAGTGTGGAGTCTACGATAAGTGTCTTTACGAGGTCACCTACGTCAGCAGTCTCACCGCCGCACATGGTGATATTGATTCCCTGGGAAGAAAGCTTTGCGATGATCTCATCATAACCTTCGATAACCTTAGCAATTGCCTTGCCGTCTACTCTGTGAGCATTACGGCCGATCGTGTTGGAGAGCATAAGATTCTCCGTAACGCCGCAGCAAGCAAGGTCATCAGTGTTCATTACAAGTGAATCCTGAGCCAGACCCTTGAACCAGTCATAATTGCCTGTCTCCTTATACATAAGGTAAGCAACGGAGGATTTTGTGCCTGCACCGTCAGCATGAATAGCCGTGCAGTATTCGGGATCACCTGCCAGGTCTTCTATAAGCTTGCAGAAAGCACCAGGGAAAACGCCCTTGGACTGATTCTTAACAGCTGCCTTTACATCATCTTTCGTGGGTGAAACGCCTCTGGATAAATAAGACTCTGCTGACATTTGTTATATCCTCCGTTAATAAAATGCTTTGTTTACGTTTTCCGTGCAGACCGGTAAGCCGGGTTCTGTATGTGACGATCATCTATCTAGACGTAATATCTCTAATACGTTCAAGCCGTCTCCTGAGGCCCGCGGACCACGGTAACTCCTCTCCACGACGTTGCTCCGGGTGGGGTTTACAAGGCCGATATGTCTCCACATCGCCGGTGAGCTCTTACCTCGCCTTTTCATCCTTACCCTTGTGGGGCGGTTTTCTTTTCTGTTGCACTTTCCTTAAAGTTGCCTTCACCGGGAACTGCCCGGCACCCTGTCCTGTGGAGCCCGGACTTTCCTCATGCGCCGTACTTTCGTACCGTTGGCGCCCGCGATCGTCTCGGCCTGCCCGAAAAACATTATGTATTTTAATAATAAATCGCCTTAAAGTATAGATGATACTTCGTTGTTATAATTCACAGTAATGTCAATTCCGGGGAACTTCTCCGAAAGCAGTTTGGCCATCTTGGGAAGATAAGCCTGTTCTGTCGCGGAATGGCCTGCAATTATCGTGTTTACACCCATCTGTCCCAAGCCGACACAGATGTGATGCTTGATCTCGCCGGAAACGACAGTGTCGATTCCTTCCTTCAAGACCGCATCAACCGAGTCCTCATCAAATGCACCGCCCTGTATAAAGACCTTATGTACTTTATTCTGCGGGTCATTTATCGTGATTATGCCGCTGCACTTAAGATCATGTGCAACTTTTCTGCAGTAATCCTTAAGAGTAACCGGTTCCTCAGAATCGATCTCATATACGACTCCGCATACAGAGCCATCCAGATGTCTGGCATCCTTGGCACCGAGGAGTTCAGCTATCGCAAGATTTCCGAATTCATCTGTAAGATCCAGGTTCGTATGGCAGCTGATAACGGAAATTCCTGACGTTACAAGCTCGACAAGAGTCCTTCCGACGTAATCATCCATCGTCAAGGCCTTTATGCCGCCGAATATAATCGGGTGATGGGTTACGATAAGGTTTGCCCCACAGGCTTTAGCCGCCTGTATGGCTTTGCTTGTAAGATCCAAAGAGACCAGGATCGCTGATACAACCTTATCCCTGTTGCCTGCGATGAGCCCTACATTATCGTAATCAAGGGCATTCTCGGGCGGAAACACTTCGCTCAGATACTTATCGATATCATTTACCTGCATTTTTCTTCCTCTCTTCTAAAGCTGCCTTAACGGTGGGATTGCTCCTCTGCCTGATCTCAAAGATCTCATCCAAGTGCTCGAAATAAGCGATGACCTGAGGATCGCCGTTCTTGAACTTTGAAAGGAGCTTGGGGCCGTAGCAGGCTTCTTCATCCGTGATAGTTGTGCTTATCCCCTTAAACACCACACGCATACAATTATAGAATATATCCCTGTCATAACAAACACTCTCATCCTCAAAAACGAAGCCGGCTTTTGAGAGATATTTCCTGACAATATCATTGGACTTCTGAGGCTGAAGGACGAATGTTACATTTTCGAGCACATGATAGCCGTTATCATTAAGAGCTCTGGAAATAATATCAACGATATTAAGACCGCCCATTCCGGCGATAACGACTGTATCTCCAGCCATCAGCGGCACGCCCTTCAATCCGTCGGTTATATATACTTCAGAGCAGTCACCAAAGCCTGCTTCGATCAGGGCATCTTCAGATCTTTGGGCCGGAGCGCGGTGGATCTCAGTACAGACGGCCTCATCAGCAAGACCTTCTTCAAGACACCTTATCGCAAGATATCCGTGGTCGGATCCGACGTCGATTATCCTTCCGCCGGCAGAATCCTGCCTTGCATATCTTACCTGGCCTAGGACCATCGTCAGTCTTTCCGTCAGTTCCTGCATCAGAGTTCTCCGATCCTGTTTCTTAATGAAAGCTTATAATCTGACAGGCGGCTTAAGATCTCATCGATCTTTTTCTTCTCTTCGGGAGTAGAACTTCCCCTGATATTCATGAGGCGCTCTTCTTCCCTTTTGATTATTGATTCTCTAACCTTTAAGAGCAATGCAAGATACATGTCACTCTTAACATGCACATCTGAAGACTTGTCGGCCGATTCAACAGCCTTAAGGATAACGTCTTCAGCGGGCATTCCGTTGATAGTAAGCCTTGAGAAATAATCGCTCATCTTCGCAAAGAGAGTCTCGTTATTGCCGTCGTAGATATTGAGGAAGATCTTAACGAGCTCCCTTAATGTATCGCCTGAAAAATCATCAGGCCTTATAATGTCAGTCTTTTGGATGCGGTCATTTTTGGAAAGCGCGCTTCCCAGTGACAGAGCATAAGCGAAAAGGTCGATCTCTTCTTTTGTTGCCGAATCGTTTACCTTCCTGAATACAGGCTTTTCTGTTACGACTTCGGACGGCATGGAATTGTCCGGTTCATCGAATTCGTCAGCACCGTTGCGGCGTCCGATGTCTTCCCTTCTCTCACGCTCCAAGGCCCTTGATTCCTGCTGTTCAAGCTTCTTATCTTCAATCTGCTGATATTTCTTCATCTGGCTTAAGACAGCCTGCTGAGTGGCGCCAAGCACAGGACCGGCAACGCCTGCCATCTTGCTCATCTTGATCTCGTCGTTCATCCAGGAACCATAGACAAGGATATCCTGCTGATACTTACCGCTGTCGAGGCTGCCTGTCTCAGGATCGGTGTTATCATTTTTCGCTCTCTCAAGAAGATAATCTTCAACATAAAGAGCATTTCTGACAACTTCCTTGAACTTATCGGCACCATTTACCTTGATAAATTCATCTGGATCCTTACCGTCAGGAACTTTGGCTATCTTTATTCGGATATTGATTCCAGTAAGCTTCTTTAAGTATTCCATCATCATCTTTATGGCTCTTAAAGCGGCATTCTGTCCTGCGTTGTCAGCATCGAAAAAGAATACGACTTCCTCAGCGTATCTGGAGCAGAGCTTAAGCTGGTTATCAGTAAAAGAAGTTCCCAATGCCGCTACTGTGTTTTTGAATCCTGCTACATGCATGGCAATAGCATCCATATAGCCTTCAACAACGATGAGCTGCTTGGACTGTTCCTTCCTTGCAAAGTTCATCGCATAAAGATGGTTTCTCTTGTCGTAAACGAGTGAATCAGGTGAATTGATATATTTGGGCTTCTCATCGCCCAAAGCTCTTCCGCCGAAAGCAATGATCTTTCCGAATGAATCAAATATAGGGAACATCAGTCTTCCGCGGAAAAGGTCAAAAGGCTTATCGGTCTTTTCAGACTTCTTGAAAATGCCTGAATTCAACAGTTCCGCATCCTTATATCCCTTGCCCTTTAAGTAATCATATAAAGCATTCCATGCAATCGGAGAATAACCGATTCCGAAATTATCCAGCGTCTGCTTGGATAATCCTCTCTTCGCTGCATATTCCCTTGCAGGCTTGCCGATATCAGGATCGTTAAAAGATTTATAGTAGAACTTGGCTGCTTCTTTGAGGATATCGTAAACGCGGTTCTTCTCATCCTTACGAACATCATTTCCCGAAGATGTAGTCTCGGGAATTTCCACACCGTATAAAGCACCAAGATGTCTTATTGCTTCAGGATAGTTAAGATGTTCGATCTCCATTATGAAACTAATGGCATTGCCGCCCTTGCCGCAGCCGAAACACTTATAGATTCCCTTTGCAGGATTTACCGAGAAAGACGGAGTCTTCTCGGAATGAAACGGGCACAATCCCCACAGATTGCCGCCCGATCGCTTCAAGAGCACATAGCGGCCTACAACGGATTCTATGTCCGCCCTGGTAAGTACTTCATCGATTACGTTATCAGGTATAAGTCCCATATATGCCTCTGATTTAATTAAAAGGCCCGGTTATGTTCCGGGCCTGATTGAATAGCCGAGTATTTAAGAGATTACTCTTCGTCCTCTTTCTTTGCCTTCTTCTTTCCAAAAAGACCTGTCTTAGCGGGTTCCTCGCTCTTCTTAACAGTTCCGTCAGGATTGAGCTGATCACGCTTAACAACCGTCTGGATTGCACTCTTAGTAAAAGTAACGAGAGTATTAGCTGCTGAAGTTGAGATCGTTACCTGATCATCCTTGATGTTTGCAACGAATCCTACAAGACCGCCGATAGTAGTAACTCTGTCACCGACAGAGAGCTTGCTCATCTGTTCTTTGAGTTCCTTTTCCTTCTTACGCTGAGGTCTGATAAGGATGAAGTAGAATACGATAAACATTAAGATGAGCACACCAAACGAGGTGAGAGAGCCCATCACATCCATACTGCCTGTTTCTGCCATTTATGTTTCCTCCAAAAATTTAATCACCAATATACTGGGCTATAACATCAGACATTGTGAAATAGCCTTTCTCTTTGCCTGCCATGAACTTGGCAGCTGTAAGAGCACCCTTTGCGAAGACATCCCTTGTCTGAGCGCTGTGACTGATAGTAAGGATCTCTTCATCACTGATGAACATTGCAGAATGCTCACCGACGATATTGCCGCCCCTGATAGAAGATATGCCGATCTCATTCTTTGATCTGGCCTTGTTAACGCTGTGTCTGTCATAAACATACTCAACGTTGTCAGAGATCTCCTGATCGATAGCAGAAGCGATCATCATTGCCGTACCGGAAGGTGCGTCAAGCTTTCTGTTGTGATGAGCTTCAACGATCTCGATATCGAATTCAGGATAAAGAATTCTCGTAGCCTGCTTGCAGAGCTCTACCATCATGTTGATGCCGAGGCTCATGTTAGCTGACTTAAATACAGCGATCTTCTCTGAAGCTGAAAGAATAGCTGAAACTGTATCATCAGAAAGAGCTGTCGTGCAGCAGATGAAAGGCTTCTTGCGGCTCAGAGCAAACTCAAGGATCGTAGGAACAGCCTTTGCATTGGAGAAATCGATGATGACATCAAAATCTTCAGTACACTCGCTAAGGCTTGTATATACCGGGAAATCATAATTCTTATTCTCGATGATATCGCCGCCTGCAACGATCTTATAGTCAGGATTATTGTAGCAAAGGTTGGCAATCGCCTTTCCCATTCTGCCGCAACAACCGTTAAGGAAAATCTTTACCATCTTTATCTCCTCAGATTACTTTTCAATATAGCTGTTCATAGCAGAAGTGTCGTACAGCTTGAGTACTTCAACAACCTTGTCATGGTTTGCAGCGCTCATCTCGCAAAGAGGAAGTCTGCAGGGACCGACGTTCCAGCCAAGGATATTCATAGCTTCCTTAACAGGGATCGGGTTAACTTCACAGAACATAGCCTTAACGAGCGGGATGAAACCGATCTGAGCGTTTCTTGCTGCCTCGGTATCTCCGTCGATATAGCTGTGGATCATCTTTGAGGTTTCCTTAGGCAGGATGTTTGCGATTACGGAAATAACACCCTTTGCACCCAATGAAACCATAGGAACAGCAAGTCCGTCCTCACCTGAATAAAGAGCATATCTGTCACCGCAAAGGCTGTAGATCTCAGGAACTTGACCGAAGTTGCATTCCTTAACGCCGATGATGTTCTCATAAACAGAAAGTCTCTTCAAGAGCTCAGGACTGATGTTTACGTTAGTTCTTGAAGGAACGTTATAAAGGATGATGGGAAGCTCCGGAACTGCCTCTGCGATCTTTGCGTAGTGGCGGAAAAGACCTTCCTGAGTGCACTTGTTGTAGTAAGGTGTTACGAGCAACGCAGCATCTGCACCGAGCTCATATGCCTTCTTGGTAAGCTCAACACCGAATGCCGTATCGTTTGAGCCTGTTCCGGCAATAACGGGAACACGGCCTGCAACAGTATCTACGGCAAACTTGATAGCAGCTATATGCTCTTCTTCAGTCATGGTAGCAGCTTCACCGGTAGAACCGCAGATAACGATTGAATCGATGCCTTCAGCTATCTGGAACTCGATGAGCTTCTTGAGTTCGTCAAAATTGATTCCTCCGTTTTCATAGAACGGAGTGACGATAGCTACAGCAGCACCAACAAAAACAGGCTTGGACATATAAATGCCTCCCAAATAATTATTCAAAAAAGTGGTTAAAATGCCTGAAAGCGCATTCTGACTAGTGGATTTTATCACCATATATTATAAATAGTCAATTTATACTTCTGGGGTGCACATATGTACATCAGGAGCGTACATTCAGGGCAATTTCAGCCATCCTGAGGGTCGTTGTCAAACGACATCGGATACTTCATATGGTCAAAATCGGCGATCAGCCTTTTGAACACTCCGTTGATCGCAGATTTGTTTACTGCCTTAATTACAAACGACATTCTGTAACGTCCTCTGAGTTCATAGATCACGCATGGCATCGGGCCATATATTTCGAATTGGTATTTCGGATCCTGGAAACCCAGAAAAGCATTAAGATAGCTTGCTACTTCATTTGCTCTTTTTATCAGGAGCTCTTCATCAGCCAAAGAAAGAACGATCTCGCCTAAAGCCTTATACGGCGGGAGCTTGAGCTTTTGTCTGTACTCTATCTCCTGCTCATAAAACGCCCTGTAATTCTGTGTGCAGGCAAACTGCAGCAGCGGCTGTTCCGGTCTGAAGCTCTGAATAAATACTTTGCCGGGATGCTCTCCCCTGCCGGCTCTTCCCGCTGCCTGTGTTATCAGCTGGAAAGCCCTTTCAGAAGCCTTAAACGATGAGGATGCCAGCATAAGGTCAGCACCCAATACTCCGACGACAGTTACATCAGGGAAATCGAGTCCCTTTGCGATCATCTGCGTGCCTATAAGGATCGATGCTTCCTTTGCCGCGAACTTCTCGATTATCTCTTTGTGGGCACCCGGAGTCATAGTGGAATCCTGGTCCATCCTCAATACCTTCTCGTGCGGGAAAACACTGTGAAGGAATTCTTCGAGCTGCTGGGTGCCGAATCCGGCCTTCTTAAAACGATTGCCGCTGCAAAATGAACATCTGGCTTCATAAGAAGGAACTGTATATCCGCAGTAATGGCAGATAAGGCTCTGTGTGCCGTTGCGCCTGTTGTTATGAAGAGTCATTGCGACAGAACAGTTCTTGCAGGTTACAGGCTCTCCGCAGTCTTCACATACTAAGGTCCTCGAAAAACCTCTTCTGTTCAAAAGCAGTATCACCTGCTTATTCTCTGAGAATGCAACCGACATGGCCTGTCTTAAAGGAAGCGAGAGCATATCTCCGCTTCCGAGCTTGATCTGCTCTTTCATGTCGACAGGTATAATCTCAGGCAGCGTTGCTTCGGATCTGGCCCTGTTCTTTAACTCAAGGAGTTTATAAGCGCCTGCCTGAGCCGCATAAAAGCTCTCGACAGAAGGTGTTGCAGAGCCCAGAACGACGCTGCAGCCCGTAATCTTTGCTCTCATCCTCGCTATGTCTCTTGCAGAATATCTCGGATGGGATTCTGCCTTATAGGAACCGTCGTGCTCCTCATCAAGGATAATAAGTCTTAAGTCTTTTGCAGGCGCGAAAACACCGCTTCTCGGGCCTACTACGACTCTCGCTTTGCCGGTCCTTATATTGTTCCACTGTTCATATCTCTGCTTATCGGTAAGCCTGCTGTGAAGAACGGCAACACTGTCACCTAATCTGCCCTTTATCCAGTTGATCGTCTGAGGTGTAAGAGAGATCTCGGGAACCATGTAGATCACGCTTCCTCCCTCACTTATGACCTTTTTGGCGATATTAAGATAAACTTCAGTCTTGCCGCTTCCGGTGATACCGAAAAGAAGATATGTATTATCCTTCCTCGAATCGATTCCCTTAAGGATCTCATTAACTGCGTCTTGCTGCTCATCACTTAAGTCGTATTCCTCAGTGAACTTTCCTTCAGGGATATCACTTGATATCGCAAGCTGAGGGACTTCGTTGTCGGAAACCTCCTTAACAAGCCTTATGAGGCCCTTTCTCTCAAGAGAATTGATCTGCGCAGAAGAACATGAGACAGATGACATGAGCTCTTTTCTGGTGCACTTGCCGCGTTCCAGAAGATATTCGAGGATGTTGATGTGAGCCGCTGATCTTAATTTCTCGCTTTGCAGGACTTCTTCCGCCTTATCTCTTGAAACAAGCTCGGCAAACTGCTCGATCGGATTCCTGTGGTTTACGACGCAGGAAGGAACCATAAGCTCGACAACATCGCCTCTTGTGCAGTTGAGTCTCTCACTTACCTTTTCAATAAGTTCCAACTGGTCGGGATTTAAGACAGGAGTTTGCGATAACAGTGAATCGATATCCTTAATGTACCGTGCATCACCGTTAAACTCTTCAATGACATTGACTACAACAGCTGTTTTCTTGGAGTCTCCCTTGCCGAAAGGCACAGAAACCAGAGAGCCGGCATGTGTATCGGCTCTCAGTTCTTCAGGCACCCGGTAAGTATAAAGATTATCGGTCTGCCTTATGGCTCCTCTTAAGATAACGCTGCAGTACAAGTTATAAACCTCACATCAGATCGAAAAGATTAATCTGGGCACTCTCAGGAAGATCATCGAGAATACCGCCGTAATCAAGCAGCTTCTGAGTAACGGACTGTCCGACTCCGGTCCTTTTCATGAAGTCATCACGGTTCTTAAAAGGACCTTCAGCCCTTGCTTTTTCGATAGCTTCACCGTTTGCGGGTGAAACAGCAGTAATGGCACAGAAAGGAGGTCTGATCTTCTTTGGACCTGATTTCTTGAACTTGGTACCGAGTGAATCCTCAAGCGTTATAGGATCAAATGTAATGCCTCTTGCATACATCTCCTCAACAAGCTCATAGAAATAATACTTGAGCTTTGTATTCGGATCGCCCTTGGCATGCATCTCATCAGCAAGTTCTATCCTTCTCTTCTTTACCTTCTCAGGTCCGTTGCACATGTCATCGGCATTGAACAGACCTTCACCTCTGTGTGTAAAGAAAGAGCAATAGTATTCCTCAGGATAGTAGACCTTAAACCATGCCACACGCAGAGTCGAAATAGCATATGCTGCCGCATGCGCCTTAGGGAACATGTACTTGATCTTCTGGCACGATTCGATATACCAGTCAGGTACGCCGCATTCCTTCATCTCTTTAACATATTCAGGCCATTTCTCGACTTTGCCGGCTGCTACCTTACCCTTACGGACACCCTCCATGATGTCAAAGGCATCCTTGTTGGGAAGTCCCCAGTAGATAAGGCTCGTCATGATGGAGTCACGGCATCCGATAACGGAATTAAGATCGCATGTTCCACTCCTGATAAGATCCTGAGCATTGCCCGTCCATACGTCGGTACCGTGTGAAAGACCCATGAGCTGTACAAGATCGTAGAACCTGGTAGGCTTTGTCTCTTTGATCATGCCGCGCGCCATGTTTGTGCCTAGCTCTGAAAGACCCAGCGTAGCTGAACCTGCATCAGTTGCGTCGATCGGGAATCCCAAAGCATCCGTACTAACAAGAAGGCTCATGACCTTCTCATCAGGGATCGGGATATCCGTTATCGTAACGCCCGTAATATCACTTAACATTCGCAATACCGTAGGATCTGCGTGGCCTAAGATGTCGAGCTTTAAGATCGTGTCGTGCATCGCACGGAAATCGAAGTGCGTTGTAATGATACCGCAATCTGTCTTATTTGCAGGGAACTGGATAGGCGTGAATTCGTAGATATCCATTTCCTTGGCAATAACAACGATACCGCCCGGGTGCTGTGATGTTGTTCTCTTAACACCGATGATATCTCTTGCCATGAATGCCAGATGCGCCTGTGTAAAAGGTTCTCCCTTCTCTTCACAGATCTTTCTGCAAACACCATATGCGTTCTTATCCTGGTAAGCACCGATAGTGCCCGCCTTGAATGTATGTGTACCGCCGAAGAGTACGCCTACGTAGGCATGAGCTCTCGGCTGATATTCGCCGGAGAAGTTAAGGTCGATATCAGGCTGCTTATCGCCGTGGAATCCGAGGAATGTCTCGAAAGGAATATCCTGACCGTCAGGTATCAGCTTTTCGCCGCATTCGGGACAGATCTTAGGCGGCAGGTCATAACCGGAACCGTACTTACCCGTATTATCAAATTCGGCATATTTACACTTGGGGCATCTGTAATGCGGAGGCAGCGGGTTAACTTCAGAAATACCGCACATCGTGGCAGCAAATGAAGAACCTACGGAACCTCTTGAACCTACAACATACCCGTCGTTATTGGATTTCTTAACGAGTCTGTATGCGATATAGTACATGATCGCATATCCGTTACCGATGATGGATTTAAGCTCCCTGTCGAGTCTTGACTTGACAACTTCGTTGAGTACGCCGTTATGACGGTACATACGGTTTGCCTTTGTATATGCGATGTCTCTTACATCGGCAGCGGCTCTGGCGATCTGAGGCGGATAAGATCCGTCCGGGAACGGCTTGATGCCGAACTCAATAAGGTCTGCGATCTTATTGGTGTTGTCGACAACGACCTCCATCGCCTTTTCTTCACCAAGATACTTGAACTCATCGAGCATCTCATCAGTCGTTCTGAAGTAGAGGTCACTTTGCATCTCTGCATCACTGAAGCCCATACTCATAAGCATGTACTTTCTGTAACGTCCGTCTTCCTTGTTGAGGAAGTGGGAGTCTGTCGTGGCGCAGCACATCATGCCGTGATCGTCAGCTGTCTCAACAAGGAGTTCATTTACGACCTGAACATCATGTTCATCTATTGCTACAGGACCGGTATCGGATTTTGCCAGTTCCTGCCTTGTAAGGAATACGTTATTGCAAAGAGGCTGGATCTCGACATAATCGTAGAGATTCAGGATCTTCTGGAATTCCGGATCAGTCTTAAGGAACTCTCTTGTGACATTTCTGTCCTTACCGAGCTTTTTATAACTAGAGATCACATATCTGTAGATCTCTCCGCGCTCGCAGGCACCGCCGACGATGATGCCGGACTTGAAATACTTCAAAAGACTCTTGGGGGTTCTGGGTCTTCTTGAGTAATAATGTATCTGTGATTCGGAAACTATGTGGTAAAGGTTATAAAGACCCATATTCGAACGCACAAGATAGATTATGTGATACAAAGGCGATTCGGCAAAAGCTCCGTTTTTCTTTGTGGATTTAACCCTCTCCGGCGTATAGTGTCCGACGGAATAGTTGATCGCTAAAGCATCTGCAGTACCGGCATCCTTAATGCATAAAGCGAGAAGCGATGCTGACTTATAGCACTTGTCAAACATATCATCGAAAATGCTTCCGTCAGGCTTATATTCAAACATCGTGCCCTTGCTGCCCAACGCTTCATCAATATTCTTAAACTCATCCTTATAGAATGTCTCAAGAATATCTTCATCTGAAGTTGCAGGCATAAGGAACTTATGTCTGTAATAAACATGATCTTCAATATTTATTCCGTAGCCTGCACGGCGGAGGAAAGCCAGAGTAGTAAATATATCAGGACCGGTAACATAAGAATCACCGATGAATTCCAGTAATTCACCCATGGCAAAATATGAATCACAAGGCTCACCTGTGCCGGGATAAATAACATCTTCGAATTCAGCGTGGAAATCAGCAACGTGTTCGAAAATCATTTCTTCCGGAATGACTTCATCACTTCCGTCAGCATAATCCCCGTTAATGTCGAGGTCGACATTACATGCAGCACCCAAAGGAGCATGAGGTTCCAATGGCTTTACACTGATGTTCTCATCAGTAAGCTCTTCAGGGATCTCATCAGGATTCCAGAGTGATTTATCAATATCATGAGATGCAAATTCCATTGCATCCTGATCGGATTCGCCCTCTTCTTCAGGCTTAACGGCCTTATATCCCTTAAGTCTGAACTTGGATGCGCAGACAGAAGTAAAAGTATCACGCAGAGCATCATCACCGTTCCTGTTGATCACGATAGATACAAAAGAACCGACAGCCTTGGGCTTTTGGATGAAGTTCAAAGATGCATCGTCATCAACATCAGAAGGCTTGATCTTATCGTTCTTTACATCATAAGGAAGGTTGTAAAAGACCGTCGGGCCGTCATCAACCAGATACCCTTCACAACCGAGAATGCATTTGATCGGCGCTTCGCCTGTATCCTT
>Ga0310691_10005410_pt1 | contig 14007 bp, 26 predicted proteins | sample 176DNAGHGlowgp2_FD_203887 | JGI IMG/M metagenome (GOLD analysis project Ga0310691, IMG submission 203887) | Sheep rumen microbial communities from Palmerston North, Manawatu-Wanganui, New Zealand - 1766 DNA GHGlow gp2 (v2) (version 2) | ecosystem: Host-associated > Mammals > Digestive system >... | reverse complement strand
TCCCGTAGTGAAGAACGACGTCATCGAATAGCTGATGGCCTTCTGCACAGGCGTGAAGTCGGGGTGGGCGCGATCGGGACCGCCAAAGGCATCGCAGGGTGTCTCGCTCAGCGCATTCTCGATGGCAGAGAGGTAGGTGGAAGGCAGCACGACATCAGAGTCCAGCACAATGAAGTAGTCGCCAGCAGCACGCTCGGCACCATAGTTGCGCGCTGCACCCGGACCGCCATTCTCCTTCATGTGGTAGTGGATGTCCAGGCGGTTGGCGAAGTGGTCGCACACCTCGCGGCAGGGGACATCGGAGCCGTCCTCCACCACGTGGACATCGAAGTCGCGGAAAGTCTGCCGAGAAAGGCTCTGCAGCAACTCCGCCACCTCCTCGGGGCGGTTATAGACAGGGATGATGATGCTGTATTTCATAGATGCTACGCTCGTTATTTTCGGCTACAAAGGTACACACTCGAAGCCAACCTACCAAATTTTATCTGAAAAGATTACATAAATGTCCGAGACTTTAGCCATCAGAAACAACAAAGGCGGCCCTCACGGGTCGCCCTTGTCCTATCGTATAGCAAATAGAATTATTCTGCAGCGGGTTCTGCGGGTGCCTCAGCAGCAGGTGCCTCAGCAGCGGGTGCAGCTGCCTCTGCGGCAGGTGCAGCGCTCTTGCGGCTACGGCGCGTGCGAGTGGCCTTTTTGGTGGTCTTAGCCATGTTCTCATCGAAGTCAACAAGTTCGATGAAGCACATAGCGGCCTGGTCGCCCTGGCGGAAGCCGGTCTTGATGATACGCGTGTAGCCACCGGGACGGTCAGCAATTTTGGGGCTGATGACCTGGAACAGCTCTGTGATAGCGTATTTGTTCTGGAGGTGGCTGAAGACCACGCGGCGAGCGTTGGTCGAGTCCTCCTTAGCCTTGGTCAGCAGGGGCTCGACATACTTCTTCAGAGCCTTGGCCTTGGCGAGGGTCGTAGTGATTCTTTTGTGCATGATCAGAGAAGTTGCCATGTTAGCGAGCATGGCGTCTCTGTGGGATGCAGTACGGCCCAGATGGTTAAATTTCTTACCGTGTCTCATTGTTTATTCTTTGTCTAATTTATACTTTGAAATATCAGTTCCAAACGACAGATTCAGACTCTCGAGCAAATCATCAAGCTCAGTGAGCGATTTCTTACCGAAGTTGCGGAACTTGAGGAGGTCAGTCTTGTTGAACTGCACCAGATCTCCCAGCGTCTCTACATCGGCAGCCTTCAAGCAGTTGAGGGCACGGACAGAGAGATCCATGTCAACAAGCTTGGTCTTGAGGAGCTGGCGCATGTGGAGCACTTCCTCGTCGAACTCTTCGTTGCCGTCGGCATCGGAGTTCTCAAGCGTGATCTTCTCGTCGGAGAAGAGCATGAAGTGGTAGATGAGGATCTTGGCAGCCTCCTTGAGGGCGTTCTTCGGGTGGATGGAACCATCGGTGGTGATTTCAAGCACGAGTTTCTCGTAGTCGGTCTTCTGCTCAACGCGGAAGTTCTCTACGGCGTACTTGACATTGCGGATAGGAGTGTAAATGGAATCGATGGGCAGCACGTTGACGTCTGTGCAGAACTCACGGTTCTCGTCGCTGGGGACATAGCCGCGGCCCTTGTTGATGCTGATTTCCATCTGCATCGTTGCCTTGTTGTCTAAATGACAGATCACTAATTCGGGGTTTAACACTTCGAATCCGGTCAGATACTTGTTGAAGTCACCGGCCTTGAACTCCGTAGTGTTCTCAACGGTGATGCTGACTTTCTCATTCTCGAATTCTTCCACCACCTGCTTGAAGCGAACTTGCTTCAGGTTCAGGATGATGTTGGTGACGTCCTCTTTCACACCGGGAACGGATGCGAATTCGTGTTCTACGCCCTCAATACGTACGGTATTGATAGCATAACCCTCAAGTGAAGAGAGCAAGATACGGCGAAGCGCATTACCCACGGTAATACCGAAGCCGGGCTCCAACGGACGAAATTCGAACTTGCCGTATTTGTCGTCGGCCTCCACCATTAACACCTTGTCAGGTTTTTGAAATGCTAATATCGCCATGATTAATTCTTATTTAGAGTACAATTCAACGATCAGTTGCTCCTTGATATTCTCGGGGATGTCTGCGCGCTCGGGCTTGTGCAGCAGCTTACCGGCCTTCTGGGACTCGTCCCACTCGATCCAGGGATATTTGCTGTGGTTAAAGCCAGCGAGAGCTGCGGCTATCACCTCAAGAGACTTGGACTTCTCGCGCACGCCCACGATCTGACCGGGCTTAACGGAGAAAGAGGGAATACCCACAACCTTGCCGTCAACAACGATGTGGCGGTGGCTCACCAGCTGACGTGCGGCAGCACGCGTGGGGGCAATACCGAGACGGAAGACAATGTTGTCCAGACGGCACTCGAGGTTCTGAAGAAGAATCTCACCGGTGATACCGTTGGTGCGGGCTGCCTTCTCGAACATATTGCGGAACTGCTTCTCAAGAACACCATAGGTGTACTTTGCCTTCTGCTTCTCAGCAAGCATGATTCCATACTCAGAGGTCTTGCGACGACGGTTGTTGCCATGCTGTCCGGGGGGGAAGTTACGCTTGGACAGAACCTTGTCGGGACCGAAAATGGCATCGCCGAAGCGGCGAGCAATCTTTGACTTAGGACCAGTATATCTAGCCATATTTGAGTTTAATGTATAAAGTTTATAGTTTAAAGGGCCTAGGGAGCCCTAGCTGTGCCTAGGTTTTCCTGATATATTACACTCTACGACGCTTCGGGGGGCGGCATCCGTTGTGGGGCAGCGGAGTGACGTCGACGATTTCGACAACCTCGATGCCGGCACCATGGATGGTGCGGATTGCGGACTCACGACCGTTGCCAGGACCCTTCACATAAGCTTTCACCTTGCGCAGACCGAGGTCGTAAGCAACCTTGGCGCAGTCCTGAGCGGCCATCTGAGCGGCATAGGGAGTGTTCTTCTTGGAACCACGGAAACCCATCTTGCCGGCGCTGGACCAAGAGATAATCTGACCCTCGCTGTTGGCAAGCGAAACGATGACATTGTTGAAGGAGCTGTGGACATGGAGCTGGCCAAGCGCGTCAACCTTCACGTTTCTTTTCTTTGCTGCAACTGTTTTCTTTGCCATATCTTAAAATTACGATTTGACGATTTTCTATTTACTATTCTTTATTACTTCGTGGCCTTCTTCTTGTTCGCAACGGTCTTCTTCTTACCCTTACGAGTGCGGGCATTGTTCTTTGTGCTTTGTCCGCGAACGGGAAGTCCATTACGATGACGAACACCACGGTAGCAGCCGATATCCATCAGACGCTTGATGTTCATAGCGATTTCGGAGCGGAGGTCGCCCTCTACCTTGTAGTCTGCAGCGATGACCTCACGGATCTTTGAAGCCTGGTCGTCGGTCCAGTCCTTCACCTTGATGTCCTTATCGACACCGGCTTTCTCCAGGATCTTTGCTGAGCTACTGCGACCGATGCCATAGACATAGGTCAAAGCGATTTCGCCTCTCTTGTTCTGAGGCAAATCGACACCAACAATTCTTATTGCCATATCTTGAAATTACGATTTACGATTTACGATTTGCCTTAACCCTGACGTGTCTTGAACTTAGGGTTCTTCTTGTTAATCACGTACAAACGACCCTTGCGACGCACGATCTTGCAGTCAGGGGTACGCTTTTTTAAAGATGCTCTTGTTTTCATATTGTTGACTTTTTTACTTGAATCGGAATACGATGCGTCCCTTTGTGAGGTCGTAGGGGCTCATCTCGACCTTCACCTTGTCCCCGGGCAGGATCTTGATGTAATGCATTCTCATCTTGCCAGAGATATGCGCGGTAATCTGATGGCCGTTCTCCAGCTCCACGCGGAACATGGCATTGGAGAGCGCTTCAATAATCTGACCGTCTTGCTCAATAGCGGATTGTTTTGCCATATTGTGATTCTTGGTTTCTGAGTTGACAGATGTGGAATAATGATTCTGAAGTGAGGGTCAGCTGTAGCGCTGGGTTTCCAGGGCCTCGATGTCGGCGAAGGAGGACAGGATGTCAGCCTTGCCGTGGTGGATAGCGATGGTGTGCTCAAAGTGTGCGGCAGGTTTGCCATCACGCGTGTGCACTGTCCAACGATCCTCGTCGAGATAGACCTCATAGCTGCCCATGGTAATCATGGGTTCTATGGCGATGCAGAGGCCGTTCTTCAGCTGCTTGCCCTGGCCGCGGCGGCCGTAGTTGGGCACCTGAGGGTCCTCATGCATCTCACGACCAATGCCGTGGCCCACAAACTCGCGAACTACGCCGAAGCCTTGTGCCTCGCAGTGACTCTGGACGGCATAGCCGATGTCACCGATGCGAAAGCCTGCAACAGCACTCTCGATGCCCTTGTAGAGCGCTTCCTTCGTAGTGCGGAGGAGGTGCTTGACATCCTCGGCGACCTCACCCACCATGAAGGTGTAGCAGGAATCGCCATTGTAGCCATTGAGCAACGTGCCGCAATCCACGGAGACGATGTCGCCATCACGCAAGATGGTCTTCTCCGAAGGGACACCGTGAACGACAACGTCGTTGACGGAGGTGCAGATGCTGCCCGGGAAAGGGCCACCATAAGGGTTGGGGAAACCCAGGAAGGTGGGCTCTGCACCATGGTCGCGGATGAATTCCTCGGCGAGACGATTGAGCTGTGCGGTAGTGACACCCGGTCGGATAGCCTTACCCACCTCGGCGAGCGTCTGTGCCACCAGTTGATTGGCAGCTCGCATCAGCTCGATCTCGTCTTCGGTCTTCAGATATATCATGAATTCACTGAACGCTTAATAGGCACTGACACCGCCACGTCCACGAATGCGGCCTGATTCGAGCAGGCCATCGTAGTGGCGCATGAGCAGATGACTCTCAATCTGCTGCAGCGTGTCGAGGACAACACCGACCAGAATGAGCAGGGAGGTTCCACCAAAGAACTGGGCGAATTCCGGCTGGACATTGAGCAGGCCAGCGAAAGCGGGCATACAAGCAATGAAAGCCAGGAAGAGAGAGCCCGGCAACATGATGTGGGACATCACATTGTCGATGTAGTCTGCCGTGTCCTTACCAGGACGCACACCGGGGATGAAGCCGTTGTTGCGCTTCATGTCCTCAGCCATCTGAACGGGGTTCATCGTGATGGCAGTGTAGAGGTACGTGAAGATGATGATGAGGGCAGCGAAGACAAGATTGTAAGCCCAGCTGGTGTGATCGGAAAGAGCCATCAGGACCGCAGAGGGATTCTGACCGTCGCTGAATGCCTGCAAAAGGGTGATAGGCAGGAACATGATAGCCTGTGCAAAGATGATAGGCATCACGTTGGCTGCGAAGAGCTTCAAGGGGATATACTGACGGGCACCGCCAATCTGCTGACCGCCCATGACACGCTTGGCATACTGCACAGGCACCTTACGCGTACCTTGTGTCAGCATAATAGCTGCCATGATGACGAGGAACAGGATGACAAGCTCGATGAGGAACATCACCAAACCACCACCGCTAAGGTTGTTCAAGCGGCTGACAGCCTCCTGACCGAAAGCCTGCGGCAGACGGGCGATGATACCGAGCATGATGATCATGGATACACCGTTGCCAATACCCTTGTCCGTGATGCGCTCACCCAACCAAAGGATGAACATACTGCCAGCGGCAAGAATCACCGTGGAACTAATCATGAACACAGTCCATCCAATGGAAGGTGCAAGGGCACCGCCCGAAAGGTGCTTCAGGTTGACCAGATAGCCGGGAGCCTGGAACAGCAGGATGAAAATGGTCAGATAGCGAGTGTACTGGTTTATCTTGCGACGGCCGCTCTCACCCTCACGCTGCATCTTCTGGAAATAAGGCACTGCTACAGCCAGCAACTGAATAACGATGGAGGCTGTGATGTAGGGCATAATTCCCAGTGCGAAGATGGACGCATTGGAGAAAGCACCTCCCGAGAACATGTTCAGAAGACTCATCAAGCCTTCGCTGGTCTGCTCGCGCAGAGCTACCAGGTGGTTGGGGTTGATGCCAGGGAGCACCACAAACGAACCAAAACGGTAGATGGCGGCAAAGCCAATGGTGATGAGGATCTTCATGCGGAGATCCTCAATCATCCAAATGTTCTTCAGTGTTGCAAAAAACTTCTTCATGAGTCTTTAGTCTTACAGAGTTGTTGCGGTTCCGCCGGCAGCCGTAATGGCAGCCTCGGCAGTCTTGGAGAAGGCGTTGGCCTCAACAGTTACCTTGGCCTTGAGCTCGCCCCTACCCAGGACCTTCACCAGTTCGCCACTCTTGGCAAAGCCAGCGGCGACAATCTCAGCAAGGCCAATCTTCTCGAGACCCTGCTCTGCGAGCTTCTGGAGCGTGCTCAGGTTCACAGGAGCGTACTCCTTGCGGTTGATGTTCTTGAAGCCGAACTTCGGCAGACGACGCTGCAAAGGCATCTGACCACCTTCGAAACCAATCTTCTTCTTATAACCCGAACGTGCCTTGGCACCCTTATGACCACGTGTGGAAGTACCACCGAGACCGGAACCGGGACCGCGACCGATGCGCTTGCGCGCAGTCGTGCTGCCAGCAGCGGGTTGCAAATTATTCAATTTCATATCGTGTGTCGGTTTTTATTACGTTGACGAAATAGGGTTAACACTTAGTCGAGAATCTTCACCAGATGGTGAACAGTCTGAATCTGACCTCGAACGGAGGCGTTATCCTCCAGCTCTACAACCTGATTCAACTTCCTCAGACCCATGGAATCAAGCGTGCGCTTCTGATTCTTGGGTGCGCCGATGCGGCTCTTGATCTGCTTTACTTTAATAGTTGCCATAGTCTTGAACCTCCTTCGTTAACCTCTGAATACTTTCTCTACACTGATGCCACGGTTCTGAGCCACCTGACGGGCATCGCGCATCTCAGCGAGTGCTGCGATGGTAGCCTTCACCAGGTTGTGGGGGTTCGAGGAACCCTTACTCTTGGCCAGACAGTCAGTGATACCAACACTCTCGAGCACGGCACGCATAGCGCCGCCGGCTACCACACCCGTACCAGTGGAAGCAGGCATGATGAGAACTTCGGCGCCGCCGAACTTGGCGGCCTGCTCGTGGGGTACTGTACCCTTGATGACGGGAACCTGCACAAGATTCTTCTTGGCGGCTTCCACGCCCTTGGCGATAGCGGCTGTGACCTCGCCGGCCTTACCCAGACCGTAACCGATGATTCCCTTGCCGTCGCCGACTACAACGATTGCTGCAAATGTGAAGGTGCGGCCACCCTTCGTTACCTTTGTAACGCGGTTGATGGCTACGAGGCGGTCCTTCAATTCAACATCGCTATTGATCTTTACATTCTTGATTGCCATAATGATTAGAATTTAAGTCCACCGTTACGCGCTGCATCTGCAACTTCCTTGACTCTACCATGGTAGAGATAACCGTTACGGTCGAAAACGACAGTAGTAATACCGGCTTCGAGGGCCTTCTTCGCAATGAGTTCACCGACCTTGGCAGCCTGCTCCTTCTTGGGGCAAGCTTCCATCCCGAGGGAGGAAGCGGCGCACAGCGTAGTGCCCGTCAGGTCATTGATAATCTGAACATAGATCTGCTTGTTACTGCGGAACACCGACATGCGGGGACGCTCGGTAGTACCAGAGACCTTGTTACGAACTCTATACTTAATCTTGATTCGTCTTTCTAATTTCGTTGTCATGATTACGCGATTTTAAAGTTACTTAGCACCTGCTGACTTACCAGACTTTCTGCGAATCTGTTCGCCAACGAACAAGATACCCTTGCCCTTGTAAGGTTCGGGCTTACGGAAAGAACGGATCTTGGCACAAACCTGTCCGAGGAGCTGTTTGTCACAAGACTTCAAGATAATCTGGGGATTCTGGTTACGCTCGGCCTTAGTCTCAACCTTGATCTCAGCGGGAAGTTGGATGAAAATGCTGTGGGTGTAGCCCAGCGAGAACTCAACGAGGTTACCCTTGTTGCTCACGCGGTAGCCGACACCGACAAGCTCCATCTCCTTCGTATAGCCCTCGCTCACGCCAACAACCATGTTGTGGACAAGTGCGCGGTAGAGACCATGGTAAGCCTGCTTCTGCTTCAGAGAGATGTTGATGGGATCGTACTCCTCATCGACCGTGAAGGTGAGCTCAGCTTTATCCTTGTCGTAGTTCATTTTGATGGAAGGATTAACCTCTTGGGTTAAAACACCCTCCTTGCCTTTGACGGTGATCTTGTTGCCGTCAATGGAAATCTCAACACCTGCAGGGATGTTTATGGGCAATTTACCAATTCTTGACATGTTAATTCCTCCTTTAATTAATAAACGTAGCAAAGAACTTCGCCACCGATCTTCTGCTCGGCAGCTTCCTTGTCCGTCATCACACCACGTGAAGTGGAGATGATGGCGATACCCAGGCCATTGATTACACGGGGCATGTCCTTGTAACCGGTGTACTTACGCATACCGGGGCGGGACACGCGGATCAGTTTCTTGATGGCGCTAACCTTGTTAGCGGCATCGTATTTCAAGGCCACCTTGATGGTGCCCTGAGGGCCATCCTCCAGGAACTTGTAGTTGAGGATGTATCCCTTCTCGAAGAGGATCTTGGTGATCTCCTTCTTCAGATTCGACGCAGGGATTTCCACAATCCTGTGCTTCGCCATGATGGCGTTACGCACTCGCGTCAGATAGTCTGCAATAGGATCTGTCATTTGTTAAATGATTTAATTAATCGGCACTGTGCCGACAATATTAAAAAATAATGATGCTTCTGCTTCTGTTACCAGCTGGCCTTCTTCACGCCGGGGATAAGACCCTGGGATGCCATCTCACGGAATTGAATACGAGAGATTCCGAACTGACGGATATAACCCTTGGGACGACCCGTGATCTTGCAACGGTTGTGCAGGCGGATGGGGTTAGCGTTGCGGGGGATGCTCTGCAGCTTCTGGGCAGCCTCAAAAGCCTCCACGGGATCACCCGTGTTGACAATTTTCTTCAGGGCTGCACGCTTGGCAGCATACTTGGCAACGAGCTTGGCACGCTTGACCTCGCGGGCCTTCATTGATTCTTTTGCCATATCTCTTTAGTCTTTAGCGTTTTTGAAGGGAAGGCCGAACTCCTTGAGTAGAGCGAAGCCCTCCTCGTCGGTCTGAGCCGTAGTCACGAAAGTGATATTCATTCCCACAATGCGGTCGATGGCATCGATATTAATCTCGGGGAAGATAATCTGCTCCTGAATGCCGAGGGTGTAGTTACCACGGCCATCGAGCTTACTCTCAATACCCTTGAAGTCACGAATACGAGGGAGAGCAACTTTTACGAGTTTCTCAAGGAACTCGTACATGCGCTCGCGACGAAGTGTCACCATGACACCAATGGGCATCTTCTTACGAAGCTTGAAGTTGGCCACGTCCTTCTTAGAGATGGTGGCGACAGCCTTCTGGCCAGTGATAGCGGTGAGCTCGTTGATAGCCACCTCGATGATTTTCTTGTCGGCGGTAGCGATACCCAAGCCCTGATTGATAACAATCTTCTTCAGGACGGGGATCTGCATTGTAGAGGTGTAGCCGAACTTCTCTTTCAGTGCGGGAGCGATGCGCTCAGCATACTCCTGCTTCAGTCTTGCGGTATTTGCCATTACTTAATCTCCTCTCCTGATTTTTTTGCATAACGGACAAGCTTGCCCTCTGCGTTCAACTTACGACCAATGCGGGTTGCCTTGCCGGACTTGGGGTCCACCACATTCAAGTTGGAGATGTGGATGGGGGCTTCCTGCTTCACGATGCCACCCTGAGGGTTCTTGGCACTGGGCTTCTGGCTCTTGGACACCATGTTCTGGCCCTCCACGATTGCCTTCTGCTCCTTGACGAGCACCTTAAGCACCTTACCCGTCTGGCCCTTGCTGTTGCCAGAGAGAATCTGCACGGTGTCGCCTTTCTTAATATGTAACTTTGCCATTACTGTAATTGAATCTTTAGATGATTAAAGTACCTCGGGTGCGAGTGAGACCACCTTCATATTAGCAGCACGCAACTCACGGGCCACAGGGCCGAAGATACGACTGCCGCGAAGTTCACCAGCATTGTTCAACAGTACGCAAGCGTTGTCGTCGAAGCGAATGTAGGACCCATCAGCACGACGGACTTCCTTACTTGTGCGGACGATCAAAGCTTTCGACACAGCACCCTTTTTGATTTCACTGGAGGGAATGACGCTCTTCACAGAGACGACAATAACGTCCCCTACGGTTGCATAACGGCGACGAGTGCCACCCAGCACGCGAATGCAGAGGGCTTCCTTAGCACCGCTGTTGTCTGCAACGACTAATCTAGATTCTGCCTGTATCATAATTACTTAGCTCTTTCTACGATTTCTACTACTCTCCATCTCTTGGTTTTGCTCAGGGGACGAGTCTCCATGATGAGCACGGTGTCACCCTTGTGACAGTCGTTCTTTTCGTCATGAGCATGGTACTTCTTCGTCTTCTGGACGAACTTACCATAAATCGGGTGTTTCTCCTTGAACTTGGCAGCCACTACAATGGTCTTGTCCATTTTGTCGCTGACGACCACACCGGTTCTTGTCTTTCTTAAGTTTCTAACTTCCATGTCTAAGACCATTATTAATTAGCATTCTTTTTCTCCGTGAGAATCGTCATCATACGAGCGATGTCACGACGTGCCTTCTTGATCTCAGAAGGATTCTCCAGCGGAGAGACGGCATGGTTAAGCAACATCTGATTGTACTGTGCCTTTGCCGTTTCGATTTTCTCGGCGAGTTCCTCAACAGAGAGGGCTCTTACTTCTGCTGTCTTCATAATCAAGCGTTTTTGTCGTAATCTCGTCTAACAATAAACTTCGTAGTCACGGGAAGCTTCTGAGCGGCGAGGCGCAGAGCTTCTTTCGCTGTCTCATAGGGTACACCTTCTACCTCGAAGATGATACGGCCGGGAGTCACAGGGAAGACGTAACCCACGGGGTCACCCTTACCTTTACCCATACGCACATCAGCAGGCTTCTTGGTGATGGGTTTGTCCGGGAAGATGCGGATCCACACCTGACCCTCACGCTGCATGTAGCGCGTCACGGCCACACGGGCAGCCTCAATCTGGCGGCTGTTAATCCAGTGCGTATCCAAACTCTTAATACCGAACGATCCGAAAGCAAGCTGGTTGCCGCGCTGGGCATTGCCTTTGCAACGACCCTTTTGCGGTCTTCTATATTTTGTTCTTTTCGGCTGTAACATAATTACGTTCTTTCAGTTGGTTTAACGATTGTTGTTGCGCGGACGACGGGGACCACGACGACCGCCACGGTCATTTCCGCCAAAGCGGCCGGTCTCCTTCTGCTGTACAAAGTTAGGAGCCAGGTCTTTCTTGCCATAGACCTCACCACGGCAGATCCACACCTTAATGCCGAGCAGACCCACCTTCGTGAGAGCCTCGGTCTGGCAATAGTCGATATCTGCGCGGAAAGTGTGCAGGGGCGTACGACCTTCCTTAAACATCTCTGAGCGGGCGATCTCGGCACCGTTCAGACGGCCGGAGATGAGCACCTTGATACCCTCGGCACCTGCACGCATAGTGTTGCCGATAGCCATCTTGATGGCACGACGATAAGCAATCTTGCCCTCGACCTGCTTGGCGATGTTGGCGCCTACAATGTTGGCATCGAGGTCGGGCTTCTTCACCTCAAAGATGTTAAGCTGAATGTCCTTGTCTGTAATCTTCTTAAGCTCACGCTTCAGAGCGTCAACTTTCTCACCACCTTTGCCAATGATTATACCCGGACGCGACGTGCAGATCGTGATGGTCACGAGCTTCAGTGTGCGTTCGATGACAATGCGGGAGATGCTGGCATCACCCAGACGAGCCATGAGGTACTTGCGAATCTTGCTGTCCTCAAGAATGGAATCGCCGAAGTTCTTGCCTCCATACCAATTGGAATCCCAACCACGGACAATGCCGAGACGGTTGCTGATAGGATTAACTTTCTGTCCCATACTGTTACTGATTAATCATTAGTTTTAGTGTCAACGAACAATGTGACGTGGTTGCTGCGCTTGCGGATGCGATAGCCACGACCCTGAGGAGCGGGGCGCATACGCTTGAGGGTAGCGCCCTCATCAACGAATACTCTTGTAACGAACAGCTCGCCATCCTCGGCTTTGCGATCGTTCTTCTGTTCCCAGTTGGCAATGGCAGAACGCAGAAGTTTCTCTACGTCGGCGGCAGCTGCCTTTTTGTTGAAGTGCAGCGTAGCCAGGGCGCGGTTGACTTCCATACCGCGGATCAAATCCACCACATAACGCATCTTACGCGGGGAGGAGGGTACGCCCTTAGCCTTGGCAAAGAACTGGGTCTTCAGTGCAGCCTTTCTTGCTTCAGCTGCCAGTCTTTTTCTTTTTCCCATTATATGATTACTCTATTAATTCGATAATTGAATCCGAGGCCCTGCTTACTTCTTCTTCTGACCAGCATGGCCACCGAACTTGCGGGTGGGAGCGAACTCACCCAGCTTGTGACCTACCATGTTCTCAGTGACATACACAGGAATGAACTTGTTTCCGTTGTGAACGGCAATCGTGTGACCGACGAAGTCGGGGCTGATCATTGAAGCACGAGCCCAAGTCTTCACGACGTTCTTCTTGCCGCTCTCGTTCATGGCGAGAACCTTTTTCTCAAGGCTTACTGCGATGTAGGGACCTTTCTTAAGTGAACGACTCATAATGTTTTCTTCGTGTTAACAGTGATTACTTCTTGTTGGCTCTTTCAATGATATACTTGCTGGACTGCTTCTTCGGTGCACGTGTCTTGAGGCCCTTAGCATAGAGGCCCTTACGCGAACGAGGATGTCCACCGCTCTGGCGACCTTCACCACCGCCCATCGGGTGATCGTGGGGGTTCATGACGACACCACGGTTGTGGGGGCGACGACCGAGCCAGCGGCTGCGTCCGGCCTTACCGGAGGCTTCAAGTGCGTGATCGCTGTTGCCAACACTACCGACGGTTGCCTTACAGGCACTCAGAATCTTACGTGTCTCGCCCGAGGGGAGTTTGATGACACAGTAGCGATCCTCACGTGATGTCAGCTGAGCGAAGTTTCCAGCGGAACGCACGAGGAGTGCGCCCTGACCAGGACGAAGCTCGATATTGTGAATCACAGTACCAACGGGAATATTCTGCAGAGGCAGGGCGTTGCCGACCTCAGGAGCTGCCTCAGCGCCAGACATCAGCGTCTGACCCACTTTGAGGCCATTAGGAGCAATGATATAACGTTTTTCACCATCAGCGTAGAAGAGGAGGGCGATGCGAGCCGAACGGTTCGGATCGTACTCGATGGACTTCACCACTGCGGGAACACCATCTTTCTCTCGCTTGAAATCAATGAAACGGAACTTGCGCTTGTGACCGCCGCCCATGTAACGAACAGTCATCTTACCAGTGTTGTTGCGGCCACCAGTGCTACGCTTACCGTAGGTGAGAGACTTTTCAGGTACAGATGCAGTAATCTCTTCGAACGTACCTATAATTTTGTGTCTTTGGCCCGGTGTTGTGGGCTTTAATTTACGTACTGCCATCTTGTTTAAATGTTACTGTAGAAATCGATTGTCTCGCCCTCCTTCAGAGTGACGATAGCCTTCTTGAAGGCATTAGTGCGACCCTTGATGAGGCCAGCCTTGGTATAGCGGCTCTTGTTCTTGCCTGCATAACGGCAAGTGCTGATGCCGGTCACGGTGACATTGTACAGAGCCTCGATCTCATTCTTGATCTCGACCTTGTTAGCCTCAGGACGAACGATGAAGCCGAACTTATTCTGCTTCTCCGTGATGTTGGTCATCTTCTCAGTGACCAGGGGTTTAATGATATATCCCATAATGTCTTGCCTGTTACTTGTTAAGGTTTGCTGCGACAATGTCGAGAGCGCCCTCCGTGAGCACAAGCACGTCTGCATCGAGCACCTTGTA
>Ga0310691_10005409_pt1 | contig 14010 bp, 10 predicted proteins | sample 176DNAGHGlowgp2_FD_203887 | JGI IMG/M metagenome (GOLD analysis project Ga0310691, IMG submission 203887) | Sheep rumen microbial communities from Palmerston North, Manawatu-Wanganui, New Zealand - 1766 DNA GHGlow gp2 (v2) (version 2) | ecosystem: Host-associated > Mammals > Digestive system >... | reverse complement strand
AATTTTAGAAATTTCAGTATTTTCCAATGTTACATCATTAATATATGGTCTTCCTTTTAAAATAGAATTTAATAATGAAATCAAAATCGATTTATTTTCTTCTATTCCAAATATCATCTTAAAAACAAAATCTTCCTTAGGGTCAAATAGTCTATATTCTATATCAGACATTATATCTATACTTATATTCTACTATATTTTTTTTTTACTTTTTTATTAATTACCCATTTAAAATGTAGGGCCAACGTCACGTTGGTGGATTTCCTTTAAGAATAGAATTTATCAATGACATCAATTACCTTCACTACTTTTTCTCAAAATATTCTTTTAAAAACATAATCTATTTTTTTATCAAATAACTCTACTTTTTTACAAAAATCTATCATATTTTAAAACTAAATATTTTTTAGAAGTTTTTGTTATTTTTTATCTTCTATTTTTCAACAAACAATTATTAGTTGTGCCATTCCAAAAATTATGTTCTTACAATAAGATTGATTTAAATAAAAATAAAAATAAAAATAAAAATTTGAAGATACACTCCTATTTTTTTAAACCTTAAATTTTATTTTTTACATTTTTCAGAACACATTTTTTTACCTGTAGTTTGTGTAACTGGTTTTTGTTCTTGATCTTGTTTTTGTTCTTGATCTTGATCTTGTTTTGGTTTTAGTATAATTTCATTTTTATCAGCCTTAAAAGCACCTGTAGGTTTCTTATATATTTCTTCTTTATTAATATTTTCTTTTTTAAATACTTCATCTAATGCTTTTTGAACTACTTTATCTTTTTCTTTATCAGCATCTATCTTTTCTTTTTCTTTTTTTTCTTTTTCTTTAATTTGTTCAGCTGTAAGTTCTCCTATATTTAATTTAAATTCCTCACCAACATATTCATCTTTTTCAGAATAAAATAACAAACATGGTATCTTATTAGTATCTACTTTTTTATAATTCTTATATTTTTCAAATACTTCTTGAATATCTTGTAATTCAATTTCATGTTTTTCACCAGTTAATTTTGTATTTGAAATTTCTAAATGATCAATGATTTTTTGTATTTTTTTTTCGTTATTATTATTGTTTATTATATCATAATAGTTTTCAATACCTACTAAATTTCTAATAATACCTAACTTTTCATCGTCTGAAGGATCAGATCAATCTGGTTTTTTAGGTAATAGCAAATCTACAAAAGGCTTATAATCTGTCCATCTAAGAGCTTCAATAGCATGTAATAAAGCTTTTTCAATTCTGAAATATCCTTTTATTCCTAAATAACATAATTTGTCAGTATATTTACCATCTTTAATAAATCTATCTAAAAGTTCAATAGGATAATTATTTCCATGAGAATGTCCACATAATACAACATTTTCTGGATTTTTATCTTTTAAAAAATCACAAATAAATGTATAAATCAAATCAGACATTTCTTTAATTTGAGTAAAACCATATGTTACTTCATCGTTACCCTGTTTAAATGAATTATACTCAACAAAAACTAAATTATAATCACAATCAGCTAATCCTTTTTCAATTTTAAAAAGACAATCAATATCATATAGCATTCCATGAAAGAAAAATATATATTTTTTGCTTTTACTATTTCCTAATTGTTTATAATGAATACCTGTTTTATTATCTGTTTGACATTTGGATTTATAAAGATCAGGATGTTCTTTACAATAACATTCATATTTACAATAAACTTGATTATTTAAAAAAGATATAGGGGATTTTTTAAATTCAAGGAACATTTTTGAATATTTTTCGACTTTTTCAACAAGTTCTTCACCTACAGTTTCTTTTATTGTTGCCTTTATAGTTTCTACTGTAGTAGACATAATATTAGTAACCTTAGCTTTTAACCAATCAAAATCAATAGAATATGATTTATTTATAGACTGTAAAGTTAAAAAACAATATACTCCATTTTTACAAAATTTACACTTTCTATCTGTCATATTTTGTTGATATAAAAAAAAAAAAATCAAAATTTTAACGAAAATTTTTACAAAAAAAAAAAAAATAACTGACTTTTTTAAAAAGTTTCGAATTGCATACTTTTTAAGTATAAGCCGGTTCTGCATTTGAGACTTACTTTAAAAGTAAGCAAGTAATAAAGGCGCTTCGCCGATTGAAAAGGAAGATCCAACATTATGTTGTTAATTTTTTTCATAAAACACACCATGAACCACTCCTATTTTTTTATTATTTTTTTAATGAACTCTAATTTTTGATTATTAATAAACTTAAAATTAACTATTTTTCATTATTTCCTATTTTTTAATTATTTTTAAAATGAACTCTAATTTTTGATTATTTTTGATAGTTTCTAATAATTAGTTGCTTTCTTAAAAAAAATATCACAAAAAATTGCACGAATGGAGAGAATCGAACTCCCAACCCTCAGTTTTGGAGACTGATGCGCTACCAATTGCGCCACATTCGTAAATATAAAATATAATAAAATACAGTAAAATATAATAAAGTCATCTTATATTTTTAAAAAAATAACAAAATATTTTAAAATTATAAAAATGAACTAATTATTATATAGTATTACTTAATTCTATATATATATATATATATATATATATATATATATATATATATTTATATAAGTATAATACAAGTATATTTATATTAAAACTATATACTATAATATTATTTAAAAATATTATGATATATAATATTTACACTCTATATAACTCTACTTTATTAAGCTAATATTTCTGTTACTTGTCCAGATCCTACTGTATGACCACCTTCTCTAATAGCAAATTTTAAACCTTTATCCATTGCTACCTCTTTTATTAATTCTACAGTAATTTCTACATTATCACCTGGTAATACAACATCTACTCCTTCTGGTAATTTTATTTCTCCAGTAACATCTGTTGTTCTTAAATAAAATTGAGGTCTATATTTATTACCAAATGATGTATGTCTACCTCCTTCTTCTTTCTTTAAAACATAAACTTGTGCTTTAAATTTAGTATGAGGTTTTATTGTACCTGGTTTACATAATACCATTCCTCTTTCTACTTGACTCTTATCAATACCTCTTAATAGTATACCTGCGTTATCACCACATTCTCCTTCTGATAATGTCTTTCTAAACATCTCTATACCAGTTACTGTTGACATTAACTTATCTGCCCCTAAACCTACTATTTCTACTGGATCATTTAATTTTACTCTACCTCTTTCTATTCTTCCTGTAACAACTGTTCCTCTTCCTGTTATTGTCATAACATCTTCAATAGGCATTAAGAAATCCTTATCTACATCTCTTACAGGATTTGGAATATGTTCATCAACAGCCTTCATTAAATCTAATATCTTTTGTGCATATGGATTTGTAGCTGCATCTGGATTTTCTAATGCTTTTAAAGCTGATCCTCTAATTACTGGACAATCTTTAAAACCATATTTTTCTAGAAGATCAATAACTTCTGTTTCTACTAAATCTATCATTTCTTCATCTTCTACCATATCACATTTATTTAAAAATACTACTATTTTAGGAACACCAACTTGTCTTGCTAAAAGAATATGTTCTCTTGTTTGAGGCATTGGTCCATCTGTAGCAGCTACTACTAATATAGCTCCATCCATTTGTGCAGCACCAGTAATCATGTTTTTAACATAATCTGCGTGTCCAGGACAATCTACGTGAGCATAGTGTCTATTATCAGTTTCATATTCTACGTGACTGGTATTAATAGTTATACCTCTTTCTTTTTCTTCTGGTGCATTATCAATAGTATCATAACCTCTTGCTTCTGCTTTACCATATTTAGCTAAAACAGTTGTTATTGCAGCTGTTAAAGTAGTCTTACCATGGTCTACGTGTCCGATAGTACCTATATTAACATGAACTTTCGATCTTTCATATACTCCCTTTGCCATAAATCTATATATTATAGTGCTAAGATAAAATTTAAAAAAATTTAAAAATAATGATTAAAAATATTTTTTTTTTTATAATTAATTTTTTTTAGAAACATTTAATTTCTTTTTTCACTCTACTGTGGGATTACTTGGACTCGAACCAAGGACCTTTACATTATCAGTGTAACGCTCTAACCAGCTGAGCTATAATCCCTATATTTATTGTGTAAAAAATATTTGAGTTATTTAAAATTTTTTATAGATTTTATTTTTAATTTATATATTCAAAAAAAAATTTTTTATTTTTCAGTGTCTAACTGTTTCCTGATGTACGAATTATTTATTTTTAACATATTTCTATATTTATTTATTGTTCTTCTTGCTATTATTATATCTTCTTTTTGTAAAATTTTTACTATTTGTGAATCGGTAATATCATTGTTTTTTGATATAATATCTTTTATTTTTATCATAAGATTTATTGTAGATAATTTTTTTTTAGAAGTTACAGATTTTATAAAAAGTTGTTTTAAAAAAATTATTCCAAAGTCTGTTTGTAATCTTTTGTTAGATACTATTCTTGATATTGTAGATATTGGTATTTCTGTATTTTGTGATATATCTTTTAAATTTAAAGGTTTTAAAAATTTTTCATCACCAGATATTAAAAATTTTTTTTGTTTATCAACTATTATTTTTATTATTTTTAATAATTTTTCGTTTCTTTCATTTAATATTTCTAGATATTTTTTTATAAAATCATATTTTTTTTTTATGTATTCGTTATATTTGTCTGAATTATTGTTGTTTTTATTATTATTTATTTCATTTTCTAAATTTTTAAGTGTTGTTATTAAATTCTCTGGTATTTTAATTTCATTTATATTAATATCTAAAGTACCATTTTTATTTGTTGATATAAAAAAATCGACATTATCTTTATAATTTTCTAATGTTTCTATTTGTTTAATATTTGTATTATTTGTAATAGGGTAAGGTTTTAAATTTAAGAATTTGTCTATAATATTTTTTTTTTCAGATGTATTTAAAGATTTAAAAGTACTTGTTTTTATAAATTTTTGTATAGCAAAATTGAAATTAGCAGAATTTACATTATTAGATATTTTTATTAATATTTCTTTTTCTTGTGTTGTTATTTTATTTTTTGAAAAATTTTGATTTATTTGATATTTTAAAAAATCATTAATTCCAGATGTACATATTCCTATTTTACTTATTTCTTGGATTATTTTAATATAATCTTCAAGTTTTTTTTTTGTTATTTTTATATTTTGAAGGTATTCTATTTCTTTTATTAATTCGCTATGGTTTATATTTAAAAAACCGTTTTTGTCAATTTTTGTAATAATATAAAACAAACAATTTATTGTTTCTTGATCATAGTTTAAATTAAGAATTTGTTCTTCAATATTTTCTTTTATTAGTTTTGTTTTATTTATTTTTATTTTTTTTTTTTTAGAAAAATTGTTGTTGTAATATAATAAATATTCAATATTATTATTAATATTATTAATCTCCTCTTCTATTTCTGAGTTATTTTTTTTTAACGAATTTATCAAAAATATAAAAGAAGAATTTAATTTATTTTTTTGAGAAATCTTTGTTTTTAATCTGTTTTGTAGGTTTTTGCTCATAAAAAACATCTTCTTATTTAAAAAGTTATCAACAAAAATCAATGTTGATAACTTTTTATTTAAAATTTTAACAAAATAAAATATTCTTTAAAATAAATGCTGTAAATAAAAAAAAATCGATAGTCAAAGAGTTGAAGTTATCAACATTTACCTGTTGATAACTCTAAAAATAAAAATCATCAAAAACGCCGATGTTGATAACTTAGGGGAAAATGTTGATAACTTGTTGATAACTTGTTGATAACTCGTTGATAAAAAAATATTGAAATTTTAAAAATATCGAACATTTTTTTATAAAATGTCATAAATATTGATAAAATAGCTGAAAAGTTATCAACATGTTGGAAAATTTAAAAAAATACACAATTTTAAAAAAAGTTGAGAGAAATATATTGTTAGAAATCTATAACTTATTGATAAAAAAAATTATTAAATATTATTTTATTTCTATATATATATTAACATATTATTATATATTAAAAGCTATGTCATTGTCGTTTAGAATTAGAGGTTCTTTATATAAAAAAGAAGAAGTACAAATGATATCTGAAAATTTTAAAAAAAGAGTTTTTGTTTTAGAAGTTTACGATAATCCTCTCTATAAAGATTATTTAATATTTGATTTAATTCAAGAAAAATGTTCTTTTATTGATGGTTTTAATATCGGTGATTTTTTAATTGTAGATTTTAATATTAAAGGTAGAGAATATAAAAAAGAAGGATATCAAAATAAATATTTCATAACATTACAAGCTTGGAGAGTAGCTAAAGATGAGACTACAGCTACTGATCCTAATAATACTAATGTTGAGATTAATAATCAGGAAAATAGTAGTATAGAAGGAAATTCTGTTAATAATGAAGAAGATGATTTACCATTTTAATATTGCCTCTTTAGCTTAGTAGGTAAAGCATCTGTTTCGTAATCAGAAGACCATTGGTTCGAATCCGATAAGAGGCTCTTATTAAGTTTTATATGAAAATATGTTTAGAAACTTTACTTAAGATTTTATTTTTAAAAAAAAAGTATTAGACAATTCATATAAGCCTTCTTAGCTCAGCTGGTAGAGCAATTGTTTTGTAAACAATCGGTCATTGGTTCGAATCCGATAGAAGGCTCACTGGAAACAAGTAGGTAGTATTATATTTATGTCGCTCATATAAAAATATAATCGTGTTTCCAGTATTTTTTTTTTATTTTTATTTATTAAATAATTTTTTATAATATCATTATATTTGCATGTTAATTTATATACAGTGGAATTTATTTATAAACAATTGTTATTTGTTTCCTATTTTATAATTTTATCTAGTGTTTTATTAAAGCATTTTATAATATTTTTATTATTCATTATCACTTTAAACCATTCTGTGTAATTTTGTGGATTTATATTTATATCTTCAATAATATCATCTATATTTTTATAAAATAGTTCACTGATCTCTTCTTTAACTATATTTTTTTCAGTGATTTCTAGATTTAAAAAACTAATATAAATATCGTCAATTTCATTTTCAATTAAATTTCCAACTTTTAAATTATATTCAATAGTTTTTATTCTAAAAAAATTATCAAAATCAATATTTAATTCTCTTTTTATATTTTTCTTAACTGTTTCTTTAAAATTTATAAATTCTTCGATATTATTATAATGTCCACAACAAGTATTTGTTAATAAATTTGGAGAATGATATTTTAAAGAACTTCTACGTTGAACAAGTAATCTTCTTTTATTATCAAATATAAAAACTGAAAAACTATGATGTTTTAATCCTAATCTGTGAACTTTTAATTTCTCTTCTCTACTAAAATCTTCTAATAATATATCTATCATTCTAATTTTTAACTACTATATTTTCCCCAACAAACTTAAAGTTTGATCTTCGAAACTTTCTGTAGAAAGTTTCACAAAGACTTTTACGTTCTCAAACGTCGACCTACTTTAAAAGTAGGCAACTAGATGTCTTTGCATTCGCAAAAACAGAATATATGATTTATTTTAATAGATAATGTATTAAATTAGTTATATATTCGTCTTTATGGTATAAAGACATCCTGTTGCTTACTTTCTAAGTAAGTATTCTTTGTTTCGACTATATGTTGAAAGTTACTTTAAAAGTACCAGGACTAAGTCTTGGACCATTATATAATAATATTAAATATTGTTGCCTACTTTTAAAGTAGGTTATCTATTAAAAATACATCATATATTCTTGTTTTTCCGAATGGAAAAACCAAGAAATTCTTTGTAAAACTTTCTTATAAGAAAGTTTTAATAGATATAGAGTGGTTTTTTAGATTAGAGTCGTAGGAAATACCTATTGCTAACTTTAAACCTGTGTAGTCTTTTAATGCAAGATCATAACGTTTGTCAAATATCTGATCTAATGCTTTTTGTGCTGTAGAGTTATATTTTAATTCTATAATAAAAGCAGGCTTTGACATATCTTTTGGAAAAAATATAAAGTCTGCAAAACCTATACCTGCAGGCATCTCACGAATTATCTTATATTTAGAACGTGCACTTAAATATACAAGACTGATAACACACGCTAAAGAATTTTCATCGTTATATTGAATTATAGGTATGTTTATATCATGTGCTTCTTGTATTATTTCAGCCATTTTATCTACATCTTGACGTATCGTCGCTTTTAACATCTCATCTGATCTCAATACTAATTTAGATACTTCGTTCATAGATTTATCTTCTAATGCATCATCAAATTTTATCATAAGTTCTTTATTTGGAATCTCTAAAGTTTCATCATGATATGTTAAAAAACCATATACTGTCATCGCTGATAATATCTGATTACGAGTTTCTAATGTAAGCTGTTCAGCACTATATCCTTTTAACCTTATCTCAACAGGAATATTTGAAACCATCTGAACTACATCGTTTTTAACCTCTTCTATGTTTTGATTTATGTGATATATTATTTCATCCATAGGTCCTGTATTTGTCCAATAGCTCTGACAAATTCCATCAGAAAGAGCACATATAACAGACCTTGGATTATAAATATCGATATTTTGTATTTTATAACCATCGTACCACTCTTTAAGATCTTTCATTGTAATCTTATTCTGCTGATTACAAATATTTTCTACTTCTTCTGTTGTAAAACCAAAATATTTATAGTAAATATTATCTGTTAAAAATGTGTATTCTTTGAACATATTTAACGCAGAACCTGTTGAATATTTTGCAATTGGAATAACACCAGTCATATAACATAACTCAACATATGGCCTATCTTTCAACAAATCTTTTAAAAACAATAAATATTTATCTCTTTCTTCTTTAGAAAAAAGGTTATTATTAAAAATAAAATCCCATTCGTCGATAATAAATATAAAACCTTCTCCAGTTTGAGATGAAATATCTTCGAATATTTTACCTAAAGTTATATTTCTGTCGATATTTACTTTATATAATTCTTCTAAATCATTTACAATTTGATTATAAAAACCATCTATAAATTCATTATAATTTTCTGATTTATTTAAAGGATTTGAAAAATTCAAATATACCACATTGTGTTTATTCAAATGTGTTAAATATGTGTCAGATTTAGATATATTTAGTTTGTCAAATAAGTTTTTAAAATTGGCATTTTTAGAATAATAAGATTCTAACATCATCGCATTTAGCGTTTTTCCAAATCTTCTTGGACGTGTAATACATAGAAATTGTGATGAAGAACCAATTAGTTTATTTATTTTTTCTATTAATTCACTTTTATCTACAAAATATTCATCATTAGCAGCTTTTGTAAATGAATTATTTATGATTTTTTTATTGATAAAATAAGTCATCCTATTACTTAAAAGCTAATAAAATTTAATAAAATAAAAGAAAAGTATATAAAAATAAGATATTTTTAAGTTTTTGTTTAATAGTCAATTTTTATAAATACAAATATATTACAATTATTTTATTTATAGTAAAAAATATATTTAAAAAAAATATTACTAATAATTTGTTTTTTTTATTTCTACATAAAAATATCATGAGAAAGGTTAATTTTTTAAAAATATCATTTAAATGTGGTGTTTTATCTTCGAACTTATTAAATTTTAATGCAATGGAAAATATTATTAATTTAAAGAGTAATATAGAAACAAATAATATTTATGATAAAGAAGAAAAAGAAAAAATTGAAATTTTGGAACAACTTAAGAATGAATATCTAGATGAAATAGTATATAGAATTATAAAAAGAGCTAATAGGAAAAATTTAGAAAAATATAAAAATCCTGATGAATATTTAAACAGTGAAGAAATTAAAGATAATTTTAATAAACTAAAAGAGAAAGTTTTACTAGAAATTTACAAAAAAAAAGATAATGAAAATAAAAATGAAATTAAAATTGATAATGAAAAATATTATAAAAAAGAAGATTTAAAAGATCTTATTAGTAAACTGAATTATAATCATGTTGATATTATTACTAAATATATTAAAGAAATTTATATGTTCCATATATGTGAATATGATTCTGAAATATTATTAAAAAATTGCAATATTAGTAAAGATAAATATAAATATTTTAATAAATTTGTACTTACTGTTGAAGCCCCTAAATGTGCTGAAATTATGAATAAAAATTATTATAGAAAAGTTTATTTTAAAGAAATAGGTGAAAATAAAAATTCAAAATTAAAAAAATTTATAATTATTGCAGATAAAAATTATATAAACGGACTATTTTACCTTAGTGATATAGAAAATGTATTAAAAATTAGGAATTATGTTGATAAAAATGGTGAAGTTGATCTTAGTTTTTTTTTCAGTCACTGTCATACGCTAAAAAATATAAATTTTGATGGATTTTATACAGAAAATGTAATAAATATGCAATATATGTTTGAACATTGTTATTGTTTAGAAAATATAGATTTGAGTTGTTTTAAAACAGATAGAGTAATAAATATGTCAGGTATGTTTAATAATTGTCGAAAAATAAAAGATCTAGATTTAAAAAGTTTTAACACAGAAAAAGTAAAAAATTTTGAAGATATGTTTTTTTGTTGTAATAGTTTAGAAAATTTAAATATTGAAAATTTTAATACTAAAAATGCAGAAAATTGTTCTCTTATGTTTTCAGATTGTCATAAATTAAAAAGCCTAAATCTTAAAAATTTTAATATTAGTAATATAAAAAATGCTGGCTATATGTTTGAAGGATGTTCCAATTTGGAAAAAGTAATAATAGGTGAAAAAGAAACAAAAACAGAAAAATCAAGTGATTTGTGTGACGAAAAAGAAGAATTAGTTCTTTGTAGAATGTTTGCAAATTGCATAAATTTAAAAGATTTAGAAATTCATATTTCTAATAATGTAAAAATAAAAACGTATAATATGTTTTATAATACTAAAAAATTATTATTAAAAAATATTATCACTGAAAATAATGATTTACATTTGTATATAAATAAAAAAATAAATAAAAAAATATATAAAAATCATATTAATAATCCATATAATAAAAAAAAATAAAGAAATAACTTTTTACAAAAAAGATTTCAAAGAAATACCTAATATAATAAATCCAAACTAAGTTTGGACCTACTTAAAAAGTAGGAAATTCGAAACTTTTAGAAAAAGTTTCACAAAACCAACGTGACGTTTGATCCAACAATAATAACTGTTTATATTATATAATGTATTAAGCCTGTACGGCAATTGAGTACGTAGGCTCTTTTTAGAATTTATTGTTAAGCGGGTGAAAAAAAAAGAATAAAAAATAAATAAATTCTAAAAAATTATTAGAATTTAAGGATTGCAACATTCGCGTCTTTTTTATTAATAAATAAATTTTTTACAAATATATTTTAACTTAAATATATGTGTAGAAATTGTATTTATTGTAAATGTAAAAAATGTGTTATAAAAAAAGGAAAAACAAAAGCTGGAAGTCAAAGATATATTTGTAAAAATTGTGGAAAAACTTTTATTTTAAAGTCAAAAGGTCGAAATTATGACGAAGAATTTAAAAAAGAAGCAATGAGATTATATTTTGAAGGTAATAGTTCAAGGGCAGTTGCTAGACTTTTAAAAATTAGGAGTGTTCCATTTGTGTGTTTTATATAAAATTTATTAAATAAATATTTTTTAAATTTGGAAATTCTCTTTTAAATTCTGAAAATTTGTTGTAAATATAACTAAAGCCTTAACAGATTTATTTATTCTATCTATTAATTCAGTTTTATCTACAAAAAATTCACTTTTATATACCAATTCAAATTCATTATTTTTGATATTTCTATTTATAAAATATGTCATCTTATTGATTAGTAGGTTAATAAATTTTTATGATTAAAAAGTCTTTTATAAAAAAAAGCGCATGTGTAAATATTTAATTTTCATATGTTAAAAAAATATTTTAGAGTTTATTTTTTATATGAAAAAATTAACTAGCATAAAACTGTAAATTGACCAATATTAAAAAAAATAAAGATTATACCGTTAAAGAAATGATATCATTACTAAAAGAATTTAGTATTGAACAACGAGGTTTTGCAGAAAATTTTATAAATAAACTTAATTTAAAATATTCTAGCATAAAATATGATACAATAGGGAATATATCGAAAATAGAAAATATATCGAAAATAGGAACAATAAATCCTAGTAATTTAATAGAATTAGAAAAAGAGAACTTAAAATTATATGATTATATAAATGAAAATTTTAATAATAATTTTTTCGATTGTTTATATTTAAATAGCCCTTTAGATAATAATATTAAGTTTAATACAATAGCAAAGACTATCGAACATTTTCCGTTTATAAAAAAATTATGTAATATTTTCAGTAAAAATGGTTATACATTTAAAATTATTGATTTTTATAGCGAAATACCAGAAATTAATATAGAAAATATAGATTCATTATTAAAAAAAGAAGGAAATCATTCAATATTTGAAGAAAATAATACTTTAGGTCAAATTGAAAATTTTAATAGTTATACATATGGAGAGGGAACTTGTTTAGCTACAAGTAATTATTATTTTTGTAATAAGTCATATAATTTGAATAAAAGACTTAATTTAAATAACGAACTAATAGTTAAACTAAACGAAAATAAATTAAAAAAAGGAATTAATAAAGAATATTATTATGATATTTTTAAAAATTTAGAAAATACAATTCATGAATTCAATCATTTTATCAATTATATGTTAAAAAAATTAACATATAAAAATTGTTATAATAAAAAAATCGACAATAGTTTTTTAATAATTTTTGAAAATATTTATAAAATTATATATTATTTTCTTAAAGATAAAAAAATAAATAGTTTTTTAGAAATAATTAAATTTATAAATGATGAGAACAATAATGATAGAATAAAGGAGGTTTTAACAAAATATGATGATATTCATCGTAAAAAACTAGATGAGATGTTAAAAAATATTAGAATGATGCTTAGTTTTGGGGATGAAGAACAACAATGTAAACTTCTTGAAGTTTTATCATATATGGACGAATTTAATCTAATAAATTATAAAAAATACATAGATACTGTAAGATTAGTAAAAAATAATTTAACATCATATAGTTTAAAAGATCTACATGAATTAGTAGCTGAACTTAATGTGAATGCAATATTATCAGATGTTAAAGAATGTAAGGAATACGCAGAAATACTAACAGCTTTTACGTATTGCTGGATAAACCATGTTTTAGAAAATACAAATATAAAAAATTTTAATAAATCAGACAGATTAGAAGTTAAAAATAATGATTATTATGAAAATATAATAAAATGTATAAAAAATAATTGTAATAATTCATCATATGAAATTGAATATAAAGAAACATCTTTTGATTATAATTATGATTATTTTACAATTGCTTTTACAGATGAAGAGTTAGAAAACATTAAAAAAAATGAAAATATAAGTGAATTAGCTTTAAAATATAGTAGAAGGATTAAATTTTCTGATTATTTAGAAAATTGTTATGCAAATGTTATGATTAATAAAAAAAATGAATTAAAAACTTTTATCTTTAAAAATGATCACATAGGTATGTATCGTAAAAGTTATTATAGTGTAAATATTAAGCCAATTATCATAACAAATTCTATAATAGAAAATAATATTAGAAAGATAGAAATATTAATGCATGATTTTTACAAATTTTTATATAAAGAAGATAATGAAGATTTATCAAAATTCAATATACTTGGGAAAATGCAATTAATATGTTTTTTCTATAAATTATTAAATGAAGAAATTGGAGAAGAAAATTATGTAACAATAAAAAATAATAGTTCTTTATTTAATATCGCAATTAATGGAATTATTAAAGATATAATAAAAACTAATTTAAATAATAATTCTGAAAATAATTCAGTAAAAATATTAATTGATGAAAACCTAAAAAAATTGTATGATCCTTATAATATCGACAAAATTGATCAAAGTGATATTAAACTT
>Ga0310691_10005408_pt1 | contig 14015 bp, 26 predicted proteins | sample 176DNAGHGlowgp2_FD_203887 | JGI IMG/M metagenome (GOLD analysis project Ga0310691, IMG submission 203887) | Sheep rumen microbial communities from Palmerston North, Manawatu-Wanganui, New Zealand - 1766 DNA GHGlow gp2 (v2) (version 2) | ecosystem: Host-associated > Mammals > Digestive system >... | reverse complement strand
CTCGTTGCGCAATTGCCCACTGGTGACAATACGGGCTTTATTATTCAATACACCGCCAATTGTATAGGCGTTTGAATTATACCCATAGCTCCGTGATCCGCGATGACTGTCCGAAAAATAAAGGCCATCGCCATAAGCGCGGCCTCCGCCTCCGCCAGATACGAACAGATCACCGTCTGTAAAGTCATCGGCTACCTGCTTTGCGGTCATCTTAACGCCCGAAACATCAGTATCATTTACCGTGCGGTAAACTGCGGGAGCGCCGCCATTCACCATCCGCTTTAGTGTAGCTTGATCCACGATCTCCGGCTTATCATTTAGCCCCATACTGTAAATCATATGCTGCAAATGACCGTCCGGCAAGAAATCCGGCATATCCGTACTTTGTACGCCAATAAGGAAATCATGCAATTCATCATCGGACATGCCCATCAACTCTGTTTGCGTTATTCCTAATGGCGGCGCTGCCATTTGAATAGAATCATCAACGGCGTTGTCATCAGGCGGCACCGCGCCCGTCACCGTTTGCTGAGAAGCGCTTTGTATTGTACTGCGCCCATAAGACGCTCCACGCCCGCCCATATTTATTTCCCTTTCTTGGCAGGCCGTTTTGTAACGGTAATGCTCTTACCGGATGCAACAAAGCGTTCCTCGCCAGCATTTGTTTTTGTTGCTTTCTTAGGATTTTTCTTTTCCGCCATTTGATTACCCTCCCTTTAATCCGTCAATACTTCCACATCGATAATAACACGGGGTTTAGCGCCGCCGCCACGGGGATAAGCCATTGTGCGGCTACCGGAACTATCTGTTTCAAAATGCGCACCTGTGACACGATATTTTGTGCCTCTCGCCAAAATGACTTCCGCCTGTTGCATATTGCCCAAAACAACTTTCGCATTGGAAGGGGTTTTGATGTGCAGATATACTTCACGCCCGCCCGACTGAGAACCGCCGATAAAAGGATTCTTATGCGGGTTCCACGCCGTTGAAACCAGCTTTTTCTCTGTATACTCGATTCCGGTTAAAGCCGCGCTTAATTGCGCGTCTGTCATACGATCATAATTCTTTACGCCCATCGCTTCCAACAAATCTGAATGCGCTGCTCTATAAAGTATCGCGTCCCGGCCAAAATCGTGCATACCCGCCATAAGCCGATTATACACCAGCGTTTCATTTGCGTTCAAGGGCAAGCCTTCCTCCAATTTGTGATTCATGTTTTGGCTCATGGTATAGCCACCCGCTTGTGTATCCTGCCTGATATACTGCTGGATGGCGCGGATCAGGTTAATATCGTACCCATCGTACACTTCCTGTAAATCCTGTTCGTCCTGGCTATTCAGCATCAACTTAAAACTTCGCTGTGTGAGTATCTGCGCCCTTTGCGGTGCTGTATTTGTTGTCGGGGAAATTTGACTAATCCCCGAATTTGACCCTCGGCCACCCATAACTTTATTCCTCCGTTTTCGCCGTTCTCCGTTTCAATTTATCCTGAAAAGACGGGATGTGTAAAATGTTTCCGGTACAGTGTTCGGGTACATCGCCATAAAACAGTATTTGCAGGGGCTTTAGCCGCCGCATCATTTCCTGATAACCCACCCTAAACAGGTAACGGGTTTTAGCGTTGCGCTGTGTCCCAACGCTGGATATAAAAACCACGCTGTTTTCGGGATCACCGTCAAAGCACCACAAAAGGCTTGATTCATCCGACCACGATATGCAGGGGATAACCTGTATTCCCGCATCCTGCCAGTAACAGCCCAGCCAATGATTACGGTAACAGTTATAAATCTGCATCGCCCGTGGGAAATCGGTATACATAGAAAAGTCCGGCGAACAAACCGCGCCGAAATCTGCCAGCATATCCCGGTAAACATCAGGCGTTTGCCAAATCCGGGCAAATTGGTAATCGTCCACGCAGAAATGTATCCCGTGTTCTGCTCGTTCCTCAACGGGGCATGTGCGGGCATAGTTAAAGCCGATCCAGTTTAGCGGGCTTACGCTTTCTATGGGCCGCAACTTTGGGATACCATATTTCCCTGCTCCGACATAATACGCCCGTTCAAGGTTTTGCCAGTTGCGTGTGTATCGGTATAGGTTCGCGTCTTTACCGGGCACGCCGTTTTCCTCCTAACCGGGCAGGGCATAAAAAATCCCTTGTGCGCCCCAGCCCAACGCACAAGGGATTACGACAACGACAGGAAAGCCCATATCACAGCAGAAAGGAAACAACGCTTGACACGACAAGGAGGAATATAAAAAACCCGTGTCCGGCAAGGCGTTGTTATATTTGAAAAGGAGGTGTTTATGAAGAAGGCAAAAACCTTCCTGTCAGTCATCGCATGATATATTAAAACACATTTTGCGCGTTTTGTCGCGTGACAAACCGTGACAACTTTTCCGTTCATAGCGTTATACCGTCCTAAGCGTTCTTGATACTGCGCCTCATGCGTTCTTTTTCAGATAACGATAACAGACCCGCCTTGCACTATCCGGCTGCATCTTTGCATCTATATTCGCGGCTACCTGCTCCCATGTCAGCCCATTCACAAAGCGGTATGTGAATATTTGCCGCGTGATAGGATCACCGATCCCGTCAATGTACTTTTGCAGGCGTTCACATTCCAGCACAATTAGCGTTTGCCGGGTACAAATCATCGCCTTTATGTTTGCTACCGCGTCCCGGTATTTTCGCCCTTCTTCTTCCAGCCCGACCAGCCTAACCGCTGTTTGCTCTACGCGGCTATGGTTTCCGCTACCGTGGGGCATCCCGTCAAACGCAGGGGACGATATGCCGTCTAAGCTCGCCCTTAGCTCCTGCTGTAATAACTCGTTCTTGGCTATATCCGCTTCCAGTTGGGCAAGCTGCCTCTTGTTCATTTCCACTTCCCGATTCAGCCAATACAGCTTAGATAGCTCTTTGACCGTCATTGTCTCGCCTCCCTTGCTTTAGTCCATTTTGCCTTTAAGGCCGTTAATAGGGCATCCTGTACGCGCTCTTTGCCGGACAGGGATTTTATCACGTCCTCGTCCACGCCGCCTTGCACGGCCAGAATATGCACCATCACGGGGCATTGCTGCCCTTGTCTGTGCAATCGCGCGTTTGCCTGCTGGAATTGCTCTAAATTCCACGTTAGGCCAAACCAAATAATGTGATGGCCTCCCTGCTGCAAATTCAAGCCGTAGCCGCATGACGCAGGATGGGCCAGCAACACATCTATCTTCCCATCGTTCCAATCCGTCTGATCCTGTGGCCCGTCATACACCTTCACCGTCTTGTGTAGCTTCTCCGCCGCTTCGACCAATCGCGGAATATCATGTTGGAATTGATACAGCACAAGCGCGTGTTCATCGCCTAACTGCTCCAACGTCTCAGAAAACGCTTCGATCTTGCAATCATGCAACAGACGGGGCTTGCCGCTTTCGTCATACACCGCGCCGTTGCACAGCTGTAACAGCTTCCCGGTCAATACGCCCGCCGTGCCTGCCCTGACAAATTCATCTTCTGACACCTGCAAAAGCATTTCCTGTTCAAGAAATTCGTATTGCGCCTGCGCTTTTGCGTCCAGCTTAACCGGGATAATGTCTGTGATCCGATCCGGCAATGTTAGATAGTCCTCAGCTTTCATGGAAATGCAAATATCCTCGATCTGCTGATAAATGGCTTTATCTGCATCGCGTTTGAGCTTGTACGTCCACACTTGATAGCCGTTGCGCTTGTCCGGCAGGAAATACAAATCCCGGTATGTCGTTAGCGTTCTGCCTAACCGCTGCCCGCCATCCAGCAAATACACCTGCGCCCATAAGTCCATCAGCCCATGCGGGGCAGGTGTACCCGTCAACTCGACCAGCCGCTTTATTTTAGGCCGAACCGCTTTTAACGCTTTGAACCTTTGCGCCCTCGGATTCTTAAAGCTGCTTGATTCATCCAGCACCACCATGTCAAAGGGCCAGCGGACACCAAATTGCTTGACAAGCCACGCCACGTTATCCCGGTTTATCACGTAAATGTCCGCTTTTTGGGCCAGTGCATCAAGCCTTTGGCGCTCTGATCCCAGCACTTCAACAAGGCGTAAATGTTGCAAATGCGACCACTTTGCATTTTCATTGCACCATGTCGCTTCTGCAACCTTCTTTGGCGCAATGATTAAAACGCGGCTAACGGCCCATCTTTTATAGCGTAATTCCTCGATTGCAGACAGGGTTATGACCGTTTTACCAAGGCCCATTGACAGGAATAAGCCGATATATGGCGTGTTTATGATCCGCTGGATACAATACCGCTGGTACTCGTGGGGCGTAAACGCTTTAGCCTGCATCGCCGTTTCTCCTTTTCAGCTTTTCGGCAAATCTCATTGCGCGGTCAATCCTGCGACACTGTACCCGGTAATCGTACATGTAATCAAATCCAAATGCCGCCGCTATTGGTGATCGAATGCCCAGCATCTTTTTCAGCCATAACCTAAACATCGATTCCCGTTTCATGGCTTCTACCCTCCATCTTCTCCAAATACTCTTTGTGCATCGTGTAGCCTTGCATTACCTTCTCGCAATACCGCGCCACGTCCAACGCCTTTTCCTTCGTGTCCACGCAGGGGAATACCACAAAGCCCAACCGCTTTAACAGCCCATGCACGTATTGCTGTAATTTACGGGGCGCTTTACCGGGGCGTTTCAATTCCGCGAATACCACCCGGCCACCCGGTAACAGCACAATCCGATCCGGCACCCCTGCAAAACCCGGTGACACGAATTTCAGGCACAGCGCATCGGGGCACCGCTGCTTTACCTGATTCTTAAAAAACTGTTCCACGCTCTTTTCCAGCATATAACCCTCCACTACAAATCCCTCGCGCGCGTGCGCGCGTATACGTTATGCGCGTTTAGGCGTATATGGGCGTATTTTCTATATATAATCTATTATCTTATTATTTGTATTATTTTTGTAGTTATTGTAGATAACATATAGAAAACATAGAATTTTCAAGGGATTTCACCGCATACAAAACCATTTTATTTTTGTAGTTTTGTTGTAGTTATTGTTTCAACTATCCAAGCTAAAACTACAAAAAATTTGTAGTTGCGATTTTTTGTAGTTATCCCGCATGTGATACTAAAAAACCGCGCTGATTACCATATCCTTTTCCCGCGTTATACGGCGTTGCGATCCTGCTAAACCCCAGCTTTGTCAAAATGGCATTGATCCTTCTGCTCAATCGGGTATCATTTGTTTCAAGGCTAATCCCCATCAACTCATACATGATTTCAGCCGCGCAAATGGTTTGCCGATTCACCAAATCCGAATCGTTGCCAACTTTCAAATCACTTAGCCAGTAACCGCGCTTCTCCGAGGCCGTCATATTGCGCCAATTGGCAGGTATCTTCCGGTTAATAAATTCCTCAATCTGCCCTTGCAGGGGATCTTTTTCCCGGTGTTCTTCCTGCATCCGCGTAGCGGCTTCGGCCTGTTCATCGGTCAGATACAGCTTTTCGCCCATCATCCAGCGTACACGCGCTTCGGCCCAAATCTGGTCACGCTCTGCGGGTAGATCAATGAAAAGGCGCTTCGTGGGGGCTTGTTTCAGCGTATCTACGGGCCAAAAACGGCGGTTTCCGGTCAAGTCTTTCAGCACATCATATTCATTGGTAGTTCCGAAAAACACGCACCGCCGTTGATATTCCTTGCTGTTACGCGCATATGCGGCCCGGTAAATGTCCGAGGTCTTAGACAGATATTGCTTGATCGTGGATATTTCAGAACGGTTAAAAGCCTGCAATTCATCGATCACCACCAGCCACGCGCCACGCAACATTTCAAGCGCATCCTTGCCCTCAAAAGTCTGTATGCTGTTATTGAACAGGCCATCTATCGGGAGCGCTCCGGCCATCACCTGCATAATGCTGGATTTACCAACGCCCTGATTGCCGCACAGGATCAGCATATTATCAAACTTGATTCCCGGTTTCATCGCCCGCGCAATTGCCGCCGTCATAATCTTGCGCGTCACCGTGCGCGTGTAGCTTGTATCCTCCGCGCCCAGGTAGTCAATGAACAGCGTATCCAGCCGGGGCTTTCCATCCCATTTAAGGCCCTTGATATAACTCTGTACCGGGTCAAAAGTCCATTTTACAAAGCAGGCGTTAAGCGCCGAATCAATGTTACCGCGTCCGACCAAACCATACTCTGTTTCCATCCACCAGTACAGGTAATCGCTATCCGTGTCAGCCCACATGCGCGGCTTTTCATCGGGCAATGACCACGGGAGGGGGCTTCTAACCTCGTTGTAGCCTGAAAAGGCGTTATATCCAACCTTTCCACGTATACGGGGATCATTTTCGAGGATCAGCAGGGCATTGTCTATCGTGTTTTTGACTTCGCCCGTTTTCGTGTTCCTTTTCAGCCTCAGCATCCAGTTTTCATCCACGGGGCTAACTGATTGCGGATCATCGTCAGGTGGGGTAAATTCACGCGCTGCCTGCTGCTGCCGGGACTTGATAATCTCCATCGCCACTTCATCATTCCCGTTGGCGTATTCCAGCATCGCCTTGTAGGAGGGGAGCTTATTGTTAGGCGTATCCGGCTGCGCGTTATCGTCCTTATCCCCAAACATATGCAGGCGCACAAGGTCAAAGGCGTTGACCAGCTTCCCGCTGCAAGGGTCTGTCGCATGATGGGAATACAGGAATTTGCCGTCATCATAGATCACCGCGCCGCCAGCCGTTGAACCGCCCGTATACGTGTAACGGTTGGGGTCAGTATCAGTCTGTTCATAGATACCCGGCAACAATTCATTGATAGCGCGGAAAACGTCATATACCCGGCAAAAGGCACCAACTACGCCCTCTTTGGCGGTAGGATCACCCTGCTTTACGGCCAGTTTAGCGTAAGAGAACGATCCCGGCACCTGCGGCCATTGCGTAATATCGTGCCAGTCAGGGTAAGAGCCTAACAGCTTTTCCACGCTTACAAACGGCGCGTCAACGGCCTTATAGACGTACTCAGAATCCGCGCAGGCCGTAGCAAAATACATCAGGCGGTTAATCTCAAACGTGGTAGGATCAGCCATTGCAATGCCGATATTGGCCGCGATCCTGCGGGCGCAAGGCTCGTACTCGTCCGGGGTCATCGTCCTGTCAGTGGGCATTACAACGCGCAGGCGGGGCGCGTTAGGGGCGTGCTTGCGCGTGCTGTAAACGCAATAGCTGTACCCCATATCATCCAGCGTTTTGATAATGTCATCTGTTTTATTGGCAGGCACATTATCAAAATCCAGCGTAATAAGGTCACGGCTCAGAACGTTGTTCGCTTTCCGCTGTGGGCCTTTCAGCACGCCGCCGACATAGCCGCCCGCGACATCCTTCAAATCGTCCTGCTTAGGCTTTGCCATTCGCACATATTCGGCCAGCGTTTCAGTGCTGCGCACAGGCGTTTTAAGGCGCTCGTAAAACGCGGAAACGGTTGTTTCCGTTCTTACCCAATTCATGGATTTTCGGCTGTTGCCGATTGATACGGTAATTTTTCTGTCGTTATTCATGGCTGCTGCTTCCTTCTCTCCCGGTCAACGCGGGATATTGCTTTATTCGCCGTTGGGTCTTTGTGGGGCAGGCGGGGCACGTATTCCATGCCGCCGTATATACGCCGAATTTCCTTTTCTTTCTGCGCTTGCTGCACTTTTGCGGCCTGCCTGCCCTTTTCGTAGACAACATCCATTTCGGCCTCAGTCATCCAGCCTTTAGCCCGGATCAGATCAGTAAATTCACGCAGGATGTACGGTGTCACAGCTTCGGCATAGTCTTTATTGCTGATATTGTGCATTAGGCTTTTGTAAATCTGCTTCCACTCTGCCGCCTCCTGTGTAGCCTGCACATATGCCCTCCCCTGTGCCCTTTCAACCTTTTTCCGGGCTGCGTCCCAACGATCCAGCACGCTTTGAATCAGCGTTTCATCGCTTATCACCGCTGCGCCGCATTTCTGACAACGTAGCATCTTCATGTGTTATCACTTCCTCAAAAGTCAAAATACCGGGGCCATCCTTCACCCACTTATAACCAGTGGGCGATTTACGGGAGATTTCGATATGCTCATAAGTCTGATAATGTATCCCGTCATCCCGCATAATCCGGCAGTTGATAAAATCGTCATAAGGTACAGCATAACGGTTATCGCTGTGTTCCCGTCCTTCCGGGGTTTTAGCCAGTATGAGCGATACGGTTTTAGGGGCTTTCCCGTTATGCCATTGCTCGATAAAGAGCTTGTGCCAAGCCTCAAAACCGCCTAACACGTCCCATTCGTAGGCTATCGCCGGGGCCGCGTTGTTCGGCTCAAACGCACTGCAAATGGAATGATGCCGCGTCATCACATCGCAGGAAAAATACGGCCTAAAGAAATGCACTTTGCTGTGATCGATACACTTACAGGCGCTTCCGCAATACTTACAATGGCCGCACATGATATTGCTTACTTCCGGCGTATAACTCATTCACGGCCTCCTTAGTTATCTGCGTAAATGGCGATTACCTTTTTCCAATACGGGTCATATTTCCGCATTTCCGTTTTCATAAAGGCTTCTCTTTCCGCGTCATCGGCAAAACGGTCATCATCGCAAAGGCAATCCTCCATACGTTCTTCAAAATAATCACGATCCATAAAAGCCCGTTCATCCTCAGCGTCATAAGGCGTTTCAACGGTCAAGATTTCAGTGATTTCAAAGTACAGCGTAGAGCAAAAACACCAGCTATAATCTCCGTTATTAGCTTCATCCCCGGCCAACACCATAACAGGCAAATCGGGGTTTTCGGCTATCAGCTTCTTTAGTTCATCGCTGCTTTTGATTACGTCCGCTGTCCAGTGCTGCTTTTGACTGTATCCGCTGTTCATGGCTTCATTTTCCTGCCTTTCTACCCACGCTCTAAAGCGCATCCATGCTTCTGCGTCATAAGCCATTCCGTAATCATTACAGTTATCAATATCCCGCTTAAAGCACCAAAGGGTTTTATTTGTCAGCGCTCCAGCGCAGTGCTCCATGATCCAGCCTGTAACCAGCCCCCGGCATATATGACCGCCTACCGAGGCAATACCGGACAGCACAGTTAAGCACCGCGCCGAAAAAGTCATCGCCCTTTTTGATCTGAATGGTTTCCTCTTTCTTTTTCATGTGTAGCTATCTAACCCCTCTTTCCGCATCCAGTCTTTGAGAACCATGTACCAGCACTTTTTATTATCGCCGCAATTGTAATCATCGTATGGACAACGCAAATACAATAGCGTACAAGGAGCACAGCAATGTTTAAGCAATTCGCATAGCTTATCAAGTGGCACAACCTCAACGGCAGGGGCTTCTTCGATCAGCTTACGCGCTCCACCGGGCGGGCCTTGATGGGCCGCGTCATAAGCAGCTAACAGCGGTTCACGCTTAATAAAACTCACGTTTCTTACCCCTTTCCGCTAATATCGCTTCATAGCAGATGCTACAAACGCACTTACCACGGCACCGATGGAAGCCCGCAGCTTGCATAGCCGTTGGGATGCTGTGAACGTAAATACCGTTGCTTGCAATATCACCTGAAATAAAGCTGTCATATATGCCGCATTTATCGCATTCAAGATCATATTGATTAATTTTCCTGATCGTTACGGCCATTGCGTTGCACCTTCTTCTCGTTCTTAATAATATCCCTCGCCCATCTGATACATTTACCCAAACTGTTGCTTGCGCACCGCGTTTGAGTGTATTTAAGCGCGTCTATCAGTCTATGCACCTGCGCATAATACGGATAACGAACATTCACAATTGCACGTTTGGGAAAGGCGTAACAGATAATATCCGCTGCTTCACGGTCGTTTTTGATTCCAAACGGGAAAGTATAACCCACCATTTTGCCCTCCTTGTCAGTCATCCCGGCACAATCGCCGGACGGTTTCTAATTTCTCTTTCAGCCTTTTATTTTCAGCCATCAGCCGTTCAATATCGCTTTGGAAGTTATTAGGAGCTTCAAAAACGCAAAAGGCTAATTCCTCGGGAAGATCGGCAAAAGCGGCCTTTAAGCCGCAAATTGTGGCCGGAAATACCAAATACACGTCTGAGCTGTATCGGTAAACATGTTCGCGGGTCTTTACAAACGAGTTATCTATAATGACGGCATTTGCCATGATCCCGTTTTTAATGGCTTCCCACCGCGCTTTTGAAATGCCTTCTATAATTGATTTGGGTAAACCTATGTCTTGCATCGTATAACCTCCTGCGTCACGGTATTTGTAGACCTTCATAATCAACTCTTGTATACGCATATTCTCCTTCGCAGCGGGCCATCTTATGAAATTCTTTAAGGCCCCTGTGCTTAATGCAGTTCAAGAATCCTAAAATGAGTGTTTCAGTTTCCGGATGAAAATGTCGCATACATCGTACTTTAGCATAATAATCCAATGGGTCACTCTGCTTCCATTTTCCCTTGCTGTAAACCATTCCCGCGCCTATCCAATCACAAACCATTTCAACGACATAGTTATACGGGATTTTGGCCGGAAGGACTTCGCCATCGTCCCCAAAATCTGTCCAGTATTCCCAATGGTGGGGATTGTGACCTTTGTGATGCAACCACGCTTCGCTATATCCGATTTCATCTTTTTCTGCTTCAATGGGGCTACGGTTGCCTTGAAAATACTTAGCTGAGGCTGTAAATTCTACCGGACTAAATTTCGATAAATCATGCACAATGCCCCGCCACATTAAACCGCAGGCTTTACATTCTTTGAATACAACGGCCTTGTGCTTACATACTGTTTTGAAATGTTTCCATCTTACGCCCATCTTTATTGCTCCCTTCTGCGGTGTAGCTTTCTGTCCCCTTCACTCGTTGCTGAAAATAGAGGGGTCGGTATAGGACAAAGCACCTTGGCTCGGATCAGCCACCAGCACGACATTTGTATAATGCGTTAGATAAAATTTGCCGTTTACCATGACTTGCACCGTATCGCTGTTGTCATAATCACGCCATTGTGTAACATATCCTTCTTCAATCTTATCGCCCAGCCGGATATATGCGTAGGTAAAGGTTTGTACGTCTTTGCCGGAAACAATACGGTTTCCCGTTTTTACCTGTTCACAGCCAGCAAAAGCGAAAACGCAAACGATCAATAATAAAACGGCTAAAATCTTCTTCATTTTGAAATTACCTCCAATACTGCAAGTACAATGATGCAAACTATAATCAAGACAGTTTTTAGGATAAAAGCCAATTCAACACTCAACTATTTGTCCTCCTTTTCGATTTTTTCTCTAACTTCATCAAAGAAAACGCCATCATCAGGTATCTTCTGCATGGTGCCAAACCGATCAACAAAACACCAGCCCAATGAAGAATGAAAAAGTGGACTAATCGGGTAATAGTGAAACAGTTTCCGGGAGCTATCCAAAATTTTTCCTTCATATTGCGAAGCGTTTTCAGGTGTCAGCCGCATTTTTTATCGCCCCTATAACCTCAGCGTCAGGATCAGTGATAAACAGCATCAGGCTATCCATACATGCGGGGCACAGGTCATAAGTGTTGCTATAAAAGTGCTCACCGCGCAGGCTATCACATATAAGATCGATTCCGTTAATTTCCTTTACTGCTCCTGTGTACCTTTTTTCATAGTTTTCATATAGCTTTCCACAGCGATCACATTTTTTCGCTAACATTAAAATCCTCCCTCGGCGGCTTGGTGATTGATATGATATTGCCGTCTATCAGATTGTCTGTTGGCACAGACACGTCCAACAGCTTTATATTCGGCCAAGTGGCTCTTGTGACTGCCACGATATGCAAGGCGAGTGTTTCTTCTGGACAATCAAGTGTTATCTTCATTCCTCGATATCCTCCTTCGGCGCAAGGCCCTCCCTTATGCACATTTCGCGGTAGCGCTTTCGCTCAATGGGTTTAATCACAGCGAGGTAAAACAACAAACCAATAATTACGCCGATCAAAACGTTCATTGCCCATCCTCCTTTGGTGGCTCAGGAAACGGCCAAAGGCTCGATCCTTCCTCATACGCTTTTTCCCACGGATAAATGTTGATCTGTCCGCAGTTATCGCAAATCATCTTGCGGCGTGGATATTCTGCGCCGTGCAAATGCTCAGAACCGCCGCAATTGCCGCAGGAATACATAGGCGTACCCCCAGGGGTCATGCCGGAAGGAATCTTTTTCCATCTTCCGAGTTTAGCCATCCCACTTCACCGCCTTTCCGCACTCATGGCAATATTTATCACCCCTGTTAATAGTTTCGTGACAAGCGCCACAGTAAAATGTGCCCTCGTATTCTTCCGGCGCTATGGGCGCTGCTCTGTGATTCCACGCTTTCCAAACGCCCTTGTCTGTGGCATAGGGTTTTGTACGGATTCCACATTTGAGGCAAACATACGCTTTATGCGTCATCCGTTTGCCGTAATAAATCGTTGCGGGATTCTTGGTGTACGTTGATCCGCTTGCATCGCAATAGCATAATTGCGGCATTGACCCGCAAAATGGGCACGATTTCAGTTCTTCCATGGTGTAGCCTCCCTTTGCTCGTCCGTGGGCCGCTGTGTCCAGCAGCGCCAGCCTTTGTTATACTTATCAATTCGGCAGCAATCGCAGCTTCCGTTACGCCATGTTAGGAACATAACATCTCCTGAAATACAGCATCTAATGGCCCATTCATGCAGTGCGTTAGCTTCAAAATATACTGGATCTTCAGATACACTTACTTCTTCCAGCGTCATCACCCTGGCCGTCTGCGCCGCTTCCATTTCTTCGCAGCGTTTATAATACTTGTTCAGGCGAAAAATGCACTCAGCGTACACGTCAAGCGGAATATCAACATGATCTCCGTGCAAGCATTTTGTAGTCGTTGCCAAATTGGCAAGATAACCGACAAAATCAGGTGTTTTACTTGCTGTGGCATCCCGGTATGCTTCCAGCTCCTTAATTCTTTTCTGCTGTTCTTTTATTAACGTCACGGCATCATTTAGGGCTTTGAACGATGCAGAAAAATTTGCTTCATGTTTCTTGACCCACAGCAGGCTGTCAATGGTTTCCTGTATGTTTATATCGCATCCGATCATTTAATGCCCGCCTCCTGCTTTAGCTTTTTCAGTATGTATTTACCGTCTAACCCGGTTAAGGTGTAAAACCAGTCCGATAAGAAAAACTGTTCAACTTCCTTCCGGCTCCGTCTATACTCGTTCAAGGCGTTACCGCGTTTCTGTGCCGCAACTGCCCTTCTCCAATCATCTGCCGCTCGTGCAACAATGGCTTCTGTCAGATATTGAATCCCTTCCGGGTGCAAGTCTTTGGCGGTAAGTCGGGTATACCCTTCAATATCAATTGGCACGTGCCCCCCCCCTTCTTACGGCACCGGATGCTTCGCGCATAAGGCCACAACCAGTTCGCGCACAGATTGCTTGATGCTGTCAGTCAGGCCGTTGTTGATAATGATTCCGATTGACCGGGCAAGGCTGTAACACTCGTTTTCGTCCAACCCGCGTGTCGTTATCGCAGGCGTACCAATTCGGATTCCGCTTGTTTCATTCGGCTTGCGGGGATCATTCGGGATCATGTTTTTGTTGACCGTGATCCCAACGCTATCCAACGCATCCTCCAACGCTTTACCCGTGTATTGGGTTTTCGTTAAATCGAGCAAAAGCAAGTGGTTATCTGTACCATACGTAACCATGTTGACGTGCTCCCCGAAAAAGCCATCTTCCATTGCCTTAGCGTTGGCGCATACCTGCTTCTGATACCGCACAAATTCGGGCTGCATCGCTTCATGCAGGCAAACGGCCTTTGCCGCTATCACGTGCATAAGCGGCCCGCCCTGTACCCGTGGAAATACCGCGTTGTCAACGTATTTCGCGTATTCGCTCTTACACAAAATCATACCGCCACGCGGGCCGCGCAACGTCTTATGTGTCGTTGTTGTTACCACGTCCGCATAAGGAACAGGGGATTCATGGATACCCGCCGCAACGAGGCCAGCGATATGCGCCATATCCACCATGA
>Ga0310691_10005406_pt1 | contig 14016 bp, 9 predicted proteins | sample 176DNAGHGlowgp2_FD_203887 | JGI IMG/M metagenome (GOLD analysis project Ga0310691, IMG submission 203887) | Sheep rumen microbial communities from Palmerston North, Manawatu-Wanganui, New Zealand - 1766 DNA GHGlow gp2 (v2) (version 2) | ecosystem: Host-associated > Mammals > Digestive system >... | reverse complement strand
CTCGACCAGGTTGAGGGCAGCACCGGAGAATCGGTGAGCACCGTCGTCTTCCATGCCGGCACGGCCATGAAAGACGGGCGGGTAGTGACCAACGGCGGGCGCGTCATCGCCGTGTCATCCTACGGCAAGGACAAGTCCGAGGCTCTGCAGAAGTCGTTTGCCGAGGCTCAGAAGATACAGTTTACCGACAAATATTTCCGTCGCGACATAGGTGCTGACTTGTAACGCTTCGCTATTGAAGAGTGAAGAGTGAAGAATGAAGAGTGAATAGTGAAAAGTGATAAAACGGACCCAAAATAAGGTGGCCGAAAGCAGGTATGCTTTACCTGTCATGGCTATCTATGCTATAGCGGTATGGATGGCAAGCGGATACTTGTTGCCCATAGTGCCCTTTACTTTGTCATCATTGCTGAGCGGCGCGTGGGTGCAGTTGGTGTGTTTCTTGCTCTCAGCCTACCTCATGGTTGAGCTCAACAACAGCAATGCCCTCATACGAATCTACAGCCGTATGGTGTCGTGCTCGTTTATTGCGCTCTCCTGCGCTGCCTGCTTTCTGTTTGATTCCATGGCCGGAGCCATAGTTCAGCTGTGCTCTATTGCTACTTGCTTATGCTTGTTTCGCGCTTACCAGGATAAGACAGCCGTAGGATGGACGTTTTATGCCTTTTTGTGCATAGGTCTGGCCAGCGTGGTTACTCCCTATGTGCTATACTATGTGCCTTTGTTATGGTTTGTTATGTACTTCCTGCTGACGGCGCTCTCATGGCGTACCTTCGCTGCATCACTGTTAGGGCTTATAACACCTTACTGGTTTATTCTGCCTTTTGCTATATATCAAGGCGGCTTGACAGATTTGGGGCAACGTTTCATGTCCTTGCTCGACTTTGAGTTCCCCTATAATTACTCACTGCTCACCATCAATGAATTGTCGCTTTATGTCCTTGTGGCAGCTTTTGCCCTGACAGGTTTCATCCACTATTGGCGTAGTAGTTATAATGACAGCATCCGCGTCAGGCAACTCTACGGCTGTTTTAGCCTGATGACATTTGTTACGCTCGCGCTTCTGGCTTTGCAGCCTCAGCACTATGACATGCTTATGCACCTTTTGATTGTCAATGTGTCGCCGCTGATAGCTCATTTCCTTTCGCTGACTCATACCCGCATCACAAATATCGCGTTTTACGTCATTACTGCCGCTGTTGTCATTCTGACCATCTTTAATTTATGGATGCCTTCATTGAAATTCTGACCAGTTATGGCTATGCAGGTATGTTCGTGGCAGCATTCCTGGCCGGCAGCTTCTTCCCCTTCAGCAGCGAGCTTGTCATGACGGGCTTGATGGCCACAGGCTTGGACCCCTGGCTACTGATGATTTACGGTACGGCGGGCAATGTGTTGGGGTCGGCAGTCAATTATGGTATTGGCCGGATGGGTAGGGTAGAGTGGTTCGAGAAATACCTCCATGTCAGTCAAAAGGACATGGCGCGGGCAGAGCGTTTCATGGCCGGGCGTGGCGCTTGGATGGGGTTCTTCGCCTTTCTGCCGGTCTTGGGCTCAGCTATAACTATATTGCTTGGGCTGATGCGTGCCAACGTCGTTATCACTTTCACTGCTGTCACTTTGGGTAAGTTTGTCCGTTATATTATCTTAATTTACGGCGTGGGTTTATTCATTTGACTGACGTTTTTTGTAACTTTGCATCCGAAACAATAGTTTTAACGTTAAAAACATAACTTTGTTAAATGAAACAGTTTAGAATCGTGGACAACATCTGCGGCTGGCTAACGTTTTTGATAGCGGCCTTCGTGTACTGCTCCACCATTGAACCGACAGCCTCCTTCTGGGACTGTCCGGAGTTTATCACTACAGGCTATCGCCTGGAGGTAGGTCACCCGCCGGGGGCACCTTTCTTCATGCTCACGGCCAACCTTTTCTCACAGTTTGCCAGCGACCCCACACAGGTGGCCTACTGGGTAAACATCATGAGTGCCCTGCTATCGGCTACGTGTATCCTCTTCCTCTTCTGGACCATCACGCACCTGACGCGGCGCCTGCTGATCGACCGCTGGGACGAGCTCTCGACGGCTAAGCTCATTGCCATCGAAGCCTCCGGACTGGTGGGCGCCCTTATCTACACCTTCAGCGACACCTTCTGGTTCTCGGCCGTCGAGGGCGAGGTGTATGCCTATTCATCGGCATTCACCGCCGTGGTGTTTTGGCTGATACTGAAGTGGGAAGACCATGCCGACGAGCCTCACAGCGACCGCTGGCTGGTGCTCATTATGTATATGACGGGCCTCAGCATCGGTGTCCACCTGCTGAACCTGCTCTGCCTGCCCGCCATCGTGCTGGTGTGGTACTACAAGCGCTTCCCCGATGCCAATGCCAAGGGGTCGCTCATTGCCCTGCTGGTGTCGTTTGCCCTGGTGGCAGTGGTGCTCTATGGCGTCGTGCCGGGCATCATCACCGTCGGCGGATGGTTCGAACTGCTGTTTGTCAACACGCTCGGCATGCCGTTCAACACCGGACTCTATGTCTATATCCTGCTGCTGGCAGGGGCTGTCATCTGGGCTATCTATGAAACGCAAAATGCTTCCGAGGCCAACTGGAAGCGCCAGAACATTGCCTTCACCTTGGCAGTGGCCTTGCTTGGTGTGCCCTTCTATGGCTACGGCTGGTCGGCCGTCGTCATCGGCATCGTAGTGCTGGCCGCCCTCTGGTTCCTCCTGAGCCGCCGCTATCTGCCCAGTGGCGAGACCAAGCGTGTAGCTCTGGTCACACCGCGCCTGAAGAACACCGTGCTGCTGTGCATGCTCATGCTCATGATTGGATACTCTACATACGCCGTCATCGTCATCCGCTCCGACGCCAACCCGCCCATGGACCAGAACTCGCCCGAGGACATCTTCACCCTGGGCGACTACTTAGGACGCGACCAGTACGGCCAGCGCCCCCTGTTCTATGGTCAGGCCTATACCTCGCAGGTAGCCCTGGAGACCGAGGGCCGCTACTGTAAGCCCGTGATGACCACCGGCAAGCCCGTATGGCAGCGTAAGGAGAAAGCCTCGCCCGACGAGCCCGACTCCTACTTCGTAGTACGCACCAAGGATGAGTATAAGTATGCTCAGAACATGCTCTTCCCCCGCATGTACGACGCCGGCCATGCCAAGGACTATGAGTCATGGATGGGCGGTATCGAAGGTACCGAGGTGCCCTACGACCGTTGTGGCGAGAACGTCATGGTGAAGGTGCCGTCGCAGCTGGACAATATCAAGTTCTTCCTTTCCTACCAGTGCAACTGGATGTACTGGCGCTACTTCATGTGGAACTTCGCCGGCCGTCAGAACGACATCCAGGGCCATGGCGAGATGGAACACGGCAACTGGCTGACAGGATTCTCGTTTATCGACAATGCCCGCCTCGGCGACCAGTCGAAACTGCCCGACGACCTGAAGCAGAACAAGGGCCACAACGTGTTCTACTGCCTGCCCCTGCTGCTCGGACTCCTCGGACTCTTCTGGCAGTCGCTCCGCAAGGGGCAGAAGGGCATCCAGCAGTTCTGGGTCGTCTTCTTCCTGTTCTTCATGACGGGCTTGGCCATTGTCGTCTATCTGAACCAGACGCCTGTGCAGCCCCGTGAGCGCGACTATGCCTACGCCGGCTCGTTCTATGCCTTCGCCATCTGGTGCGGCATGGGCGTGGCTGCCATCTACGACCTCATCTGTCAGAAGCTGAAGAGGCAGCTCGTGCCCGTTGCAGCCTTGGTAGGTGTGGCCGCACTGCTGGTGCCCCTGCAGATGGCCTCGCAGACCTGGGACGACCACGACCGCTCGGGCCGCTACACCTGCCGCGACTTCGGTCAGAACTACCTCATGACTCTGCAGGACAAGGGCAACCCCATCATCTTCACCAACGGCGACAACGACACCTTCCCCCTGTGGTACAACCAGGATACTGAAGGATTCCGCACCGACGCCCGCGTGTGCAACCTCTCTTACCTGCAGACTGACTGGTATATCGACCAGATGCGCCGCCCGGCCTACGACTCGCCGTCGGTGCCCATCACCTGGGAGCGAATAGAATACTGCGCCGGCACCAACGAATATGTGCAGGTAGACCCGAGCCTCAAGCAAGAGGTGCTCGCTCTCTACCGCGAGCAGCCTGAGGAGGCTCGCAAGCAGTTTGGCGACGAGCCCTTCGAACTGAAGAATATCCTGAAGTACTGGGTACGCTCAACGAATAAAGACTTCCACGTCATTCCTACCGACACCGTCTATATGACCATCGACAAGGAAGCCGTGCGTCAGAGCGGTATGATGCTGCAGAGCGACTCCATACCCGACCGCATGGTCATTTCGCTCAAGGGCAAGAGTGCACTCTACAAGGGCGACCTGATGATGCTCGAAATCATCGACCAGTGTAACTGGCGCCGGCCTATCTACGTGGCACTCACCGTGGGCCAGGAGAACTACATGAACCTGGGCGACAACTTCGTACAGGAAGGACTGGCCAACCGTATCACGCCGTTCACCACCAAGAACACCGGCCTGAAGGATTTTGATACCGACAAGACCTACGAGAACGTGACTAAGCGCTATAAGTATGGCAACGTCAAGCAGAAGGGTATCTATCTCGACGAGACCGTCATGCGCATGTGCTATACTCACCGCCGCCTGATGGCACAGCTGGCCATCCACCTGGTTGACGAAGGCCAGAAAGACAAGGCCGCCCAGGTGCTGGCCTTAGCCGACAAGGAGCTGCCGACGTATAACGTGCCGGCCGACTTTGCCAGTGGCTCGCTTGACATGGCGCGCGCCTACAACGCCATAGGCCAGAAAGACAAGGCCAAGGCCCTCGTCGACGAGCTGTGGACAAAGGCAAGCCAGTATATGCAGTGGTATTGCTCGCTCGACGGACTCAGATTTGCCAACAGCCAGCGCGACTGCCAGATGCAGCTCTACATCCTGCAGATGCTGAGCCAGATTGCCGACGAAATAGACCAGAAAACAGGCGAGGACTATCAGAAGAAGCTCGAAGCCATCTTTGTCATGTTCCATAACAAGGGAGGCAGCTTCGACATCTAAGTCTTGCAATGTTCATAGAGCAACCGGCTATATACCTCCGTTGGCTCTATCCACGGGCGCTTTGGAGAATGGACCGTCATCAGAAGGCTGTTTACCTGACCTTCGATGACGGGCCAATCCCCGAAGCGACTCCGTTTATTCTCGACATCTTACGCGAGCAGGGCATCAAGGCTACTTTCTTTATGGTGGGCGACAACGTGCGCAAGTATCCTCAGCTCTTTCAGCAGGTCAAGGCCGAAGGCCACCGCGTGGGCAACCACACCCACAACCATATTGGTGCCCTGAACAAGACATACCATGAGTATTGTTACAACGTAGAGCACGCCAATGCCTACATCAAGAGCCCCCTGTTCCGCCCGCCCCACGGCTGGATGCGCCCGGTGCATTATTTTTTTCTCCGCCGGCGCTACACCATCGTCATGTGGGACCTCGTCACCCGCGACTATTCCAAATGGCTCACCGCCGAGGGTGTCGTCGACAACGTCAAGCGCTACGCCCGCAACGGCAGCATCATCACCTTCCACGACTCCCTGAAGTCTATCGACAAGCTACGCGTGGCTCTGCCGCAGTGTATCACTTGGCTACGCGAGCAGGGCTATGAGTTCCGCGTGTTCTGAGGCTGGTATTCAAAAAGTTTGGCTCTACCTAGGTACCATAATACGTAGGTGACACCTCTTACACCCGGCACCTAACTTACTGGTTTTCAGTATCTATTTACATAGTGTAAGTAGCACCTGAGGTAGCACCCAGGCGGCCTGCGGCCTAGTGATAAGTGAAAAGTGATAAGTGAAAAGTGATAAGTGATAAGTGAAAAGTGAGAAGTGAGAAGTGAGAAGTGAGAAGTGATAAGTGAGAAGTGATAAGTGAAAGAGTCAATTGTTTTCCCAAAGATCAAATTACATTCCCGAAAATGTATAAATATACACTCAAAACGACGTGTGGAATAAAAATTCCAGCGCGCGTTTTGGAGCAAACGGCCGCTGTTTTTCCAAAAACGCACGCCGTTTTGCCAAAGCCTCCGATTCTTTTACAAAACGCCCACTCTTTTGTATAAATATCCAAAAGTGAATATATATTTATATACAGCCTTTTTTTCACTGCTCCTATATATTGTTATGGATCAATTACGGTAATTACGATAACTTCTTTCTGGAAAAATACTCTATTCTCATCTGGCCGCAGGCCACCAGGTGTCACCTCAGGTGCGACCTCAGGTGTCACTACCACACAGAAAACCTATACTGATTATCAGCGAGTTAAGTGCCAGGTGTAAGAGGTGTCACCTCATTTTAGGCGTAGCCCGCACTTAGGCGTTATACAGTAATTTCACCGCTACCATAGCAACGGTGGTGGCGTTCGTCGTAGACCACGCAGAACTGTCCCGGCGCCACGCCGTGGATAGGCTCTGCTGCCTTTACCTGATAACGGCCGTCGCCCAGAGGCTCAATGGTGGCTGGCAGGTAGCCGGGCGTGTGGCGAATTTTGATGGTGATGGGTGATGGGTGTTGGGTGATGGGTGATGGGGGTTGGGTGATGGGTGATGGGTGATGGCCGATAATCTCGTCGAGCGGCAGGGTGAGGGCGTTGAAGTCGTGGATGACGAATTCCCGTCGGTAGGCCGTCTGCGGGTCGTAGCCGTGGCTGACGTAGAGGATGTTCTGCGCCACGTCTTTCTTCACCACAAACCACGGGCCGCCGCCGAAGCCCAGACCCTTGCGCTGCCCGATGGTGTGGAACCACAGGCCGCGGTGCTCGCCAATGCGGCGACCGGTCTCCAACTCTATCACGTCGCCGGGCTGTTCGCCCAAGTAGCGGCGGATATAGTCGTTGTAGTTAATCTTGCCGAGGAAGCAGATGCCCTGCGAGTCCTTGCGGTGGGCGCTGACAAGGTGTTCGCGCTCAGCTATCTGGCGCACCTCGTCCTTCATGTAATGGCCGATGGGGAAGAGGGCCTTCTGTAGCTGCCAGTCGTAGATCTGTGCCAGGAAGTCGGTCTGGTCCTTCACGGGGTCGGGGCTGGTGCAGAGCCAGAACCTCCCCCCCGCCCCCTCCGAAGGAGGGGGAGCTGATATGTTTGAGCCTTGAGGGCTTTCGCTAAAGGGCTCAAACTCCTTTTGGGCGTAGTGGCCGGTGGCAATAAGGTCGTAGTCGTGGCCCCGCTTCTCGTGGAAGGCGCCAAACTTAATGAGGCGGTTGCACATCACGTCGGGGTTGGGCGTCAGGCCCGCCCGCACCTTCTCCATGGTGTAGCGCGTCACCCGCTCCCAGTAGTCGCGGTGGCAGTCAACGACTTCTAAGCTGCAGCCATACTTACGGGCCACGGCGGTAGCCATCTCCAGGTCTTCCTCACTGGTACAGTCCCATTGCTCTGCCTCCTCGGGGCCGATGTTGATATAGAAGCAGTCGGGCCTGTAGCCCTGACGCACCAGCTCGTAGACCACCACCGAGGAGTCGACACCCCCCGACAGTAGCACGGCTATGCGCTTGTTGGCCAGATTGGTAGCGGTGGAGTTAATATTCATCTCTTGTATAAATGATACAGGATGCTGGCTGTGGGAGGCTTATTGGCGTACCACGTACTTCTCTTGGTTGCTGATATAGATGCCCGGGCGTGCAGTGTCGTCGACACGCCGTCCCTGCAGGTCGTAGACGGCGGCGCGTGAAGCATCAGTTGTGAATTCTGAATTATTATTTTTTATTTGTCTGATGGCCGTGGGGTCTGTCAAGCGGCGGAACTCCTCCTTGGCCTTCTTCAGCTGCTCTTGGAAGCGGGCGCTGTTGTGGAGGCGGGCGTAGGCTACGGAGGCTGCCAAGCGGCCGGCATCGACGTCGCTGCGCCAGTGGGCACCCACGATGAGGCGGCTCTCGCCATACTGATAGCCGCGGGCTATGAGCGTGTCGGCCTTGGCGGGGTTGAGCTCCGAGAGCAGCAGTGCCGAGCCCCAGCCCAGGATGGTGTGGCCCGAGGGGTAGGAGCCGTTCTTCGACAGTGCTGCCTCGTCGCCAGGTGTAAGTGAGGTCTCCTGCATGCGCATGAAGGGACGCTTGCGCATGTAGAACTTCTTAGGCTCGTAGCAGATGCTGTCAATCGTCGAGGTGGCGTCAAGCATGAGCTTATAGATTTCGGGCGTGCCCTCCTTGGAGAGCTGCAGGCCGAAGGCGTCGCTGAACTCCGGGCAGATGTAGTCTATGCCGTATTCGGCATCGCGGCGGGCCATCTCGGCGCGCTCGGTGTTGTGGCGCATGGTCTTGCCCCAGTAGTAGTACATCACGTCGCGGGTAAACTTGAGGTCCATGGTGTCCGGCGGGGCAGGCAAGAACTTCCGCATGTCGGGCATCTCGCTGCGCGTGTAGTAATAGTCGCAGCTGTCGCGCACGATGTTGTCCGAGGCGCTGGGCTTGATCTCCACGCCCGTCTTCTGGGCATACTCCTGCTGTGCCTTCTTCATCTGCTGGCGGAAGGCCTCGCTCGTCTGCAGACGCATGTAGCCGATGACGGCACCCAGGCGCGAGGCGTCGACGTCGGTCTGCCAGTGGGCGCCCACGATGACGCGGCTCTCGCCACACATATAGCCGCGGGCCAGGATGGTGTCGGCACGGCTGGGGGCTATCTCTGACAGCAGCAGCGCCGCGGTCCAGGAGCGGAGGGTGTGGCCGGAGGGGTAGCTGCCCTCGAGGGCCTGCTTCTCTTCGTCCTCCTCGGCCTGATAGGTGAGCATGTGCTCATGGAAGCGCACAAAGGGGCGGGGGCGGTCGTAGTAATTCTTGGCTGCCTTGCTCATCTGGTTGACTGTTACAAGGCTGGTCTCCAGGAGCTTCCAGATTTCGGGCGTCTCCGTAGGCGTAATAGTCAGACCAAAGGGTATGCTGAACTCGGCAAGCACGTTTATATACTTACTGACGGCATCGCGGCGGGCAATGGCTGCGCGCTCGGGGTCGTTGCGCTGCTGCTTGCCCCATATATACTGTGTCAGGTCGTAGTTGAAGTCTGGACTCAGCGTGTCCGGCGGGGCCGGCAGGCACTTTATCAGGTTGGGCATCTCGGCGGCGTCAATGTAGGGCGTCACCTCTGCATACTGAGCCTCCACATGCACTGTAGCCACTGCCGCAGCTACCGCCAGAACAATCATTCTTTTCATCTCTTATACCTATTAATGTTAACTGTGTGCAAAGGTAGCGTTTTTTTTCCGACTGACAAAGAAAAGTTCCGCAAAAAACGATGTTCCTTCCCTACTCCTGTTCGCCACTATTCTGCAGCAGTTTGTCGAGACGCTTGAAGGCCGGTGCCAGCAGGGTGGTTTCTGTCTCCGTGCCGTCGGGTGCACGGAACAGGCAGCGGCGCTCAGCGGGCACTAGCTGGTAGATGTAGCCGATGTTGACCACCGTGCTGCGGTCGGCGCGCACGAAGGTGTTCTCGTCGAGTCGGGCTGTCAGCGTGCCGATGCCCTGTTGCACGATTATGCTCGAATTGAAGGTCATTAGGCGGGTGTAGTTGCGCTCGGCCTTTAGGTAGACTACCGTCGAGGGGTCTACCATCGCCATGCCGTTGGTCGTGTTCAGTTGCAATGGCACGGGTTTGGGACGCTCGGTCATCTTCACGATGTCCTGAGCCAGCTTCGTCTGCTCGGCCTTGACGGCCTCCTCGCGGATGGTCTGTATCAGGTGCTCGCGCTCCAGGCGGACGCGCTGCAGTCGTTGCATCTTGAGGCGGCTGCGCTGGCGCTCAATCCACCTCACCAGCGCGCCAACACCCATCACCAAGCCCCCGACACCCAGTAGCCATACCCACCAGTGCTCATACCAGCGCAGGGGCCGACGCACGTAGGTGTCCTTCAGGCTCAGGGTCAGCAGGTCGGCGGGACGGAAGGAGGTCATCTCCTCGATGCCGGGCAGATAGATGGTGCCGTCGGGGGCCTCGGCCATCACCGACTTCAGCGGCTCTATCAGCGTGAATCCGTTCAGGTGGTTGTAGAACTGGGCGTCGCTGAGGCGGCACAGTGAGTCGGCCCGGGCCACGAAAAGTCCGTCGATGGCTGCCACTACCAAGTAGCCTCGGGGCGACAGGTGGACGGCCCTCACCTCATGGCCCGCTAGCTGCGGCAGTTGAGAATTGAGCGTCGTAATCTCGCCGTGGCGGATGAGAAAGAGCGAGTCGGCCGAGGCGAAGACGATGCGGTCGCCGCCGCCGGTCATCGTCGTGATGACGAGTTTCTGCGGGTAGCTGATGAGGCGCGTGGAGTCGCCCTCTGTGCAGTAGAGGCCCATGCTCGCGCCTATCCAGAGTCGGCCCTCGCTGTCGCGGGCGGCGCACCAGGGGTGGCGCAGGCCGTCAGCCAGCGTGTCGAGCCGCTCGGCGGCCGGGTCGTAGCTCAGCATCTGGGTCATCGTGCCGCAGAGCAGCCTCGCCCCGTCGGCAGCGATGAAGCGGTAGCGGTCAGGCGGCAACGGCAACAGCCGGGGCTTTCCGGCGTGTCCCTCCACCTCTGAGCCCTCGACGACCGCCACGCCACCGTTAGCTGGCATATATACGCAGTTGCCGATAGTGACGGCACTGAAGCCGTAGAACTGCTCTGGGTCGTCGTCTATTAATGTGCCGTCGCAGAGCACCTTGCCGTTGAGCGTGCCCATCACCAAATGGGTGGTGGGTGTTTGGTGGTGGGTGTTTGGGGCGACGGCCACGGCGCGGACGATGTCGCCCGGGTCGGTGAGCCGGTGGTTCACAAACGAGCAGTTATAGTAGCAGTATAGCCCCTGATAGGTGGCCACCCAGAGACGCCCCCAGCAGTCGGTGAGCACGTCCTTCACCAGGTTGAAGCCCGTGGCCAGAGGCAGCACGCGTCGGCCGTCGTAGCGGTAGAGGGTGTGTTCGTCGGCCAGGATGAGCGTGCCGTCAGGCTGGACGCTGACAGCCAGTCCGAAGTGTGCCTGCTGCCAGTCGTAGCTGAGCAGAAGCTTCAATCCCTGCCGACCTATGCGGTAGACGCCGTCGGCAGCAAAGGCCAGCAGGGCGGTGTCGGTACGGTGCAGGCAGTAGACGTCGCCCTTGTCGGTAACGCGTCGTGCCGCCTGCAGCGTGGGCGTGCCGTCAGCCTTGCCGTCAGCCTTGCTGTCGGTGATATCGGCGGCCATCAGGTAGAGCCCCTGCGGCGTGGGTATGTAGAGACCGTCGGCGTCGAGCAGCAGACGGCGGTCGGGAGGCATCAGGTCGAGCAGCGTGTCGGCCACGACGGTCAGGAATCCTTGGCGGCTTATGTGGCAGAGATGGCGATGCTGCTCCTGTTCGTCCTCGAGCACGACATAGTCGGGCGGCAGCTGGGCGCTATTCAGATTGTTCAGCAACCAGTGGGCCTCGGGGTCTATCTGAGCCAGTGTGAGGTTGTCGTAGCCCACCGTCCACTGTCGGCGGAAGTTCATGGCGCGCACCTCGCCCCAACCGGTTTCCACGAAACTCACGATATTCTCGCGCCGTCCGCTGAGGAAGGGCGTAAACGTACGACCGTCGTAGCGCACGAAGCCCGACAGCGTACCTATATAGATATATCCGCGAGAGTCTTGCCACACCCGCTCTACCTGCATCTGCGGCAGTCCGTCTTGCGTGGTGTAGCGCCGCGAGGCCAGTTGGCTCTCCAACTGTGCCCCAACAGCCTGACAGAAGGCTAAGAGTAGGACCGCCAGAATGATTCGTCTGTTCATTGTTAGTCTCATTCCCTATGCGTTCCGTCCGAAAAAAACTATGTTAGTAACTGCTGTACAGTCTCCATGCTGATGCTCAGCTTGGTCGCGATTTCCTCTTGCGTCAGTCCTATTTCTGCAAATAGTTTCACCGATGTACGAATAAGACTTTTCTGCTCGTCAATCTGCGTCTTCTGCTCGTCGAGCTGCGTCTTCTGCTCGTCAATCTGCGTCTTCTGCTCGTCGAGCTGCGTCTTCTGCTCGTCAATCTGCGTCTTCTGCTCGTCAATCTGCGTCTTCTGCTCGTCGAGCTGCGTCTTCTGCTCGTCGAGCTGCGTCTTCTGCTCGTCAATCTGCGTCTTCTGCTCGTCGAGCTGCGTCTGGCGTTTGTCCAGCAACGCTTTTTGCTCGGCCAGTTTTTGGTCACGCTCAAGAATCTCGAGGTTACGCCTCTTGATTTCAGAGAAGATTTCGTCCTCCAAGTCCATCTTGCGGCGGAACTCATCGTCGGCGGCAGCACCCGTCAGCCGCAGCAGGATGCGTTGCAGGTCGGCGTCGTCGGTATCGTAGGCTCCCTCGTCAATATGCAGCAACTTAGCATCGCTGCCGTCCTTGTTCGACTGGTCGAAGATGCTCAGTATGCGGTCCAGCCGGGTGTTCACCTGTCCCCGCAGTAACGGTATCTGCACGATGATGCTCTCGTGCGTCAGACTGTCAATGAAGGGGTCGGGCAGCCCCTCGGTCACCACACGACCGTCGTAGTCGTGTACCTCGTGCTGCACGTAGATTACTGGTTCGCTGATGTCGCCCACGCGGTGTCCCAGCAGGTAGACCATCACCATCGGCAGGGCATATTCATTGTGCTTGCCTATGGTCATGTTCTTCGTGTCACGGTACTGACGCGCCAGGTACTGTCGGAAGCGCAGTAGCTCCGTCGGGAGCCATGTCTTCTGCATCTCGATAAGAATCAGCTTTTCGCTGCCGTTTTCGACGATGGTGGCGCCAAAGTCAATGCGCTGCACGGTGATACCGTCAGTACTGCCGTCGGTGTACTCATGGGGGCGCATCTCTACATGGGTAATCTCCTTGCGCAGCAGGGCCGACAGAATAGTACGCGCGATACGCTCGTCTTCCATCAGATACTTGAAGACGACGTCGTAAATAGGGTTAGCAATGGTAATCATGGCTCTTCGTTGGTTTGTTTTACTGCGTGCAAAGATAAGCAATATTTGCGACACCGCCAAACTTATAATCCCAAAAATGGTGATGGAAGCGGACAAGCCCCCGTGAGTTCGTCCTTAATTTCGGCCAGTTCGTCCTTTTGAGACAAATAGAAAAGCGTGATACATCCTTTTTCCGTATATTTGCACAGATAAAAAAACGAAAAACAAACAGAATTCAAGCAATAATAACCCTCAAAAGCATTATAGAACGTATGAAGAAGCTATTACTACTCCTGGCTGTCATCCTCGCAGCCGCTACCGGGGCGCGGGCTGACGACGTCAGCATCCCCACCGATGCCGACCACCCCTTCGACCTGACCCTCGGCACGCTCGATGGCAACGGACTGAGAATCAACAATGAGAACGAAATCGACAACGGCCGCAACGGCTACAAGGCAACCTTCACCCTCGACAACCGCGAGGACGCCGACTACTACCTGCTCAGTTTCAAGGCTGGCACGCAGCTCGATAACACACGGTTGCTCATTACCATCACCGCCGACGACGGCACAGAAGTGTTAAGCAGCGACGTGCCGCTGGTGAACAACGGCACATGGACGTGCAATTACGGTTACTCCGTGAAGACCGACGCCATGAAAAAGGGCCGCTACACCCTAGTCTTCAACTTCATCAGCGAGGGCAACAACTACGTGGCGCGCCTGGCCGACATCGCCATCAAGCAGCCGCTGCGGCTGCAGCCCGGCGACGAGGTGGAGCTGGCGAACCCCGACTTCAGCAGCGGTAATCAGGGATGGAGCCGCGAGAATGCCAACTTGCGTATCTCGAACGAGTTCCGCGGCAATTTCTACGCCATGTCAGACCTGACGAACACCGGTTCCGTCAGTCAGGCCGTCAACTCACTGCCCGACGGCCTGTACCTGCTGGAGGTCAGCGCCTTCGACCACGTCAGAAGCAATCCCGACTTGGCTTACGACCAGTGGCAGACGTTGGACACCGTGCATACCTATCTCTTTATGAACGATGTGGAGGTGCCCATGAAGACCGTCTTCGACGACCGCCTCACCGGGGCCAACATC
>Ga0310691_10005405_pt1 | contig 14017 bp, 8 predicted proteins | sample 176DNAGHGlowgp2_FD_203887 | JGI IMG/M metagenome (GOLD analysis project Ga0310691, IMG submission 203887) | Sheep rumen microbial communities from Palmerston North, Manawatu-Wanganui, New Zealand - 1766 DNA GHGlow gp2 (v2) (version 2) | ecosystem: Host-associated > Mammals > Digestive system >... | reverse complement strand
ACCCGCGCAGCAGTTACGATCCCATGCGCAAGCAGGGCGCCATCCTGCTGGGTAACGGCGGCGACAACTCAAACGGATCATCGGGCACATTCTACGAAGGTGCCATGACCGCCCCCGGCACATTCCCTTCAATCGAGACCAACCAGAAGGTTCAGGCTAATGTGGTTGCAGCCGGATACGACGTGTCAATGCTCAGCATTAGCGCACCCAACAAGGTTGACAAGCCCAATCTGCTACAGACTTTTGCGCCCAAGACCACGCAGAACGTAATAGTTACATTCACCAACACCACCGGACGCCCCATCGAAGACCTGGAGCTCCGCGTGCTTACACCCAAGCGTTGGAAAAGCGTGGCAGAAGGCACAAACAGCAAGACCCGCAAGATAGGTTATACCGTCGAACCCGGACAGACAGTAGCCGTGCAGTTTACCGTAACATCTGCCAGGAAACAGATCAATGCCGACCTGACCGCATGGGCCAAGTGGGACAACGGCAAAAGCCAGTGGCTCTGCTCCGAAAAGGTACGCAATGTCGAACCCGTCAAAATCAACGAGTTCCGGATAGCCGATGGCAGCGGCAACCAGACCAACTCATTCATAGAGCTTTACAATGCCGGCGAAAATGAGGTCAATCTGTCTGACTGGACACTGACACACCATGCCGTGAATCTGCCCTACTTCTCATCCATCAGGATTCCGTCCGGCACTAAACTGGCACCCAAGGGATTCTACCTGCTTGGCATAAGCAACTCCGGTCTCTCTGTCGATGCAAGAAAGGGTGACGGAACCATCTATGTACGTAGCATAGCCGGAATAGAAGCCGGTCACAAGATTACCATCGGTACCGGCCGTAACGCCGAGGAACGTGTCGTAGCCAAGGTCATCACTCCGCAACAAGGCCAGCAAGGACGTGGCGGAGCAGGATTCAACGGTAATCCCACCACTTTGTGGCAGCCTCTGCCCGAGGGTCCGGTCATCACCATCCCCGCAGGCTCCACCAACATCCCCGTTACCAGCACTGCCGGATTCCAAGTAGGCCAGAAGATGGCCATCGGATATGGCTCTACCTACCCCGCAGTATCCAACTCTCTTGAGAAGTATGAGGTTGTGACTGTCACCGGGGTGGGCAAGCCCGGCACCCAGGCATGGTTATCGGCCGATGCAAAAAAAGGCGATACCAACATCAAGGTTTCAAGCACCCAGAACATCACCGCCGGCGATAAGATCCGTCTTGACATAGACTCTGAAGGCCACGGTGTTGAATGGGTTACCGTAAAGAGCGTAGGCACGCAGTCATCACGCAACACATTCAACGGCCCGCTCGGACCTAATGACAACCCCGGCACCGGTCTTGAGCTGGAAGCCCCGCTCAAGTATGACCACTCCAGCAACATGCCGTTTGCAGTAAACGGTACAGGTATAACATTTGAGCCCGCAACCAAGTTTGACCACTCCAGCAACGAGCCCGTACTGCCTCTTATCTACGCCCTTGAACTGGACAAGCCGCTCTCAAAGAAGCATCCCATCAACAGCGTTGTACTGGACGTAAATGTTCAGAATGCCGGTTATCAGGGTGAAACGGAGCCCGACCTGCTGTTTGGAGGCCCGGTTCTGGACGGTTCACGCGGCAACATGACCCTGCGCAACGGCAAGGGCCTGATTGTGGATGCCATGAACTACGGCGGTCTGGTTGACCCGTGGCTGGCAGAGGGTTATCATGGTGATTCAGGCGCAGGTGCCGAGGGCTCATACGCTCCCGTTCCGCAGTCAGGACGCGGTCGTGGCGGATTCGGCGGATTCGGCGGATTCGGAGCCGCTCCCGCAACCCCGGCAGCCGGTCCGGATTTGAGCACCGGACGTTATCCCGACGGTTTTGACACCGATGACAACAAACTGGATTTCCACTCCGGCCAGGCCATGACGATAGCAGCACCTGTGCAGGCCGGACAGGATAACGTAAAGGTTACATCCGTTCAGGGCCTCTCAATCGGTCAGGTTATGTATCTTGGCTCAGGCAACACTATAGAGAAAGTAAGGATTGCCACCATCGGTACAGCCGGTGCCACTACCTTATCGGCCGATGCCGCCAGGAATGAGACCAGGATATCAGTTGCCAGCGCGCAGGGATTCCAGAACGGCCAGACCATAACCATCGGCTCTGACAGTTATGTAATCAGTGCCATCCAGATGGCTCCGCGCCGTGGCGGTTGGGGCCGTCCGCAGCAGCCCTCCCAGCCCGATGTCATTACAATTGCCACCGGACTCAAGCAGGATGTCCAGGCAGGCTCCTACCTGACCGGAAGCGGAATTACATTAGGAGCTCCCGTAACGAGAAATCACGGGGCAGGCGATGCATTCAGCGCATCTGTGGCCACTCCCGGCAAACCCAACATCCGATAACCCGACATGGGCAGGGATACCGGAATATTGAGAAAGACAATGGTGGTACTGACCGCCATTGTCCTTCTTTTGTCCGTTATCCTGTGCATCCACTCCATCTCAGGACACGGTCTGATAGGCTGCAGCCAGGGCACAAGCTGCAATCAGGTACTGGGCAGCAAGTGGTCATTCCTGTTCGGAATTATTCCGGTAAGCGCCCTGGCCATAGGAGCATACCTCACCCTGCTGGTTTGTATCCTCCTTATTAATTCAGAAAGCACCGCGCAGCAGGAAAAGGCATTCCTTTTTAAAGCCATCCTGATGGTATGCGGAGCGGTAGCAGGCTGCGCCGTCTGGTTCATATACCTGCAGCACAGAATGATACATGCATTCTGCCCGTACTGCATGACAGCCCACGCGCTGGGCATAGTTTTATCAGTCCTGACAGTAATATGGTGTGTAAGGCAAAAAACAGGACGCATAGCGCTGAACATATCGGCAGGTATCCTGCTGGCCGTGATACTGGCTGTGGTACAGTTCTTTACTACACCCCGTTCCCTTGCAGAACGCGGTTTTACCTATGAGCAGTTGAGATACCCCAACCCTTCAGAGATGCCCATTGCAGGCAATCCCGAAGCCAAGCACCAGGTAACGCTGCTGTTTGACTGGCAGTGCTCCCATTGCCGCAGGCTGCACCTTCAGCTACCGGATGCCGTAGCCCGATTGGGTGACAGCATAGCCGTAGTCTGCTGTCCCATCTCCATGAGCCGGGAATGCAACCCCCACATGCCGCAAGGAATAGACAGATTCCGTGGTTCTTGCCAGTTAATGCGCATCGGACTTGCAGTGTGGCGTACTGACAGAAGCAGATATGCTGAATATGAGCAGTGGTTCTGGGGGACCGATATAAATGCAGCCTGGTATCCGCGTACGGTGGACGAGGCCACATCGAAGGCACAGGAACTGATAGGTCCCGAAGCACTTGACGCAGCACTCCGGGACCGTTGGCTTGACAAATATACGGATATAGTAAACGAATTGTTCGGCCGTACATCCCGGGGCACGGTTTCCGCGATTCCCCGTCTGATCTGTAACGGACACATCCTTATTCCGGAAGCCGATACCCCATCGGACCTTGCAGACCTGATCCTCAGCCTATGTATTTGAGAATCAGATCAACTGCCTCAGACTCTGTCTTGTCATGCATTGAAATGACAAGGTCATAGTTGCGTGTGTCGTAACGGCTTGCACCGGTATGCCGCTTTACATAGTCCTCACGCATCCTGTCAACCTCCTTTATGAATTTCTCTGCCTCATCCTTAGAGGTGATACCCTTCTGTTTCATGACCCTCTCGACACGGTACTCAATAGGAGACTGTATCCAAATATTAAGATGATTGGGATGGTTCCTGAATGTAACAAAACTGCAGCGTCCGGCTACCACGCATGACTCGGCATCGACAATACCTTTCAGTATTTCCTGCTCCGTGCGGAATCTCTTGTCAGTATCATCTTTCTCCGGAACGGCAAACGACGGCAGGTTGTCATATATGGAGACGGCAAAACCGCCGCCCAACTCCACCATCCGCTTAAGATCCGGCCACCATTGGCGTTTTTTTGCTTTCAGGCGCTCTATTTCTTCAACATTAAGTCCTTCTTTTTCTTCGAGCGACTTGAGATGAGCCTTGTCATAAAAAGGCACACCCAGCTTTTGAGCCAGTAGCTTTGCCACTGTCTTTCCGCCCGAACCCAACTCACGGTTGATTGTAATGACAAACTTGTCTGATGTATTCATAAAAATGCAATTGGGTATTCTGTAAAAGCAAATATAAAGGATATTTTCACATTTTTCAACACTTCGCCAAAAAAAAGTGACGCAAAGGGGTGACGCAAAGGGGTCGTTTCTCTTTGCGTCATAAAAAATGTAAAAGGCGCATTAAGAAACGATACTAATGCGTACCTTTGCCCCCACGAATGAAAGGGGGTGCCCCATGAGGGGCTGAGATCATACCCTTAGAACCTGATCCGGACAGTGCCGGCGGAGGGATTGGATTTCTGGTTATTGGTATACCCTTTTCATTTGGATTATTAATTAAATCTATATGAAGAAGGTATTTTTTTTGTCCTTGACCCTAATGACAAGCCTTGCAGTCAAGGCGGGTAATGAAACGTTTGACGCCGATTCAGTGCGTCTCAAACAGCTTAATGAAGTAATAATCGATGGTGTCCGCGCCCATGAAAACGAGCCGTTTGCCACCACCGAAATTGGCCGTCAGGAACTTGACGACTATTCCAAGAGCGGTCGTGAACTGCCATTCCTTTTCTCCCGTACTCCCGGTGTGACGGCATGGAGCGAGAACGGAACAGGCATCGGCACCACATACATGCGTATACGCGGTGCGGCCGATTCACGAATCAACGTAACCCTGGACGGCGTAGCCCTGAACTCACCCGAGGACCAGTGCGTATTCTGGGCCAACATGAACAGTTACGCATCCCTGCTGGGAAGCGCACAGATACAGCGCGGCCTGGGCACATCGACCGTAGGTGACGGCGCATTCGGAGGCTCAGTAGCCCTTACCAGCAAGCTTCCCAACCCTGAAAAAAGTGCCGAACTGACCGCATCATACGGATCATTCAACACCCTGCGTCTGGGAGGTGCATTCTCAACAGGAACAATCCTCAGCAGCCTCATCATAGACGGCGCATACAACATGACTCAGACCGACGGATTCATGCACGGAACCAAAGGAAAGGCCGGAAGTTACTACGGAGGCCTGCTCTGGACACCATCGGACAACATCATGATCCGCTACCGCAACATAGGCAACTTTGAGAACACCGGCCAGGCCTGGAACGGTGCCACAGCCGGAAACGACGACTCCAGCCTTATGGACGGCATGTACCTGGGCGACACCGGAATAAAGGAGTACAAGGATATGTACAACGCCGGACTTGGCCAGTACAACAGCCTGTACGAGTATCTTGACTACGATGATGACAACTGGTGCTTTGTACAGGATGCCGACGGCAAATACGTAACCCACCGCTACCAGATGAAAGACGGTTCATTCTGGGACCGCACCACCGATAACTTCTGGCAGGACCACAACATACTCTCCATGGCCTGGAACGTAAGCGACGCATTCTCAACCTCACTCACAGCCCACTACACCTACGGTTACGGCTATTATGAGGAGTTCCGATACAAGAACAAGGTAAGCAAGTACGGTCTGTCAAACGGTCTCAATGCCGACGGCGACCCCGTATGGTCCGATGGCACCAACACCGTAAAGAAGACCGATTTTGTCCGCAAGAAAGGTCTGGAGCAGCACACCTACGGCGTTATCTGGAATAATGTTTACACTATGGACCGACTGGACCTGCGCAGCGGCGTATCACTCCAGCAGTTCAAGGGCAACCACTTCGGTTACCTGCCCTATATCAAGGACGATGCACTGAATGAGTACGTTACAGCCAACGGTCTGAACAAATACTATGATTCCGATGCCACCAAGAACGACCTGAGCGCCTACATCAAGGCCGGATTCGACATCACAGAGAGCCTGCACGCCTTTGCCGATGCCCAGTACCGTCACGTAGGATACACAACTGACGGCTACAACGACCGTTATTATGTAAATGCCGACGGCACCACCTCAAAGCACAACCTTGACATTGATAAAAAATACAACTTCCTGAACGCCAAAGCCGGTCTCACCTGGACCAAAGGCGGCCACAAGATCCACGCACTCGCAGCCACCGCAGGCCGTGAGCCCGAGCGCAACAACTTTACCGACAACGGTACCTACCCCGCTCCCAACCCCGAGTACATGATTGACTACGAGGCCGGTTACAGCTATTCAGGCAGCATCTGGAACGCCGGATTCAACCTCTACTACATGGACTACAAGGACCAGTTCGTACAGACCGGTGCCGTGAGCGACATAGGCGAGGCACTTACCACCAACATCAAGTCTTCATACCGCACAGGCATAGAACTGACCGCCGCCGTACAGCCCCTCAAGTGGCTGTCACTGGAAGGTAACGCCGCCCTGAGCGAGAACTGCCTGAATGACTTTGACGAGGTAATTGAGGACTGGCGTGACAAGTATGCGGCCGATGACCCCAAAATGGAGCAGTACAAACAGGATTACCACATTGACGGCAACGGCGACAAGCTGCGCACCATACCCCACAAGGGCAAGACCGCACTGGCATTCTCACCGTCAGTCATACTGAACGGATTCGTTAACTTCAGTTTCGGTCAATTCAAGGCCACCTGGCACACCGGCTACGTAAGCCGTCAGTATCTGGACAACAGCCAGAACACAGACCGTTCACTGCCCGCCTACTCTCTCTCGGATCTCTCGTTCTCATATACAGTGCCCATGAAAAAAGCTCTCAATAGCATCGTGATAGGTGCAGACCTGAACAATGTCCTCAATGCCCGCGTTGCAACAAACGGATGGGTTTACTCGGCAGTCGATGAGAAGGACGGTTTCACGCCCGATAACCGTTACTATCAGATAGGATTCATACCCACCGCACCTTTCAGCGCGCTGGCACACTTAACCCTAAAATTCTAAAAGACAATGTTATCCGATATCTGGTCATATATAGCCGGGCAGTTTACCGGCATGGATTTCTGGGCAACGATCCAGACAGTGGGACTCATCCTGAGCTTCCTTTACCTGTGGCTTGAGTTCCATCAGAAACCGCTGATGTGGATAATCAGCGCAATGTGCTCAATGATCTATGCCAGCGTATACTTCCACAGCAAGATATATGCCGATATGGGATTCAGCTGTTTCAATATCTGCATGTGCGTTTACGGTTTTATAAAATGGCTCCACAGCGACCGTAAACGCACGCCGCAGGGCACCGGAGGGAAAGCCGGTATCACCTACCGCCATTTCCGTGCCGGTGAATTCCTTGCGTTGCTTGGAGCGTCAGCGCTTATCTGGACCGCCATTTTCTGCATACTGCGTTTTCTCACAGATTCTCCCGTTCCGGCTCTCGATGCCCTGACCACCATGCTCAACATCGTGGGCACCTGGGTACTTGCACAGAAGATCATCGAGGTTTGGGGCATCTGGTTCCTGGTCAACCTCATATCAATCTACATCTACAGCAAGCGCGGCCTGCACCTTACCACCATCCTGCTCTACAGCTTCTACCTGGGTGCATCGGTCTACGGTTACATCAAGTGGCGGGTAAAAGGCAAATTGTTGAAAACTTTCTGACGGCCGGTAGCATTCAACCCGCTCTATCTGAGTATCTTTGGTTTCCAGAATTAAAGCAAGCATCATTATGCAGCCTTATCTGGAAAATACTTACCTGCAGCCTGCAGGGCATCACAAAGGGACTGACATCTATCGCCTGGAGGGCGGAAATTTCAGCAACAGGTACTTTATTATCAGCAATCAGGGCACACGCCATCTGCTGGCATCACCCGAGGTCATAGGCTATGACTCCTATCTGGCCATGTGCGGCGCCACCGGCGATATGCTGGGCTGGCTCAGGCAGCAGAATGCCATCGGTGACGAGGCCGATATCATGACCATCCTGCGCGGCGGCCTGAACTATCCCCTTGAAGAGTGCTGCTACCGTAACGGCATCCGCATCAACAACATGGACTTTGTATCATGCGAGCGAGTTATCCGAAACAACCAGATAACCGGTCTGGACATCCGGTACACCAAGCTGCGCGCCCCCAAGGACATCACCCTGATGATAGGCGATATCATAGCATCGGGTGAGACACTGGCACGCTGTATCCGCTACATCATAGCTGAGTTCAAGCGTCTGGGAGGCAGCATCCGCCGCATGGTGTTCTTTACCATCGGAGGTACCCGCGCCATTGAGCTTTTTGAGGAGCTCACCCCGGAATTCCGTTTCCACTGGCCTGAGTTTGAGGGCATTACCTGCATATTCTACGAGGGTATTTTCTCAGCCTACCAGGACAAGGGCGTAACCGGAATAAGCTGGCCACAGATAGATTTCTTCTGGAAGGACGGAGTAATATCACCTGAATTCCGCCGTTATGTCCTGTCCGATGACGACGCCCTGTTTGAAAAGTGTATCATCTACGACGGAGGCGCCCGCCGATATGAGATACCTGACCACTTCCACGAGGTGACCGAGTATTGGGAGGATATAAAGAAGGTGGCCGACAACTTTACTTTCAAGGATTTCCTGGACGAGAAACTGGGCTACCCCACTCCCGTTGGTTTTGACGATTGGCTCAGGCTCAACCACTATCAGAAACTGGACGGCAAGCAGATGAATGAACTCTACATATTTGAGAGGGAGTTTGCCAGCAGGTCTGAGGACCTCTCAATCCGCCAGATTGCAGACCGCCGTCTAAGTGAATTCAGGACAGCATTGAAATCATACTCAAAATAAAACATATGGCTAATAACATCAACGATGCGGATTTTACATCCGGAAGAGTAACTAAAGAGGGACGCAAGAGCAACCTCAGTATGTTTATGGTAATGCTGGGATTCACATTCTTCTCGGCAAGCATGTGGGCCGGCCAGAATCTGGCGGCAGGCCTTGACTTTGCAGGATTCATCGGAGCAATCATCCTGGGCGGCATCATCCTGGGTGCTTACACCGGAACACTTGGCTACATCGGAGCCGAGACAGGTCTCACACTTGATATGCTGGCACACCGCAGTTTCGGCCGCAAAGGCAGCTGGCTGCCCAGCGCAATGATAAGCTTCACGCAGATGGGCTGGTTCGGCGTAGGTCTGGCCATGTTCGCCATTCCCGTGGCACAGGAGCTGTTCGGACTTGAGGTCACACCGGACCACATGCCCCCGCTGGGTTATATCCTGGTCGTGATTGCCGGTATCCTTATGACCGCCAGCGCATACTTCGGGATCAAGAGCCTTACCATAATCAGCTACATCGCCGTTCCTCTGGTCGGTATCCTGGGTACGGTTGCCATGATCATGGCTATTCATCGCGGTGACGCCACACTCATTGAGCAGTTTGCCAAGTCAAATGACGGCTCGCTCACCATCATCGCCGGCGCCGGTCTGGTTATAGGAAGCTTTGTATCGGGCGGCACAGCAACACCCAACTTCGCCCGTTTCAGCAAGAACGGCAAGATTGGTTTCTGGGTAACTGTAGTGGCATTCTTCCTGGGCAACTCGCTGATGTTCTTCTTTGGTGCCGTATCCAGCATCTACGTGGGCGGCAACGATATCTTTGAGGTGATGCTCAACCTGGGCCTGTTCTGGTTTGCAGTGATAGTGCTGGGATTCAACATCTGGACAACCAATGACAACGCACTCTATTCATCAGGTCTGGGCCTGTCCAACATTTTCGGATTCTCCAAGAAGACCATGGTGCTTGTGGCCGGTATCATCGGCACAATCACAGCCGTATGGCTCTACTGGAATTTCTGCGGCTGGCTCAACGTGCTCAACTGCACCCTGCCTCCCATCGGTGCTATCCTTATAATCAGTTACTTTATGAACCGTAATGATTATCAGTCCGATAATGTAAAGATTGATACAGTCAACTGGGCTGCAGTCATCGGCGTCGTCCTGGGAGCAGTAGTAGCCAACCTTCTGCACTGGGGTATAGCCTCAATCAACGGTATGGTTGTGGCAGTCATCTGCTATCTCATCGGACATGCCCTGAAGAAATAACACCAATGGAGTCCGTTTGGCACTTTTTTAGTACCTTCGCGGCAAATAATCCTAAACTAAGACTGAATATGAAAAAAACATTATTCTTACTGGCAGCCCTTCTGCCTCTGAGCCTGTCGGCACAGGATGAAGAGGGCTGGTCACACGATGGCCTGACAGGATTCAACCTGTCGCAAACCTCTTTCACCAACTGGAGTGAAGGTGGTGAGAACACAGTTGCTGACAATGTTTATCTAAACTACTCACTCAATTACAAGAAAGGCAAGTTGTCATGGACCAATGACCTCGGCGCCAACTACGGCCAGAACTTCACCGATGACAACGGATGGCGCAAAAGTCTTGACAACATCAACCTTGCTTCCAAATTCGGTCATCAGATAACCGAAAAGCTTTACTATGCTGCACTCCTGGACTTCAAGTCACAGTTTGCCGATGGCTACAAGTACAGCAATGACTCAAAGGAACTGACATCAAAACTGCTCACTCCGTCTTATCTGAACCTCTCCGTAGGTCTTGACTACAAGCCAAACAGCCATATAGCAGTTTACTACTCACCTGTAGCCGGTAAACTCACCATGGTAACCGATACGCTGTTCTCAACACGCTACGGCATAGATGCAGGCAAGTATGTAAAACCGCAGTTGGGTTCCATATTCAAGGTAAACGCCAACTACAAGTTCTTTGAGGACAGGCTCACATTAAAGTCAGCCCTTGACCTGTTCACCGCTTACGATGACACATTCGGCATGGTTGATGTAAACTGGGACATGCTGATAGGCTACAATCTGACCAAGCTGCTCACACTTACATTCCAGTCAACCCTTAAGTATGATGACGACATCAAGACTAAGGATGACGACGGAAACATTCATGGTGCCAAGGTCCAGTTCAAGCAGATGATTGGTCTGGGTTTAAGCTATAAGTTCTAAACCATCTTACGGTCAGGACGATGTGGTTGGCATTCGCGCTTGTATCGGCCCTGTTTCTGGGTCTTTATGACGTAGCCAAGAAGCAATCGCTCAAGGAGAACGCGGTCATTCCGGTTCTCTGGTTCAACACACTGTTCTGCTCACTCCTGATGCTGCCGTTCACGCTCCTGTCGGCCACGACGGGACTGCTGGACGGCAGTATCTTTTATGTCCCCACTGCCGGCTGGGAACTGCACCGCCTGCTTATGCTCAAGGCGTTCATAGTGCTGGGTTCCTGGATTTTCGGCTACTTTGGCATGAAACACCTTCCCATCACCCTCTTCGGTCCGATAAACGCCACCCGCCCCATCATAGTGCTGCTGGGCGGCCTGCTGCTCTTTGGCGAGCGCCTCAACCTGTACCAGTGGATAGGCGTGATCATAGCCGTCATATCATTCTACATGCTCAGCGTGAGCGGCAGGAAAGAGGGCATAAGCTTTACCCATAACAAATGGGTGTTCTGCGTAATCATGGCCACCCTGCTGGGAGCCGTCAGCGCCCTGTTTGACAAATACCTGCTGGGTCGGTTCAACAACATGTTCGTACAGGCCTGGAGCAACTTCTACCAGCTGGCCCTGATGACGGTAATCCTCTTCAGCCTCTGGTGGCCCACCCGCCACAAGACCACCCCATTCCAATGGAAGTGGCCCATCATCTTCATAGCCGTATTCCTGACCCTGGCCGATTACGCCTACTTTGTCTCCCTGGCCCAAAGCGCATCGATGGTCTCAATAGTCTCCATGATCCGCCGCTCCAGCGTAATCGTCAGCTTCCTCTGCGGAGCCCTCCTATTCCACGAAAAGAACCTGCGGAGCAAAGTCATCGACCTGCTCCTAGTCCTGCTGGGCCTCTTCTTCCTGCTTATCGGTTCTCTGCAGTAGTCTGAGAGCAGGTTCAGACTGCGGGATTTGGGGTGTGGACCTACGGGAGACGACGTTACGAGGCTACTCGGAACCCCTCCGGACCCTAAACGGCGAACGCCTCCCTTTTAGTCCCCTGCTGGGCCTAACGGTCGTTAAACGAAGCGCCGTTCTTAACGGGATCCTCCGTGGGTCCCTCCCTCACGCATCTCCACTGACGCTCCCTACGGCCCACACCCCAAATCCCGCAGTCTGAACCTGCCGCGCACCCGGAATCCCCTCCTCTTTCTGCCTGCCTTCCACCAAAATGGCCATACTCTGCGTATAAAAATGGCCAAACCGTGCGTTACACGCTCTGTAGGGCCATTTCTCTGCAAATATGGCTCTGAAATTGGCCAAAAACGCCATAATCCGTGCCAAACTTGCAAAAAAGCCCCTTAAAACGCACACTTCCTGCAAGTATGGCCCCAAAGCGCGCAAATGTTCCCGTTTGCAGGAGCGGGACTAAGGGTAACCGGGAGCGTCAGTGCAGGGCCGTTAAGCGAAATGCCCTGGAGGATCCCGTTAAGAACGGCGCTTGTTTGAGGCATGTTAGGCCCCGTAGGGGACTAAAAATGCCGAGTTCGCCGTTTAGGGTCCGGAAGGGTATGGAGTAGGCCCGGAACGTCGTCTCCCGGCTACCCTTAGTCCCGCGGATGCAACGTGCTAATCTAAAATACAGCAGAATTATAACTTATTTTATAATAGGGAGTCCGGAGTTTTTAGTAACTTCGCGGAGTTTAAGCGTACCAGTATTTTATGGACGCGCCGAACAGGAGCGTACCAGTATCTGATGGACGCGCCAAACAAGTAGATTACAAACATCAAAATAAAGATTATCAGTATGATTAAAGACATTTTTGAGAGAATCAAGGAGACTCCGGGCCCGCTCGGACAGTATCAGGGAATTGGTGACGGTTACTTTATGTTCCCGCGCCTGGTAGGTGAGATAGGTCCCGAAATGGAGTTCAACGGCAAGCCCGTATTGAACTGGAGCCTTAACAACTACCTGGGTCTGGCCAACCATCCCGAGGTAAGGAAAGCCGATGCCGAGGCTGCCGCCAAGTTCGGTCTGGGAGCACCCATGGGCGCCCGCATGATGTCAGGAAATACTGATTATCACATCAAGTTTGAGAACGATTTCTCAGAGTTCGTAGGCAAGAAGGCAGGTCTCTGCCTCAACTTCGGCTACCAGGGCATGATTTCAATCATCGACGTGCTGACCAGCCGTAAGGACGTAATCGTTTACGATTCCGAGAGCCACGCCTGCATCCTGGACGGTATGCGTCTGAGCCTTGCCAAGCGCTTTGCTTTCCAGCACAACAACATGGAGAGCCTGGAGAAACAGCTTAACCACGCCTGCAAGCTGGCCGACGAGCAGGGCGGCGGCGTTTTGGTTATCACCGAGGGTGTGTTCGGCATGGCCGGTGACCTGGGTCATCTTGCCGACATCGTAGAGTTCAAGAAGAAGTATCCGTTCCGCATACTTATCGACGATGCACACGGTTTTGGTACAATGGGTGCACACGGTCGCGGTACCGCCGAGCATTACGGCGTAATAGACCAGATTGATGTAATATTCGACGCATTCGCCAAGAGTATGGCATCAATCGGCGGCGTAGTAAGCTCAGAGCCCGAGATCATCGACCACCTCAAGTGCAACATGCGTTCACAGATCTACGCAAAGTCACTGCCGCTGCCCCTGGTTATCGGTAACCAGAAGCGTCTGGACCTGATCAAGGCTCACCCCGAGTACCGCGAGCATCTGTGGGAGGTTGTAAACGCTCTGCAGGGCGGACTCAAGGCCGAAGGCTTCAACATCGGCGTAACCGAGTCACCTGTAACTCCCGTATTCTTTGAGGGTGGCATCAACGAGGGCACCAACGTGGTTGTTGACCTGCGTGAGAACTACGGAATATTCTGCTCAATCGTTACATATCCCGTTATCCCGAAGGGCCAGCTCATGTTGCGTATCATCCCGACCGCATCACATACACTTGATCATGTCAAGCGCACCATCGAGGTCTTCAAGGATGTCCAGAAGAAACTCAAGGCCGGTTACTATGAGGGTCCCATACAGGATATGAACGTATTCAAGAGAGCTC
>Ga0310691_10005404_pt1 | contig 14020 bp, 10 predicted proteins | sample 176DNAGHGlowgp2_FD_203887 | JGI IMG/M metagenome (GOLD analysis project Ga0310691, IMG submission 203887) | Sheep rumen microbial communities from Palmerston North, Manawatu-Wanganui, New Zealand - 1766 DNA GHGlow gp2 (v2) (version 2) | ecosystem: Host-associated > Mammals > Digestive system >... | reverse complement strand
TATTTATTGATATCTTTACTAAAAACAAATATAATAAAAATGTAAAGCATAATAAAAGAAGGTATGGGGTGCAAAGAATGAATGAGAAGGCTACGACACAGGAGTTATGGGGAAGACTCTTTAACTCACGGACTGTAGTGGAGTATCTTGATAAGACAGGAGAAAACCAGCTTCCGCATTTCTCGGAATATATCAGGTCTCTTTGTTTTGCAAAAGGGGAAAAGGAAGAAACCGTGATAAAACGCGGCAATATTGAATCCTCCTATGGACACAGGCTGTTTAAAGGCACCCGTAATCCTTCCAGGGATACGGTATTACAGTTGGCTTTCGGGCTTGAACTGGATTCGGACGGGACACAGCAGCTGCTTAAGGTTGCCCGCGCTACCGCACTTCATCCCCGTGTAAAGAGGGATGCAGTGATAGCGTATTGTTTGTACAATCACAAGAGTTTCTTAGAAGCTCAGGAATTACTTTTTGAAAATAAACTGCCCGCGATAGGTGAAAAACATAATGAATTACAATGATCCCCTTGATGACATATTAAGAACATATGATGATACCGGTTATCCGGAAGAGTTCTATAGTAAGTATGATATTATGGAATGTCTTTCGGATCTGAATGGTATTATTACTTTCCTTGTCCGGGATAAAAACGGTACGGAATATATCGCAAAATGCTTTGAAAGATCATTTTGGAACGGATTTTCGGGCAATGAGATACTGACCGGTCTGTCCCATAAGGGGCTTCCGGAATATGTTGCCACTTATGAAAACGGATCCATGATGGTGGCTGTAAGAAAATATGTATCGGGAGTTTCACTGGACCGTTATGCATCGGAAAATGATATATCACAGCAAAAAGCTGTCGATATATGCTTACAGCTGTGTGATATCCTTATGTATCTGCATCACAGGGACACTCCCGTGATCCACCGCGATATAAAGCCGCAGAATATCATTATAAAATCTGACGGAAGTATAGTCCTGATAGACTTTGATATCGCCCGCATGCTTAACAGCGAAAACGAAACCGATACGGTCTTTTTCGGGACACGGTCTTATGCACCTCCTGAGCAATACGGATTTTCGCAGACGGATGAACGTACTGATATCTATGCATTGGGGATCTTGCTCAGATGGCTGCTTACAGGCAGTACCAAAGAAAATAAAAAAATCAAGATATATCGTCCGTTGGAAAATATCATAAAAAAATGTACCGGATTTTCACCAAAGGAACGCTTTTCGGATGCCGGGAAGGTAAAGAAGGCGCTGGAAAAAGCCAATCCGCGTTCACAGGCGATCCGCATGACTGTACTGATCACTATAGCAGCTTTATCTTTGGCGGTATTGTGCTTTGTCGGTATAAAGATATATAAATATGCTACTTATTCACCTTTTAATGAAGATGCCATCCCTGCATTTTTATCCGATGAAGAAACAGTAAAGGATGCGGTAAAATATATGAAGGATAAATATGGGACGGCAATGTTTGATGACGACACTACGGTAGCCAGGGTAGGGGACCTTCGTAAAGCGATGATCGACCTTTACGGACTCGACCGTGATTATGTGTATGGGATCAATACCGATATGCCTCAGGAGAACGACGCTTATTTCCTGCCATGGGGGTGGGATGACAACCAGACATTGGATAAGAATATCGTTATATATGCAGCTGTAAAAGTGCATGATCCGGCTTATGTCGCTGACTGGTCGAGCCTGAAGGATGATAACGGTTATTATCCCGGAACACGGGTGGCTGTTGCATTTGCGGAAGAAAACGGGATAGCAGAACTGGTTCACAGACCAAGCGATATAACGCTGGGAGATATGGCTGTCATTCTGGCAAATACCGACAGGATTTTTGAAACAGAAAAATAATACGGGTTTTATCTGAAAAGTGGTCACTCGGACCACTTTTTTTAATGCCGTCCCTGTTAAAATGATTATGTATTGCAGGTTTACATGCGTTTTATACGATGCATGGATATAAAACAAGAAAGGGAAGGTGTCTATGAAGAAAAGTTTGTTTGCTTTATTGTGTACCATAGTGATGGTATTGATCTTTGCTCCGAATAAAGCATTTGCAGGGCATGATATCGGAGTACTGTCAAAAAACAACCCTTATCTGGAAGTTGAGATAAGTATGACAAAGGATGATGAACATGTCTGTTTCTTTCAGATAGACGGAGAGGTTGAGAAAGTAGGATTATATGTTAAAAACCTGAGCGGTGGCGGCTCAACGATAGAGTATGATCTGCTTGATAACGACTGGAATGTTATCGAGGATTATAAATTTGATGCGGATACCATAGCCGTGGAGGGAGACATTTTTATCCCGGCATCAGAGTATTACTATATTGATTTCAAAAATCCTTCGTTTACGGGAATGAACGAGATGAAGCTCGGGATATGTGTTTATTGCCCGGCTTTTGGCGGGAAAGCTTCTGATTATTCAAGGTATAATGACTTAAATCAGGAATGGAGTAAGAAAACGGAAACCGTAACCGCGGATAAAGCCCCTTTAACCCTGTCGGAAACAGAAGTTACACTCAAAAAGGGAAAATCGGTTACGCTAAAGGCAACTTTATCTAAGAAGTACAAAAAGAAAGGCGTAACCTGGAAATCTTCGGATACCAAAGTGGCCAAGGTCTCAAAGAAGGGAAAGGTTACAGCTAAGGGATACGGTACGGCAGTGATCACCTGTACTTCAAAAAAGAGCAAGAAGGTTAAAGCCACCTGTACGGTTACGGTTGTTAAGAAGACGTCTTCAGGCAGCGGGAATACCGAGACCAACCCTCCTGTAACTTCCGGTGAGCTTTCGGGAGTATCCATAAAGGTCGGTCACGGAAGTGATAATAAGTCCGTGGTTTTCAGATATATGGCAGGTACTATGGTAGGTGCAGACGGCTATTATACGTTAAAAACCAATGATTATTCCGGAAATCTCACGCTTGACTTTAAGACTTCGGATGGGAATGACAGCCATAAGATAAATGTTGAAAAGAATGCTACATATTATATAACTTACTCTTATATAATAAACCAGATACAGGATACGGTTATTTATAATCCGCCTCAGCAGATCTTTTCAGGGACGGATCCTATCACCGGATTACCCAGATATATTACTATCCCGGGAAGCGAAACCAGGATCCCGGCAGTACAGTCACCTGTTTCCATAGATGTTTCTGTTCAGGGCGGACCGACGGCAACGAATTCCATAACCTTAGCCGGTACGGTAAAAAAGGGTTCGTTTACAATTGAGAAGCAGTAATACTGAAGATTGAACGACAATTCCAACAAAGCTGTTTAATTGATTGACTTTAAAGCCGGGTGGCATTATATTGTATATTATAAATTTATCTGATGAAGATGTAATAAAGGATTATAATATTAATCCAGAGGAGGTATGTGATGAAAGGTAAAAAGCATGTAAAAGTATTGTGTGTTTTTGCACTTGTACTTGCACTTGTTGCGGAATGTTTTATCCTTCCGGCAAAACAGGCAAGTGCTGCTGAAGCGGGGCAGATGGTGTCCATAACATCATCAAAGCTTAAGAAAGCAAAGGTCAATGTAGCCGTATATATCAATGGCAAAAAGCAGAGTGCAAAGGGATTCAAGGTATCCGGCAAGCTGAACGGAAAGAAACAGACTTTTATGTATGTTCCGGCTGAGGCATTTGCAAAGGCAGTGGATGCAACGTATTCGATAAAAAAGAAGAAAGTTACCATAACTACAGGAAATAACTGGAAGATGGTATTTACTTCTGGCAAGGACGGATATACCTATGCAACCGTTAAGGGGAAAAAGGAAAAGTACGGTCCTGTGAGCCTTGGAAAATCATATACAAAGAGTAAGGTTATATATGTTCCCGCAGAAAGTTTTGCGGTGCTTGCCGAGAAACTTGGGTTAAAAGTTGAGACCAAGTTAAAGGGCAAAAAATATACCGCGGTTATTTCATATCTTTCGGATAACCCCGGGGGCGAGAACGGTGACAACTGGCAGAATGCCGAGACCGCTGCAGTTCCTTCCGATATCGTAAAAGCAGTTGATAAAGCACAGGAAACCTTTACAGGCGGAACCATTACACCTGTAGCCCAGGTAGTTACACAAAAAACAGACAGCGGCGAAGAGTACGGTATGCTTGGCAGGCTTAATCCTACTGTTCCCAATGCAGCTGAAAAATATGTATTCTTTATAATCTATATCGGTGCAGACGGAAAGACTGAGATAAAAGGAATAGCAGATACCGAGTTCGCAACAAACATTAACAATCTGCCCGGTGGCTGGTATCAGGTTGAATCAGTAGAACTTACCGCTGAAGAGAAAGAAGCTTTTGACAAGCTTATGTCCGAGATGGACGGAGTGGAATACAAGCCCATAGCTAAGATAGCAGAGCAGGTAGTGGCAGGCAAGAATGTATGTGTTCTTTGTGAATCAAGAGTTGTTGCACCCGATGCACCTACCACATATTCATTCGTTTATGTATATATGGGGCTTGACGGAAAAGCAGAGATTACGGATATAAAGGTCTTCAATCCTGATGATAATAAACAGGAAGGTCAGCAGGGTGAGAAAGAAGGTCAGGGAAACGAGGAAAAACCTTCAGCAGAGATGCTCGATATAAGCAAAGCTTCAGATGATGACTTTGTCAGGAGGACTGACGGTAACTTTGAAGCGTATACCGAGTTGGGACTTGCTGCAGCACTTGAAGAATGCATGAAGCTTAATAACAACTGGGATGACCCGAACTTTGTTGAGGTTAAGACAGAAATTAAGAATGACATTACGGTATCACATGAGATATGCGTTATGGCAAGTCTTGTTATTACAAACGGCGCCACTGTTACCATAGAAAAAGGCGGTATTATCCAGGCATCGACAGATATACTGCAGGGTTGTAAAGTGATCGTTAAGGACGGCGGAAAATTCTGGACCACACAGGGCGGAAATATTAATAATGACAGTACCGTAATAATCGAAAAAGGCGGAGAGATCGCAAGTATGATGGGTGGCAAAGTGATCAACCACGGCACTATCGAACTTAACGGTATTTTCTCATGCGGCAGCGTAAGATTTGACGGAAACACCGGTATCTGGTTCGAGAATCAGGGCGGTAAGGTGACCGGAAATGGAGACGCTGTAGTTTCCGGTGCTTACTTTGACAAGGACGATCCCATAGACTTAAATGACTGTGCGGACAAGTTAAAGACGGAGCTTGGACCCGATTCCAAGATCAAGATATCAATTGATTCCGAAGGACCTTCTCTTATGGGTAGCGGAGATGATGAACAGGGAGAAAACGGCAGTACCGGCGGATCGGTCAACATCAATCTTGACTTTAACGGCGGTGAAGTTGGAATGGAAGTGGACGGCGTATATCAACTGTTTGCTACCGATGATGTACATACACCTGAGATGGGCAGCAAATATAAAGTGGGTATGATGGGACCGCTCCATAAGGATGGGTATGAGCTTGTGGGCTGGTGTGAGAAGAAAGACGGCTCCGGTAAGATTTATAAGAATCTGGAAGAGGAGATAACCGTGACCGGTGACATGACATTTTATGCTATCTGGAAGAAGTCTTAAAAAGAGTGTTTAACAAAAACCGGACTGCTCAGCAGTCCGGTTTTTGTTACGCCAGATCAAGTTTCTTTAAAAGTGCTTCCTGTAGAACCTTTGACAGACTTAGATTGTGCTGTTCGGATTCTTTGGCGAGCCAGGCGGGTATTGACAGCATTTTTTTAACAGCTCTTGTATCTCTGTGATACTTACTTACATCGGTTGCTATATATGTTTTTGTACCGTTGCAGATGATATCATCCAGTTTTGACGGTTTATGAATGGTGTTTCCGAGTTCGAGGGCAGTGGCCAGATATAATCCGAGTACTTCTTCGGCATTAGTCATAAGCTCTTCGATTGTGTCTCCGGATGTTTGGCATCCTTCAAGATCAGGAAATTCAAGCCATACACCATCCGTATCATTATGTATGATTGCTGGATAAACAGTTAACATTTTAAATTCTCCTTTCTTGGAAATCGTATTGAGATCATGGTTTTATCCCTGTTCTTCTTAATATTGTATTCAATAAACCTTTTGGTAAATCTTTATTACCGTGAACCGGGATAACTTCAATTCTTTGCCCTTTACGTAAAATATGGTGACTTCCTTCTATCCGAATTAATTCCCAACCGTTTTGGATTAGAAGATGGAGCAATTCTTTTCCTGTCATTGTCATATTACATACTCCTATTATATTATATAATTTATATAATGTCAATTGGGATACTTTTAACTTTTTTAGAAATAACGGGAAGGCAGATAAAGACATCAAAAATCTAATGTAAGAAATAAAATCAGCCGTTTAGATATATTATACAAAAATTAATTAACACCACACACTAACACTATACAAAGATAACATAGCTGATATTAAGATGTCAATATAATACATCCTTTTTTCAAAGATAGCCTATTTTCATTCTTGATATCCGGTTGTACACTTACCGCAGATAAAACAAAGAGTTAGCGACCGACGTTAAGAGAATGAGACGTCATAGAAGAGGGCGATATTATAAGATGAATAAGACAAGATCCGGAGTATTAAATATGACGACGGGAAATCCTACGTCGCTCATAATAAAGTTTTCCATACCGATGCTTTTGGGAAATCTGTTCCAGCAGCTATATAATCTGGTGGATTCCATCATAGTAGGACAGTTTGTAGGACCAAATGCGTTAGCTGCCATAGGTGCCACGGGCTCGGCTACCTTTATGTTTTTTGCACTATGCAACGGTATCGGCAGCGGTGGAGGTATCATTACGGCACAGTGCTTTGGTAAAGGTGATAAAAAGGAAGTTAAATCCTGTATCACCAATACGGCATACATCATGGCAGTATTTCCCATGATAATAGGTTTTACCGCTTTTGTGCTGTCAGGACCGCTTTTAAGGCTGCTTGAGACTCCCGAGGATATCCTGCCGGATTCCTTAACCTACATGCGTATCATGTGTGTGGGTATTATGTTTGTTTCCCTGTACAATTTTGCATCGGCTATGTTAAGAGCGCTGGGAGACTCACGTACACCGTTATATTTCCTGATATTCTCATGTATACTTAATACCGTACTTGACATTATCTTTGTATACGGACTTAACATGAGCGTGGCCGGCGCAGGTATAGCTACCGTCATCTCGCAGTTTGTATCAGGTGTCACATGCCTTTTATATGCAGTAAAGAAAAATGAGTATTTCCGTATAGAAAAGTCCGATCTTAAGTTTAATAAGACGCTGACCGTAAGGATAGTAAAGATCGGTATTCCGCTTTCACTGCAGTTCTCGCTTATAGCCATCTCGTGTATGGCACTGCAGAAAGTAGTTAACGGTTTTGGTGCTACAGCCATGGCGGCATTTACGGCTACAAGCCGTATAGAACAGCTTATCCATCAGCCTTACCAGACCTTATCTGCAGCACTTTCTACATTTACCGGTCAGAATTACGGTGCAGGCAAGAACGACAGAGTAGTATCCGGATTCCATAAGGGAGCTGCCATTATGGCAGTGTTCTCGATAGCCATGCTTCCGATCATGCAGTTTTTCGGTGACAATATCATAAAGATATTCGTCAGCGATGCGGATGTTATAGAGATGGGCGCGCATGCTTTAAGGATCACAAGTTACTTCTATATCTGCTTAGGAGCCATCTACATTATCCGCGGAGTATTAAACGGATTGGGAGATGCATTCTTTGCTCTGCTTAACGGTATAGTTGAAGTTATAGGACGATTTGTGGTACCCGTTATCCTTACCGGCATAGCAGCCATAGGTCTGTGGGGTATCTGGTGGTCCGTAGGTATAGTATGGAGTATGGCAGGATTATCTGCTGTGGTAAGATACCGTCAGTATATCAAAAAACTGGGGGTAAAAAATGATATAAAGGCTCTTCCGGTACCGGAGAGCAAGCTGCTGAGAGCCAATGTGGCAAAATGATCAAGTCTTTCCGGAAAATGCTCCTATAGAGCATTTATAAAAATATATCAAGCTGGGACCTATGATTTCATCCTTCTCGAAGTCATAGGTCTTTTTGCAGATACGCGGCAAAAAAATAGTTATTGCAAACAAGTTTTTTTTATGTTATTCTAATCAAAGATACAGATTCTTGGCTGAAACCGTCCGGTTTCATATATTTCTATTGTAGCGGAGCCTTAAGGCTCTGTCGGGTTTTTCGGATTTTCCCCTATGTATAAATGATAGTTGATATGTTGGTGCGGACGTGTATACATATTGAGTTTAAAGCAGCGGTAAGAATGTTTTAATATATAAAGACAGGAGATTTATTATGGATTATAGTCATATGACTGTTACTGAACTTCGTAAGATCGCAAAGGAAAAGGGTGTGCCTAAGGCTACATCACTAAAGAAGCAGGAACTGCTCGATGCCCTTCAGGCTGTAGAAGCAGAGGCTGAGAAAAAAGAGAATGAGGCGGCAGAAGATACTGCGGAAGTGTCCGTAGTTGAGGATGCCCCCGTATTAGAGAGAAGACCGGCAGACAGCGTCAGAAATGAGGCATCAGAAGATGGTTCGGAGTCTGACAGTAACGGCACTGAAGAAAATGAAAACGGAGAGGAATCCGAGAACACAGCAGCCGAAGGCGAAGGTCAGGAAAAGCCTGCCGACGGCCAGCAGCAGGGCGAACAGCCTCAGCGAAAGGACGGTCCCGGCTTCTTTAACAGAGGAGATACTAAGGAAGGTATCTTAGAGATCATGCCTGACGGTTTCGGATTCATCAGAAGTGAAAACTTCCTTCCCGGTGATGCGGATGTATATGTATCTCCCCAGCAGATCAGGAAATTTAATTTGAGGACCGGCGATATCATAGTAGGTATCACAAAACAGAAGACACCTACGGAAAAGTTTAACGCCATGCTCTACTGCAAGACGGTAAACGGCAACCATCCTTATGATTCCGTAAGGCGTCCGAAGTTCGAAAACCTGACACCCATATTCCCTCATGAGAGGCTGAGATTAGAGACTCCCGGGTGTTCACCCGCCATGAGGATCATGGATATCTTATCTCCCATAGGAAAGGGACAGCGTGGTATGATCGTATCCCAACCTAAGGCAGGTAAGACCACACTCTTAAAGCAGATAGCAAAAGCTATATGTACCAACAACCCCGAGATGCATATGATCATCCTTCTTATAGATGAGCGTCCCGAGGAAGTTACGGATATGAAGGAATCCATATCCGGCGACAATGTTGACGTTATATACTCAACCTTTGATGAGCTTCCGGAGAATCACAAGAGAGTATCCGAGATGGTTATCGAAAGAGCTAAGCGTCTGGTAGAGCAGAAAAAGGATGTAGTTATCTTACTTGACAGTATCACGAGACTTGCCCGTGCTTATAACCTTACATGTACCGCGAGCGGACGTACCCTGTCAGGCGGTCTCGATCCTGCGGCCCTTCATATGCCTAAAAAGTTCTTCGGTGCAGCCAGATGCATGAGAGAGGGCGGAAGTCTTACCATACTTGCTACCGCACTTGTTGAGACAGGCAGCCGTATGGATGATGTAGTATTCGAGGAGTTCAAGGGTACAGGTAACATGGAACTTGTACTTGACAGGAATCTCTCGGAGAGAAGGATATTCCCTGCCATTGACTTACCTAAGTCCAGCACCCGCCGTGATGACCTCCTTCTTACCCAGGATGAGGCAGAGGTCAATGATATCATACGTCATGCATTTAATTCTTCAAGAGCGGAAAATGCCGTGGAAAAGATCATCAGTATGTTTGCAAGAACCCGCAACAACAGGGAGTTCTGCGAGATGGTGAAGAAGACTAAACTGTTATAATATATTATATTCATATTGGGAAGGGATAGAATATGAAAAAAATCATCGGATTTTTAGGACTGATATGTGTATTGGCATTTGTTTCAACTCTGTTTACCGGCCTTTACGGACCGGAAAAGGTATCTGCCGCAGAGAGTAAAACAGTTAGAGTTGCTACCCGAAAGGAACTTAAAAAGGCACTGAAAGACTCGTCGATAAGCACGATCATCTTAAGGACGGATACCTATGACAGTCTTACCATCACATCAAAAAAGGCAAAGAAAAAGAAGCTGATAGTGGATGCTCCGGATGCGGACATAATCAATACTGCGAGATTCAAATCCATAGTGATCAAAAACGCAAATTCCTATATTGAGGATGTTTCGGGAAATACCATTACCACAGATATAACAAGAGATATTGAGATAGCTGAGGGCAGGTCGGTAAAAAAAATGACCGTTACCCGCTTTTCTACCGATTTTATCATCCGTAAGGGTGCTTCGATAAAAAGCCTGGCCTATAATGTTGACGGCAATAAGAGTTCTTATGATGCCAAAACACGTACTTTGAAGATTAAGGTCAGCGAACTGGATTACAACACATACGATTATTATGATGTATCTTATAAGCTTGTCATTGATGAAGCCGGAAGGATAACATATTTAAGCTATAAAGATCCTTATGAAAAACGGCTGCTTGAGAGCAATACGGTTTACGATGAAAACGGTAATATCTTAGAAGTAAAAGAACATTATGCGGATAACGGAGAAGTGACTTTTTCACAAAGTTACAAATATGATGAAAACAACAACCGCATCGAGGCAGATCTGAACACCAAATATGAAAAATCGGAAGAGACCCGCGAATATGATAACGCCGGAAGGTTGGTAAGGATATCCAAAAAAACGGATGATGGTCATAGCAGCCTGTCCGAATACGTATATGATGCGAAGAGCAGATTAAGCGAAAGCACATATGAATATGGTATGGAAGGTGAAGGTACGCTATTTGCCGATCTGACCACATATACATATAATACGAAGGGGTATTGTACTAAGATCGTCTCTGAATCCCGCGACGGATATATATCCGTAGACACATACAAATATGACAAAAAAGGAAACCTTTATGCATCGGTAAAGGAAGAAACATTTGCGAACGGGAATAAATCAAAATATCAATACAAATACGAATACGATGAATACGGTGAAATGACCGCCGGATATATCAGGTTCCCCGGTGAAAAAGAATGGATTGATATGAGTGAACTGGGTGACTGAAAAAACATAAAAAAAATATTGCAATTTAAAAAAAAGCGTGATATAATACTTTTCACTGTGTATCTGAAAGATAAGAAAATCAGTAAAAGATGAGGTGAAAAAATGAGAGAGAATGTACAGCCTACATATTATCAGGCAAAGGTTACATGCAACTGCGGAAATGAGTTCGTGACCGGTTCTACCAAGAAGGAGATCCACGTAGAAATCTGTTCTAAGTGCCATCCTTTCTACACAGGCCAGCAGAAGTCAGTTCAGGCTCGTGGTGCTATTGATAAGTTCAACCGTAAGTATGGTCTGGAGAGCAAGTAGAATTTATCACTGATGATTAAAGGTTGAGGTTATATTATAGCCTCAGCCTTTTTTGCTATACTATCCGGCACCCGAAACCAGCCGGGTGAGAGAAATTGGTAACTGATAACTTTTATCGGTGCCGCAGCAGGCACGTCACCGATGTGTAATCATGCCTGCAGCAAGGAACGATATATGAAAAAAGCATCCGGAATCGGCGGACAGGCCCTGATGGAAGGCGTAATGATGAAGAACGGCAACCATTATGCCTGTGCGGTAAGAAAAGCTGATGGAACAATAGAGGTGGACGACCAGCGTACCACTTTACTTGGAGATAAATATAAATTTTTCAGGATACCTATCATAAGAGGGGTAGTTACATTTGTAGAGTCCCTTGTCATAGGTGTAAAGACCCTTACCTGGTCTGCAGGAGTATTAGAGGACGAGGAAGAGGATGCAAAAAAGAAAGAAGCTGAAATTGCCGGAGATGATGTGGCAGTAGAGGCAGTTGAAGCAGATAATACGATAGAAGAGGTCAGTCTTGACAGTGATGAGCCCGAATCTGAGACGATAAATGAGGCAGCAAAAGAGGTTGATGAAAAGGCAGCCACATCTGTTCCTAATGTAAAGAAAGCAGTTAAAAAGGAAAAGACAAAATCCGAAAAGACCAAGGACAGTCTCTTTATGGGACTTCTTGTAGTTATATCCATAGTTTTCGCAGTCGGACTTTTCATGATCCTTCCTTATTTTATATCAAAATTCCTTAAGACAGTCATAGATTCGCAGTTTGTGCTTGCATTACTTGAAGGTCTTATACGTATATGCCTTTTTGTAGGCTATGTTGCAGCTATATCATGCATGAAGGACATAAAGAGAGTGTTTATGTACCATGGTGCCGAGCATAAGTCCATCAACTGTGTTGAGAGCGGAAAAGAACTGACGGTTGAGAATGTCAGGGAGTGTTCAAGAGAGCATAAGAGATGCGGTACCAGCTTCCTGCTCATAGTTATGATACTCAGTATCATCTTCTTTATGTTTATAAGATTCGATTCTACCATACTTATGGTTGTGGCCAGACTTTTGTTAGTTCCTGTCATAGCAGGTATTTCCTATGAGTTTATAAGGCTTGCCGGAAGAAGCGACAGTAAGGTTGTAGCTGTCCTTAGTAAGCCCGGACTTGCATTACAGAAGCTTACCACACGTGAGCCTGAGGATGAGATGATCGAGTGCGCCATAGCTTCCGTTGAGGCTGTATTTGACTGGAGAGCATATCAGGCTGACCTTAAGGCTGCAGAGGAAGCAGAGTTAAAGGAAAAGCAGGAAAGACGCGAAAAGAGACGTATAGAGCGTGAAGCAGAGATAAAGCAGAGAATGGAAGCTAAGGGAAGAACCGTAGAGGATCTTTCCGAGGAGCAGATAAAAGAGATAGATGCCAGGGCGGATAAGCTTGCAGCTAAGGAAATGAAGAACGATGAAATAGCTGAAAAACTTGCCCGTGAGGCAGCAGAAAAAGCAAAGCAGTTTGAAAAAGCCGTAAAGACAGGAAATAATAAAAACAACGGCAATAAAAACAAGAAAAAGAAGTGAGTTAAAAGTAAGTATGCGGTATTCTGAGGCAAAAAAAAGAGCGGTTACTGTATTAAGTGAAGCAGGTATTGAGGAAGCGGAAGTAGATTCCGAGTACCTTATGCTCTTTGTGTCCGGGCTTGATAAGGCGGGGCTGTTAATGCGGCTCTTTGACGAGATGCCGGAGGAACAGGAAAAAGCATACGAGGCACTCATAGAGCGCAGAAGCACTCATGAACCCCTGCAATATATCATAGGCAACCAGAACTTTATGGGATATACATTTTTGGTTACACCCGATGTGTTAATCCCGAGGTTCGATACCGAGATACTTGCCGAGCTCGCAGGGAAAAGAGCTTTTGAAATGGCAGGCAGTATGTCCTGCAGCAGGCAGGCTGAAAATACTGATAGCGCCAGTATGTTGGAAGGATTCCGGATCCTTGACATCTGTACCGGCAGCGGCTGTGTGCCTGTTTCGGTAGGATTGGACCTGTATAAAAAGATAAAGGCGAAAGGTATAAAGACTAAAGTATCCGTTACTGCAGCCGATATTTCGGAAGCAGCCGTTGGTTTGGCTGAAAAAAATTATAAGCTTAATCTGGATGACCTGAAAAAAGGATCGGGCACACTGCATCCTTTGGAAAACAGCAGCGAAGTATCGGATGGATGTGATATTTACGGTCTTGGATACCGTTTTATAATAAGCGATTTATTTGACAATATAGACGGAAAATATCATATCATCACGGCAAATCCCCCGTATATAGTACGTAATGAGATAGATGAGCTTATGCCCGAGATATCGGAGCATGAGCCGAGACTTGCACTTGACGGCGGAGACGACGGCATGGATTTTTACCGCAGGATAGTAAGGGAAGCACCCTTATATCTGTATAAAGGCGGAAGACTTCTTATGGAGTTTGACGACTCCCAGGCAGAGCCTGTAAAGAAGATGATGGAAGAGGCAGGCTTTTCGGATGTGGAAGTGCACCGTGACTTAGCGGGACTGCGCCGTTGTATTGAAGGAAGATATGAAATGAGATATCC
>Ga0310691_10005403_pt1 | contig 14021 bp, 15 predicted proteins | sample 176DNAGHGlowgp2_FD_203887 | JGI IMG/M metagenome (GOLD analysis project Ga0310691, IMG submission 203887) | Sheep rumen microbial communities from Palmerston North, Manawatu-Wanganui, New Zealand - 1766 DNA GHGlow gp2 (v2) (version 2) | ecosystem: Host-associated > Mammals > Digestive system >... | reverse complement strand
AAAATACCATTCTTCCTCATCCGGAGCCCATGCAGTCCTTATCGGCTGGTCTTCAAATAATTGAACGTTATCATGTATCACATTCATATTTCCTGCCCCCCTGTAAGTTTTTCTTCGTTCATTGGCTCTTGCTTATTATCTCCATTTTTTTCTTCAAGCAGCATAATATACGCCATCATTCTTACCAAATACTCCGGAGGGGCACTTATTCCCTGTTCCCACTGCTGAAGAGTTCTTACGGGAATTCCAAATTTAGCGGAAAATTTACTTTGTGATAATCCCGTTTTTTTTCGTAATTCCTTTATTCTGGCTGCAATATCCATGTCATCGCCTCCCTAACGCTTTTGTACTTTATTCAAGTATAGCTCAACACATGTACGTTGTCAACGTATTTTTTTTATTTGGTACAACACTATTCCCTCAATACAAAAACTGCAGGCAACCACAAGGATTACCTGCAATCTGTTATCATTATCTGTACCGGATGAACGGGATAGCACAAATGTATTATTCAAGCTCAATCGTACCGGGTGAGGTACGCAGTCTTCCGGTCTCTATCGCAAAGGCCTCGCATCAGGAAGCTATTCCAGCTCCCACACTATGGTGACCGTATCGCTAAGATCGATATTCTCCGGGTTTATGTCGATGCACTTTGCCTCAGACGCATACGCCCTGAGAGCTCCGTCTGTGGCGTAGCGTGCATTTGAAAACATATTTATCTCGCCCCAGTTGTAGTCTATGCTTAAGATATCTCCCAGCCTTTTGCCCGCAGCCGAAGCTATGACCAGTGCCTTCTTCTCTGCATCCCTTACCGCACTCTCCAAAAGTGCATCGGCTGTAGCTGATCTGTCTTTAACACAAAACCCAACATTTATCATCGGTTCGGCAACAGAGGCGGATATTGCGCTGAGCACCTCACCAAGCCTCTTCGTGTCGAGATCGAATTCGAGCTTAAGAAAATGCGAGCAGGCAAAGCCCTTAAACACCTGCCGGTACATCCCCCTGTCGTCGGGCTCACTGTCATATTCGCTGTTCACATTAAAATTAACTGTCTTGAGTTCCTCCGGCTCAAAGCCAACTGCCGCTATGGCCCCTTTGAGTCTCTCCAGTTCCTCAGCAGCGGCCTCCATTGCTCTGCCGTAATCCATGTCTACCTCGCGAAGAGTCAGTGACACCACGGTGCAGTCAGGTTTTAAGCTAAGTCTTCCATTACCCTTTATCGTTATCGTCTTTGTCATTTTCTTTACCATGTCGCAGGCATAGGCACATAGCTGTCTTGCCTGCCGCAACAGCTATTCCGGCTTGATGTCTTTTCCTCAAGCCTGTGATCCTCTTATAAAATGTGTCGGCTGCCATTCTTCTTTTTCAGGTAAACCGTATTTTTCTTTTCCGAGTGCAATACTCTTCATGAGGAAGCTCATATTTCTTGCCAGAACACGCATGGTCTGGAGGCCTTCAAGATCCTGCGTTGCCTCTCCTTTTTCTCTGCCGTGAACGCTGTTCCAGTATTGGCTGGAAGCTACAGGCATTCCGCATATTGTAAAATACTTGTTCAGCTCATCAAAGGTTGCCGAGAGTCCTCCTCTGCGAGCTACAACTACACTTGCACCGACTTTCATGGTCTTATCAAAGGCTGTGCTGTAGAATAACCTGTCAAGACAGGCGATCAGAGTTGCATTAGCTGAAGCATAATATACAGGTGACGCTATTACCAATCCGTCCGCTGCTTCAAACTTAGGTGCCAGCTCATTGACCACATCATCAAATACACATTTTCCGTTCTTATAGCACATGCCACAGGCTATGCATCCTCTGATGTCCCTGTTGCCGATCTGAACCAGTTCTGTTTCAACCCCCTTCTGCTTCAAAAACATTAATCATTTCACTCAGGGCAATACTTGTATTTCCGCCCACGCGGGGGCTGCCGTTAATAATCAACACCTTTGCCATAGATTTATCTCCTAACTCTATTTTTACAAACCCTTCAGGGTTACAGTTATCCGTTCTCCCTCCCCTGCCACACATGTGCAGGGACGATCCTCATAGCCAAACTGCAAACTACAACAAACACATTTGACGTTTTCTGTTTAGTGTATAACAGAGAACTATCATAACATGATGTTTCCATGGCACAAAAGCAAAAGCGATGGAAATATCATTTCTGAATCAGGTTGGTTCAGTTTTTTCTCGCATATTTCTGAACCAAGTTGGTTCAGTTTTGAACCGTGTGTGTTGATCTGTCCTTCCAAATTTGAACGATTAAATAACACGCGTAACGTGACAGCTCATAGTCCTTTACCGGCTTAGATGTTGCTCCTGCATCAACGATTTTGCTGACCTCAGCAAAATCGTCCAAAACACTGTGCCCACTATTTTCACAGGCAATCATAGCTCGGCCTATTACCTTTGAAAAATTTCTCCATTGAATATATTCCAATGCCGGTGCAAGTTCTCTGGCGCTCCAATACTCGGTCCCATCATTTCTTACATGCTTAATATCCTCAAATCTCTTATACTCACTTGCTTTCAGTTCCATCATAACATCTCCACATCTTTATTCCCCACCAATTCCTCATATATCAGTTGATATGCTATAAGTCTTGGTATGTACTCCGGAGGAGTGCGACGACCAGCCTCCCAATCCTCAAGTGTCCTAACTGGAATCCCAGTGTGCTCTGAGAATTCTTTTCAATCCATTTTCACACCCTCACGTAATTCTTTAATCACCTTTGCAATATCCATTTCATTCTTCTCGCATTGCGTTTTTCTTAATTATATCACATCTGTCCTGCACACGCAATGAGTGGTTTAAGAAAGCTATTTATAGAATCAATTTAGAATCACTATTAGAATCATTACAAAAAAGAGCTGGGAGCAAATGCTCTCAGCCCTTGATATTACTGGTTTTCTATGCACTTGCAAACCACTTGGAACCAATCACCCGTTACTCGAACTCTATAATGACCAGGTGGCTTTACCAATATATAGTGGTTCGTATTATAAAACAGGCACTACATATATATGTATTATAACAATTATTTCGTTTTACCAGAAAAACTTTGGTCATTATTTGGTCAGCCTTTGTTCCGGTGAGCAGGATAAGAATACTAGGTTATTTCCAAAGATGTTATTACATTCTTCTCGAACCACTTTTATCGAAAAGCTTTATTATACAGATCCAAGATATCCTGCCTTGTTGTCTGCCTGGGATTTACTGCAATATTTCCACTCTTCATGGCATCATCAGTCATAAATTCAAATAGTTCTTTCTTTACACCGACTTCCACAAGTGTACCCGGTATATCCAGACTAAGATTTAATACCCTTATCTCCTGTGTAAGCATATTGGATACAAAATCCTTCTTAGTTACAGGAGCTAATGATATACACCGGTATATATCATAATACTTACCCTTATCAGATAATTCGTTAAACTCTGTAACAAAAGGAAGCAATATTGCATTTGCAAGTCCGTGAGGCACATCAAAATATGCACTCACCGGATGACTCATCGCATGAACATTTCCAAGTCTTGCATGAGAAAATGCTATACCGGCATAAAGAGAACCCTGCAGCATCGCATCGGCAGCGATTTTATTCTGACGATTGGCAACATAGGCTCTGAGGTTCTTACCGATCAATTCCAGAGCTTTTAATGCCATCATATCAGAAAACGGTGAGGCCTTTAAAGAAATATAAGACTCTATAGCATGTACAAGTGCGTCCACTCCGCATGCAGAAGCAGTCTTAACCGGCACCGACATAATCAACTCCGGATCAAGTATAGCGCATTTGGGTAACAGATAATCGCTCCCGACTGTAAGCTTATAATTTCTACTGTGATCTGTAATTACGGAAAATGCCGTAGCTTCTGACCCTGTTCCGGCTGTTGTCGGAATAGCAATAATAGGTGTTACCGGTCCGGGCACTTTACCCACTCCTTCATAATCCGTAATAGTTCCACCATATGTAGCCAGTATCGCAACAGCTTTAGCTACATCTATCGGAGAGCCTCCTCCAAATGCAACTATCAGATCCGAACCGCTGTCCACAAACTGTTCTGCAGCTTTATCAACCGTATCCGTCCCGGGATTTCCTTCGATGTCCGTAAAAACTCCACTCTTTATACCTGCTATCTTTAATGCATCCCTGCATTTGTCAACAAGCCCTATTTTCTTCAGATGAGGTCCTGAAATGATAAATGCCTTTTTGCAGTCAAATTTTCTGACATATTCCGGAAGCTTATCCAATGTACCTCTTCCAAAAACAATCTCCTGGGGAACCGAAAATGAATATGCAGCCATCCATATACCACCTGCCCTTACTTAAATTATCGCCTCTACTGACTCCTTAATGATTTTGTATGCCTGATCACAGTCTTCCTCCGTAATGATCAGAGGAGGAACCATACGGATAACATGTTTTCCTATCGCCGTCAGCAATAAATGACGGTGCACGCATTCATGTTTTACATCAACACTCCCGACAAGATCATCAAATTCGACACCTATCAGGAGTCCCTGCCCTCTTACCTCTTTTACATGAGGAAGAGTTTTCAATTTTTCCATAAAGTATTTACCCTGCTTTTCAGCATTCCCTGCCAGATCCCTGTCAAGCAGCTCACCAACCTGAGCTAATGCCGCAGCACAGCTTACAGGATGTCCGCCAAAAGTTGTGCCGTGCGACCCCGGAGTAAACGCTTTTGCCACCTCCGCAGTCGCGCATATGGCGCCTATAGGCATGCCGCCTCCCAACGCTTTCGCCATGGATACGATATCCGGCTTAATGCCATAATGCATGAAACTCATAATCTTTCCTGTTCTGCACCATCCGGTCTGTACTTCATCGATAAGTAAAAGCATACCCTTCTCATCACAGAATTTACGCAGTCCGGTCATAAATTCATAAGTAGCAGGATGTACTCCTCCTTCACCCTGGACCGGTTCGATCATAATAGCTATCGTGTTCTCTGTACAGGCATCCTTAAACGCCTGAAGATCATTATACGGTGCATATGAAAAACCATAGGTCATAGGTCCGAAACCTACCTGACATCCGTTTCCGGGCTGACCTGTCGCAGACATCGCACCAAAGGTCCTGCCATGAAATCCCATTTTTGCTGTAACGATATGATATCTGTTGGGTCCATATTTCTCTATTCCGTATTTCCTAGCCATCTTGATCATGGCCTCATTTGCTTCTGTTCCGGAGTTCTGGAAAAATATCTTATCCATCCCTATGGCGGTACAGACCTTCTCTGCCAGAAGTGCCTGCGGGATAGTATAAGGATAATTGAATGTATGCATCAGTGTTTTTGTCTGTTCTACAACTGCTTCCACAACTTTTTCGTTACAGCTTCCGGCTGAATTAACCGCGATACCCGCATAAAAATCAAGATATTTTTCTCCTTTTTCATCATAGATATACTGATCTTTCGCACTCTCCGCCAAAAAATCAAATCTCTCATATGTTTCAATCATATATTTTGAGACTTTGTCCTTAATATCCTGTGCTGTTAATCCTGTATCTTTAAGTTTCATACCCATCAATCTCCCTTCAACAAATATTAAAATGTGCTATACTCATTAAGATTCACCTGCTAATGATCTGATATCCTCTGCTTTTATGTATCCTTTTATCATCAGATATTGTTCTATTACCTTCACGCAATCCTTGATCCCAACCTTTTCGCTGTTAAGCGTCATATCATAATTGACCGGATTCGTCCAATAATTACCGTGAGTATAATATGCATAATAGTCTGCCCTGAACTTATCTGTCTGACTGATGGTAGCATGTGCTACCTCCTCAGTCACTCCCATATGCTCTATAGTCCTCTGTACACAAAAAGCCCTGGGTGCCTCTATATAAACGCTTACAACATTTTGTCGGTCTCTGAGCACATAGTCTGCACATTTTCCCACTATCACACAAGATTCCTGATCTGCCAGGCTTTTTATGATCTCACATTGGTATTCAAACAATCTGTCATCAGAAACAAATTTTTCATTTCTCGCTATATAATTTCTGGCTCTGGGAAGTCCTTTCATAAAGCTCGAAATACCACCATTCTTCCTTACCTTTTCATTTACCTCCTGAAAAAGCTTTTCATCCAGGCCGCTCAGCTGGCTGGCCAGAGTAAGAATACGGTTCTCATAACAATGTATTCCTAAATCCTTTGCCAATATAGAAGCTATTTCTTTGCCCCCCGATCCAAACCCCCGGGCAAAAGTAACAACAAATCTCTCCATATGTCATGCCTCCGTTCTGTATGATCGGCTTTATCCAGCCAGATAACGTTTCAAGAATTCTCTGGTACGAGGATTCTTCGGATTTGTAAACAAATGTGACGGAGCCGCATCCTCAGCAACATAACCTCTGTCCATGAAAATGGTCCTGGTAGACACGTCCTTTGCAAAGGCCATTTCATGAGTCACTATTATCATGGTAAGGCCTGTTGTTGCCAGCTGCTTCATAACCTGAAGCACCTCTCCTACCATCTCAGGATCAAGAGCAGAGGTCGGTTCATCAAACAAAAGTACTTCAGGATTCATACAGAGCGACCTTGCTATGGCTACTCTCTGTTTCTGACCGCCTGACAGTTGCGACGGTTTAGCATGTATAAAAGGAGCCATTCCTACTTCCTTCAAATGTGTGATTGCCCTGTCAAAAGCCTCTTCCTTGGAAAGATGCAAAACCTTCCTGGTACATATCATACAATTTTTCAATACCGTCATATTGTTAAACAGATTGAATGACTGAAAAACCATACCCACCTTAGCACGATATTCATTTATTTCACGCTGTGAATCGCGAACCTCTTTTCCATGGTATAGTATCTTGCCCGCAGTCTGACGCTCAAGTTTATTAATGCATCTGAGCAATGTGGATTTACCCGAACCCGAAGATCCGACAATGCATATTATCTCACCCGTATGTATTTCCAGATCTATTTTTCTCAGCACCTCATGATTGCCGAAGGATTTGCTTAAATCCTGAATTCCGATGACAGTCTCTTTCATATAAATTCCTCCTTCGTGATTATTCCAGTGCCGTTTTATTCATTGTCCATATACTCAACAGCCAGTGTATAATCGTTCTTTCCTTTCATACGCTTTTCAATCAGCTTGAATAATTTATTAAATACAAAACACAGAACGAAATAAATAACCGCTATAACAAGATAACTTTCAAAATACTTATAATAATTTCCACCGACTGTTTTGGCAGCCATAAACAGTTCCTGTACTGCTATTACATTTAATACTGAAGTCATTTTCAGATTTGTCAGGAACGTATTTGCCATTTCAGGTATGATATTTTTAAATGCCTGTGGGAGTACTATATACAGCATTGTTTTCATAGGTGACATACCCATTGCCCAAGCACCTTCGCGCTGTCCCTGATCTATGGATCCGATGCCGCCTCTGACGGTTTCCGCCATATATGCCCCGGTATTTAAAACAGTTACTATAATACCGGCAACTATAGGAGTCATATTTACTCCCATCTGTCTTATTCCGTAATATATTATCATCGCCTGAACGATCATCGGGGTATCACGGAAAATCTCTACATATACGGAAGCAATAATCTTCAGTGTTTTAATCAATATTTTCTTTATAAAGTTATCACCCTTATTAATCTTCAGATCCTGAATGATTCCAACCACGTATCCTAAAACAAATCCCAGGAGTGTACCCAGCACCGCTATATAAAGCGTAAGCCAGGTACCTTCCAGGAACATATTCAAATACTTATCGGTCAGATAGACCATCCATTCAAGGGAATTCTCAGGATTTTCAATTGCCCATATGTTAAATCCCATATTCTATCCCACCTTCAATAATCTTAAACTTAGTTTGCTGCAGGCTGCTGTCCGATCACCTTATTCATAAGTTCATCCATTTTTGCCTTATCATTCCATCCTATAGCTGTCATAGCACCCTGAAGCTTATCTCTTAATGCTGTATCACTCTTTCGTGTTGCGATGCATACATTTACCATTTCTTCATCGCCCTTAAATGTATCATCTGCTGCAAAGGTAATGATCTTTAAATCCTTGTTTGTGAGTAATGCTGACTCGGCAGTAGGAAGATCGACGATACATACATCAGCTACACCGTTTGAAACAGCCATAAAACACTCTGAAGTTGTTTCATAATTGCTGCCTGTGATGCCACCCTCAATCTGATCCAAAAGAGGAATCCAGCCTGTACCAAGCTGTGTAGTCACTTTACATCCTTTTCCTGCAAGCTCCGAAAGTCCCTTAACATCTGCAAAAGGTCCGTCGGCTTTGACTACAACACAGTTATCACGATAGTAATAAGGATCTGTGAACGAATAAGCCATTTCTCTTTCTGCTGTACGTCCCATGCCGGCTATAATACAATCATAATCTCCCGCATCCATTGAAATACCGATTGATGACCATTCAACTTTGTGTATCTCCAGATCCATGCCTAATTGATCTGCGAGTTTCTGTGCTACGGCTACATCGTAACCATATGCATAAAATTGTGAATCATAAATCTTTACTGCCTTGCTTCCGTCAGGTGTTGTATCCGCATCCTGAGTCCAGTTAAAAGGTGCATATGCACATTCCATACCAACTCTCAGTACCTCTTTTTTTGTTTCATCGGCCTTAGTCTCATTTGTACTCTGCTGTCCCTGTGTCGAAGTATCCGTTTTATCCGATCCTCCTGAACTGCATCCTGCCATCATCGCCATCGTAAGCAGGCTCACCTTCAATGTTACAAACAATCTTCTCTTTTTCATAAGTCCCTCCTTCTGCTATTTAGTAAATAGCAATTAGCTTAATACAAAAGGCGCCGGTTGAAACTGTTGTTTCCCCAGCGCCTTTGCTTGTGCCACATAATAAGGACTTTTTCCCTGTTTTGCAACTTGCAATGTGCACAATCTTATTCAACATTATGCCTAAACGAACATCCACTGTTTTACTAAAATACAATTTATCAGATCCAGATATTCCACATAATCCGTCATTTCCATATCAAGCAATTCCTCAATTTTTTTCAGACGATACAGCAGCGAATTTCTATGTATAAACAAAGCCTCAGCAGTCTTTACGGTATTAAAGCCATTCATATAATATGTCAGCAGAGTCTTCTTAAGAAAGGTACCGTTTGCATGATCATATTCATCCAATTTACTTAGTTTGTTATTGCAATATTCAAGTATTTCACCCTGATTATTACTATGGAACATATATTTATATATCCCCATCGAACTTGCACTTAAAACCTTTTTATGCGAAGGATTGGGCAATTGATCCTTTTTAGGTATCAGGTTTTTTGCCTCCTGATAGCTCTGTCCGAATTTAGAAGGATCGGTATACGGTGCTCCTAAAATACAAGAGCTTTGGATTACTCCCTTAAACTGAGGATTATCATCCAGCTTATGAAGCAGTTTTTCCAATTCTTTTTCAATACTTTTGTCCTTTCTTGCCTCAAAAAGCAATACAAATTTGTTAAGAAAACGCATAAACATGGGATGCCCTTCCATGCTGATTATCTCCTGATTCAGACAATTTGCATAGTATTCATAGATATGCTCATCCTGTTCAAGGTTTACTCCGTATGTCCTATCAACTGCAATAATACCGACTCTGTAAGGCTTACTGAAATCAATGCCAAACTGGCCTGATATTTTCTCAACATAACGCTCATTCACACTGTAACCAAAAAGCAGATTATATAGATAATCTCCGGTTCTCTTGTTATGTATATCAGATTCCATGATCAGGCTTCCGACGCTTTGGGAGATATCGACAAAAGATGCTCCTTCCCACCTTATATAAAATAACGGGAGACGAAGTTCTTCTGCTCTTTCGATGATTCTTTCCGGTATAGCTTCCCTGTCATTTTCAACAGAAAGACCAAGTCCTGAGATCCCCAGTTCATTTAATTCTTCCATTGTTCTTTCTACTTCATCAAAATCAAACCTTACATAGTCTATCACGATCAGAGCAAAATTTCCCCGATTCATATGATCCTCATAAGGTCTGGTCTGTACGAGGTAAACCCATGAAACGACTCTGCCCAGCCCCGATTCTCCGGCTATGAGTTCCATTCCATCCAATTTCAGATTATTTATATCCCTGCAGGTAACCATAAATATACTGTCTCCATTTTTCAATCCATCATAGCAGTTATAAAAGCCTTGAATATTTTTTTACTGTTATCGTCTGTAATATATGAAAACTCTGGATGCCACTGTACACCCCAAAGGAAACGATGACCCGGCATATAAAGAGCTTCTGTCAGCCCGTCCTCCGATGTTGCCATTGCCTTTAATTCAGGAGCTATCTGCTTTACAGCCTGATGATGATAACTGTTAACATGTAAGGTATCAGTATTTAAACATTTATGTAATGGTGAATCCACATTGATCGACACAACATGAACAGGTTTATTGTAAGGTGGATTTTGATGATGTTCTACTTTTGACGGATGCTGCAGAGGGATATCCTGGTATAGTGTTCCTCCGAGTGCAGCATTTATAAACTGTATTCCCCTACATATGCCAAGTACAGGTTTATCATTCTCTATAGCGTTTTTCAGCATAAATTGTTCCATTTTATCACGTCTTCTATTGGAACTTACCTTACCTTTTAAAGGCTTCTCACCATATATATCCGGTGAAACATCATGGCCTCCTGTAAACAAAAAACCATCACACAGTTCTGCTGCCTGCTCCAGGTCACCCTTGTCTTCATTAAGCGGTAACATAATAGGAATACCTCCGTTAACGGTTATTCCATCAAAATATCCCGGAAGCATCCATAAGCTTTCTTTTTCATCATCCCATAGAGGCATCACGCCAACGATTGGTTTTCTCATACTAACCTCCTACTCCATTAAAAATACAAGCGACGAAAAAGCTCAGGATCAAATAGTAAAATATACGACATTGTCACCCAAACGTATGTTATCAAGAGCCACATCCATTTCCGGTATACCGCTTTTTATTCTGTCAAATGCTACCATATCCTGCCCCTCCTTTTAATTATTTTGTCCGTCATAATGCATTTACAAATCCCGTAAAAAAAATATCACGATAATTGATAAAAAAACGACGCTGAAAGATTCAGCGCCGTTGCCTTTAATTTTTTATAACACATTTTAAACCGATTTGTCAAGGCTTTACCAATATATAGTGGTTCGTATTATAAAACAGGCACTACATATATATGAATTATAACAATTATTTCGTTTTACCAGAAAAACTTTGATCATTATTTGGTCAGCCTTTGTTCCGGTGAGCAGGATAACAATACTCAATTATTACCAAAGATGTCGCCTGCAAAATGCTGATAATAGCTCTTTGTTCTCTTATCTCCAACATGCTTGACAACGCATGCGAAGCTATGATAAAAAGGGCAGATATGCCGGGTGATCACTATGTATATCTTGCTTTTTCCTATAATCAGGGCGGACTAACTTACCTTCGCGCGGCGGATATGATGGTTTCTTATTTTCCGCCGTTCGTTTTGCAATACTAACTTGCTTTTAGGCGGCGGATATGTCATATATATTGAGCAGAATCAAATACATCTAGCATTTTGCCACATTTTTTATTTTTTTTACAAGATAATACTTGTATATATTTGTGGTAATTTGGGATCAATCTTGGGTCACGCGGCGCAAAAAAAGCTCGAAAAGTGTTGTATTACAACATTTTTCGAGCTTATGGAACTATTCGAATTCTATCGTGCCGGGGGGCTTACTAGTAAGGTCGTAGAATACGCGGTTTACGCCTTTGACCTCGTTTATTATACGAGTCATGACTTTATTCAAAACTGCATATGGTATCTCGGCTGCATCTGCAGTCATAAAATCGGTGGTATTTACGGCACGGAGAACGACGGCGTAGTCGTAGGTGCGGAAGTCGCCCATGACGCCGACGGAACGCATGTTGGTAAGGGCGGCGAAGTACTGACCGAGCCCTTTGTCGAGTCCGGCGCGCGCGATCTCGTCGCGGTAGATGAAATCGGCGTCCTGAACTATTCTAACCTTATCGGCGGTTACTTCGCCGACTATGCGGATCCCAAGGCCGGGACCGGGGAAGGGCTGGCGGAAGACGAGTTTTTCGGGGATGCCGAGTTCGAGGCCTGCTTTTCTGACTTCGTCTTTAAAGAGCATTCGAAGAGGTTCGATGATCTCTTTGAAATCCACTACACTAGGAAGGCCGCCGACGTTGTGATGGGATTTTATTACCGCTGACTTTCCAAGACCTGATTCGATAACATCGGGGTAAATCGTGCCTTGAACAAGGTAATCTACGGCGCCGATCTTCTTTGCTTCTTCTTCGAAGATGCGGATGAATTCTTCGCCGATTATCTTACGTTTTGCTTCGGGCTCCGTGACGCCTTTAAGCTTTGCGTAGTAGCGTTCCTGTGCATTTACACGGATAAAGTTGAGTTCGTAGGGGCCGTTGGGGCCGAATACTGCTTCCACTTCATCTCCTTCGTTTTTGCGTAAGAGGCCGTGGTCCACAAAGACGCAGGTGAGCTGCTTTCCTACTGCCTTTGAAAGAAGGACAGCTGCAACGGAAGAATCAACTCCGCCGGAAAGTGCGCAGAGCACTTTGCCGTTTCCTATCTTTTCACGAAGATTCTTTATGGTAGTCTCCACAAAGGAATCCATGCGCCACAGGCCGTGGCAGCCGCAGATGCGGATGACGAAATTTCGAAGCATTGTCATTCCTTCGCGTGAATGGTTAACTTCGGGGTGAAACTGCACCGCATAAAGCTTTTTTTCGGGGCAAGACATTGCCGCAACGGGACATACGGGGGTGTGTGCCGTTGCTTTAAAGTCCGAAGGAAGCTTTGAAATATAGTCTGTGTGGCTCATCCATGCGACGGTGCGCTTGGAAACGCCGTGGAACAGAGCATCGGTATTGTCTATGTCGACCTCTGTGTGGCCGTATTCGCTGACCTTTGCCGTTTCTACCGCGCCGCCAAGTTCGTAAGCCATGAGCTGCGAACCGTAGCAGATGCCGAGTATCGGAATGCCGAGCGAAAATATTGCTTCGTCGTAGTGAGGTGATGATTCATCATAAACGCTGTTGGGCCCGCCGGTGAAGATGATGCCCATGGGGGCATATTCTTTTATCTCTTCGATGGTTTTGGTGTAGGGCCAGACTTCGCAGTACACATTGCACTCTCTTACGCGTCTTGCAATAAGCTGATTGTACTGCCCGCCGAAATCAAGAACCAGGATCTTCTCCATTCTTTTCTCCTCGATATATAAACATTTCTCAAAACAGCTCCCATGCACTGCACGGGAGCCATATTGCCTGTCTGTATGTTTTACTGCTCTACAAGGCTAAGGAAACCGTCTGTAAGTTTTTTAAGCTTGTCACCGGCATTTTCAAAGGAATTGCCCTTTACGCCCATGTAGAATTTGATCTTGGGCTCTGTTCCCGAAGGGCGAACACAGCACCATGCGTTGTCGTCAAACTGATAATAAAGAACGTTTGACTTTGGAAGTCCTGTGGGTGTAACTGCACCCGTTGCAATATCAAGGACTGTATCCTTCTCGTAATCCTTGAATGCAAGTACCTTGTAGCCTGCAAGTTCCTTTACAGGATTGTTTCTGAGGTCTTCCATCATCTGCTTTATCTTTTCTGCGCCTTCCATACCCTTAAGGGTGATGGTATGAAGGCCTTCACGATAATATCCGTACTTTTCATAGATCTTGAGCATCTGATCCCAAAGGGTAAGTCCCTTCTTGCGATAGAAGGCTGCTGCCTCGCAAAGAGCCATGACTGCAACGATGGCATCCTTGTCACGCGCATGAGTTCCGATCAAAAGTCCGTAGCTTTCCTCAAATCCGAACTGATATTTGTAAGTATTCTGCTGCTCAAAGAGCTTGATCTGCTCGCCGATAAACTTAAAGCCGGTGAGAGTCTCAATAAGAGCCATGTTATATTCTTTTGCGATAGCCTTGCACATATCCGTGGTGACGATGGTCTCAACAACAGCACCGTCTGCAGGA
>Ga0310691_10005401_pt1 | contig 14022 bp, 14 predicted proteins | sample 176DNAGHGlowgp2_FD_203887 | JGI IMG/M metagenome (GOLD analysis project Ga0310691, IMG submission 203887) | Sheep rumen microbial communities from Palmerston North, Manawatu-Wanganui, New Zealand - 1766 DNA GHGlow gp2 (v2) (version 2) | ecosystem: Host-associated > Mammals > Digestive system >... | reverse complement strand
CTTCAAGTATTAATTCGCTCTTTAAATCAGTACGATAATCATTTTGATTTCTTAAACTATCTTTAGCAGCTTGTCTGTTTTGACTCATCATGATTATTGGTGCTTGAAGTGCCGCAAGACAAGACAACAATAAATTTAACAAAATAAATGGGTATGCATCTATTTGATTATCACCTTTTAGAATATATGCATTTAGAACTATCCAAAAAATTAAGAATCCACAAAATCCTAAGATAAATCCCCATGATCCTGCTATTTCACTCACTTTATCAGCAATTTTATCTCCTTTAGTCATTTTGGCTTCTTCTTGCTTATCTACGTCGATACTGATTGGTTGATCCACTAATAAATCTAATAATTCTTCTTCATCACTTTCTTCTAATCCATTGTTTTTTAATAGCATTTTTACAATTTCTTTTTTAGTTTTTCTTTTTTCCATTATCATCACCAATTATATTATATCAAAAAAGACTAGTTTTACCTAGTCCTTATTTATTAATTCTTTTTTGCTTTAATTGCAGCTTGTGCTGCAGTAATGAATGGAACAATATAGACTAAAATGACTTAATTATATTATTTAACATTAATATAATCCGAAAGATTTATACTAATAGGTTTAATCTTTTCTTTATCATTTGAATATTTAAATCCATACACATTTGATGCATATTCTTTTTGATCTAAATCAAAGGAAAATGCAATTACATCAATATAGTGATTTTTATTATAATACATATATATTTCGTAACTTTGACTTGGCAAAATTGACATTTTACATTCTACTCTTTTATCAGCGGTTATCAATAATTGACAACCTTCTGTACTATTTAAATTTGTTATCTTCAAATGCTTCATATTGCAAATAATACTAGAAAAATTTTGGAGCATTTCAATATCTTTTTCAGTCATTAATTCTTTTAAAATTGATATATTATTGAATTTCCCTTTTTTATCAAAATCCTTCAATATTTCCTCTAAACAATCTTTAACATTATTATCTTCAAAGGTATCAATATAAAATGGTATATTCAAAATCGTATCAAAAATTTGTTTTTCTGTATCTTTACATACAATTATATTTATAATTCTTACATAGAAATCATATACATAATCAATGGTATTTTTATGCTTTTGATCTAGTGAAAAGAAAGTATTAGAATTTTCATAAATGTCTATAAATTTTTTATAATTACTTACATTGTTTCTTACTTCACCAACTGAAACACTTATCATATTTCTTCTGTCAAATTCTTTTCTTGAAATATAAGTGGATATACTTTTTGATGAAATATATGTAATAATTCCAACTAAAACAGCGTCACCAATTATATTTAGAAACAAATAATCTAAATTACCAAATCCTTTGTTAAAAATAAGTGCTCCAATATAAGAAAAAATAAGAATAGTTACAAATATAATTAATATAACTACTGATAATAATACTTTATACTTTTTCTTCATTAATATCACCGCTATTATTATATCATAAATTTATCAATGTTTTTGCATTCAATTAATAAACAATCTGATTTACTTTTACCATTTATTTTTAGTTTTATTGGTTCATTCATAAAATTGAACTTCCATTCAAAGTAATCTTTATGAACTATTATTTTATCTACAAATTCTTCTATTATTTTTTCATCTACACCATTGTAATTAATATCTAGTAATCTTCTTATTTTCTTTTTAGCATTTTCAGTTCTAACTTCTAATGGTTCTATAGATTCACACTGTTTTTCTAATTCAATCTTTTCTATTTTATATTTTTCTATTCTACTTGATACTTTCTTTTGAAACATATCATACATCGTTACATCTATAGTTTCATCTAAATATGTATCGATTAATCTATCTAACTTTGATGATTCATTTTCTATCAACTGATTTAATTTATCAATTCGCTTTTTTATTTTAATCTCCGGATGTTCATCTATATTCACTCCTTTCATCAATCTTTCATATAATTCTTTTCGATTATTTATATCATGTGTAAAATTTCTAAATATTGTTTCAGCCATATATTGTAATTTCCATTCTTGTACTTCTTTAACTTCACAACTATCTTTATATCTATTCTTTGGTCGCATTTTCTTGTTATAGCAAACATAACAATATGTTGTTTCATTTTTATTCTTATGATAAATCTTTCTATTAAAATTAGCTCCACATTCACACACTAGTTTTTTACTCCATATATTTTTAGCTACTCCAGTTGCTTGTCTTCTACCCAATTTTATTGGCTTAGAATGGCTATCCATAATTTGTTGAACTCTCTTAAAATCTTCTTTAGATATAATGGGTTCATGTCTACCTTCAACTACTACTTGATCTACTTCTCCATAATTCATTTTAGGCTTTTGTTCTAGATAATCTGGTATATAAGATTTTCTATAAACAATAGTACCTGAATAAAAAGGATTTCTTAATACTCTAGATACATAGGCAGCACTCCATCTTGATAAGCCAGTTGATGTAATTGCTCCTTTTTCAGTTAATTCATCAGCTATTTTAACTGTACCTTTACCATTTAAATATTCTGAATAAATAAATCTTACTATTTTAGCTTGATCTTCATTAACTATTAAGTCTTTTCCAACTTTATCATACCCAAGTATATTACCAGTTCCATAAAATACTCCATTTTGAAATGATATCAATTGTCCTGCTTTAAGTTTTCTTACTTTCATTTTGAGCTAATGTTGCCATAATAGTAAGCTTTAATTCTCCATCTTGATCATTAAAAGTCCAAATATTATCTTCAACAAAGTATACTTCTACTCCAATATTTTTTAACTTTCTTGTTTCTTGTAATGTATCAACTGTATTTCTTGCAAATCTTGATACTTCACGAGTAACTATTAAATCAAATCTTCCTGCTTTTGCATCATCTATCATTCTCATAAAGTTTTTTCTTTTCTTTATAGAAGTTCCTGTTATACCTTCGTCTATATATCGATCATACAGAATCCAATCAGGATTTTTCTTTAGAATATCATCATAGTATTGAACTTGATTATCTAAAGCAGATAATTGAGCTTCATGTTCAGTTGAAACTCTAGCATATATTGCTACTTTCCTTTTCATTTTCTTCACCTCTACAAATAAATTATCATTTTTACAAAAATAAGTTTAGGATGCGATAAGGTCAAAAGAAAAAGAAGTATTTCTACTTCTTTAAAGTTTTTTATATTAATCTTTTTGAATATATACCTCACGAGGATTGCTTCCATTTGCAGGACCTACAATTCCTTCTTTTTCAAGTCTATTGATAATTTCTAAAGCAGTATCATAATCTATTTTTAATTTTATTTGAATTAAAGAGGCACTAGCTTTTTGCAAATCTATTACTAAGTCTTTTGCTTTTTCATATAATTCATCATTATTTGTTTCTAATGATTCCTTACTTGTAATTCTTTTATCACCCTCACCAGATAATAATCTATTAATTAACTCTAAAACGTAAAATATAGTAGGATTATCATAAGTTATGACTGTGTAACATTTATCTTTATAAAAAACTCTAAATCCATTCTTAAATGGCTCAATTGCATTTATTGTATCTATTCCTAAATCAAATCCATATTTCTTTGTTAATAATATAATTCTTTTGTTTGTAATATATAAATCACCTTCGTAAGTTTCAGAAACATTACTTCTAATTGGAATAGTAATTGAGCTACCACTTCTAATTGAAAATCCTCTTACAACTCTTACACTTACACCTGAGTTTGAACTTTTATAGGCTGTTATAATATTCTTTTCATGATAAGATCTTGCGCCACCATAGTAATAACAAACTTCATCATTTTTTAACATTAGATTAACATCTTCTGCATCTGGTTTTAACTCATCTAAAGCTTCTGTTATAAAATAATGTCCTGCTTCAATTAATTCTATAGTTTTAGATAAACTACCATTTCTTGTTGCATAACTTATTTCTTGAATATTTGCATCTTGTAATTCATCATTTGACATTCTATTAAGTGCTAGATTTCTGCAATCACTACAAACATTCCAACCTCTTCTATTTTTCTTAACTCCTGATTTCATTTTAAAACAAATATCGCATTTTTTACTAAAAAATCCCACAAAATCACCTCTTATACAAAAATATTATATCATAATTTTAATTATTTGATTTCCAAAAAGTTATTGAATTTAAATCATAACCCTTATCATTAACTTCATTAATAATTTTTTTATAATTATCTGATAAAGTTTTTTTCATTTTTCTATATCCACCAAAAGACTTTGGTGCAATTGAAGGAAGATTCTCTAATAACCAATAATATTCTTCTTTGTCTTTTTCTTCTTCTATATTAGGTTTGATAACTCTATTATAATAATCTTCTTTAGATTCAGTTCCAGATTCTTCTGCATACAATTGTAGTTTTTTTAATTCATCAAGTCTACTCCCAATCGTAATATCTAATTGATAATGTGTTTTCTTAGCTTCTTCAAATCTTTTTGCTAATATCATAAAATCAACTAATCTTTCATAATTATTTCTTTGATATGCATAAAAAGAGTATGGATATAATTCATTTGCTTTCTTTAAACATTCAATAGCCAAATCATATTTATTTTCTTTTTTATATTCCGTAGCTTGTCTATTCAAGATTTGTTCTGGCATATAAACAACACTTTTACCACCATCCGGATACTTCTTTGCTTCAGATATTGGAATCGATTTAATTCCTTCTATTGTAGTTAAATCATATTTACTCTTAAACTCATTTATTTTTTCTTCGTTATATCTTGAATATTCTTCTGGATTAAAGTTGTCATTAGAATTAAAGCTGATATTTAAATTTATTTTATCATTACTTTTATTAAAAAGTTTACCAAACAATCCCATTATTATCACCTATATCAATTATACCATGAATTTTTAATTTTCTATTTCATAATTAAACTTCCATTCTAGATATTCTTCATCTGATATTTCATAGTTTTCTCTTTTATCTCTCATATCTTGCCATTCATTAATAGCTTTTTGTACCAACTCATTATATTCGGTTTGTTCATAGCTATCAGTATCAAAGTTAATTTCATAATATGGAAACTCTTCTTCTAACCACATTAAGTTATAGATAACATCTATCGTATTACTAAAATCATACTCTTTTATAGCATTAATACTTACTTCATATAATTCTGCTATATCTTTTAATCTTTCTTTACTTGGGTGTCTATAGTTATTTTCATAACTATTAAATGTCTTATGTGGATCATTTCCTCCAAATCCAAAATAATCTGCGACATCATCCATATCCATATGTCTTATCCTTCTCACATATTCTAATCGAGCTCCTTGTGATAAATTGTTTAGTGTTGGTTTCTTAAAATACATTCTCATCATTCCTTTCTTTTTTATATTTTTTCTTCCAACAAAAAAATAGTCATCCGAACTATATTGTGACTATTTTTTAATAAATTTTAAATTATGACTATCATCTTGGTTTTAATCTTTTAAGTTTTATATACTTCTTTCACATTATTATTATCTCCTTTAATTGCAGCAAAAAAAGACTCAAATGAGTCTTTCTTGTTTTTCATTTTATCACGCTTATGCGTTCTAATTTTTTCTCGCTTTGATGGCAGCTTGTGCAGCAGCTAAGCGTGCTATTGGAATTCTATATGGTGAACAAGATACGTAATCAAGTCCAATTTTATGACAGAAATAAATCGAATTTGGTTCTCCTGCATGTTCTCCACATATACCTAAATGTAAGTTTTTCCTTGCTTTTTTCCCAAGTTTTACGGCAACATCTAATAATTTACCAACACCATTTTCATCAAGTCGTTTAAATGGATCATATTCAAGTATATTTTTATCTAAATAATCATTAATGTACTTAGATGCATCATCTCTAGAAAATCCAAATGATAATTGAGTTAAATCATTTGTACCAAAACTAAAGAATTGTGCACTACTTGCTATTTCGTATGCTAGTATTGCTGCTCTTGGTGTTTCAATCATTGTTCCAACTTTATAATCAACTTTAACATTTTGTTCTTCCATTACATTTTTTGCTTCATCATCTACTAAACTTTTTACATATTCAAATTCTTTTATATCATTTACAAGTGGAATCATTATTTCAGGTCTAACTTTAATTCCTTCTCTAATTATATTTATTGCTGATTCTATTACAGCTCTTGTTTGCATTCTAGCAATTTCTGGGTATGTTACATCTAATCTACAACCTCTATGACCCATCATTGGATTAAATTCTTTTAATTCATTGATTCTATCTTTTACTTCATCTAAACTCATATCTAGTGCTTTAGAAAGTTCCTTTATTTCAGAATCTTTTTTAGGTAAGAATTCATGTAGTGGTGGATCTAAATAACGTATTGTTATTGTATCACCATCCATAATTCTAAATAGTTGTTCAAAGTCATTTTTTTGATAACTTAACAATTCATTAAGCGCTATTTTCCTTTGAGTATCATTTTTACTCATAATCATTTTTCTAATAGAAAATATTCTTCTTTCACTAAAGAACATATGCTCTGTTCTACATAATCCTATTCCTTCTGCTCCAAATTTTTTAGCTTGCATAGCATCATTAACAGTTTCTGCATTTGTTCTAACTCCTAATGTTCTAATTGAATCTGCCCAAGACATAAATGTTTTAAATTCTTCACTTGTTGTTGGTTCAACTTTTTTAATTTCACCCTCATAAACTGTACCAGTTGTTCCATCAAGTGAAATTACATCACCTTCTTTAAATACAATTCCATCTTTTGTAGTTAATGTTTTATCTTTTTCGTTTATTATTAAATCTTCACATCCGCTTACACAGCATTTACCCATTCCACGCGCTACTACTGCAGCATGTGAAGTCATTCCACCTCTAATTGTAAGTACTCCATTTGCACTACTCATTCCTTCTATATCTTCAGGTGATGTTTCAGTTCTAACTAGTATTGTCTCTTCATTATTTTTACTTGCTTTTATAACATCGCTTGCTTGAAAATATATTTTACCACTACTAGCTCCAGGAGATGCTGCAAGACCTTTTGCAACTATATTTGCTTTTTTTAACTCCTCATTATCAAATGTTTTATGTAATAATTGATCAAGTGTATTTGGATCAACTCTAAGTAATGCTTCTTTTTTACTTATTTTTTTCTCATTTACTAAATCAACCGCTATTTTAATTGCAGCTTGTGCTGTTCTTTTACCACTTCTTGTTTGAAGCATATATAGTTTACCATTTTCTATGGTAAATTCCATATCTTGCATATCTTTATAATGATTTTCTAACATTTCACAATATTTTACAAATTCATCATAAACATCTTTCATCTCTTCTTTTAAATTTTCAATTGGTTGTGGTGTTCTTATACCGGCAACTACATCTTCTCCTTGTGCATTTATTAAGTATTCTCCATATAATTGTTTTTCACCTGTTGAAGGATTTCTAGTAAAGGCTACACCAGTTCCTGAATTTAATCCAATATTACCATATACCATTTCTTGAACATTTACTGCTGTACCAAGTGTATCAGGAATATTATTCATTTTTCTATAAATTACTGCTCTTTCATTATTCCATGATTTAAATACTGCTTTTATTGCTTCTATTAATTGTTCATATGGATTTTGTGGAAATGGTTCATGTGCTAATATTTCATATATTTCTTTATACTTTAATGTAATTTTATACATATCTGTTTCTGTTAAATCAGTATCTGAAGTAGTGTTTTTCTTTTTCTTAAATGATTCTAATACTTTTTCAAATTCATGTATGTCCAATCCTTTTACAACATCAGCATACATTGCTATCAATCTTCTATATGAATCATATACAAATCTTTTATTAGTTTTTTTTGCAAGTGATTCTGCTACTTCATCATTTAATCCTAGATTTAATATTGTATCCATCATTCCAGGCATACTTATTGGTGAACCACTTCTTACAGAAACTAATAGAGGATTACCTTTAGAACCCAATTTTTTATGAACCATTTTTTCAAATTGTTTTAAACTTTCAAATATTTCATTTTTTATTTCTATACTTATTTTTTCTTCATCTTCATAATATTTGTTACATGCATCTGTAGTTACTGTAAATCCTTGTGGAACAGGAAGTCCTATTCTAGACATTTCTGCTAAATTAGCGCCTTTACCACCAAGGATATCTCTCATATCTTTGTTTCCATCATTAAATAAATAAACGTATTTCATAAATACCTCCCATCTTTTATTATATCAAAAAAAAGCATTTAAATAATAAATGCCTTAAAATTTTACACTTTATTTACGAGCTCTTGGATGTGCAGATAAATATACATTTCTTAAATGTTCATTTGTGACATGTGTATATATTTCTGTTGTACTTAAGTTTTCATGTCCAAGTAACTGTTGAACTGTTTTTAAGTCTGCTCCTTCATTAAGTAAATCTGTTGCAAATGTATGTCTTAATGTGTGGGGACTTATATGCATTTTAATATTTGTTTTATCTAAGTTTTTTTGAAAAAGATAATGTATTTTATTATTGTTTAACTTATTACCTTTTTTATCCAAAAATAAATACGGAGTATCATTAAATACTAATTTAACCCTTGAATTATTTAAATATTCAGTTAGTAATGTAGAACATTTTTTTCCATATAAAACATATCTTTCTTTATTACCTTTTCCTAAAATTTTTATTGTTTTATTATATGTATTTATATCATCTAATTTAATATTAATAAGTTCACTTAAACGTATACCGGTTGAATAAAATAATTCCAAAATCAAAGCATCTCTAATACCAATAATATCATCATGATTTGGTATTTCCAACATTTCTTCTAAATCTTTACTGTATAATACTTTTGGTAATTTTTTTTCTAATTTTGGATTTTGTATTAACGCAACAGGATTACTTATTATATACTTATTAAAAATTAAATAATCAAAAAATGATCTGATACTACTTAGTTTTCTAGAAATTGTTCTTGTTTTATAATTTATATCATGCATATGTATTAAATAATTATGAAGCATATCATAAGTTATTTTTTTTACATCACTATCTTTTAAATAAGAACATAGTTCATTTAAATCGGTTTCATAACTATTAATTGTATAATATGAATAATGTCTTTCATACTTTAAATAATCTATAAATTTATCAATATATTCTCTCATATATTATCATCTACATCATAAAATGATGCTTGACCAGGAAGTGTTTTCGTATACACTTTTGCTCTACTTTTTTTTGTTGGAGTTGATTCATTTAATTCTTCATCAATATTTTCATCATAATTTCTTTGATATGGATCATAGAAATTAAATTCAGTTTCTATTTTTTCATTAGGCTCATCAAAAATGAAATCTTCATATTCTTTTGGTTCGATATTAGTTCTATCTTCTATTAATGGTAAATTAATATTATATTTATTTCCATCAGATTTTAATTGGTACTTTGAATCTAATTCTTTTAAGAAAAACATAACACCTCTAATATTTTTATATCGAGTTAATTCTGAAATTAATTTTAATTTAGCTAATTCTTTACTTATTTTTCCATATAAATGATCAAATATTATTCCATCTTTTTCTTCCTTAAATTCATTACCCTTAATAAAATTATTAATGTATTTTGTATGTTGAATTTCTCGAATTACAACACCATTTTTAGATAGCAAAAAATTAGCAATCTCAACCAAATCTTTATCATCACCACGTATAAATTTTCCTTCTATTCTATCTAAATGACTATAGTTTTTAATAAGAATATCATCAAAATATGCAACATCTAGTTTTTTTATTTCTTTATTATGTTGATATCTTATTTCTAGTTTATAATCATTTACATTAGTTGTATTTAATATTTTACATAATAATTCATGTTCATTTAAATATTCAGTTGTAAAAGCATCTATATCATATAAATCTGCTTTATCACCTAATGTTTTTCCATTTTTACTTACTTTATAAATAAAATCTTTTTTTGAATCCCTTATATTTTTTACCCATAAACTATATCTTGCCATAGTATCACCTACATATAGTATATCTTATTTTTTATTATTTTAAAACACATAAAACAATTACTTTACAAAAAAAACTGTTTAAAACAGTTATTTTACAACATATGGAAAATCAGATGATCCATTACCAGTTAATTTTGTATTACTTTTTAAATAAAATACTGGTCTTAATAATAATGATGTAGTTGTATTTTTATTTATTATTTTACCATTTGATATAGACACAGCGTCATTACCATCTGTTTTATTTAATGTCCATGCTTCATCAGCTGAAACTAAGAAATTTTTATCACCACAATAATTTTCAATTGAAGCAGTAGCAAAACTACAATTAGTATTCATTGATGTCATTATATAGTCACTTGAATTAATTAAACCTACATACCCTTCAAATTTTGATTTTTTTTCACTTAAAAGCAAATCTTGTAATGCAACTCCATCATAATTTCCAATATAGAAATAACCTTTTTCAAGTTTTTGTTTGTCTGTATTAGTAAACGTTATATTATCTAAAACTGTTGATGCATTTAAATTTGATTCATTTACAAAATTATCAAATAATGTTTTTATATTAGATGTTGTAAAACCATCACTAGATTCAGTATCAAACCATGATTTTTTTAATGTAGAAGTATTATCTTTTGCTAGAGTATTACATTTGCCATTAGTTGCAGGTCCCTCGTAAATAATTTTTAATAAATTATTATTTGTAATACCTATTATACTAAAACAATTTGAACCAAGTAATACTAAATTTGATGGTGCTACACCCATATATACATATGAAAGTGCATATTGATAATCATTAGAACTTGGATTATCAAATGAATCAACTTTATTTAACATATTGTTTTTACAATCAACTTTAGTAGATACATTACATTTTGAATGTGCTTTATTTTTTAATTTTGATACTGTTACATATGTTTCATTTGTTGCAACACAATTTGTTGAATCAACAATGTCATATTCTTTCAAATTCTCATCATAACCGACTTTAACAACTTTATTTAATGAAACTTCTTCACCAATTGAAGCATCCAAATACCCATTATTAACTAAATCATTTATTCTAATACAAAAAGTAGAATTATCACCTATTTCTGAAACCGTATCCGAAATATAAAGAGATGCTGCACTATAAACAAGTTGATTTCTTGTTTCATCAACTTCCTTTTGTTTATCCTTTAATCTGGTTGTTATTAGTGGTACTATTGTAATACTAATAAGACCAATTATCACAATAACCGCCATTAATTCAATTAATGTAAAACCCTTTTTCATATACTCACCTATCATAATTAGTATAACACATAATAATGTTTTAAAAAATAGTTATATTTCAATTTCTTTTTTAACATCAATTATTTTTTGTTTAATTCGTTGCATAGCATTATCAATAGATTTAGGATCTTTATCAAGTATTTGCGCTATTTCTTTATATGTAAAATCAGATTTTTTTAAATCAAATACTTCTTTTTCAAATGAAGTTAATTTTTCATATGTTTTATTTAATAATTCACTTTCTGATTCGTTAAAAACTATTAGTTTTTCAGGATTTTTTGTTTCATCACAAAGAATACCACCATAAATTATGTTCCCATCTTCATCAGTTGTTTCAATAGAAATAGAATCATTTAAAATTTTATGTTTTAATCTTTTTGACCCTACAACAATACTTATTATTTTTCTATTTATACACATTTTAGCATATGTATAAAAACTAGCATCATTATCTTGCTTATAAGTAGTTATTGCTTGATGTAATCCTATCATGCCTTCTTGTATTAAATCATTTATATCTAGTCCACTTTTTTCGCAATACTTAAGCATTTTTTTAGCAGTACTTTCTATTAATGGTCTATATTTTTCATAAATAATTTCATTTGCTTCCTCATTATTTTCACTAATATATGATAACAACTCATAATCATTGTAATCCCTATATTTCATCATACCCCTACTTTCGTATTTTACATGCTTCAAAAATAATTATTCCAGCAGCAACAGATGCATTTAAACTATTTATTTTTCCTTTCATTGGTATAGTTGCAACAAAATCACAATTTTGTTTAACTAGTTTACTCATACCTTTACCTTCATTACCAATAACAATTGCTGTTTTACCAGTATAGTCTATTTCACTATAATTAGTACCTTCCATATCTGTACCAACTATCCAGAAACCTTCTTTTTTTAAATAATTAATTGTATCAACTAAATTTGTTACTTGCGCTATATTTACTCCTTCTATAGCACCAACACTAACTCGAACCACAGTATCAGTTACTTCTACTGCTCTATTACGAGGAATTATTATTAAATCAACTTTAGCTGCTTCACAAGTTCTTATAATAGCCCCAAAATTATGAGGATCTTCTATATGATCTAAAATAACAACTAATGGATTTTCAATTGTCTTAATAATATCAATGTCGCAATATTTATAATCTGGAACACTTAATATTATACCCTGATGATTTACTTTTGCAAGTTTGTCTAATTCGAATTTTTCAAGGTAATTTATACTAATATTCAATTTTTGCAAAGCAGAAATTATTGATTTGTCACTAAAATTTTTATAAATATACGCTTTTTTTATTTTTCTGTTTTTTTTAATTACTTCATTAACAGAATTTTTACCATATACATACATAACTATTCTCCTATCAAATATTTAATTATTTCATTAATTCTTGTAATATTATTTTCTAAATACAGAAAACCTATTAATGCTTCAAACGCAGTAGCATGTTTATACGTTACTATATCAGTGTTTTTAGGATGTCTACTTCCTTTATGATTTCGTGCTCTATATACAACTTCTAATTCATCTTCATTTAAATAATTATTATCAATTAATTTATCTAAAAATATTTTTTGTCCTTTAGCGCTTACAAATTTTATTGCTTCTTTTTGTAAATTATTAACTTTTAGATTACCTTTATCAATTAAATACTTTCTAATATATACTTCATATATAGCATCCCCTATATATGCAAGCACTAAAACATTCTTATCCTTCATATCTATCAAACGTAATATTATTTATATTTCCACTTTTTATATCATTCAAAATAATATTATATACTTTCTCATAATCTACTAAAGCACCCTTCATGATACATCCACGTTTTTTACCTATTAATTCTACTATTTCAATTGAATCATCAGTTTGTATATCTATTTTATATTTTTCATTTAGTATGTTTTTATAATAAGTATTAAGCATTTCAATAATATAAAATACAACTCTTTCAATTGGTAATATTTCTTCTTTTATAGCTGTTAGACTTGCTAAATTAAGAGCAACAGTATCTTGTTCTAATTTTGGCCATAAGATACCAGGTGTATCTAAAAGTTCAATTTGATCATCAATTCTTATCCAATCTAAATTCTTTGTTATACCAGGTTTATTCCCAGTATTTACTACTTTTTTACCAACTAACTTATTTATCAATGTTGACTTACCAACATTAGGTATTCCAACCACTAAAACTCTTGTCTTTCTTTTAATCATGCCTTTTAACTCACGTTTTTTATTTTTTTCTTCCATTACATTATTTGTTAATTTTAATAGTTCTGATTTTTTAAAATTATGTTCTAAGTCAGTTGTAAAAACATGATATCCATGTGATTTATAATATTCAATCCATTTACTTGTTTCATTTTTATCACATAAATCCATTTTAGTCATTATTATTATTTTTTCTTTAGTTTTTATTAAATCATCAATATCTTCAATTTTAGATGATTTTGGCATACGTGCGTCTATTACTTCATAAACTACATCAATTAAATCTAAGTTTTCTCTAATTAATCGTTTTGTTTTAGCCATATGACCTGGATACCAGTTTATATTAGTTTTATTTTCATTCATTTGGATCAACTCCTTTTTAAAATCACTAAAATTATAGCATAAAAAAGGCAGATTTTGTACTAATCTGTCTAAATTTATAGCATTTATATGTTCTTAAATATTACGTAATCAATTTTTTCAAAATAATTATCTGGTCATAT
>Ga0310691_10005400_pt1 | contig 14023 bp, 9 predicted proteins | sample 176DNAGHGlowgp2_FD_203887 | JGI IMG/M metagenome (GOLD analysis project Ga0310691, IMG submission 203887) | Sheep rumen microbial communities from Palmerston North, Manawatu-Wanganui, New Zealand - 1766 DNA GHGlow gp2 (v2) (version 2) | ecosystem: Host-associated > Mammals > Digestive system >... | reverse complement strand
TACGAAATAGCAATGAAAAGAACATTTCAGCCGCACAATCGCCGCCGCGTGAACAAGCATGGTTTCCGCGAGCGCATGGCCACCAAGAATGGCCGCCGCGTCCTGGCTTCACGCCGTGCCAAGGGCCGCAAGAAGTTGACAGTTTCTGACGAGCACCACGGTAAGTAAACGGTCGCGTCCGATAGAAAATCAAGGTTAAAACAGAAAGAAGTAGGGAAATCCTTGCTTCTTTCTGTTTTTATTTATATCTTTGCACGAGGAAAAAAGAAGAGTGAAGAATGAAGACAAGGGATTTCTTTGGAAAGTTCCTGAGCAGATACCTTTGGGGCAATCTGCTGGCCATGGTTCTGTTCGTCGTGGCCTTGGTTGTCGGCGTGAAATACGGACTGGAACTATATACCCACCACGGTGAGGGCATCAAGGTGCCTGACTTGTCGAAAATGACTTACGAAGGTGCACGGCGGCTCCTCGAGAGCGACGGTTTAACCATCATGGTAAGCGACTCTGGCTACAACAAGCGCTTGCCCGCCGACTGCATCCTGGCGCAGACACCGGGGCCGGGGACGGAGGTGAAACAGGGACACGTGGTTTACGTGACGGTCAACTCGCCGGCATCACCCTCCCTTGCCATCCCCGATATTGTTGACAACAGCAGCTTCCGTGAAGCGGAGGCGAAGCTGACGGCCATGGGCTTCCGCCTGCTGCCGCCCAAATATGTCGTCGGAGAGAAGGACTGGGTCTACGGCATCATGAGCCGTGGACGCCGCATCGGCACGGGTGACATGGTCTCCATCAACAATCCGCTGACGCTGCTGGTGGGTAACGGCCACTATGGTGACGACGAGGATATCAGTTTTACGGAGCCCGACTACCAGGTGGATGTCCATGAAGACATCCCGATAGGAGATGAGCAGCCTTTGGAAGTACCGGAAGAATCGGTGAACTATGAATGAGGACGTGTTGACAGATCAGGATCTGCTTGACGAGGAGCAGCAACAGCTCTACGAGCATATACGCCTGGAGGTCGATGCCGGTCAGGAGCCATTGCGCGTGGATAAGTTCATGATGGAGCATCTGCGCCACACCACGCGTAACCGCATACAGCAGGCTGCCAGCGCCGGCTTCGTACACGTGAACGACAAGCCGGTGAAGAGCAACTACAAGGTGCGCCCGGGCGATGTCATCACGCTGATGCTTGACCGTCCCCATTACGACACCACCATCGAGCCCGAGGACATCCCGCTTGACGTCGTCTACGAGGACGACCAACTGATGGTCGTCAACAAGCCAGCAGGACTGGTGGTGCACCCCGGTGTGGGCAACTTCCACGGCACGCTGGTGAACGCGATCGCCTGGCATCTGCGCGACCTCCCTTCCTATGACCCTAACGACCCAGGTGTCGGACTGGTACACCGCATAGACAAGGACACCAGCGGACTGTTGGTGGTGGCCAAGACACCCGAGGCGAAGAGTCATCTGGGGAAACAGTTCTTCGACCACAACACCCACCGCTCCTATAACGCCTTGGTGTGGGGACACTTCACCGAGGACGAGGGGCGCATAGAGGGTAATATCGGCCGCGATCCGCGCGACCGCCAGCGCATGGCCGTCTTCCCGCCCGACAGTGACACAGGTAAGCCCGCCGTCACCCACTGGCGCGTCATCGAGCACTTCGGCTACACCACGTTGGTGGAGTGCCGCCTGGAGACGGGACGTACGCACCAGATACGTGCCCACATGAAGCATATAGGCCACCCGCTGTTCTGCGATGAGCGCTACGGCGGCACCGAGATACTGCGTGGCGAGCGGTCGTCGACCTACAAGGCCTTCATCCAGAACTGCTTCCAGCTCTGTCCGCGGCAGGCGTTGCACGCCCGTACCCTCGGCTTCGTCCATCCCGTGACGGGCCAGCAGATGGACTTTACATCAGAACTGCCGTCGGACATGGCAGCGCTGATAGACAAGTGGAGGAAATTTATCCGGCATAACGTAACAACGTAATAACGATATAACGTAATAACAAAAAAACGAAATAAAAGAATGAAACAACTTAAACGCAACATCGCCATCGTCTGTGGTGGCGACTCTTCAGAGCACGACGTCTCGCTGCGCTCGGCACAGGGACTCTTCTCCTTCTTCGACAAAGAGCGCTATAACGTCTACATCGTAGACATTAAGGGACAGGACTGGCATGTGGAACTGCCCGGAGGCGAGGTGGCCAAGATTGACCGTAACGACTTCTCGTTCATCGAGGACGGTAAGGCCCGCCTGTTTGACTACGCTTATATCACCATCCACGGTACGCCGGGTGAGAACGGTATCCTGCAAGGCTATTTCGACCTCATCGGGCTGCCATACTCCACCAGCGGTGTGCTGGTCGAGGCCATGACGTTCGACAAGTTCGTGCTGAACCAGTACCTCAAGAGCTATGGCGTGTCCGTTGCCGACTCGCTGCTCATCCGCAAGGGCTACGAAGAACTGGTCAGCGATGACGAGATAGATGAGCGCATCGGTATGCCGTGTTTCGTCAAGCCGGCCAGCGACGGCTCGTCGTTTGGCGTGACGAAGGTGAAGAACAAGGACCAACTGGCCCCGGCCATCCGTAAGGCCATGATGGAGAGCCCTGAGGTGATGGTGGAGAGCTTCCTCGAAGGTACGGAGATTACGCAAGGGTGCTACAAGACGCGCCAGAAGACTGTCCTGTTCCCCATTACGGAGGTGGTCACCTCGAACGAGTTCTTCGACTACGATGCGAAGTATAACGGACAGGTACAGGAGATAACGCCGGCACGTATCCCTGCCGAGGTGGCTGAGCGTGTCGGGAAAATCACCAGTCATATCTACGACATCCTGCACTGTAACGGCATTATCCGCATCGACTACATCATCTCGCCTGAGGGCAAAATCTCTATGCTTGAGGTGAACACCACGCCCGGCATGACCGCCACCAGCTTTATTCCGCAGCAGGTCAAGGCAGCCGGTCTGGAGATGAAGGACGTGCTGGCAGATATCGTTGAGAATCAGTTCTGAAAGATGATAGATGATGAATGAGAGATATGATTACTGAGAGGAACGAGTTCGACGAGATACGGCCGTATGAGGCGGGGGAAATGAAGCAGGCCTTTGAAGACCTGTTGAACGACCGTCAGTTCAATGTCGTGATGAAAGGCTTCGCACCGTGGCTGCCGAAGTCGCTGCGCAACGGACTGCTGCGCCTGGCCTTCACGGGCATAAAGACACCCCTTGACTTCCAAAAGCGGTTCATGAAACCTGTGGTGAAGTGGATTATGCGCCGTCATACCGACGGCTGCTCGTTCGATGACTCTTCTTTGTCGAGGAACGAGGAGCGAGGAGCGAGTAAGGAGAATAGTTCTGACGACGAGAAGTCTAATCTCGTTCCTCGTTCCTCGTTCCTCGTTCCTCGGTATACTTTTGTCAGTAATCATCGCGACATCGTGCTCGACTCGGCCTTCCTTGATGTACTGCTCGTCGATGCCGGCTACCCAACGACCGTCGAGATAGGTATTGGCGACAACCTGCTCATCTATCCTTGGATTAAGCGACTGGTGCGGATGAACAAGGCCTTTACGGTGCGCCGCGGACTGACGGCCCACGAGATGATGCGCTCGTCGCAGCTGATGAGCCGCTACATACACTACGCCGTCACGCAGAAGAAGGAGAACATCTGGATAGCACAGCGCGAGGGACGCGCCAAGGACTCCAGCGACCAGACACAGGAGGCCGTGCTGAAGATGCTGGCCATGGGGTATGAACGAGGAACGGGGAACGAGGAACGAGGAACGAATGCCGACAGTCTTCGTGAACTCAACATTGTGCCGCTGACCATCAGCTACGAGTACGACCCCTGCGACTACCTGAAGGCTCAGGAGTTCCAGCAGAAGCGTGACAATCCGTCGTTCAAGAAGAGCAAGCAGGACGACCTCGACAATATGAAGACGGGTATCTTCGGCTACAAGGGTCGTGTGCACTACTGTTGTAGCGCGCCCGCCAACAGCTGGATAGACGAGCTGGACGGGCTGCCCCGTAACGAGTTCTTTGCGGAGCTCAGTCGGCGCATGGACCGTGAGATACACCGTGGCTACCAGCTTTTCCCCTGCAACTATATTGCTGCCGACCTGCTCGACGGAAGCCACCAGTTTGCCGACCATTATACCGAGAAAGACGTTGCGCGCTTCGAAAGCTATCTGCAAGGTCAGTTGGCCAAGATTAAGCTGCCGCAGAAGGACGAGCCTTTCCTCCGCGAGCGGATGCTCACCATGTATGCTAACCCCGTCCGTAACAAACTCGCTGCCCAATGAAGAATACAATCCGTTTATTGGTAATCATATCTTTCATCTCTCATTTTTCATCTCTTCTCTCATCGTGCACTACGGATGCTTACGACAAAGGTGAGGGTGAATACTCGTTGCTGCGTGCCGACTTTGTTGAGGCGCATGTAGGCAGTGACAAGCGCGTGGACTATGTCCTGACGGATGACGGTGACTCGCTGCGCACCAATCCGCCGTTCAGAGCCAACTGGATTACAAAACCCGACACTACCTGTCGTGCACTTTTTTACTATAAACTGCAGCAGGGTGAGGCAGTGTCCTACAACCTGTCCCAGGTTCTCATGCCGTCCATCAAGTCTGTTGATCAGATCAAGGAGGGCGTCATCATGGATCCCGTACACTTGGAGAGCATTTGGCGGGCGCGTAGTGGTCGCTACCTGAACCTGCGCCTGCGGGTGATGACGGGTGAGGCCGAAGCAGGGAAAACATCGCATCAGGTGTTCGGCTGTGCCAGTGACACACTCGTCACCTATGCTGACGGTAGCCGTGCCCTCTACCTGCGCCTGTATCACAACCAGAATGGCCAGCCCGAGTACTACTCGCACGAGGTCTATCTAAGCATCCCCCTCGCAGGTGTACAGGCTGATACGGTTATCATGCGCCTGCAAACCTACGAGGGGGAATATTCAAAGGCTTTTACTATATGAGGGGCAAGGGGTAAGGAGCATGGAGCAGGAGGTTAGCCCCTTACCTTTTCCTTATTTCGGAGCGTTGTTGTAGATGGTCTCCAGCGTGTAGCTGGTGTCGTCGGATGTTGCAGCTCGAATCATGGTCTTCACCATTTCGCCCATGTTGTTAATGAACGTGCCGTTGTTGTGGTCGAAGTAACCATGGTGTTCGTCACCGCCGCCAATGCTGTTGTTGTCCCAGATGATGACGGGCATGTTGTATGTGTGGGCAGCACGGCAGACATACTCCAGGTAGTAGTTGCGGAACAGGTTGGAGCGGTCGCTCTTGTGCATCACGCAGCCATATTCGCCGATGTAGACGGGAATGTCGTTGGCGATGAATTTCTCGTGCAGCTTCTGGAAGGTCTCGACGACGTGCTCCTCGTTGCTGCCTGACTCAAACGTACCGGCAGCTGCTGTGTGGCCCCATTCTGACTTGCCGTAGTTGCCCTCTGGTGTCAGCGTGAAGTTACTCGGGTCATAGAAGTGGACACTGACCATGATGCGCTTGGCGGCATCAGTGGGCAACACGAAGCCGTCTTCAACAGCGAAATTCGGACTCGAGGCGTAGGCAGCTACTCCTATCCAGCGTGTGGCGTTATTGCCGCCAGTGGCACGGATGGCATCGACGCACGTCTGGTTCCACTCGTTCAGCGTCTTGTACTGTTTGCCACCGTCCGTACGGTTGGCACCCCAGCCCCACTGACCGTCCTGTACCTCGTTGAACGCCTCAAAGAAAAGGAAGTCGCCTTTGTCCTTAAAGGCGTTGGCAATCTGTGTCCAGGTCTTGGTCAGACGGTCCTTGATCTGATCGTTGACAATGTTGTTGCCGGCAGCTTCTTTGATGTCCATCCAGTACTCGTCGTGGTGGGTGTTCAGGATGACGTTCAGTCCAGCGGACTCAGCCCAGTCGACGTTCTGCTTCACTTCTGCCATGTAGTCTGGCTCGATGGTCCAGTTGTCGTCAGTGGTTTGGTAGTTGCCCCAGGTGACGCAGATGCGCACGGTGCTGGCGCCAGCCTTCTTCAGATTGTCGTAGAGTGTCTGCGTGGGCGTGGCCTTGTCCCAGTAGCCCCACTGCGGGTGAACGCCGTCCTCGCCGCTGCTGGTGTCGAAGTGGTTGCCCAGGTTCCAGCCCCATCCCAGTCGCTTGGCCAGTGCCGTGGCGCTGTTGTCGGTGGGCTTGATGGCAGCCTTTGTCGTGAAGTGTACGGTCAGTGCCGCATTGACATGATTGGCGTCCTTCGTTGAGATGAAACTACCTTCCGGCACCGTCAGCGTGTAGGCAGTGCCCTCTTCCAGCGTAGGCAGGGTGACGACAACATCCATCGCCGTGGTAGCACTTGGCTTGGCTGTGCACTTCGTGCCGTTCAAGGTGATGTTGGCCGACGGGGCGACGGACATGGTGGTGTTGTACGAGAGTGTCACTTCTGTCAGTGCAGAGGCAACATACTCCGCTGCTTCAGTGACGCTACAAGAACGTGCGCTGACAGTAGACGTTTTGCTTGGTGTTGGCTCGTCGCTGTCGTCGTCGCCACATGCCCACAGCAGCGGCAATGCGATGGCAGCAAAGACCCATAATAGTTTCTGTTTCATTGTCGTTGTTATGTTTTTTAGTTCCTAAGAGGCACTACCCCTTGCGGAGCAGTGCCTCTTCTTTTGTATGTCTTGCTTTGAAAGTCTATCTGAACACAACCTTCGTTAGGATGAAGTTGAAGCCGGTGACAATCAGACCGTTGTGGGCTGCAAGGTCGTCCAGGATATCCTGTGTGAGCTGTGCTTCGTAGGTTCCGCTGTCTTCGGGGAAGTCATACTGTGCGCCGAGGTTGCCGGGCAGGTTTCCCCACTTCTCACCATGACGCAGCGACAGGCAGCCCCATGAGCCGGGGGTCTTCTTCTCGTAGGTGAGAACTATCTTGGTGCCTGCTTCTACTGACGACCAGTCATAGGCTCCGTATGCCAGGTCCTGCCAGGCGCCGCCTACGTTCCAGTCGATGTCAAGGCTGCCTTTCCAAATGACATTCTCCGGTAGTGAGCGTGACACCTTCGTGGCGATAAAGTTGAAGCCGGTGATGACCAGACCGCCATTGGCAGCAAGATCGTCCAAGATGTCTTGTGTCAGCGTAATCGAGTAGACACCAGCATCGTCAGGGAAGTCATACTGTACGCCGGCGTTGTCGGGCAGGTTGCCCCACTTCTCACCGTGACGCAGCGACAGGCAGCCCCACGAGCCGTGGGTCTTCTTCTCGTAGTAGACGAACAACTTCGTGCCAGCCTCTATCTTGCTCCAGTCGTAGGCGCCGTAGGCCAGGGTCTGAATGGCACCACCAACGTTCCAGTCGATATCCATGTTGCCATTCCAAAGCGTCTCCTCCGGTGCTTCGCTGTACATGGTAATCTTAGCCGACTCTACGCTGTAGTTCTCGTGCTGTACGAGTACGACAGGACCGTCACCCATCTTCTCGGGAACGACGAACGATATCTCTGTAGCGCTTTGTGTGAACGAGCCTTTCTCCAGCGGTTCCTTGATAGCCGGGAGAATCAGTTGCGTGATGCGGTCGAGGTTCGTACCGTTAATGGTGACGGTCTGTCCTTCCTTGACGTCCTTGTACGGCTCTGATTCAGCAACCGTTGCCAGTGGAACGGTGATGTCGACAGAAGTAGTCAGGCCAGAGGCGGCAGTCATGGTAACGGTTCCGGAAACGGTTGTGGCAGGAACACTCACGGTGATAGACTTACCGTCGGCAGCTGCACTGAACGTGACGTCCTTCACAGACGGGAAGTCCATAGAGGTCACGAGGTCGAGGTTCTCGCCCGTGATGGTAATGGACTCGCCGAAGTCGGGTGTAGCGTTCGAGATGGCGGTGGCCTTCGGGGCGTCGACGTTCAGCGTACCGATAGCAATGTTGTCGGCACCGTCAGAGCCGTCGTTATACTGCACTTCGCCAGTCTTGGCCTCCATAGGCACGCGGAGCTGAATCTCGTTACGGGTGTTCTTCAAGAACTCCTCGGCTTCGACCGTCACGTGGTCGAAGAGAATCACCTCGCCGATGTTCCAGACGTACTCACCCTTGATGGTCAGCACGTCGCCCGGGTGCAGTGAGGTGGGCGAGAACGAGGTCACCTTGATCTCCTCAGCGAAGGTGATGTTCGTCTTTGACACAACGGTGTCGCCGTTGTTCAGCACCAGACGGAGCTTGCCGGGTACGCACTGGTCGGGAATGGTGACGGTCATCTCCTCGGAGTTCTGCAGACTGAACTCGCCAGCGATGTAAGTCGTCGAGGGTGACAGTTTCTGGTTGCCTTCGGGGAAGATTACTTCCTTGACGCTGTTCAGGCTGGTACCTGTCACACGCATCGTCTCACCACGGGTGATGGGCATGGGGCCGAAGCCCAGGATGTTCACACCGCCCTTGCTATACGGGTTGGTGTCGAGATCATCCTCGCCACAGCTGGTAAAGCCTGTTGTGACCACCAGTGCAGCTAAAGCCAATACGGATATTTTGCGATATATTTTCATTGTTTCTTTATGCTTAATGTTTAATTCCTAATCGCGTAGCGATAACTCTTAACTCTTAATTCTTAACTCTTAATGATTAGAGCTCTACCGCACGGATATTGTCGATACGGATGATAGGATGACAGGTCGTACCACTCTTGACACCATTCCAGATGAACAGAGTCAGACCGGTGAAGTTCTTGGCCTCCAGTTGTGTGCTGGCTACTGTGCCAGTCTCCAGATACTTGAAGTTGGCGATGGGAAGCGTCACGGTCACCCACTTGCCGCCGGTGTCGTAGGAACCTGTTGCGTTCCACGGCGTCCACAAACCGCGCGGATAGTCCACGTCGTGGAAGAAGGTGTTGTTGGCCGTTGCCAGCGTCACCTGCTCGTCGCCTGTGAATATGCACTGCATAGAGAGGTTCTCCCACGGGTTGCTGGCTGGGATATTCACCTCGAACTTCAGAGCCATGTTGGCGAAGTTGGCAAAGCTGACCATGTCACTGAGACGATCATCGGCGTTGGGCCAGTACTCGAACGAGACGTTGCCGTCAGCCCAGGTGTCGTCCTTCAGGTCGCAGTCGCCCAGGAGCAGGTAGCTGCCATCGAGCGAATACTCATCGTTGGCAATGATCTGTGGGTGCCAGCCATGGTTACCCAGACCAGTAGAGGCATCGCCGGCGTCGCCAGTACCCCAGTCGTTGAACAGCATACCACGGCTGTCGTGGAAGTTGAAGCGAGCCTTCTTCTTACCATAGACGGTGGTTACCTCCACAGCGCCTTCTCCCAGTCCCTCGGGAACGGTGAAGTTGATGGCGGTCATGCTGAAGTCGTCGATGTCAATCTTCTTACCACCAATGGTCAGTGTCAGCGGGGTGTTGGGGTCGTCGACGAAGTAGTTGCCGTAGATGGTGGCCTTCTCGCCAACCTTGGCCCACTCGTTGCTCATTGAGTTGACAGACGGACCAGGTACGAGCACCTGGAAGTCGTAGGATGTCGTGTCGTTGTTGTTGTTGACCATGAAGATCTTGTTATACACCACTTCGGGAATCTTCGCGGGAACTTCTACAATCAGGGTGTTATCGGTGATGAGGCTCGTGATGAGCTTTGCTTCCTGGTCGTTGAAGAACAACTTCGTGATGCTGCGCAGGTTGCTACCCACGATACAGATGTTGTTCTCCATATAAGCGCCGGTGATGATGGAGTCAGCGCTCTCCAGACCCAGTGTGCGAATATAGCGGATGGTCGGTGTGCCATCGGCAATCTCATACTTGTCAGGCTCGTCCTTACAGCCTGTAAAGACTGATGTCGTCAGCGTCAGGGCGCCCAGCAAGAGGAGACTCTTATATAATCTTTTCATGATAGGTTTCGTCTATTGGTTATTAATACTTAAATGTTTCGCGGACGTCCACGTGAACGGCATCTTCCTTCAGGTGTGGGTTGAAGGTGAGGTCCTCCATCGGGAACGGGATAGTGAAGCTGGCGATGGTGACGTTCGGCGCAGGTGTCTGGTCGTCGTACATGGCCGTCTGGTCGTTACCGTCATCGTCTTTGTTAACGAGTTGCCACTGGCCGGTTTTATAGTAGTTCTTGAACATCGGGTTCAGGTTCCAGTACGAGTTACGGCGCTGGCCTTTGATCTCTGAAATGGCGCGCTCGGGGTTGTAGTATGACAGACGGACGAAGTCGTACCAGCGGTCGCCCTCAAGGGCGAGCTCCAGACGGCGCTCCTTCCAGACGTCATCGAACGTCAGCGATGTCTTGGCCGTGGCGTTGGGAATGGCACGCTGGTGAACGGCGTTGAAGGCCTTCAGTGCATCGGCGTCGCTACCCTGACCCATCAGCACTTTCGCCTCGGCCAGTACCAGATAGACATCGGCCAGACGGAGTAACGGTGTGCAGAGACCACTGGTCATATGAGCGGCAGAGACACCCAGCACAGACACATGGTCGGCATTGTTGCCGTAGAGGTGCTTCACGCAGTTGGCACCTGTCGGTGCGTTGCACTGTCCCAGAGCAGCTTCATTATATTCCGTGTCATAGTGGAAGCGTGTGTAGTCCAGACCACCGTGGTCACGCCACAGGTAGGGGATGACGTCGCCTACGGTCATGAATGTGGCCTTACGGCGGGTGTCGACGTCGGGACGGGTGCCGGGCTCGTCGAGAATGTTGAAGCCGAAGGCATCCTGCAGGTCAACGGAGACACCACTCCATGCACCCCAGTTGTCACCATACTCGTCAAGGGGCTGGATGCCGAGGTCTGACTGGAAGGAGTTTTGGGATGTCCACTTGCTACGCTGGGGTGTCCAGCGCCAGGCAATCATGTTCTCCTTTGACTTGTTGCCTTCCAGGGTGAAGCAGTCGGCGTAATTCTTCTCGAGCTCACGACCGCAGTTGTCCATAACGTCCTTGGCATACTCAGCAGCCTTCTGCAGATCCTCGCTGTTCAACTGGCCGCTGACACCAGCTTTGGCCAGATAGACCTTGGCCAGCAGACCTTTGGCGCAGTACTTGTCGAGACGACCCTCGGTGCACTGCTCAGGTAGCCATTCGATAGCTTTTTCCAGGGTCATGACGATATATTCGTAGACGTCGGCCTTCTGAACCTTGTACTGTTCGTTGTAGGTGCCTTTCTCTATCATTTCACTATTGTCGTGTACGATGGGCACATCGCCGAAGGTACGTACCAGGTAGAAGTATGCCATCGCCTTCCACAGCAGACACTCACCCATGGTTTGTTTCTTCACGGCCTCAGAGGCACCGCCACCCTCAATGTAGTGGCGCACGATGTTGGAATGGCCGTTAACAGCCCACAGCGAGTAGGCCATGTTACGAATAATCTCGTTGTTAGAATTGAACGAGAAGTCGATGAATGCCTGACTGTCGCCGCCTGTCCAATAGTAATTGCCTGCCAGCACGTCACCCAAGCAGATGAAACCGCGCTGGAAGTCGTACCAAGGCGAGTTGTACAGGTAGTTGACTGCAGCGATACACTCCGTATCATTTTTATAATAGCTGCCTGCGACGTATTTATCCTCTGCCGGACGGTCTAGAAAGTCCTCACAGGAGGTTAGTCCCAAGCCCATGACAGCGGCGGCCAGATATATTTTGATATTCTTTATTTTCATAATGTATGTCTCCTATATTTAGAATGATAAGTTGATACCGAAGGTGCAGGTAAACGGCGACGGGTAGCGGCCGTTGTCAAGACCGAAGACATAACCATGCTGGTCAGTCGTCGATGCACCGATTTCCGGGTCGTAGCCGTCGTAGCCGGTGATGGTCAGCACATTCTGCAGGTTGCAGTACACGCGCAGGTTCTCTAAGTAGAGCTTGCGGATGATGCTCTTCGGGAAGGTGTAACCCAGCGAGATGTTCTTCAGACGGACATACGAGCCATCCTCAATATAGCGGTCGGAGATATTTGTGTTGTAGGTATTTCCAATAGCTACGCGCGGGGTCTTCGTGTCAGCATTCGTGACGTAGACGTTGGTGACGTCGTTGTACCACATATCATTGCCTGTGTAGACCTTGTCGGGATCGATGGCGGCAAGACGGGCACGGTCAGCCACTTTCTCCTGAATCTGGTTGGTCCAGGTGCTCGACATATTCGACAGAGGGATAGAGGTGTAGTTCATCACCTTGTTGCCCACCGAGCCGTTGATAAAGATACTCAGGTCGAAGTTCTTGTAACTGAAGTTGTTCGTGAAACCGAAGGTGAACTTGGGCAGCGGCGAACCAATCTGCGTCTTATCGTTCTCGTCGATATAGCCGTTGCCGTCGACGTCCTTGAACTTCAGATCGCCAGGCCAAACGGTGTTGTTCTTGCTGTACTTCGTCGGGTCGGTGACGTGAGAGTACGTGCCGTCCTCATTCTTGATGGACGACTGCGGATAGAGCGCGTTGACCGGTGAGTTTAGGATGTCGTCGAAGTCCTTATAGACACCTTCTACCACATAGCCAAAGAAGTCATACATAGGACGGCCGACAGACGAAACGGCGACGACGTCGCTCCACTGACCGTAGCCGATGATAGCGGCAGAGGTCGTGCCCTGCAGAGCCACCAGTTTGTTGCGGTTGAACGAGAACTGTAGGTCAGTATCCCACGTGAAGCCCTTCGACAGGATGGGCGTAGCTTTCAGCTCAATCTCCAGACCTGTGTTACGCATGGTGCCGTAGTTTCCGAATGGGGCAGCGAGAGCTGATGATGGGTTACCCTGTGTACCAAGGTAGGAGGGCAACTGCATCTGCATCAGCATGTCTTTCGACTCCTTGCGGTACCAGTCGATGGTCAAGTTGATGCGGTTGTTCAGGAAACCGAGGTCGATACCGAGGTCTATCTGCTCCTGGGTCTCCCACTGGATAGCCTCGTTAGGCAGTCCATTCGGACGATAGGACAGGCCTAATGATGATGGCATCGGGTCAAGGGCAACGCCCCACAAGTAACCACCGATGTTGGCGTTACCAGTTTGACCCCAACCGATGCGGAGCTTACCATTCGACAGCCACTTCTCTGTTGCGGCCTTGATGAACTTCTCGTTGGTGAAGCGCCAGCTGGCAGCCAAGGAGTGGAAGCCTGCCCAGCGGTTCTTCGGGCCGAAGTTCGAGCTGCCGTCATAACGATAGGTATAGGTAGCATAGTAGCGGTCATCATAATTATAGGTTTCGCGCGTGAAGAACGAAGCCATGGATGCACTGCCGAAGCCAGAGGTAAAGTCGCGGTCAGTCTGCTCGGCAAGATAGGGGTTCTGTACGTCGTTACGCGGCAGGTTGTTGCCGGTGATGCCCTGATACTTCCAAGTGGACTCCCAGCACTCCTGACCGAGCATGGCGGTGAAGCTGTGCTTCTCAATTTTGCCAGTATAGGTCAGGTAGTTCTTGAACTGCCAGAACTTGTTGCTGTTGGTCTGCCAGTGGTCAGAGTTGGCAGGCTTCTGCCAGCCGCCAAGGTTGACGGAGGGCTCCCAAGTTTCGGCGTCCGAACTGGAGATGTCGTAACCCAATTCCGTGTGCCAGACAAGGTTCTTCAAGAAGCTTACTTCTGCGAAGATGTTGCCGGTCAACTTGCGGCGCTCCAGCGTGTAGGAGTACAGGTTGGCCAATGCTACGGGGTTGGGGCTGGTATAGCCTTGGCGTATCTCGCCGTAGTAGTTGCCAAAGACATCGTAGATAGGCATATCGGGAGCCGTGGTCAGCGAGTAGGTGATGATACCCTCGTTGCCGTCGGCTTTCTTCAGGTCGTCGTTGGTTGTCGAGAAGGTCGTCGACATACCGAGCTTCAACCACGGCTTCAACTGGGCGTCAAGGTTGGCGCGGACCGAGTAACGGCGGAATTCTGAACCGATGATGGTACCTTCCTGGTTCATGAAGTTACCCGAGACATAGTACTGTATGTTGTCCGTACCACCCTGTGCGCTCAGCTGATGCTGGTGCTGGATAGCGGTCTGGAAGACAGCGTCCTGCCAGTTCGTACCCTTGCCGAGGATGCTGGGGTCAGCATACAATTG
>Ga0310691_10005398_pt1 | contig 14024 bp, 9 predicted proteins | sample 176DNAGHGlowgp2_FD_203887 | JGI IMG/M metagenome (GOLD analysis project Ga0310691, IMG submission 203887) | Sheep rumen microbial communities from Palmerston North, Manawatu-Wanganui, New Zealand - 1766 DNA GHGlow gp2 (v2) (version 2) | ecosystem: Host-associated > Mammals > Digestive system >... | reverse complement strand
ATATCTTCGAATATTTTACCTAAAGTTATATTTCTGTCGATATTTACTTTATATAATTCTTCTAAATCATTTACAATTTGATTATAAAAACCATCTATAAATTCATTATAATTTTCTGATTTATTTAGAGGATTTGAAAAATTCAAATAAACTACATTATGCTTATTAAGATGTGTTAAATATGACTCAGAATTAGATATATTTAGTTTGTCAAATATTTCTTTACTATTAACATTTTTAGAATAATATGTCTCTAACATCATTGCATTTATCGTTTTTTCAAATCTTCTTGGACGTGTAATGCAAAGAAATCTGTCTTTTTTATTAATTATCGTATTTATTTTACTAATAAGTTCAGATTTATCGATAAAATAATCAGTCTCAAAAGCTGATTTAAATTCATTTTTTTCAATATTACGATTTATAAAATACGTCATCTTTATTTAAAAGTTAATAAATTTATAAAACAAAAAAAATATTATTATAAAAAATAAAATTATTTTCATTATTATGCTAATATTTGTTTTTTAAAAATACAAATTTATTACAACTATTTTTAAACTTGTAAAATTTTAATAATAAAATAATTTACTAATAATTTGTTTTTTTTTTTTTTTGATTTGTAAATAAAAATTACGTATGAGAAAGGTAGATATATTAAAAAAAATCGGATTAATAAGTAAATCTGGATTTTTAGCTTCAAGTTTAATAAATATTGGAGCAATGGAAAATAATAATAATAATAATAATAATAATAATAATAATAATCGTGAAAATAATAATGAAAAATTTTCTAAAGATAATAATCTTAATAAATTATTACAAAATGAAAAATTATTGGAAGCAAAAAATAAAGAACTTTATAATATTTTAAAAAAAAATCATTTTACTACATGTGATGAATGTATTGATATAGATAATTATACTAAAGATTCTAGAACATTATTTGAAAAAATAAAAGAACTATTAATAAAAAAATTAAATAATCCAGAATGTAAAGAATATAATGAAGAATTATTGATAATTTTGGAAAAATTAAATTTTGAAAATAAAGATGATATCGATTTATTTAACATAATTTTAAACGGAATGCATAAAGGTAGTATTCATAATGAAATAAAAACTTATTATAAAAATAGTAAAAATAATAATATTAATAATTTTTTTAATTTTCTTGATGATTATTTAAAAAAAATAGGGAAAAATACTATATTAGAAGATATTTTTAAGGAAATAATAGCTTTTTATAATTTTAAAGAATTAGCTCATGGTTGTTTTGGTATAGCTTATAGTTCTGATGAATTAAAATCATTAATTATAAAAGTGTTTTATGAAGTACCTATAGGAAATATTTATAAATATTATTTAAAAAAAGGTATAAATAAAGATGATAAAAAATATAAATATATTAAGAAAGAAGAAATAAAATTAGATGAAATTGATACTGATAAATTAGAAAAATCTAATGCAGATGAAATTCGTCATTTTCTTAACATAAAAGATGTTGAATTGCCAAATTTTTGCAAATATACTCTTAATATTAATAATAAATATGCAATTTTATCAAAAGTAAAAATGAAAGAATATAAACATTTCACAAAAATTTTATTAGATAATGAAGAAAGTTTTACTGAGACGAAAAGTAATTTAATACTTATAAATTTTATAAATTTATTCAATATACTTAATAAATCTACACTAATATTAGAAAATAATAACTATTCTAATAAATTTATTCTTGATAGAAATTTTGGAAATTTTGGAATTGATTTATGTGATAAAATTTTATTTAATATAATAAATATTGATATTGATAATTTTTCTTTTCGAGAAACATTTTCATCAAGTATAATTAAAGATTTTGTAAAAGATTTATTTTTTAAATTTAATGATAATATAAAAAAAAATGTAATAAGAGATGAAAAAAAATTAAATAACTGGATAATACCTGAGAGTATACCTTTTGAATTTTCATTTTTTACAAATTTATGTAAAATTTATGAAAATTATGATGTTGATTTTTTATATAGTATTTATGATAAAAAATATGACAAAACTCTTATGTATTCTTATATAGAAAAATATAACTCTATAGAAAAAAAATTAGAATTTTATAAAAATGGAATTATGGGAGAAAGTTCTAAAAAAGCAAGAGAATCTGTGAACTATTACACTTCTGATTTAAAAGATTATAAGAAAGAACTTTTTAAATTTTATATGAATTTATTTAATATTTTTTTCTATAATGAATCTGGTAAATATTTTTATAATCCTTTTAGAATATTAACATTCAGTAGTATTTACCCTAAAAAAGATTTTTTTAAAAAAAAAATAAAAAAAGATGATTTTGTTATTTCTCAGAATAATATAGATAGGTTTTCTGAAACAAATTTTAAAGAAAATTTATTAAAAATATTTAAAGGAATTGTAGATAATTGTATTATAAAAACAGAAATGGAGAATTATTTAAGATTCTATTTAAATAAAGCTAATTTTAATGATAATGATTCTGAAAAACCAAACATAGAATTTAATTTTCTGAATGCATTTGAAACTTTAATGAATATACTAAAAAAATATGCAATAAAAATATCTTTTAATCATCTAAAAAATAACTGTAAAGAATATTCAAATACTAATATAAAACATATAGTAAATAATAAAATAGAATTTATTAATAAAAATGAAAATAAAAATAAATTTTATACAAATATTGACAATTTAATAAATGATATTTTTATTGACAATTTAATAAATGGTATTTTAAATAAAAATGAAAATAGAAATGAAATTGAAAATAAAAATAGTACAACTAAAAAAGTTTACAAATTTTATGAAATATTTAAAGATTATGAAAATAAAATATTAGAATTAAAAAACGGAGAAAATGAAGAATATTTAACTAAATATTCAGAGAGTTTAAAAGGATTAGTTGGTAATTATTTTAAAGAAGGAAATGGGAAAAAAATATTAAATGAAATACAAAATAAAATTGATGCTTTAGTGTTAATATATAATTATCTATACGAATATATAAAAAGTGAAGACGAAAATGAAAAATTCGATGTAATGAAACATATAGAAAATTCAAAATGTGGTGAAGATGTGAAGAATGAGGCTTATGAAATTTTAAATAACATAAATACAAAAGAATATAATACTGGTTTTAAAAAATTTGATCTTGTAAAAAATAAAATTAAAGTTGTTCGTAATCAATATATGTGGATTTTACGTGATATTGAAGAAAATTTTAATTATAAACCTATTAAGTATTTAATAAAAAAAATTGAAGATAATATCAAAATTGACGAATTAGAACCTGATAATGAAAATGATGAAGTTATATCTGAAGAATCATGTCCTAGTGATAGAGATTAATAATAAAAATATTCTATATTGTAGTTATTTATTGATTTTTTATAAATGTTTCGTTTGTGTGTTTATGTAAAAAATTATCTCTATTTAATATTAAAATCAGTAACTTTTTGTATCTTCTAAAAAAGTACCAACATAATGTTGGTACTTTTTTAGAAAGTAGAGATGTTTAAAAAATATTTTTTATTAAAAGAACAGTAATGTTACACTCCCAAAAATTAGTTAAATTAATTATATTTAGAATTATAAATAAAATAAAGTAGAAGTTTTTAAAGGAGTGCAATATTGGTGTCTTTTTTTTTATAACATCATAGTTTCATTATTAAACATCAAAGGTTACTTTAAAAGTAACCAACTTACTTAGGAAGTAAGCAACAGGATGTTTCTATATTTATAGAAACGAATATATGATGTTTTTTTAATAGATAATGTATTATTTTGTAAAACTTTTTTTAAAAGTTTCGAATTGCTTGCTTTTAAAGTAAGAGCCGGTTCGGCGTCTGAGAACAAGTTGCTTACTTTTAAAGTAAGTCGGCGTTTGAGAATGAAGCTCCAATCTTAGATTGGAGTTACTATTTTAAAAATTAATAAAATATATTTTTTTACATAAAAACACACAATGAACCACTCCTCTAATACATGTGTATTTTAATATATAATGTACTTTAAAAGTAGGCAAATAGTATGTTTCTACATACGTAGAAACGAATATATAGTGTATTTTAATAGATAATGTATTAAGCCGGTTCGGCGTTTGAGAACGAGTTGCCTACTTTTAAAGTAGGTCCAACGTCATGTTGGTATAAAAAATTATGATGAAATTTATAGAATAAAAATATAAATATTCTTTAAATATTTATATTTTTACATTTTTAGTTTTTTTTCACTGTTTCTTTAGAAGATTCATTTACAGGTACTTCTACATTTTCTTTAACTTTTTCTTTTGATTTTTTCATTTCTTCTTCTTTTTCTTTTTCTCTTTCTAATACTTTTTGTTCATATAAAGGACTTAAACCTATAACACTTAATAACCATAAAGCAATTACAAAGAAAATCAATATAAATGTAACTCCTGCAATTCCTTGTAAACCTCCAAATAAAGGACCTAATACTAATGAAATCATTACTGAACTTAATCCTTTACCTAATCTAGAACCTATAGCATCTATAGCAGCTTTACCATTAACTTTTTCATTTTCATCTAATGGAATATAAGCTTGTTCTTTAGAAGTATCAAAAAATATATATTTAGAAGATTTAATGAATACTAAAACACCTAATCCAAATAATACAAATGTTAATAGTATAGATATACCACATTTATCTGCAATAGGACTTAATATTCCCATCTTCTTGAAGAAAATGTAAAATACAACTGTTGATACTAAAGAAGCTATTGGGGTAAATAAAGCTCTAAGTTTCCAACTTTTTTTACTCATATATCCTGCAACAAAAAATATTAAAAATAAAGATAATATTCCAGTAAAAATACTTTGATAAGCATATATAGCTGCTGTTGCCTCTTTACCTACTTCTTTAGCACTCATTAATAAATTTGCTGCTTCAACTTTATCAGATAAATCTATTCCTAATCTAATACTTTCTTCATCTATATAATTAGCAACTACTTCTTTTCCATAAGCACCCACTTTACCTTTCCAAATAGACTCTAATAATGCGATGAACATATTATAACCCAATACAATAAATGTCATAAATGACAAATATTTAGATTTTAATAAACATTGTATTGACTGTGCAAATGTTAATTTTACCTTTGTTTTTGATTTTTTAGGTTTTTCTTCAATCTCATAAGCTACTGGGTTAGCTTTAATTCTATTTATCAAATAATTATAAACAGCTATAATAAATACTAATGATGCAACAGAAATAAAAAATAATAAATCTGTGTGTTTTGTAAATTTATAAGTTATAACACCTGATAATATACTTCCCAATGCAGCTCCTGTAGATAAAAAACTATACATTCTTTTAGCTTGTGCTGATGAAAATATAGAATTAGCAAATGTCCAAAAAGCAACACCTAAAGCCATAGTTCCATATGCTTCTGCATGAATATATAATAAAGATACAGGCCATACTCTTATTGCTTCCCACCAACCTTTCATCTTTGGGAATTTACTATTTAACATATCTGCTAATCCATTTAATTTTAAAGCATCACATCCTGGTAATAGCACAAATGAAAACAATAATAAAAACGCCAAAAAGTATATAAATACAACATTAAAACGTGTATAACTATCTACTTTTTTAGCTATAAAAGTATATAATATTGTAAAAATAATTATTGATGGAATTACTAATACTTTTAAACAATATATGGAATCAGGACCCATATAATTAATAACATAAACATCTTTTAATCCCCTTAACATCGAATATGTCATCGAAACAGCTAAGAATATTAATGCTAAAGGAATTAATTTTTTGCATTCATAACCATATATTGGGAATAACATTGATCGAATTTTCCCAAATGGCTTTTTCTCCATATTATCAGCCATATGAACAAACTACATATTTATGCTAATAATTATTGATTATAAACCAAATTAATGTTATTTTTTATTTAATATGTACATTATAAGTGTAAATTAAAATGTAAAAAATAAATTGATCTTATTTATAAAATAAAGTGTGTACATTGATTTGTTCTTTAAAATTAATTGTTAAATGAGGTGAAAAAAATAATAAAAAATAAATAAATTCTAAAAAAAATATTAGAATTTATTTAGTCCTCAAGCTTTTATTATGGACATATATAAACTAAAAAATAATTTTGAAAAAATAATAAAGATTCGAAAAATAATTATGATGAAAATAGTGTTATAATTAAAAATGTGAAAAATAATTTAAAAACAAAACTTTTCCAATTTTGTGTATCAAAAGAATTTTAGGAGTGTTTCATTGTGTGTTTTATGTAAAAAAATATATTTTATTAAATTTTAAAATAGAAACTTTTTCCAAACTAAGTTTGGATCTACGTTCTCAAACGCCGAACCGGCTTTATTAATTGCTTACTTTCTAAGTAAGTCTTTATAAATATAAAGACATCTTGATCCAACAATAATAACTGTTTATATAATAAGGCGCTTTGCCGTTTGAGAAGGTATCTTTGTTACTTTCTTAGAAAGTAAAGTTTTTGAAAATAGATAAAATAAATTTTATATAAAAATACTCAAACAGAAAAATACTTTTTAAAACAAAAAATTAATAGAATTAAAATATTTGTTTATGAAATAAACTATAATAAAACTGAAGTTGGGTAATAAAAATGCTATAAACTTAATTTTCTAATTTTGTAAAATCTATATCTTCTCCTTCTTTCAAGTAAACAAAAGCTTTTTTTATTACTTTTATTTTTTTATCTATAGTTCCATTATTAGTGTATTTTCTAGTATTTTTTGTTAAACTATTTAAAATATTAATAGTTTTTACTGTAACATTAAAATTACTTTCAATACTCTTTTTTAATTCTATCTTATTTACTGAATTAGGAACTTCAAAAACATAACATCCTTTATTATTCAATAAGGAAGTCTTTTCTGTAACAATATTTTTTTTAATATAAAAATCCTTTGTCATAATTTATTTATTTAATTCAACTCTATTACAAAAACTACTTATAGCTTTCTCCTCAAAATAAATCTTATCTGCACCTATTACATCATAAGTATTCAATAATGAAAAATCAACAACTTCTACATTTTGAATATTTCTACTACTTAAATATAGGTTTTCATTTTTAGAATCAACTATTATTAAATTCTTCTTTGTAGACATTTTTAAATTATCCATAACGTCTACAAATAATTTAGTCTTAAAATTATCTAGATTAAACTTATCAACAACATTTATTATGTTATTATCTAACTTATTCCTTATTGCAGATAATAAAGCTAATCTTTTCTCATTTTTATTCATTTTAAAACCATAATCTCTAGGTTTTGGACCAAATATTCTACCACCACCTCTTAATAATGGACTCTTTATATCACCTCTTCTAGCTCCTCCTGTACCTTTTTGTCTAAATAACTTTCTTGTTGAACCTTTTACTTCACTTCTTTCTTTAGTTTTATGAGTACCTTGTCTTTGATTTGCTAAATAATTTTTTATTGCTAAATATATAACATGTTCATTGACTTTTATGTCAGAAAACATTGAAAAATCTGCAAATTTATTTAATTTTTCACCTTTTATATTAAAAATCGGTAGTTTAAAAATATCTTCCATAACCAACTATTTATTTAAAATTACAATACTATCTGTATCACCAGGAACACAACCTTTTACTACTATTAAATTTTCTTCAGGAATTACTTTTAAAACTTTTAAATTTTTAACAGTAACTCTATCACCACCTGTTCTTCCAGCCATTCTTAATCCCTTAAAAACTCTAGAAGGAAATGATGAAGCACCTACTGATCCTGGAGCTCTTAATCTATTATGTTGACCATGTGTTTGTCCTCCAACTCCTGAAAATCTATGTCTTTTTACTACTCCTTGAAATCCTTTACCTTTACTAGTTCCAATAACATTAACTATGTCTCCTTCTGTAAAAAGATCATTAATAAGTAACTTTTGTCCTAATTGTACTTCCTTTTCAAAATCTCTTATCTCTCTAATTATCAATGGTGACTCAACATTAGCTTTTTTACAATGTCCTAAAACACTTTTACTATTATTTTTAGCTTTTTTAGAACCAAAACTTAACTGTACTGAATTATAACCATCAATATCATCAGTCTTTATTTGGGTTACAAAACATCCATCACTCCAAATAACAGTACATGGTATATTAAAACCATTACTGTCATAAATAGAACTCATTCCAACTTTTTTCCCAATAAAACCAAACATAAACTATTATTTAAACGTTAATAAATTAAAATACTAAAACAAACCTAGACACATTATTCTTCCTCAAGTTCTATATTGGCTATTGGACAAACTTTTTTACACCTTCCACAACCAATACATTTTCTTTTGATAACATAATAATGTTCATCACTTTCTGGTTTATTTTCTACATTCTTTTCATCTAACCAACACTCACCTCCTTCTTTTATTGCTTTACAAGGACAAACATCACAACACATTCCACAATTAATACATTGATCATTTATCTTAGCAACTTTTCTTCCCATTATATTATAATTTATTCTCCAGTGGGCTTACTTGGACTTGAACCAAGGACAACGTGATTATAAGTCACGTGCTCTAACCAACTGAGCTATAAGCCCTTATATTTTGTTATTAAATATATTTGTAATTAATATATTTTAACATTTATTATTAAATTATTAATCTAAAGCAGCTGTCATTTTTCTTTGTAAATATAAAGATGAAGATCTTTGTATTTTTCTAATATCATTTTTTTTTACAAAATATCTCCTTTTTCTTAATAATTTTAGTATTTTAGTCTTATCAAATTTATTTTTCCATAACTTAATAAGTCTATCACTACCATAATTCTCATCGTCTACTACAATTAGCATATTTTATAGCTATATATTTAAACATTAATAACAAAAAAGTTGTATTTATTTTTTTAATAAATCGTCAAAAATATTAAAATTTAACTCTTGAAATATTTTTGAATCTTTCACTAATTGTATTTTTTTCAATATGGCTTTTGTTTGACTTTTATTCTTATTGTTATTTAAAAAATCTTTTAAAATTTGTAATTTTTGATTTATATTGTTTATTTCTTCTTTTGTAAAATGTTTATTTATTATTTCTTTATATTTTTCTCTTTTAATATAATAAAAATAATAGTATCTTTTCTTTTGATCTTTTAATATTTTTAATGCATTTTCAATATTATCTTTTATAAATTTTTTAAAATTATCAACTTTATTTTCGTAATCTTCAGTTTTAATGTTACCTCCATTCCAACAAATATTCTCAATACCCCATAATTGTTCACAAATATCATCTATAAATTCATTAAACTTACTAATATTATCACCATATTTATCTTTATATATTTTTCTAAAAGCAATTTTAAGATCAACTATTTTATTATTTGTTGGTTTAGTAATATTAAATTTTTTTAACATAATACCTTCTTCAGGCGAATAACCTATAGAATGTTTTATTGGATTATTATATTTACCAGGTAATTTATTTATATTTTTTTCTACATCACCATAGTAAAAAAAATGACTACTACCTTCTTGTTTTAAAAGAAATAATAATGAAAATATTTTTTCATCTATATTATCATCTTTAGGATTTAAATAATAATCATATAAAATTTGAAATTTTAAATAAGAATTTACATATAAAACATTATAAAAAGACTCTTTTTTTTCTTCAACAGTATTTTTATTTTCTGTAAAATCATAAATTCTTTCATAATTTTCATCGTTTCCTTTACTATTATAATGATTAAAATCTAATAGTTTTATTTTATTATCCTTAATGTAGCAATTATCTAATCTAAATAAAGGATTACAATCTGTTAAATCTAAAAGTGCACAAAAAAATAAAAATTCTTTAAAATTTGTAATATTATTGACTTTATTTAATATTGTTATATCTTCTTTTTTAGTTTTTTCATCATAAACATTAAAATCATTATAATTTTTAGTTTCTGTAAGATCTATTGATTCTGTTAAAATACATTCATTTCCTTCAATATAATTCAAATCACAAAGATCTAATTTTTTAAAAATATCAATATAAAAATTGTTAAAATTATTGTTTTTTTTAATAAAAAGCTCTTTTTTTTCTCCATTTTTATCTATTGTAAATTTTTTACAATAAGATGTACTTTTACAATCATCAATTTTATCTATTTTTAAATTATTAATATCTATAGTATTATTATCACAATAAATTTTTAAAATTTCAGCAAAATTTTTTAATGTTTCTTTTATTTCATCTGAAATATATAATTCACTATTATTTTGTTTTAATTTATATTCTATTTTATCTGAAATATTTTTAATTTCTTTATTTTTTTTAATTTCTTCTTCTATTTTTATTTTTTTTTCTATTTCTTTTTCATTTAATAATATTTTTCTTTTATTTTTATTTTTACAACAACAACAAATATTTCCACAACATTTTGAATAAATTTTATAACTATATAATATATTAAAATAAAAAAATATTTTTAAAAACATACATAAACATATTTACAAGCTAAATAAAACATATTAAATCTAATATAATTATTGTATTTTATTTAAACTATTATAGATTTCTTTATAAATTTTCACAGTGTTCCATTGTATGTTTATATGAAAATTTATATCTTATTAATTTTTAAAATAGAAACTTTCTGTAGAAAGTTTCACAAAGACTTTTACGTTTTGACATTCGTCAAAACATGAATATATAATGTATTTTAATAGATAATCTACTTTAAAAGTAGGCAACAATATTTAATATATAATGTATTTTAATAGATAATGTATTAAATTAGTTATATATTAGTTCCTACGAATGTAGAAACATCCTATATCCAACCTTAGGTTGGTCGTCTTTATGAATATAAAGACATCTTGGATCCAACGTCACGTTGGTACTTTCTTAGAAAGTAAAATATTTTTATAAAATAAAAAAATATTAATGTTGCACTACTAATTTGAACGACAACACTTACCATCTCCTTGCTTTTCTCTTTTTTTTACCATTTCAGCTATTTTTTCATTTTTTTTATATATTTCTTCATTATATTTATTTATCTCTTCAATTGTTTTAAAATTATTATTTTTATTGCCTTCATTAACTTTAATTTTTTCTGTTGGTAATTTTATTTTTGATAAATCATATTTATCTCCTTCTTCAGGTTTTTCTTCTTTCTTTTCTAATTTATATTTTATAGTGTTATTTCCTTCTTTACTAGGAATAGCTTCTTTACTAGTAATTTCTACAGATTTTCCATTCTTATCAATAGTAGTTAATTTATAATTTTCTAAACTATTTTCATCAACTAATAATCTACATACATATCTAGAATTACATTCATTTGAAAAATATAAATCTTTATTTTCACCATTAAATTCAACTTCATATTTAACTTTTAATTTATTTTGATCAATTTCTATTTTTGATAATTTTGATAAATCACCATCAGCAGTAATTTTATTACTTGAATTATCGTATAAAGTATAACATTCATATATATTAAAATGTAATAAAGAAGACAATTTATATAAAAATTCAGATATTTTATCACAATCTGTATAAACCGTTATAGGTTTTGCTGCATCATGTTCATCTTTTAATTTTTCATCTTCTTTTTTATTACCTTCTTCATTAGTTGATATATATTTAATACTTTCTATTTTAATATTATTTGAATATTTTAATTCAATAACATGATTACCTCCTTCTTCTTTACAAGTAATTTGATCTTTTTCTTTTTCAAATAAATAAATATCTTTTAATTTTTCTTTAAAAATTGTTTTTATATCATCAAAAGTAAAACTGTTTTCAGCAATTTTATCTTTCCAATCTTTATAAAAAACATCTGAGTTAGCTTTTTCTTCATATTTAGCACCATCAGTTGTTAATTCTAATTTAAAATTGATTTTTTTGTAACAATCATCGTCTTTCCCTTCATTTATCTTAATTTTTAATTTTATTTTATTGTCTTCAATATTAATATCATCATCAATAACAAAATAGTCTTCTTTTCTATTTTGTTCAAGTACTTTTTTTAAAATTTCATTGTGATTAAATTTATTTAATTCAAAAGGAATAGTTTTAATCATATCTTTAACATTATCTGTAAAACCAACATTCTTTTCATCATAAATATCAGTGTTTTCAATTACAATTTCATAATTCTTAATAGGATCTATTTTTTTTATTAAATATATCTCTGTTATATCATTAATATTTTCAATATTAATATTATTATAATCATTAACTGTGTCTTTATAAAATTCTAAAAAATAATGATCGCCATTATCTTTTTTAAATCTTTCTAAAGAATAATTGTCTTTATTAAAGCTATTTTTTAAATTTTTCAAATTTTCTTTTTCTTTATCATCATCATTTGTAAAATTATATACAAATAACTCGTCATCCTTTATTTTCTTTATTTCATTCTCTATTCCTGCAATAATAGAAGTAATACGATAATCAGGTATTGTTGGAGGTTCTATTTTAAAAATTTTATTATCAACATTAATTATTAAAATTTTTTTATCTTTAGGAGGTTTAGGATCAGCAGAATATATTTTAGTAAACAAAATAATAAATAACGATATAAAGCCTAATATTTTTTTCATATAACTCATATTTATAATTTAATAAAAAGACATACTAAAAACAATTTTTTTACTATATATTAAAAAATATGAAAATTTTACAATATTAAAAATAGTTATTATTTAAAATAAATAAAAAAAATCTAATATTGAAAAAATAATATTTACAAAATTATTTAACAGTAGAATTTTACAAAAAAATTATTTTATTATTCTATGATTGTAAAGTGTATTTATGTTTATAAAGAAAAACAAAGTACTTTTTTTAACAACAAGTACCTTAAATAGTTTCGCAATGGAAAATAATAAAAAAGACAATATTAAAAATGATAATAAAACTGTTTGTTGTAATATAGATAATAATAACATATTTATTAATTCAAATAATGTAGAAAATGCTTATTATAATGGTTTAGATATAAAACATAATAAAACACAATATATGCCTATTAATAAATATATTTGTGTTAATTATGATTTTACAAAAAAAATAGTTACAAAAGCAACAGGTGATGGAAATTGTTTATTTAATCTTTTAAGTAGTCTTATATTTAATACAGAAAAATATCATAATATTTTAAGACGTTTTCTATGTAATAAATTAGAAACAGATAAAGAAATGAAAGAATTAGGTGAAAAGTATTTAAAAGATTATGTTAATAAAATGGAACAAAATAGTGTTTTTGGAGAATATTCAATAGTAAACATATTCTCTAAAATATTCAATATTCCAGTACAAATAGTAGATACATCTAATAATAAATATTACGATATTAATTATAATAAAAATACTGTTAATTTTTTAAAAATTTACTACAATGGTGTTAATCATTATAGTTATGGGATATCAACACTTACTGATCAACAAATAAAACCAATTATTATTGCAATAAAAAACTTTATTACTTTTTTAAAAAACAAAAACAAAGTCGAAATAGATGCAATTTTAAAAGATAACAAAGATGAAAAAGTAGATAAAAATGATAACAAAGATAATAACAAAGATGAAAAAGTAGATAAAAAGGATAATAAGGATAACAAAGATAATAAAAAAGATGAAAAAATAGATAAAAAGGATAATAAAGATAATAAAAAAGATGAAAAAATAGATAAAAAGGATAATAAAGATAATAAAAAAGATGAAAAAGTAGATAAAAAGGATAATAATGATAATAAGGATAATAAAGATAATAAAAATGATAAAAAAGATGAAAAAGTAGATAAAAAGGATAATAATGATAATAAGGATAATAAAAATGATAAAAAAGATGAAAAAGTAGATAAAAAGGATAGTAAGGATAACAAAGATAACAAAAATGATGAAAAAGTAGATAAAAAGGATAGTAAGGATAACAAAGATAACAAAAATGATGAAAAAGTAGATAAAAATGATAA
>Ga0310691_10005397_pt1 | contig 14024 bp, 7 predicted proteins | sample 176DNAGHGlowgp2_FD_203887 | JGI IMG/M metagenome (GOLD analysis project Ga0310691, IMG submission 203887) | Sheep rumen microbial communities from Palmerston North, Manawatu-Wanganui, New Zealand - 1766 DNA GHGlow gp2 (v2) (version 2) | ecosystem: Host-associated > Mammals > Digestive system >... | reverse complement strand
CACAGGCTGTTGATGAAGTCTCTCGATGAGGTTCTTGTCTCGTAAGTAAATTTTCTAAGCCATTGACTTGCTGTTGACAATTCACCCGTTCGCAGAGCAAGATACCAGTGCAGCAACCATAATGTCGTCAGTCGCTGCTGTCCATCAAGTGGCCACATTGCGTCTTGTTCTTTAGTCCCATACACGAAGTCGAGACTCAATGGTTCGTTGGTTTTCAATGCTTTAACCAAGTTCCCCAGCATACGCTCTCTCAGATACACCTTGTTGATGCGTCCTTGCGCATAGTCTCGTTGAATTATAGGAATCTCTATGCTTTCTGATTGCAATATTTTATATAGTGTCGTGTACATACCCAGAGTCTATTACGTTAAATTTTTCTGATAAAATTCTCAACATGTTTAAGCGATACGTTTCGGCATCGTGACGTGTCCATGTCACCATGCTGCCAGATGATGGGCTGTAGTACTTCAAAAACGCTTGTTTTGTGCAAGGAGGAATAAAAGCCGAAGTTCTCTTTGTCGCATTCTTCGTCGTAAAGCCTTTCTCTTTGTTGAAGGTTGGTACAGGATAGAATAGTCCCTGCTCCTTTCCTATGATGATTCGTCGTTTGGCGGGAAATATAGCATTACCATACCCGCGATTCGTTCCTTCGTCCAGTAGTGTGAAATTCCAAATCATGTTCTTCTCATCGTCAGTCAGCAGTTCTTCTTCATAGGTGACTGGCATGATTTCCTCTTTCAAATTGTCAAAAGATGATTGTCGAATGCTTTCATCTTCTTCATCCTGCATCTCTGTACAGAATCTCTCTATTTTCAGTCGTTGCTCTTCTGTCGCGATTATATATGTAGTGAGCAGCCACTCCTTCTGTTCTTCAAAATCGGATAGGCTGTTAGTTGTGTTTGAATCTATATGCTCTACATCCCATTTTTCTTTCTTGTACAGATTGAAGGGAAATCGTGCAAAAACCTCTTGTCCATAGATATCGCGAGCAATGCTTCCTTGCATAATGACTGTTTCCACATTATGCAGAAGGAGCAGTGGACGGCATTGCGTCTTGCTTCGTCCTCCGATTTCATATTCTGTGTTCAGGTCGCTGCAATCTGCTATCACCGCATTTATCATATCAATAAGATGTGACTTGAACTTAGCCACGGTCATGCCCTCCTCCCTCCATTTGGAAAGCAGTCCGAATAGCAGTTTCTGTTGCAATACCTTTTTACCCTTCTTTCTAGTCGATTCTTTTGGCCGTGCAAGCAAGAAGCCTACATAGTGGTAGAGATCGAGGTGTGTATACCATTCCACGAGCGTATCGTAGATGTTTCTGACCTCATTCCACGTGTTTTGGAGTGTCTTGCGATTATATTTGTTTCGGTGGAAATAATCGTAGAAGTATCGGAATACGTATGACTGATCTGAACCGATGTCTTCTGTAGGTTCTCCCAACACTCTCTGGTCGCAAATAATCTCAAATATGTAATCGATGCGAGTTTCTGATGTTTCACTGTCATCGTGAAAAAATAGCCAGAACTCGTCATTCTGCAACATATTTTCCATCTGATCCCACTGGGCAGCTAGTTCCTGCTGAAACAATCTTGTACGCTCGTAATTGTTTTCGTTTTCGAAATTGAATCTGTTCAAGAGGATTGCCTTGATTAGCTCCGCTGAAGTAAGTGGAATCTTATCGATGTTAAGACGCGTAAACACTTCTACGGGGTCTTGTGTGTCGGTATCATACCAGATGAATTTCACCTTGTGCAAAAGTACCCTGACGAATTCTGAGAAGAAAGCTTCAGCATTTTCTTGCAAGCGATCCTTTTTTTCCTTCTTCCATCGCAAAACATAATCGCGAGTTTTCAGCATGTGATAGAAGTCGATGTTTTCGGCTGCTTCATCCTTACTTTTTGATTTAATATTATTAAGGAATGTACAGCTCTTTTCTCTCGTCTGATAATGAAGGGAATACATCTTGATATCAAAGCACGATAGGATAATATGGATGGTTGTCAGTCTTTGTTGGCCATCTATCACCTCCCACGTGTCGCCATGTTCTTTCACCACCAGCGGTTGTAAGCAATAAATCCCAAATGCTCCCTTTCCTACAAAATCTTCTATGTCCTCTAGTAATTCTTTTACCTGCTGAGTGGTCCATCTATATCCCCTTTGATATGAGGGGATAAAGAAACTCTTGCCTTCAAGCTCAGTTATGGCAAGAGGTTCAATTCTGCTTTCTTCTTCCTTTTTACTCATGCTATTCTCTTATAAAATTATAGAATTTCTCTTTCTATCCAAGCACAAGCCTCTGCGTCGGCGAATAATTATTAGTTCCTCTGATTGATAAGATTTACTACGACCTTTACCATCACATCCTTCTCCTCTGTTTTGCTTTCGGCAATCATCAGGGTCAAAGCAACGAGGGTGTTATCAGCCAAGCGCTTGGAACCATCTTCACGATAGAGGATATGATTGTTATTGAGGAACCAAAGGAAGAGGGTTGCAGCAATGCGCTTGTTTCCATCACTGAACGAATGGTTCTTGGTGACGAGGTAGAGCAACATGGCGGCTTTCTCCTCAACACTGGGATAGAGTTCCTCACCTCCGAAGGTCTGATAGATCTGTCCGATGCTGCTCTTGAAAGAACCATCTTTCTCATTTCCAAACAAGACGGAACCTCCAAACTTTTCGCGCAAGCCATTGATAGCCTCCATCGCATTCTCATAGGTAGCATGGAATGGCTCTTCCTTTGTAGTCTTGTCTATTGTCAGTCGCTCGTAATCATAGTTGTCGAGGGTATCAAGGGCGTAGGTGTAATCAGTCACCACCTCGAAGAGGGCATTGCTTTCGTCTGTAGAAAGCAAAGGCTGGCTCTGGATGGTGCGTCCGAGCATCCCCACCAACTGACGCAGTTCACCTATCTGTTCTTTGCGGATGCGCTCGTTTACAGCATAGCCCTTAACAAGATAGTCTTTCAGAATCCTGTTTGCCCACTTTCTAAACTGCACACCACGTTTACTTTTTACTCTATACCCTACAGAAGTTACCATTTCAAGGTTGAAATAGTCTATCTCATGAGTCTGACTTTTTCCCTCAATGGCACCATGTTGGGTGGTATTCGCAAATTTTGCGACTACCACTTCATCTGCCAATTCCTCCTTGAGTGCATTGTTAATGTGCTTACTAATGGTTTTATAGTCCCTGCCAAACAATGTTGCCAATTGTTGACGGGTTAACCAAATCATTTCATTCTCCAGCCGGACATCAATCTGTGTCTGTCCGTCCTCTGTCTGATAGAATACAATCTTCTGGTCTTCCATTTCTAATGCTTATATTGCAAAGGTACTGCTTTTCTACCACTATAGTATGAAAAAACGAAAATGTTACATCTCGAAGGCAACTTTTTTCAATATCACAATATCTCTCTTGCAATCCAAGCACACGCCTCTGCGTCGGCAAGGGCGTGATGATGGTTTTGCATATTGAAACCGCAGGCTGCAGCAACAGTCTGTAGCTGGTGGTTCTCCAAGTCTGGAAGAACGCGACGAGAGACACAAAGGGTGTCGTAGAACTCATAGTCAGGGTAGTCCATCTGATATACGCGGAAAACAGCCTTCAGACAGCCTTCGTCAAAAGGCTTGTTGTGAGCCACAAGAGGTAAGCCCTGAATCAGCGGCTCTATCTGAGCCCAGACCTTCGGAAACACGGGGGCTTCCTCTGTGTCCTCGCGAGTCAGCCCGTGAACTTGCGAACACCAATAGTTATAGTAGTTCGGCTCTGGTTGGATGAGCGAGTAGAATGAATCCACTATCTCTCCATTGCGTACAATGACGATGCCGACGGAACACACAGAGCTGCGCTCATTGTTAGCTGTTTCAAAATCTATTGCTGCAAAATCCTTCATACATCTTACATTTAACATTCTACATTCACAACATCGTTGGAGTATTTGTTCCACATTCTTTTTATCTTTCCCGCTATCTCCTTGCGGAGCCAGAGGGGGAGAAAATGCGTGGCCCCATAATAAAATGTACCCATTCTATTTCAATGTGCAAAGGAAACTGATAAAAAAGTGACCAGAAAAGGATTACACCGTTTCCAGTTCGGGGTGTTCTGCCAGAATAGCTTGGCGGAGTCGCAGTAATATGGCGAAATAGCCACAATAGACGCTTGTGGAAAGGTCGCTCTTTCTAAGGATCTTCACGAACCACTTCACGGTGTGCTGAAGATCTGTTATTGTGAAGCCCTTTATCACCGTATTTTCCAACGTAGCGGGAATGCGGTCCATGCGTGCGTCAAACCATTTGATGCACTCATCACGCTCCGCGTCTGTATATTTATTTTTAAACTTATTTTCCATTGAACATTGAACATTGAGCATTGAACATTAGGCGGCCTCTTCTTTGTCGTTATTACGTTATACCGTTATATCGTTATTACGACGGGCCGCTTAAACTCTTACTCTTTGGTTTTCTTGTACCAGTCCAGTTTTTTGTAGTCTTCTGCCCAGCCGTTGTCAATATATTTTTCCAGCGGGACGAAGATTGAGAGGCCACCGCTCTTGGAGACATCTCGCATCACTTCGAAGTGACCAGAAGGGATTGCTGAGTACCAGATGTCGGACAAGTGGTACGTGACCACACTCTGGTAAACAGAGTCCCACGCGGCAAACTCCTCGGGTGTGGCCCGCAGAGCGAACAGGTGGCGCATATCATAGAACTCCGGGAATTGATCGTAGCTGTTGCCGGGACGGTATTTCTGCACATCGTCCAGACGCAGCGTCTGCGGGTCGGAAAAGAGGCGTGTCACCAGCGGACGGGTGGCTTCAGCCAAGGCCTCCAAGCCGGATGTGCGGACAGCGGACAGTTCTACGCCGCTGTACAAGTGGCTGTTAAGCCCTCCGTTATAATAGTCAAAGTACTTAAGGAGTGCAGTATCGGGGTCAAACGCAGGAGAGCAGAGAGCCGGGATAAGTTCATGGTAAGGCGCTCCCGTACCGGGAATCTCTGCAGGCGAGCCCAACATATAATCGCATACGCTGCGAAGCTGGTAAGCGACCTCCACACATTGCATAAAACAGGCGTCGAAGAAGATGAAATCGAAGTGAGGCAGGGTGGTCAGCACATTCTGCAACGTGGGGATAGACATCTTTTCTCCATAGTCGGACGTTGAGCGGTGCCCGTTGTCTATTCCAAAACTGTAGCGGCGAGAGCTCCTGCCTATAATTGTGTCACCCTCGCTGGGGAAAAGCCAACCTGAAGCGTGACTCCAGAACACCAGACCGTAAGACTCCGACGGGAACGAACGGACGATATCGTGAAGCACCATACTCATGTCCGCGCTGTCTGTGGAACAGACATTACGGTCGTAGGTCTTCACTTGCCTCATCGGGAAATTGCGGCTCCCGGCGCAGATGCGTGAGCCCCCGCGTTTGGTATCGTCTATGTACAGCACCACCCGTGCATTCTCGTCAATATCCGAAAGCGCCTTAGATATCTCCACAGAGTCCGTTTCCACATATCTGGCAAGAGAATTCTCAGCTGCCATATACACGATGACTGTGCGCGGAAAGTGCTTTGAAGAGCACAGTCCGTCATCCAGTTGTGCGTCTTCGCATGAGGTCATGACAGACGCGATGGCCACCCACAGACATAGTAAATATTTCCGTTTCATGGCGCAAAGGTAAGCAAAAAACAGCATACTGCACACTAAAACCACACACTTTTTCGTTTTATTTTAAAATTCAACTTTCTGAAGTAGTTAAGAAGTCAGAAGTTAAAGAAGTTAAGCCAAATGTCAAAGAGCAGAGAAATCGGACTCAAGAGTAACGGCTTAACTACTGCCCGTAGGGTGAGCGAAGCGATAACTACTTAACTTCATAACTACCAAGAAGATGAGCAAATACGAAACTTGTTTTTTTACTTTAAACCTTAAACATTAAACTTTTAATGCAGTGGACAGATAGAATACGGCAAGTGAAGGTGGTGCTGGTTTGCGCCGCCGTGGTGATTTGTGCCTCGTCGCTGCTGTGGTCACATAAACTCGTCAAGGACCTCTCTGTGGAGGAGCTGGGCAACATGAAGGTGTGGGCCGAAGCCATGCGCACGCTGAACAATGCCGACGAGACCACAGACCTAAACCTCGTGCTGCAAGTCATCAACGGCAACAACACTATTCCTGTGGTGGTTCTCGCTGACGACGGAACCGTGCAGACCTACCGCAATCTTCCCCTCCGACGCTCCGCCACCGCTGCAGACACGCTGGCAGCTGTGAAGCGCACAGCCATGCGCATGAAATCCGCAGGAAACGTAATCCGCATAAATCTGGGCGAGAATGACTTCATGGAGATATGCTATGACGAGAGCCTTATGCTCAAGCGGCTGGCTCGCTACCCATATATCCAGCTCGGAATCGTGCTGGTATTCGTTATCGTAGCAATATTCGCTCTGCTTAGCAGTAAACGGGCCGAGCAGAACAAAGTGTGGGTCGGACTCTCCAAGGAGACTGCCCATCAGCTCGGAACACCTATCTCCTCGCTCATGGCATGGACAGCCGTACTCCATGAGCAATATCCCGATGACGAGCTGCTCCCGGAGATGGACAAGGATGTGCAGCGACTGCAGATGATAGCTGAACGATTCTCCAAAATAGGTTCGGCGCCGGAGTCCGCTCCAGAGAACCTGAACGAGGTCGTTGCCCACGTAAGCGACTATATCGGACGCCGCACGTCCAACCGCGTGACCATAACAACCCGCTTGCCCGAGCAGCCCATCATGGTGAATATGTGCGCCCCGCTGTTCGAGTGGGTCGTAGAGAATCTCTGTAAGAACGCCATCGACGCTATGGACGGAAAGGGCAGCATAACTATCACCGCTATGGAGGAAGGCAAGAACGTGGTTATGGAGGTCTCTGACACAGGCAAAGGCATCTCACGCTCGCATTTCAGCAGCGTCTTCCAACCCGGATTCACCACCAAGAAGCGCGGCTGGGGGCTCGGCCTCTCTCTGGCCAAGCGCATTATCGAGGAGTACCACCGTGGTCGTATCTTTGTAAAGAGCTCCGAACTGGGCAAAGGTACTACTTTCCGCATAGAACTTAAGAAATAAGTAGGAAGTGGGGCAATAAACCGCTTTTATGCGCGTTATTAATAATGTTGTATATAAAATACGCGCACGATTATGATAGAATATATACGCGGCCAAATTGCCGAACTGTCCCCCACCCTCGCCGTCCTGGAAGCAGGAGGTGTCGGCTATGGGCTGAGTATCTCCCTGAACACCTATACTGCCATCCAAGGGCTTAGTGGCGACGTCAAACTCTTTGTGTATGAATCTATTCGCGAAGATGCCTACCAGTTGTGGGGCTTTGCGACTAAGGTGGAACGTGAACTGTTTCTGCTGCTGACTTCTGTGACTGGAATCGGCGGTGCATCGGCCCGCGTGATTCTTAGTGCTATGTCGCCGCGCGAGTTGTGCGAGGCTATCATGAACGGGGACGAGCGTGTGCTGAAATCGGCCAAAGGAATCGGAGGCAAGACGGCTCAGCGCATTATTGTGGAGTTGAAGGACAAGATTGCAAGTCTGGGGTTAGACGCTGCTGTGAGCGCTCCCGCCGGACAACCGATTAGCGCCGAGGTGAAGGCTGTTCAAGACGAGGCTGTTGCCGCTCTGACGATGCTGGGCTTCTCCCCTGCCCCGTCGCACAAAGCCGTTACAGCTATTCTCCGCGCTATGCCAGATGCAAGCGTGGAGGCTGTAATCAAGCAGGCACTTAAAATGATGTAATCATTTTGCAGAATGTAAAATGTAAAATGTAGAATTCATAAATCATAATGCATAATTCTCAATTCATAATGCATAATGGGTTGCGCGGTGTGGGTGCACTGCGCTGGGCTATTATGTGCATTATGCTATGTATTGTGGATTGTGTTTCAGTATTCGCACAAGAAACGACCATCAGCACTTCCGGTGACGGGCAAGGGGGAAAAACGAAACCCCGCTACAGCGTGCGGCGCACTACGCCCGAGACGGTGAAGGATCTGGACACCACAGCTGTGGATTTGCGCACGCCCGAGAACCTGCGTACCGAAGTGGAATATGACGAGCAGACGGGGACATACGTTGTGGGAACCCGTCTGGGAAACAGAGGTACCGGAACTGGCACCGCTAAGGGTGGCAGCACAGGCAGCGGCAGTTGGCTGATGGGCAACAAATCCGTTCTGAGCACATCTCCTTTTGGCGGCGGCACCGGACAGGGCGGTTTTATCGGCACCCCGATGATTCTGAGCCAGGAGCAGTACAACGCCTGGTCGCAACGCCAGTCCATGAGGGCCTATTACCGCCAAAAGAACCGCGAGAGCTTCGAGTCACAGGGCAAGAGCAAGTTCGACTTCACAGACATGAAATTCGACCTCGGCCCTGCAGAGAAGATTTTCGGTCCCGGTGGCGTAAGCATTAAGACGTCCGGTTCAGCAGAGCTGAAGATGGGCGGAAACATCAAAAAGCAGGATAACCCATCGCTCGCCCAGAACCGTAGAAAGACGTTCAGCTTTGATTTCGACGAGAAGATAAATCTGTCCATGACCGGTAAAGTTGGTGACAAAATCAACATGAACATCAACTATAACACCGAGGCATCATTCAATTTCGACGCGCAGTCTATGCGTCTGAAATACGACGGTAAGGAGGACGAGATAGTAAAGCTCATCGAAGCGGGTAACGTGTCGATGCCCTCGAACTCGGCCCTGATTCCAGGCGTGAGCTCGCTCTTCGGTCTGCGCACGGACCTGCAGTTCGGACGACTGAAACTGCAGACCGTAGTCAGCCAGAAGAAATCGGCCTCAAAGAGTGTCTCGTCAAAAGGCGGCTCGCAAACCACGAACTACGAGATTGAGGCTCACGACTACGAGGAAAACCGCCACTTCTGGCTCTCGCACTATTTCCGCCAGAATTATGACACCTGGATGCAGACGCTGCCCACAATTGCCAGCGGCATAACCATTCAGCGCGTGGAACTGTGGGTCACGAACAAGACGGCCAACGTACAGAATAACCGCAACCTCATAGCTTTCACCGACCTGGGCGAAAGCACACGAATCAGCAATTCGAGATGGGACTCGTTTGGCGACGCCTATCCGCACAACCGCGCCAATTCGCTGTATGCCACAGTGGTAGCTGACAGTGCTATCAGAAACATAAGCATGGCAACGACTATTCTGGATGCCATAAGCGGAGTTGAAGGCGGCACGGACTACGAGAAACTGCAAAGCGCACGCAAGCTCTCTTCGTCTGAATATACGGTGAACACCGCTCTGGGTTACGTGAGCCTCAACTTCGAACTTCAGCCTGATGAGGTGCTGGCTGCGGCCTTCGAATACACCTATCGCGGACAGACTTATCAGGTGGGTGAGTTCGCCTCAGACATCACGGAAAGCGGAAAAAGCCTGTTCGTGAAGGCTCTGAAGAGCACCAGCGGAAGCCCGCGAATGGGCAACTGGGACTTGATGATGAAGAACGTCTATAATCTTGGAGCCACAAGCACTCAGAAGGAGAAGTTCAAGCTGGACATCAAATACCAGAGCGACTCAGCCGGCGTTTATCTGACCTATCTGCCCGAAGCCACGCTGAAGAACACAACGCTACTGCGCGCCTCGAATCTGGACCGCTTGGATCAGAACCAGAAGACCAACAGCGACGGACAGTTTGACTATGTCGAGGGCTTCACCATCTCGAAAGGACGAATCATATTCCCCGTAGCAGAACCGTTTGGCGACCACCTGCGCGAATGGATCGGCGACAACGCCATTGCAGACCGCTACTGCTTCGATGCTCTATATGACTCTACAAAGACTATAGCCAAGCAGATTGCGGAGCGTGACAAATTCCTGCTGACCGGACGCTACAAAGGCACAAACGGGGCTGAGATCTACCTCGGTGCCACGAACATAGCCCCGGGGTCGGTGGTCGTTACGGCGGGCGGACAGACTCTGACCGAGAATGTGGACTACCGCGTTGACTACTCCATGGGTTACGTATATATAACGAACCAGAGCATCATAGAGAGCGGGACGAAGGTGAACGCCAGCGTGGAGAGCAACGACACCTACGGAATGCAGCGCAAGACGTTCATAGGGTTGAACTTCGACTACGACTTCTCCAAGAACTTCACCTTCGGCGGTACTTTCCAGTTCCTGAACGAGCAGCCACAAACGACCAAGGTAACGATGGGCGAAGAGCCGCTGAAGAACATTCTTTGGGGTGTGCACGCCGACTGGAAGACAGAGAGCCAGTGGCTCACAAACGTGCTGAACCTGTGGCCATTGTCCTCATTCACAACCCCGTCTCAGATTTCCTTCAGCGGAGATTTCGCACAGCTCATAGCAGGACAAAACCACAAGCTACAGGGCGGTGCGTCATACGTGGATAACTTCGAGAACACCAAGAACCGTCTGTCAATCTCAACGCCGCAGTCGTGGATGCTATCCAGCGTGCCTACGGGCTTCGCGGGTGCGGGTCTGACGAACAACGTCCAAAGCGGTTTCCAGCGCGCTCGTCTGGCCTGGTATTACGTGGATCCGATATTCACGCGCCGCAGTTCGAGCCTTACGCCGTCGCATATCAAGAGCGACCTGACTCAGTTGTCAAACCATTATGTGCGCGAGGTTTATGAACGAGAGCTCTATCCGAACAAATACCAGAGCAGCTATAGCGAGGCTAACTCAATGAACGTGTTGAATTTAGCCTACTACCCCTCTGAACGCGGCGCTTATAACCTCAACCCGGAAGTGGACAACCGCGGTAACCTGCTCTCACCCCGTGAGAACTGGGCCGGAATGATGAGGCGCACGGAGAATTCCGACTTCGAGTCGCAGAACATCGAATACATGGAGTTCTGGATGCTTGACCCCTTCATCTACACACGCGACGACGTCTCCTACTCCGGTGACATGTACATAGACCTGGGTGAGATTTCCGAAGACGTGCTGAAAGACGGCAAGAAGTTCTATGAGAGCGGAATGCCTATTGACGGCTCGTCGCAATACTACGAGGAAACGATATGGGGTCGCGTGCCGAACAGCACCAGCGTAACGTACGCCTTCAATACCAACAGCGGCTCCCGTGCGGTGCAGGACATCGGTCTGAACGGTCTCTCGTCTGAGGAGGAACGCACGTTCGGTCCATACGCCGAATACCTTTCCCAGATTCAGGGCAAGGTAGATGCGGACGTTTATCAGAACATCTTCAACGACCCCGCCGGAGATGACTACCATTATTACCGAGGCTCAGACTACGATGCAGACCAAGTCAGCATCCTGGACCGCTACAAACGTATAAACCTGCCCGAAGGCAACTCGCCGGACTCGAACAATTCTCCCGAGAGTTACGAGACCGCTTACAAGACAACGCCCGACGTGGAGGACATCAATCAGGACTATACGCTGAACGAATACGAGAAGTTCTTCCGCTACCACATCAGCATCAACCCGACAGACACAGTAGTCGGCACGAACCACATCGCCGACATACGCCACACCACGGTGAAGCTGCGCAACGGCGAGACGGAGAGTGTGCGTTGGTTCCAGTTCCGCGTACCTCTGGAGGAATACGAACGTAAAGAGGGTGGAATCAACGATTTCACCAGCATCCGTTTTATCCGCGTCTTCCTGACAGGATTTGAGAAGCCCATCATCATTCGTCTCGGCACGTTCGACCTGGTGCAGGCCGACTGGCGCAACTACGAGCAAGCTCTGTACGAGGGTTCCGCTCCTTCTACAAGTGCAACGATGGAAGTCAGCGCCGTGAACATCGAGGAAAACAACGACAAGACTCCTGTGAACTATGTGCTGCCTCCCGGAATCAGCCGCGTTACAGACCCTGGCCAGACTCAGTTGCAGGAGGAGAACGAGCAGGCTCTCTCGCTCATAGTGAAGAACCTGTCACCCGGAGACGCCCGCGCCGTGTTCAAGAACTGCAATTACGACATGCGCCAATACAAGCATCTGCAGCTCTTCGTCCACGCCAACGCCCTGATAAACGACGTCACAAACCTGCAGAATGGCGAGACCAGCGTTTTCCTGCGTCTCGGTTCCGACTACAAGAGTAATTTCTACGAATATGAGGTGCCGCTGACACTCACCCCCGAGGGTCATTACGACACCTACTCACCCACCGGCTGCCGCGCCGTGTGGCCTGCCGAGAACATGATAGATCTGGATCTCTCAAAACTCACAGCTGTGAAGAAGAACCGCAACCGTGAGAAGAGTCTCGGTAACTTCAGTTATGCACAGCTCTACAGCGAGTGGGACAGCGACGCTCCGAGCAACCACATATCTATCATGGGTAACCCGACTCTGGGCGAAGTGAAGACTATCATGATTGGAATCCGTAACAACGGACGTACCGTGAAGAGCGTGGAGGTGTGGGCCAACGAACTGCGTCTGCAGGAGTTCTCAAACGAGGGCGGCTGGGCAGCTCAGGGAACGCTGAACATTCAGTTCTCAGACTTAGGCAGCCTGAACGTACAGGGGCACATGGAGAAGGCCGGTTTCGGAAGTATTGAGCAGACGGTGGCAGAGCGTTCAAACGACAACTCATTCGATTACACCATCACAACCCAGCTCGATCTGGGCAAACTGTTGCCGGAGAAAGCGAAGCTCGTGATGCCGATGTATTACACCTACTCAAAGGAGACAATCAAACCTAAGTACAACCCGTTGGACACAGATATGCTGCTATCAGACGCACTGGACGCTTGCACAACGAAAGCCGAACGGGACAGCATCACGAACCTGACTTCGCAGAAGACCATCACGAAGAACCTCTCGTTTACCGGCGTGCGTCTGGATATCAAGAGCCGCAAGCACCCGATGCCCTACGACCCGGCGAACTTCACATTCAACTACTCACACTCGCACTCATATAACGCGGGCGAAACCACCGTTTATGAGCACGAGAAGACCTGGCGCGGAGGCCTGAACTACTCGTGGACGCCGAACTGGAAAGCGTGGGAGCCGTTCAAGAACATGAAGTCGAAGAGTCCGTGGCTGAAACTCATCAAAGAGCAGAATCTGAACTATGCCCCACAGAGCATCACATTCAGCACAGACATAACAAGACAATACCACGAACTGCAGGAGCGCGACATGGAGAATCTGGAGAACACACAGTCGCTGCCGCTGCAGTGGACACAGAGTTTCCTCTGGAACCGTGACTTCAATCTCAGATGGGACCTGACGAAAGCCCTGCATTTCACTTTCCACAGTACCACACACGCCGAAGTGGAGGAGCCATACACCCCGGTGAACAAAGACCTGTATCCGGACCAATATTCCGCGTGGAAGGATAGCGTCAAGGTGAGCCTGCGCCATTTCGGACGCCCGTTGGACTATAACCAGAACGTTCAGGCCTCTTACAAAGTGCCGTTTGAGAAGCTGCCTCTAACCGACTGGATCAGTGCAGACGCCTCGTACCAAAGCACTTACAGTTGGAGGCGCGGTGCAGAGCAGGCAGACGGCTCGACTTTCGGCAACAACATTAACACACAGCGATCTGTGAATCTGAACGGCCGTCTGAACATGGAAACACTGTACAACCACTGGGATTTCCTGAAGGAAGCCAACAAAGTGTTCTCAGCTTCGTCGCAGAAGAGTGCCGCAAAGCAGAAGCAGGACGAGAAGAAGAAACGCGACGCCGAGAAGAAGAAACAGAAAGAGGAAGAAGCCAAGAAAGCGCGCGAACTCTCTGAGGCAAAGGCCAAGGCCGCTGCCGGAGACAGCACCGCTCTGAAGGCTATCCAACTGCGCGAAGCTACCGAACAAGCCGATGGCAAGCAGACAAACAAAAAGGGAACGAGCGCCCAGAAGAGCACTAAGTTCAAGGGCTATGCAGGTGAGGTCACGCTGCTGCCAGATTCGGCTATCGAACTGAAACACGGACAGAAGTCGAGCCGCGTACGCGTCACAGCCCGCACCGCCGACGGAAAGGAATATGACCTCAAATACAAGCGCAAGGACGAGAACACTCTGATTCTCTACG
>Ga0310691_10005396_pt1 | contig 14024 bp, 11 predicted proteins | sample 176DNAGHGlowgp2_FD_203887 | JGI IMG/M metagenome (GOLD analysis project Ga0310691, IMG submission 203887) | Sheep rumen microbial communities from Palmerston North, Manawatu-Wanganui, New Zealand - 1766 DNA GHGlow gp2 (v2) (version 2) | ecosystem: Host-associated > Mammals > Digestive system >... | reverse complement strand
CTTCGAGGTCGCCATCGAGGAGGGCGCGACCTACGTCCGCGTCGGCACCGCGCTCTTCGGCCGCCGCACCGCCGGCGCCTGGAAGCCCGAGCGCTCCCCGGATTCGGACTCCTACTTCGTCTGACCGGCGGCGAAGGACAGCAGATAGTCCGGGACGCGGATGGGCCGGCGGGTCTTCGCGTCGACGCAGGCGTGGACGGTGTAGCCGTCGGCGAGGAGCTCCTCCCCGCGGAAGACCGCGCAGCGGATCTTCACGCGGATGCCGTGCGCCTCCTCGACCCAGGCGCGGACGGTCAGCAGATCGTCGTAGCGCGCGGGCGCGTGGTAGTCCACGTGCGCCTCGACGACGGGCAGCATCGCGCCGCCCTCCGACTCCATCTGCGCATAGGTGAAGCCGCTGCCGCGCATGAGCTCGTTGCGCGAGCGCTCGAACAGCGTGAGGTAGTTGCCGTAGTAGACGTAGCCCATCATGTCCGTGTCGGCGTAGGGCACGCGGTAGTCCATCCGGATCGCCCTCTCGGGCACATCGATCGTCTTCATGCGCGCGGATTCTATCCGTTCCCCCTTCCGCGCGCAAGCGCGTTCGCGGCCTTGCACGACGTGGCGGGGTGCAACGTGTCGCACCCCGCCACGTCGGCGACGGCCGTTTGGCCCGCGCGTTCGCGCCGCTCCGCGCGAGCCACAATGGGTGTTTCCGACCATGATATTCTCAAAAATGAGAATCTTCTAAAAGACAAACCTGTGATACTTTCTCAATAATGAGAAAACCGAATCGTCGGCGGGGGAGATTCACTTTTCTTTTGCGACGGCCTATGGCGCATCAATCCCCTCCGCGCCGCATACCACCGCTTCGCATGGGCTAAACGCCAGACACTAGACGCTAGACGCCAGACGAAAACAATCGCAAGGTGAGTTGGCACGGGGTCTGCTAGAAGGAAAGCGCCGACGGTTCCGCCGTCGTTTGAAGATCCAACTTTCGAAACACGAAAACGAAACCAACAAACCCCAAAACAAAAGGAAACACACCATGAAAAAGCTCCAGCAGGGCTTCACCCTGGTTGAAATCATGATCGTGGTCGCCATCATCGGCATCCTCGCCGCCATCGCGATCCCGAACTTCATCAAGAACCGCAACGACTCGCAGAAGCGCGCGTGCATCTCCAACATGCGCCAGATCGAGACCGCCGCGGAGACCTACCGCATCAACAACCCCGGCGTTCTTCCCACGGTCGCCGACCTCGTTGGTCCGGACAACTACATCAAGACGACGCCGACGTGCCCGAAGGACAAGAGCGCCTATACGATTGCCACTGGGGACGGCGATGCCATCACCGTGACGTGCCCGAACGCCGCAGGGTTCGGCCACGTTCTCTACGAGGGCTCCAACTAATTGCCATCCATCAAGATGGACATTGGTTGAATCCAAATTCGGCGGGCTCTTCGGAGCCCGCCGTTCTCTTTTTTACGTACCCAATGGAAAAAAATGCAAGCACGCGCGCGGGCGGGCCGCTCGTGAAACGCGAACGATTGTTCGTCGCCCTCGCGCTGTTCGCGTATGTTGCAATCCAGTCGTTCGCCGTCCGTTCGCCCGTTTTTCCCGTTGACGACGGACGGGAATTCGTCTGGGTCCAGAAACTGTTGCACGGGGGGCTTTGGCCGTATTTCTGCATCGATACGTTTCAGTTCTTCCGTCCGGCGAAGAATCTCCTGTTCGCCCTGTTCGACGCGCTGATTCCGATCGACATGGCACTTTGCCGAATCGCCGCGATCCTGATCGGTGCAGCCTCCTTCTTTCCCGTGCTTGCGGCGTGCCGCCGCATCAACGATAGCCGCGGGGCGGCGTTGACCGCCGCCTCGTCGTGGCTTCTTGCTCCAACGCTTGTTTCCGGCACGGCCTGGCTCAGTTGCGTCAACATTCAGCTGATGGTCGCGTTCGTCGCGCTCTCGATTGTCTTCCACGACCGCGACAACACTCCCGCGTCCTGTCTCTTTCTCCTCCTTGGTATGCTCTGTTACGAAAGCGCCGTATCCGCCGGTCCGGCACTCGTCGCGTTCGATTTCTTCTTGCGGCCGGAGCGCTTCCGCTCGGGAAGCGCGTGGCGGAGATATGGCTGCTACGCTGCCGTCACGCTCGCTTTTCTGGCCGTCCGATCCGCTTCCATCGCGACCGGAACGATGCAGGGGGCGTTCTTCGTCGGAACGTCACGGCCTGAGAAGTCCTTCGCCGCTGCCTATTTCACACTCGTCCATCTCGGGACCTGGCTGTGGCCGTTCGGTCGCATGGCCGTTCTGGGCGCATACTTCCATGGCGACGTTTCCCTTTCCCTTCTCGCCGCAAGCTGGGTCGTCGTCGCTTTTCTGGCGTTCGGGGCCCTTGTGCTCCACAGGAGGCGGCCCGTCCTCGCCTTCGGAATCGCATTCTTCCTTCTCGCCTTTCTTCCGACAAGCAACCTGCTGGGGCTCGGAAACGGCCCCTACGGCGACTACTACCTCGCCTTGCCTTCGGTCGGGCTTTCGGTTGCGGTCGCAGACGCGGCGCTCTGGGCAAACGACCGGCTTCGGGCGCGCGCCGTTCTGCCCCTTGTCGTTGTCTCGGTCCTCTTTGCTTGGCGGCTTGCGGCCGTCGTGGAATCCATGCGATGGGCAAGCCTGTGGGCGAATCCGGAACAGGCGGTCGAATCCACTCTTCAACGTTTTCCGAAGGCATTCGGAATTCTGTTTCTGAAGGCGAATCTACTCGTGGAAAACGGGCGCTACGAGGAAGCCGCGCGCCTCTGCGATGAAATCGAGGAGCTGCTTCCTTCGGACAGCCCTCAGGCGATTCCGCTCTTTGAACTTCGGGCAACTCTTGCGCTGGAGCACAGAAAAGATCCCGCCGAAGCGCTTCGGAACGTCGAACGACTTCGCAGCGTCTCAAACACGCAGGAATCCATGTTCCAGGCCCGACTTCTGGGCGCCAGGGTCTATGAGGAACTGCTTGGCGACGCGTCGCGGGCCGAACGAGAATACGAATCGGCTCTGTCCTTCCAGGGCGGCATCTATTCGACCATTGTAGCGTTGGACCGGCTCGCACGCCTCAAGGCTTTGAAAGGGGAGCGCGATACCGCGATTGGCCTTTGGAAACGGGCTCTACGGCTCGATCCGGCGAATTCGTCACTTTTCTGGAACATCTCCGTCGCCCTTCGGGAAGAGGGACGCGAAGCGGAGGCCGACGAAATGAAGGCAAAGGCGCTGCGCCTCGCGGGACGGTGACCAGATAGCGGCGTTTTCCGACATTCTTCCTGAAATGGTATTCACGCTAAATCACGCTTGTCTTCCGAATTTGATTGAAGTGGATGCTCATAAGGAATCGTTCGACTGGGGAATGCACTATCTTCGTGCTTTCGCCATCGTCTGCATTTTGCTCGAGCACCTATGGTGGTACATCGGCCTTTATGAAGAAGCTCGCGCATACCTCCATGGATCCTCGATCTATTTCCTCTTCATCTCCGGATATCTTTGTCAACACCTATCCTCACGACGTCCCAGCTCCGCAAAGACGTACTATCGGAGAAAGATCGAAAACGTCATCAGCCCTTATCTGATGTGGAGTCTGCTGACCATACTTTTCGTATGGATCACGGGGCAGACACGAATTGGCGTCATTTCTCCAGACAAGATATGCTGGGCCAATCTTCCAAGAATCCTTTTACTCGGCTGGGCACAGGGGCCGTACTGGTACATTCCCTTCGTCTCCGGCCTCTTTCTCATCTCTCCCTTGCTAACGCGAATCGGAGATGCAAGAATGCTTCACGTGTTCCTCATCTTCTTTGCACTGGCAATTTGTATCCCCATTCGGCCATGGAGCGAGGAATTCGTCCCGTATGTACTTCGATATTCATACTTTGGTTGGAGCTTCTTTCTCGGATTTCTCTATGCTAGATTCAAAAGACGAATTGATCCATTTTTGAACTTGTACGTGGGCCCCGCACTCGTTCTGGGGATTCTTCTCGGACTTCGTTTGCTGCAGCCCGACTGGTTCACCTTCGGGTATCCATCCTACGACTTTCCGGAACCAGATTCCATCGCATTCATTCTGGGAGGTTCTCTGGCACAATCCCTCCAGAAGCTCTTCTTCCTCGTTCCGGCTGTCTCATTGGCAAACCACTTCTCCAGGAAGCACATTGTCGTCTTGGATTGGCTTGCGACCTATTCCTTCTCGCTGTATTTCACCCACCACTTCTTCGTTCAGGACTTCGTTCGGCTGCAGAAATGGCTATTCACTGTTTTGGAGCCCGGCCCGCTCGTCATTCTGCCACTACAGCTTGGTTTGTCCGTGCTCTTCATTGCCTTCAATCTGGTTCTGGCAATGGTCCTAAAGAAGCTGTTCGGCCGATGGTCCCGACGATTCATCGGAGCATAACTGCGGCGGCCTTGCACGACGCGGCGTCCACCGCGTCGGCGGCGGCCGTACGGCCCGCACGAGCGCGGGCAGAACTGCAAGCGCGAGAACCGAAACATTTTGCTTGACAATGTTATAACACTTTCTTAGACTACGCCGCGTCATGACGACCACGTTTCTCAACCGACATTTGGAGGAGCTTTACGCAACCGGCCGCTCGCGGAAGTACCGGTTGCCCCAGCCGATCGTCTTCCGATTCGTGGACCGCGTGAACTTCCTGCGGGAGGCGGAATCCATCCACTCCCTCCAGCAGCGTCCAAGCCTCAACTTCAAGGCGTTGCACGGAACGGATCTCTACTCGATTCGCGTGGATCGGAAATACCGGATCGAATTCAAAATGGAATGGACGAACGAGGAACACACCATCGGAATCGTCGGCATCACAGAGCTTTCCAACCATTACGGAGACTGACCATGAAAACCCGCCCTCTCCCAGAGCCCTTCGTCAAGATTACGCCGGGAATGCACCTTCGTTTTCTTCTCGAGGACGCTAAGATGACCTCCGGAACATTCGCCGAGAAGGCGGGGCTTCCGGTCGGAAGGATCCGATCGATTCTTTCCGACAAAATCGCTCCGACGGACGAAGACGCAGTCGCCATGTCTCGCGTCTTCGGGGAAAGCCCGAATCTGTGGCGGGGGCTTTTCGGACTTCCCAAGGTCACGGTTCGTCAGGCCGATCAAAACGTCATGTTCTGGACGACGGCCGAAAAAAAAGATCAAATCCGCGCTGCGGCCGCGGCACGGCACGTGTCCATGTCCGCGTTCATTCTCGATGCCGTGAATGCCGCCCTCGCGTCGCCGGCGTCGCCGCGTCGAACTCGTCGCAAAGTGGCCGTCGCGATGGCGTAGAAGTCCGGCCATGGCTTCCACTCTTCGGTCGTCGCGGGGGGGGGGGGGGGGCCCCGCGGCCCCCCCCCCCCCCCCCGCCGCGGGGTTGGGCCCCCCCGCGCGGGGGGCTCCGCCCCGCCCCGACACGGCCGCGGTATTCGCCCGACAGGCGCTGGTCTTTCCGCTCCTCGTCGTCCTCCTCGCGTGCACGTCATTCTTCTTCGGAGGACGATGTGCCGCATGGCAGTGGTGGACGGCACTTACGGCAGTGATACTCGCCCCGTTCGCTCGGCGCGAGCAGTGGCGCGCGGCACTCCGGGCGACCGTACTCTTCACACTACTCCTTTTTGCACTGCGGTTCCTGCTCCCGCCAATCTTTTGGGATGTGGCAGGATGCGATGACATGTCCAGCTGCCATCTTCCGATGGTCCAACTCTTGATTGAAGGATGGAATCCAGTTGAGGACCCTACTGCGGAAACCATCGTGTCGTCATTGGGCCTTGACATCTGGGGTATGGCACCTCTTCACGTCGCGTTCATGCCGAAGACGCTGGCCGTTTTTTCTGCGGTGGCCTACACGTTCATCGGTGATCCTCGGGCTCTGACCTTTCCGCTCCCCGCCTTCCTCTGGCTTGGCGTTCTGCTGACCGCGTTACGATTGTTCAGCGGCTTTCCGAAGTGGGCTCTCGTCTCGGCGTTGGTCGGTCTGTTGCCGTTGGTCGCCTGGCAGATGCCCGTGGATTTGAGTTTGGCCTACGCCTCTTGCGGACTTCTGCTGACGATGCAGGACGCTCTTCGCAAGAAGAAGGCCGATTGGTTTTCGTTGACAATCTGGAGTGCATGGATGGTCTTGGTCAAACCCAATGGTGCATTTGGATTTCTCATCTTTCTTCTTGTCTTTTCGATTGCATCGTTCTGGGAAGCAAAACAATGGAAACAACTGGCGGTTTGGCTCGGGAGTAGTCTAACGTTCCTCGCAGTGCTGGCGACCATTGTCTTGTGGAATCCTTTGGGGACGTCGTGGCAGACGTTCGGACATCCGCTGTATCCGCTCCGAACCGTTGACTCGGAACGTTTCCCGGTCAAGAATCTCACGTGGGACTTCGACGTGGGAAACGAGGACTTCAAGAAAATGGGGAAAGTGGGTCTTCTGGCCCATGCGTATCTTTCGCCTGGCGCGACGGAGGCATTCTACCGATGGAAACTGAGGAACCCAGCTTTTAAACCGTCTTCCATTCCCTGGACGCATCCCGAATATCCCAATTCTTCCGTCCGGACTGGACTGATGGCGTTGTTTGTCGTCCTGCTTCTCTTGAAGCGCGGACGGCCTTGGGCAATCGCAGGACTTCTTTTGTTGTGCCTAACGCCTGCTCGCTATATTGGCTTTACGCGCTATATGCCCTGGCTTTCGGCTTTGGGCTGTCTTGCCGTCGCATTGTCTTCCGAATGGGCGGGAACGAAACTCGAACCCCGTCTCGCGAACGTACTGTCGAAGGCATTCGCCTCAATGGCCTGTCTTCTTGTCGTTTCGTGGGTCTGGCACCACTCACGGGACGTGGAATGCGCAGCGGCGGACAATGCACTTGTCCGACGGCAGATTCGCCCTCGGTTTTCCGTTCCTCAAGAAACCGTTCGCGAAGGGCATCCTTTCGGACCGGACGCCTCGGGCCGCATTGATCAATTGACATACCGGGATAATCAGTGCCGGCTACTCGTTAAGGAGTTGGGACGAGAGAAGGTCACGAGAATCGTTTCGGCAGAAGAATGGCTATCGCCGGACGTTCTGGCCTTTCTCCGGCAAGGGGGTGCCGTCCCCGAAGCGGTTGATGGCGCAACTCGTCTGCTTGCCGTTGCGTGGGGAGACCGATCGCTCTGGGATAACAATCGTCCGGAAGTTACACTTGCAAGAAGAAAACTGATTTGGAAATGGACGGATGGGTGGATACAAACTCCTTTCGGGTATTATGTTCCCGATGACGAGAACGCGTTATTCCTTCACGAGTATTACGACGAACCAGAAGAACGAGCAGGGTATTCTGCTGTGAAGAAGTTTGTCATCAGGACGAAAAAGGCGTTTCACGCCTGGTTCGTGACCTATCCCAAGGAAGTCTGGCGGAGATTGACATGGAAGCGGTAATGCTATCGAACAAGCCACCGAAAACAATTGTCGTCATCGGTGCCGGTCCCGCAGGGCTAACGACTGCCTACGAATTGCTTGCTCGGTCCCGCGGGCTTCGTGTCATCGTGCTCGAGACTCTGGACGCGGTCGGAGGGATTTCCCGCACGATCAATGCGGACGGGAACCGGATGGACCTCGGCCCACACCGCTTCTTCTCCAAATCGAAGGAAGCGACGGACTGGTTCCTTTCGATGCTTCCCATGCAGGGGGCGCCGGCGTTGGACGACCGAAAGCTCGGGCGCGCCTGCGCGATCGCCGAAGGCGGTCCGGATCCGGAGAAGACCGACCGCGTCACGCTCCGCCGAACCCGGATTTCCCGCATCTTCTTCCGCCGGAAATTCTTTGACTATCCGATTTCCCTCAAGCCGCGATTGTTCGTGAATATGGGGTTCTGGACGACGATCGTTGCCGGATGCAGCTACACCCGTGCCGTTCTCTTTCCTCGCAAGGAGCGCTCCCTCGAGGACTTCTATGTCAACCGCTTCGGGAGGAAGCTCTATTCGATGTTCTTCGAGCGCTACACGGAGAACCTCTGGGGGCGACATCCTTCGCAGATCGACCCCTCGTGGGGCGCGCAGCGCGTCAAGGGCGTCTCCGTTCTGGCGGTTCTGAGGGAGGCGCTCGCGAAGGCCGTCGGGGCAGGTGGGCGACGGAAGGACGAGTCGTGGCTCGTCGACTGGTTCCTATTCCCGAAGTTCGGGGCTGGACAGCTCTGGGAAACGGCGGCGGAGAAAATCCGCGAACTCGGCGGAGAAATCCGGCTCGGGACCCGGGCCGTCGCTTTCCAGCGCGATGAGGCGGGTCTCGTTTCCGGCGTGGTCTGCGAGCGGAACGGAGAGCGGTACGCGATTCCCTGCGGCGCGCTCGTCTCCTCCATGCCGGTGAAGGACCTCGTGGCGGGGATTCCGGACGCGCCCGCGGACATCGTCCGCATCGCGGCGGGGCTGCCCTATCGGGAATACCGCATCCTCGGTGCCGTGCTGAAGCGGCTTCTCCTACGGAACACGACTCGCATCAAGACATTCGGAAACATCGTTCCGGACGACTGGATCTACGTCCACGACCGATCCGTCCGAATGGGGCGCTTCCAGATTTCGAACAACTTCTCCCCCTATGTCGTCAAGAATCCGGAGAGCGAGGTGTTCGTTGGGCTCGAATACTTCTGCTCGGAGGGCGATGACCTGTGGGAGATGTCCGAGGAGAACTTCGCCGCGCTGGGAGTCCGGGAGATGACCGCCCTCGGGATGATCGAGGGCGTGGCCGACGTGGTCTCGACCCTCTCCGTTCGCGTGGAGAAGGCCTATCCCGCCTACTTCGACACCTACGAGGAATTCCCGAAGCTCCGGAAATGGCTTGACACGATTCCGAACCTCTACTGCGTCGGAAGGAACGGACAGCACCGGTACAACAACATGGACCACAGCATGTGCACGGGGTTCGAGGCGGCGCGCGCGATCCTCGCCGGATCCTCCGACCGGACCGCGCTCTGGAACGTCAACACGGAGAGGGAATACCATGAAAGCAAATAGGATGCCGGACGGGGCCATCGCCTTCGTTCTTTTCGCGCTCGTTGCGACCGTCATCCTCCGGTGGCTGTGGTCGGGCTCGTTCCTCGCGGAATTTCATGCCGACACGACCGACACGCTCCTCTGGGCCGCGGCGTCGCTCGACGCGGGTTCCGTCGTGAGCCCGACGTTCCGCTACGCCTATTTCATTCCGTTCGGGGGCAATTGCTTCCTTGTCCCGTTTCTGGCCCTGTTCGGAACGGGAGTCACCGCCCTGCGTTGCGGGATGACGGCGTTTCTTGTGGTTTTCGTTTTCGCAGCCTATGCTCTGTTCCGGTCGCTGAAATGGCGGCGGGCGACCTGTTGGCTCTCCATCGCGCTCGTGCTGACCGTCGCCTCCGCGACGCCGAAGATGCGGGAAATCTACTTCGGCCACATCCTCTACTACAGCCTGGGAACGTTCTTCTTCTTCCTCGGGCTCGCATTCGCGCCAGACCCCTGCGGGGCGGAAGAGGAAACGCACCGGAGGAAAGTCGTTCGCGGAACTGTTTTCGCGCTCGTCATGGCGTGGGCGGCCTCGTGCGGCATGCCGCTGCTCCTCTACGCCGTCGTCCCCGTCCTTGGCGGATGGATGCTCGTCCGCATCGCCGACCCTCGTCCAGTCTCGAAAGATCGGGACGGAGCCGCATTTCTGCCCGGCGCCCTCGGAGCGGGCGCCGGACTCGCCCTGTTCCTGTTCCTTTCGCTCCGTCTTCTTCCTGTCGACTACGCGGACTCCTACGGTTGGTTTTCCCAACCGGCCCGATGGTGGATGAATCTCGCCGGGCTCCTTGGCCAGTGGGTCCTTCTGTTCTGTCCGACCTTCGGGGAGAACGTTCCGATCGCAAGCGGCGAAGGAATCCCCGTCGTCGGGCAGATCGCGCTGTCTTTTCTGCTTGGCTTCATGCCTGTGTTCGCGCTCTGGCGCATCCGATCTTTCTCTCCCCGAGAACGGATGCTCGTGGCGGGACATTGGATCCTTGCGTCGGGGATTCTCTTCTTCTGGACGTTCGGAAACATCTCGGACGCGAACTGGCGCCTGTCTCCGCTCGTTCTTTCTTCCGCTGCAGTGACCGTATGCTATGCGAAGAAACTGCTTGTGGACGGGATGGTATTTCTTCGCAGATTGGCCGGCGCAATGGTCATATTCCTCATTGCAATCTGTGTCCTCATGAATCTCCGGACTGTGCTACTCCCCGGCAACCAGGAGATTTGGAATAGACCAGGAGCATTGATTCCCGTACTGGAAACCATTGGAGTCAAAGACGGCTACTGCACCGATTTCTGGTTCTCGAACGTGACAACGGTCCTTACCGGTGAACGGTTCCGAATTCGGGAAGTCATTCGCAAGGATGACTTCTGGCAAGGTCGGCGCTTCAATACGGACGACCGATGGTTCGAATCCGATCCGGAACGGTCGCGGACCGTTTTCATCTGTTTCCCGAACGAAGAGCCCCTGGCACCGAAGGGAGGTCTTGTCTCACGGGCCGAATGCCTGCAAATCGATACGAGAAACGACCGATTCGCTAAGCTCGTAGTCCGCGTCTATGACGGAGACTGTTTGCTGAAATGAACGATCATTCATTTAAATCGGATATTTTGCTTGTCTTGAAACAATATTTCTATTAGAATTCGTCCGCGTCTTCTGGTTCGACACCTTTTCGCCTCCATGAAACCTCCGCTCCGCCAGGGCTTCACGCTCGTCGAGATCATGATCGTCGTCGCGATCATCGGCATTCTTGTCGCCATCGCGATTCCGAACTTCGTGAGGAACCGGCGGGATGCGCAGCGGCGTTCGTGCATCGCCAACATGCATCTCATCATGACGTCGGCGGAAATCTGGCGGACGGAGAACCACATGGATATGATTGGCGACGACTGGAAAGAGAAACTGCTCGGTCCGGCCAACTACATCAAAGTCGAACCAACGTGCCCAAATGGCGGAACCTATACCGTGACCGTCTCCACCGAAGAAGGCCTTGAAGAGGTGGTGGTGACCTGCTCGCACGCGGAAGACATGCAGCACGTGCTGCCGCCGGAAGAGTAGCGAGGGAAACCCGACCCCGCGCGGCGCGGCGGGGGGCACCCCGCCACGCCGGCGACGGCCCACGCAAGACGATTCGGCGCGGAAGGAGGGAGGCCCGCCATGAGTCCGCGCCGGTCATCTGGTGTCTGGCGCCTGGGGCTTGCGAGACGCGAGACGCGAGACGCAAGACGATTCGGCGCGGAAGAAGGGATGTCTGCCCTGAGTTCGCGCCGGTCGTCTGGCGTCTGGTGCCTGGGGCCTGGCATGTCCCGATTCGATTGTTCTGGACAAAGCCACCGAATTCTGGTAGTTTTTGCCCTGTTGCGGCGGCGAAGCGCATTGTTCGGCTCAACGGACAGGGGGATCATCATAACAATTGCGTTTGTTGAAAATAGGGAGAAATAGCAAATCGAGTTGCTAAAATGTAAGAGCTTCTCCCAGATCGCGGACCAGCCGAACAGCTATGTCGTGAGCGACGGCGTTTCCGTGGGGCGCGGCAAGCGCATCCCCCTCTGGCTCTTCGGCTTTGTCTACTGATCCGACCCTCCCCGCAATGACCCGCGTCGCTTCAACGGAGACACCATCCACGCTTCGACCGTCTCGGGGCGGGTCGGAACCGACACGCCCCGAGACGGTCGCGATCTTCGCTCGCCAGGTCCTCGTCTTCCCGCTCCTCGTCGTCGTCCTCGCCTGCGCGTCGTTCCTCTTCGGCGGGCGCTGCGCCGCGTGGCAGTGGTGGACCGCGGTCGCGGCGGTGGTCTTTGTTCCGTTCGTCCGAAAGGACCATCGGCGCGCGGCGGCCGGGGCGGCGGGGCTGTTTGCTTTATTGCTGGTTGCATTGCGGCTCGTGATTCCACTCTTCGTCTGGGACTCGACGGAACGGCCCGATCTGCCGACCTGCCACCTGCCGATGATCCAGCTGCTGATCGAGGGGTGGAATCCCGTGGCGGATCCGATGGCGGAGGGGATTGCGGCGTCGCTCGGGCTCGACCTCTGGGGAATGGCGCCGCTGCACGTGGCGTTCTCGGCGAAGGCACTCGCGGTCTTCTCGGCCGTGGCATACACGTTCACCGGAGACCCGCTTGCGCTGACGTTCCCCCTGCTCGTCTTCCTCTGGCTCGGCGTTCTGCTCACCGCGGTGCGGACGTTCCGAGGCTTCGCGCGCTTGGCGCTCGTCGCGGCGCTCGTGTTCGTCCTGCCGATGGTGGCGTGGAGAATGCCGGTCGACCTCGCGATGGCGTTCGCGTCGTGCGGCCTCCTGCTGACGATGCTGGACGCGCTACGACGGAAGGAATGCGACTGGAACGCGCTGACGGCCTGGGGCGCGTGGATGGCGACGCTCAAGCTCAATGGGGCGCTCGGGCTCGCGGTCTTCGCGGCGGCGTTCGCCATCGCGAAGATTCGGAAGGAGCGCGAGGAGCGGAAGCGGTGGTCGGCGCGTTTCGCGGCGTGGATCGCCGTCGTGGCCGTCGTGGCGGGAATCGTCTCGTGGAATCCGCTCGGAACGTCGTGGCGGACGTTCGGGCATCCGCTCTATCCCTACCGGACGGTCGATGCGGAGCGATTCCCGGCTCAGGACCTCGCATGGGACCTGCAGAACGGGAACGACTACCTTCGGACGATGGGAAAGGCGGGGCGGTTCGCCCATGCGTATCTTTCGCCGTGGGCGACCGTCGCGCTCTACCGGTGGAAGCTTGGCCGTCCCGACTTTGAGCCGGAATGCGAATGGTGGAATCTGGAAGTCTTTCCAGACTGGCGCGTCCGCGCGGCACTGTGGCTGATGTTCGCCGTTCTGCTGTTTTTGCCGGCAGGGCGTCCGTTCGGAATCGGGGGGCTGCTCCTGCTCGCGCTCGTTCCGGATGCGATGGTCGGCTACACGCGCTACCAGCCGTGGTTATCATCTCTGGGGTGTCTGGCCGTCGCGCTCGCGGCGGAACGGGCGGAAGCGCGGCTCGACGCTCGGCTCGTCCGGTGGCTTTCCGTCGCCGTGGCGGCGGCGCTCGTTCTCGTGGCGGCTAACAAGTGCTGCTCTCTGGCGGGAGACGCTGCGTGCAAGGCGAGGGAGGCCGCGACGGTCCGCGAACGAATCCGCCCGCCCTTCTGGGGCGACCCGAAGGCGCGATACGAGGCGTCCTTCCGCGCGCGGAACTTCGCGGCGCGATACAACTACCTCACGTGCATGGAGAACCGGACGAAGCTGCTCGTGAGGCAGCTCGGCCGCGAAGGGAGGACCGTCGTGGAGCCCGCGGAGAACTGGCGGCCGTTCCTGAAGATGAACGTCGACTGGGACGAGCGGAACTGGCATCGCGGAGATGCGGTAGCGGAGCCGCCTCCGCCCCCGTCGCCGCCCGAGAAGGAAGAACGGTGGGAACAGACGCCGTTCGGCTACTGGGTGCCGGCGGCCGCGGAAGATGGAGGACTTCCCTGAGTCGCAGCCGGTCGTTTGGCGTCTGGCGCCTGGGGCCTGGCAAGACGAGAGACGCCAGACGAAAGACGATGCGGCGCGGAAGGAGGGAAGCTTGCCCTGAACCGCGCCGGTCGTCTGGCGTCTTGTGTCAGTGGTCTGGCTCGGCGCGGAGGGCGTCGAGCTCGCGCGAGACGAAGAGGACGGTCGGGTGGTCGGGGGCGACGCGGCGCGCCGTCTCCAGCAGGGCGGAGAGGGCAGGGGAGTCCCCGCGATCCCGGGCCGATTCGGCGAGGTGGGAGACGGCGTCGAAGAAGGCAACGTATTCGCCCTCGTTCAGGGCCTCCCGTCCGCGCGCGAGCTCCACCGCGGCGCGGAACGCCTCCTCCGCCTTCGCGTCGTCGCGGACCCCTTCGGCGCAGCGGGCCTGCCCGAGCGTGTCGGCTAGCTCGATCGACGAGGGGTTGAGGCGCCTCCCCTCCTCGGCGATGCGCAGGGCGAGCTCCTCGTCCTTCAGCATGCGCAGGGCGACGTGGAAGGCCGAGCCCCACGCCTCGACGTTGTGCGGGTCGGCGCGCGCGGCCGCCCAGAACCAGGGCATC
>Ga0310691_10005395_pt1 | contig 14025 bp, 11 predicted proteins | sample 176DNAGHGlowgp2_FD_203887 | JGI IMG/M metagenome (GOLD analysis project Ga0310691, IMG submission 203887) | Sheep rumen microbial communities from Palmerston North, Manawatu-Wanganui, New Zealand - 1766 DNA GHGlow gp2 (v2) (version 2) | ecosystem: Host-associated > Mammals > Digestive system >... | reverse complement strand
TCCAGAAATTCTTCCAGCTGGTCATCCGTCACTCCGTGATTACCCACGCAGTCAATGCTCCATAATCTCGTGGATGCCATGACCAAAACGAAAAACGTCAATGCAGTGCAAAATAGAAAGAACCATTTTTTCCGAAGCTTTGGCATAAAAAAAGGTAGTCCGTGTCTTTGACGAATGACTACCTTTGCCTTTGTTTTTCTGACTAAGGGGCGAAGATTAAAAAAATCCGCAAGCGTGACGTACAGCCAAAGATTCTCCTCCCTCTTTTTTACGTTCCATACGTAGATTCCCCGGGACGCGCAAAGATTCAGGAATCTTTCCTTTGCCCCGCCTTTTAACTCCAACAACAGATAACCGTAAAGAAAACGGAGGATTCTGTTCAAATCACCCTTCTCCTTCCCTTGCCTCAAAGCATACGGTCTTAATTTTTCCTAAGACCACCAGGTCTTCTTTCGTGTAGTATAGCAGGGATAAGCCCGTTCCCTGGAGCAGAACCTTATGGCGCCGTCCAAGGAGGCTTACGCGTTCCTGCGTAAATTCCAGAATTCCGCGGCAGTTCTCAACCCAAGCCCTGGAATTTCCGGAAAGAACAACCTTTAAGTCGCCCCTGCTAACTTCAGTGGGTATTCTCAGCTCATCTGCCAGGGATGAAAAGATAGGTTCTTTTTCTTTTTTGGGAGCTTTTTCACGCTTTCTCATATGAAAAAGTATGAAGCATTCAGACAGATTAGAACACTGCCTTATATCCTTCCCTTGATCAATTTTGTATTTTCAGGCTTTTTGTCCGTAAAGGAATAGGCTTTCAGGAATCTCTCCGTAGCCTCTTTTGCTTTCAGGGCATCATTGGAATGGATCACTGCCAGGGCTTCTCCCTTTTTTACGTAATCTCCTACTTTTTTCTTAAGCTCAAATCCCACGGAAAGATCTATGGGACTCTCCTTGGTCTCCCTTCCACCGCCCAGCATAAGACAGCAGATCCCAACTTCATCACAAACTATGGAAGATACGTAACCTTCTCTTGGGGATGGTATCTCTTCCGCAACGGATGCCTTTGGAAGGAGAGATTCGTCCTCCACGGCCCTGGGGTCACCGCCCTGTGCTTCCACAAATTCCTTAAGCTTTTTAAGCGCGCTGCCATCCTCCACTGCCCCCTGAAGACGGTCCATGGCATCCTGCTCATTTTTAGCGACTCCGCCAAGAAGCAACATTTCCGTTCCAAGTGCATATACAAGCTCCGTAAAATCCTTCGGCCCCTTCCCTTGAAGCGTATGAATGGCCTCTTTTACCTCAAGCGCATTTCCCACGGCGGATCCAAGCGGCTGATCCATGTCGGTGATCAGTGCTTTCATTTTTCTTCCGGCGCTCTTTCCGATCTTTACCATTTCCTCTGCAAGCGCAAAGGCATCAGCTTCCTTTTTCATAAAGGCGCCGCTTCCCGTCTTTACGTCCAGTACGATTGCATCTGCGCCGGAAGCCAGTTTCTTACTCATAATGGAGCTGGCGATCAGGGACAGATTATCAACGGTAGCCGTAACGTCGCGCAAGGCATAAAGCTTTTTGTCTGCCGGTGCAAGATCTGCGGTCTGTCCCATGATGGCAATGCCAATGCGGTTTACGTTATCTTCAAATTGCCGTATCGTAAGCGCCGTGGAAAACCCCGGAAAGCTCTCCAGCTTATCTATGGTTCCGCCCGTATGTCCCAGTCCCCGTCCACTCATTTTTGCCACGGGAATGCCGCAGGCCGCCACCAAAGGCGTAAGTGCCAGAGACGTTTTATCTCCAACGCCTCCCGTGGAATGTTTATCAACTTTAATGCCTTGGATCCCGGAAAGATCCAGCATCTCTCCGCTCTCAGCCATGGCCATGGTCAGCTCATAGGTTTCCGCTTCCGTCATCTTTTGAAAATAAATGGCCATCATCAGCGCGGAGACCTGATAATCCGGAATGGTCCCCTTCACGTAATTGGTAATAAAAAAGCGGATCTCTTCCCTTGAAAGTTCTCCGCCGTTTCTCTTCTTCATGATCAAATCATACATTCTCATAATGCGTACCCCCTGATTTCCTCCAAGATCATCTTACAGATGCTTTTCACAGATCTCCTTCAGGCAACACTTTTCACAAAAAGGCTTGGTTCTCGCCGTGCAGATGGCCCGGCCATGATCTACCAGCCTGTGGCAAAATTCATTTCCCTCTTCGGGAGGAATGATCTTCCATAATTCCTTTTCTACTTTTCCGGGTTCCTTGATCCCGTCAACCAGTCCAATGCGATTGGATAGCCGGATACAGTGGGTATCCGTGACAATGGCAGGTTTACCGTATACGTCTCCCAGGATCAGGTTTGCGCTCTTTCTCCCGACGCCGGGCAATGCCAAAAGCTCCTCCATGGTATCCGGAACGCTTCCATGATACTGATCCCTTAACGTTTTCATGCAGGCGGAAATGTCCCTTGCCTTACTGTTTCCGAGGCCACATGGACGCACCAGCTTCTCGATCTCAGAAACCTCTGCTTCCGCTAAGGCATTTACGTCCGGGAAATGACGATAGAGCTCCTCCACAACAACGTTTACCCTGGCATCCGTACACTGCGCCGCAAGGCGTACGCTGACTAACAGCTTCCAAGCCTGATTCCTGTCATAGGTCAAGGTACAATCCGAATTGGGATACTCCTCCTTTAGGAGCCTGATCACTTCCAGTGCCAATGCTTTTTTCTTTTTCAGAGACGCATTTTCTTTCTTCATTTGTGATATGGTTCTCCATTCAGAATGCGAAATCCGCGGTAAATCTGTTCACAAAGGATCACCCGCATTAATTGATGCGGAAAAGTCATGTCAGAAAAGCTGACGTTGGCATTGGCGCGCCTGCATACCGCTTTGGAGAGGCCCAGGGAGCCGCCGATCACAAACGTTATCTGGCCCTTTCCCTCAATGGCGCCTCTCTCCAAAAGCTTTGCAAACCCTTCCGAAGGCATCTTTTTCCCAAGGATTTCCAGAGTAACCACGTAACCGTCAGGCTTGATCTTTTGAAGGATCCTTTCCCCTTCACGGTCTTTGATCTGTTCGCGAAGAGCATCTCCGGCATCCTCCGGCGTCTGTTCATCCGCCACCTCAATAATCTCAAACTTACAGTACCTGCCAAGGCGTTTTTCAAACTCCGCGATCGCATCCCGATAAAACTTTTCCTTGACCTTCCCAACACAGAGAATTTGAACTTTCATGACTCTTTAAGCTTCCTCACTCTTGTCGGGGAATACCATCTCATAAACCACTTCGTCAACAAATCTGTCCAAAAAAGCCTGGTCGAGATTCATAAACTGATGATTGATCCTGGCCTTGATCAGCTCGTTTCTCGGGAAGAACATTGCATTCTCATCAAGTCCGGGATTGCGCATTTGAATGTATCTGTCAATGTCAGCACCCTTCAAGTTTTCCTTACACCAAGCTTCCAAAGATGCCTTTAGGCTGTTCTCGGATTCCACGTCCTTTTCATAGCCCTTGGCATTCTTGAAGGATACAATGCCCATGACAAGAAAGATCACGCACAATACGCTCATGATGCCAAAGAACAAATAGGATCCGCGGAAGAAAGCAGGTAGTTGAAACACTCCCGTCAGGCAAAGGACGATCAGGATCATGCCCACGGAGCCCACAAGCAATAGGCTCCATGCGGCAGCCTTGTTTTCCTCCATCTTTTTGGCACTGCTTTCATAAACGCCGGCTTTTGCCGGGCTTGCAGTCTGCGCGGCAGCCATTTTTTTCATGGCTTCCAACTGCTCCGGCGTGGCGTTTTGCAATGCTTCCGCCTCCGCCTTTTCCTTCGCGCTGTTTGACTGCTCGTTCATGAATACCTGTACCAGTTCCTTTGCCTTCTCCAGGTATTTACTCTCAACGTCCAAGCGATAGGTCTTCCGATCCTCATCAAAGGTGATCTTTCCCTTCGGAAGACCGCTGTAGTGCATAAAACCATCCAGCTTACCTAAAAGTTCCTCGTCCCCATAGACCAAAACCGCCATAGGGTTCTCTTCCAGGGATTCCACAAGCTGTGCTCCGCAATCCGCGCAAACCTTGATCCCGGGACGATACTCATTCTTACAAACCGGACACCATGCCATACCCCAATTCCCGCCTTTCTTAAGTAAAGAATCCTGCTTCGGTTATTTATTTGCTCAAGTACTCGTCGATTCCCTTTGCAGCGGCTTTACCGGCCCCCATTGCCAGAATAACGGTTGCTGCACCCGTCACTGCGTCTCCACCTGCGTAAACGCCTTCCTTCGTCGTCTTACCATTGGCTTCGTCTGCAATAATGCACTTCCACTTATTGGTCTCAAGGCCTTCCGTAGTGGAGGAGATCAGGGGATTCGGTGAAGTGCCAAGGGACATGATCACCGTGTCAAGATCCATTACAAACTCGGAACCGGGCACTTCCACGGGACGGCGTCTTCCGGATTCGTCAGGCTCGCCAAGCTCCATCTTAATGCATTTCATTCCCGTAACCCAGCCCTTTTCATCCGCAAGGATCTCCGTGGGATTGGTCAGAAGGTCAAAGATGATCCCCTCTTCCTTTGCATGATGTACTTCTTCCACTCTTGCAGGAAGCTCTTCTTCGCTTCTGCGGTATACAATATGTACCTCAGCTCCAAGTCTCAGTGCCGTTCTTGCAGCATCCATTGCCACGTTACCGCCGCCTACAACCGCAACCTTCTTTCCTCTCATGATGGGAGTAGGGGAAGCAGGATCAAATGCCTTCATCAGATTGCTTCTGGTAAGATACTCATTTGCGGAGAACACGCCGTTAGAGTTCTCGCCGGGAATTCCCATAAACTTGGGAAGGCCTGCGCCCGAACCGATAAATACGGCAGAAAATCCTTCCTTCTCCATAAGCTCGTCAATGGTCACGGACTTACCGATGACTACGTTGGTCTCGATCTTTACGCCAAGGGATTTTACGTTCTCGATTTCCTTTGCAACCACGGCCTCTTTGGGAAGACGGAACTCAGGAATGCCGTATACAAGAACGCCGCCTGCCTCATGCAACGCTTCAAAAATGGTTACGTCATATCCGAACTTTGCAAGGTCTCCGGCACAGGTAAGACCGGCAGGGCCGGAACCAATGACTGCAACCTTCTTTCCCTTCTTTTCCGTAGCGCCCTGAGGCTTAATTCCATTTTCCCTTGCCCAGTCGGCAACAAAGCGCTCGAGCTTACCAATGGAAATGGGATCTCCCTTAATTCCGCGGATACACTTGCCTTCGCACTGGCTCTCCTGGGGACAAACGCGGCCGCATACTGCGGGAAGAGCGCTGGATTCACTGATGATCTGGTAAGCCTTCTCGATATTTCCTTCCTTTACTTCATGAATAAAGGCAGGAATGTCAATGGCAACGGGACATCCTTTTACGCACTGCGCATTCTTACAATTGATACATCTGGAAGCCTCGCACTGAGCTTCCTCAAAATTATATCCCAGACAAACCTCTTTAAAATTCGTAGCCCTTACCTTGGCATCCTGCTCCCGAACGGGAATCTTTGTCATAACGTCCATGTTTTTATTCACCTTTATCCTTTCCTGACTTATCCGAGAAACCTTATTGGCAATTGCCGCATCCGCCATGGTGGGTATTACCCTCCTGGAGTGCCAGCATTGCTCTGCCCTCCTCCGTGCGGTAGATCACCTGTCTTCTCATGGCTTCATCAAAATTCACCTGATGTCCGTCAAATTCCGGTCCGTCCACGCAGGCAAATTTCACCTTCCCGCCAACGGTCACGCGGCATGCGCCGCACATTCCGGTACCGTCAACCATAATGGGATTCAGGCTGACTACGGTAGGAATCTCCAACTCCTTTGTCAGGAGGCACACAAACTTCATCATGATCATGGGACCAATGGCAATGCATACGTCATACTTCTTTCCCTCGGCCACAAGGTCCTTAATGGTCTGGGTAACCATTCCGCTGCGTCCATAGGATCCGTCATCGGTGGTCACGTAAAGATTTCCGGCAACCTTTTCCATTTCCTTTTCCAGGATCAGAAGGTCTTTGGTCTTGCTACCCATGATCACGTCGGCAGCAACGCCATTTTCATGCAGCCATTTTACCTGAGGATAAACAGGTGCGGTACCAACGCCGCCTGCAACGAAAAGAATGTTCTTCTTTCTAAGGTCATCCGGGTTCTCCTTTACAAGTTCGGAAGGACAGCCCAGGGGGCCTACAAAATCATGGAAGGCATCCCCTTCGGAAAGCTCAGCCATCATCTTTGTTCCCGCACCCACGATCTGGAACACGATGGTGATGGTACCCGCCGTGCGGTCATAGTCGCAGATGGTCAAAGGAATTCTTTCGGCATCCTTGTCCATGCGGACAATGACAAATTGCCCGGGCAGACAGTTTTGCGCCACTCTGGGTGCCTCAACGTCCATCAGGTAAATGTTGGTTGTCAGTTCTTGCTTTTTCAAAATCTTGTACATAATCCACCTCTCCATCCTTCTTTTGGATTTATATTATTTCCTAATTTTTTCCAATGGCATACGTTCCCGTTGTGATCTCGCTCTTTACGCCATAGGCATTTACAAAGCATGCCCTGACGGTGGTTTTCCCTTCTTCAAGCAAGATGGGAAGGCCGTAAACCTGCCCGTTTTCGCCGGGCGTACTTCCGTCCAGCGTGTAATAAATGGTTCCTTCACTCTCTGGATCCACAAGGATCTGCAACGACTGGATCTCATCATAAGAGCCATCCGGCAGGGAAAGCTCCGGCTTCGGGGACAGATATTTTTTATAATCGGCATAAAGCATCTCATCTTCACTCTGTAAAATAAGATTACTGATGCCGTTAAAATCTCCTTTTTTGATAAGCAGGGGGATCATTTTTTCGATGGCGCTTCGGATCTGCTCCCTGCTTGCTTCCGGATGTGTCTGAATTCTTCTAAGGGTCGCCTCATACCAAGCCTGGTCATTTTTAAGAAAATACATGGATGCCAGATTTTCCAGAAGACCTACGTCTTCTCCATCCAGTTCAATCGCTCTGGAATAGCATTCAATGGCTTTGGAATAATCTCCAACGCCTCTGGCCTTCTCTGCCTGCTCCAGCTGATAATCCAAGGAATCATGCCGTTTTACGTTTCTTTGCGTTACGTAGGAAAGTCCAAGGATCACAATGGCAAGCAGGATCAGAATGCCGCGAAGCACGTAAAGTTTAACGCGACTGTTTTTCTTACCCTTTGTCGCCGTACCGGGCCGGTTTGGAATCCCATTCCCTTTAGGGAAAAGATCCCGCGAGACGGAATTTCCGTTATGGGCAGCTTCTTCCGTGACCTCCAGTCCCAGTTTTACGTCAAGCAATGGATCATAATCAGGTACGACGTGGATGTCTTCCCCGCATTTTTCACAGTACAAAGACCCTTCCGGAATGGTTGCGCCGCATTTTGGGCACTGCATGATTTCCCTCCGGATCTAGTTATTCTGAAGAGCGTAGGACTCTACGCAGTTTTTCATCAGCATGGCTATGGTCATGGGACCAACGCCTCCGGGAACGGGAGTAATGGCACTGCACTTCGGTGCAACGCTCTCAAAATCCACGTCTCCGCAAAGCTTATTATCTGCATTGCGGTGAATGCCGACGTCAATGACAACGGCACCTTCCTTCACGTAGTCCGCCGTGATCATGCGCGGCTTACCAACCGCCGCCACAAGGATGTCCGCCCTGCGGGTAACCTCCTGCAGATTTTTGGTACGGCTGTGCGCCGTGGTAACCGTGCCGTTCTCCTTAAGGAGCAACATGCTCATGGGCTTACCAACAATGTTGCTTCTTCCAATGACAACGCATTCCTTTCCTTCGATGGAAATGCCGGAACGCTTCAAAAGCTGAATGACGCCGGCAGGCGTACAGGATACAAAGCCCTTTCTGCCAATGCTTAAATTGCCAACGTTCATGGGATGGAATCCGTCCACGTCCTTTAAAGGATCTATGGCATCTAAGATCTTTTCCTCATCAAGTCCCTTAGGTAAGGGCAACTGAACAAGAATGCCATTTACGTCCTTGCGGCCATTTAATTCCTGAATGATCCCAAGAAGCTCTTCCTGCGTGGTCTCCTCCGGAAGTTCATAAGAAAGGGACTCAATGCCGATATACTCGCATGCCTTTTTCTTGTTGCGCACGTAAACGCAGGAGGCCGGATCAGCTCCCACCTGGATCACTGCAAGACAAAGCGTGATCCCCTTTGCCTTCATTTGTGCCACCTGTTCCTTCAGTTCGTCCTTGATCTGCGTGGATATTGCCTTACCATCGATGATCTGCGTCATGTTTCCTCCTCCATAGACTTTTGCACAGCACGTTAATTTTTTATCATTCCGTTCCATTGTACACGTTATGATAGAATTTATCAAGTGAAATTAGAATAATCCTACAATCTTTCCGTCTTCATTTACGTCGATGTTGTATGCGGCAGGCGCCTTGGAAAGTCCCGGCATGGTCATGACCGTTCCGGTCAGTACAACAACAAAGCCGGCTCCGGCGGATACGTAAGCCTCCCTTACGTTCATCTCAAATCCTTCCGGTCTGCCAAGGAGCGTCGCGTCATCAGAGAGGGAATACTGGGTCTTAGCCATGCATACGGGAAGCTTTCCAAATCCAAGCTCCTCCAGCTTCTTTAGCTGTTTCACGGCAGCCGGCGCATATTTTACGCTCCCTGCGCCGTAGATTTCCTTTGCAACGGTTTCGATCTTTTCCTGAAGGCTGAGTTCATCCTTGTATAAAGGATGGAAATGGCTCTCTTTCTCCTCTAAGGTCTTAAGAACCTTTTCCGCAAGGGCAATGCCACCCTCGCCGCCCTTTGCCCATACCTCGGAAAGCGCGAATTCGCACCCGCGCTCCTCACAGAAGTTTTTCACGAATTCCGTCTCGGCAGTTGAATCCGTAATGAAGGAATTCAGCGTCACCACAACGGGAACGTCATACTTTTGCAGGTTCTCAATGTGCTTTTCCAGATTAACAATGCCCTTCTTTAAGGCCTCAAGATTTTCCGCTCCCAGTTCCGCCTTCGGGATGCCGCCATTATATTTCAGTGCACGGATGGTTGCCACAAGGACTACTGCATCCGGCTTTAATCCGGCAATCCGGCACTTTACGTCAAAGAATTTTTCTGCGCCAAGGTCTGCGCCAAATCCTGCTTCCGTGATCACGTAGTCCGCCATTTTTAAGGCTGCGCGGGTGGCGCGAACGGAATTACAGCCATGCGCAATGTTAGCAAAAGGACCGCCGTGCACCAGTGCGGGCGTATGCTCCAGCGTCTGGATCAGATTCGGCTGCATGGCATCCTTTAAAAGGGCTGCCATGGATCCTACGGCCTGAAGCTGCCCGGCAGTCACGGGTTCTCCCTGATAGGTATAAGCCACAACGATCCTGGAAAGGCGCTCCTTTAAATCCTTCATGTCCGTTGCAAGGCAAAGAATCGCCATAATTTCGCTGGCAACGGTGATCACAAAATGATCTTCCCGGACAACGCCCTCCGTCTTGCCTCCCAAGCCTACAATTACGTTCCGAAGTGCCCTGTCATTCATGTCAAGACATCTCTTCCAAACGACCTGCCTTGGATCAATGTTTAAGGGATTTCCCTGTTGAAGGGAATTGTCCAAAAGGGCTGCCAACAGGTTATTGGCGGAAGTAATGGCATGAAAATCTCCGGTAAAATGAAGATTTAATTCCTCCATGGGAACCACCTGAGCGTATCCGCCGCCGGCCGCACCGCCCTTGATTCCAAAGCAGGGTCCAAGGGACGGCTCACGCAAAGCGATCACGGCCTTCTTTCCCATCTTTCCAAAGGCCTCCCCCAGCCCCACGGTGGTCGTTGTCTTTCCCTCTCCCGCAGGCGTTGGGTTGATCGCCGTCATCAGAATCAGCTTCCCGTTCGGGCGATCCTGGATTTTTTTCAAATAATCCTCGGAGATTTTAGCCTTATACTTTCCGTATAGTTCAAGATCGTCCGCCTCAAGTCCAAGCTTCTTCGCGACCTCCGTAATGGGCTCCATTACGGCTTCCTGTGCAATCTCAATATCTGTTTTCATTCCATTTCTCCCTCAATTTGGTTTTCAATCCTTGTAAACGATCTAACTTTCAATCATAAGGTCTGTAGCAATCCTTGTAAATGATCTAACCTTCAATCATAAGGTCTGTAGCAATTGTTCAAATTCATCCATGGTCATAAGGACTTTACGCGGCTTAGTACCTTCCGGCTCACCAACGACGCCATATTCGCAAAGCTGGTCCATGATGCGTGCCGCTCTGTTAAAGCCGATCTTAAGGAGTCTTTGCAGGCTACCCACGGAAGCCTTATTTTTATCCATGTTTTCAATGACAAATCTTCCTGCTTCTTCAAAGTACTCATCGAGTCCCGAACCGCCGCCGGAGGAACCGCCGGAGGACGAATTGCCGGAGCTTCCCATGTTCTTGATCTTCTCTTCGATCTCTTCCGCATAGGTATTTCCGATCATTTGATTCTTCAGGAAATCAACTACGTCGCTGACTTCTTTGTCAGAAACAAATGCGCCCTGGATTCTTGCCGGCTTGGAATATCCCTGCGGATAAAACAGCATGTCGCCCTTACCGAGAAGCTTCTCTGCACCAACCATGTCGAGAATGGTTCTGGAATCTACGCCACTGGATACCGCAAAAGCAACGCGGCTCGGCATGTTAGCCTTGATCAGACCCGTGATGACGTCCACGCTGGGTCTCTGGGTAGCAATGATCAAATGAATGCCGCAGGCTCTTGCCAGCTGTGCCAGACGACAGATGGATTCCTCAACCTCGCCGGGGCTTACCATCATCAGATCGGCAAGCTCATCCACGATAATGACAATCTGGGGAAGCTTGGCGGGAACGTTCTCTTCGCCGGCGTCTCTCATGCTCTCCAGCTTTTTATTGTATCCCTTCAGGTCACGTACGTTAAAGTCCGCAAACTTTCTGTAACGGTCCTCCATCTCGGACACTGCCCAGTGCAGAGCGGCGGATGCCTTCTTGGGATCCGTCACGACCGGGATCAGCAGATGAGGTATGCCATTGTAAACGGAAAGCTCTACCACCTTCGGGTCTACCATGATCAGCTTCACTTCATCCGGATGCGCCTTATAGAGAATGCTCATGATCAGGGTATTGATGCAAACGGATTTACCGGAACCCGTGGAACCGGCGATCAGCATGTGGGGCATTTTAGCAATGTCCGCAACCACCGTCTGTCCCGCAATGTCCTTACCTACGGCAAAAGCCAGTTTGGAATCAAATTCCTGAAACTGCTTACTCTCTAGGAGGTCACGCAGCGCAACCATCATGTTCTCCTTGTTGGGAACCTCAATGCCGATGGCTGCTTTCCCGGGGATGGGTGCCTCGATCCTGATGTCCGTAGCGGCAAGATTCAGCTTAATGTCGTCCGCGAGGCCAACAATCTTACTTACCTTTACGCCCTGCTCAGGCTGAAGCTCATATCTGGTAACGCTGGGGCCCTGGCTGATGTCCGTGATGGTGACGTTTACGCCAAAGGTGTGAAGCGTATCCCGAAGCCGCAGTGCCGTTTCCTTCAGCTCTGCGCTATTATCATTTACGTTGGCAGCACCCTTCTGCAATTTGGAAAGAGGCGGAAATACGTAGGTTTTGGGAACCTTTTTCACAGTCTGCATTTCCTTTGCCACTCCCTGCTCGGAATTCTCACCTGCAGCAGGAGCTTTCCTTACGGGGGCGGGATTCTGGTATCCGGCAGCGCCGTGTCCTGCACCGTCTCCCTGACCGCCGCTGTGTACCTGGATCTTTTCCGCCTCCCTGGGAAGCGGCATGCCTTCTTCTCTCTCTTTTTGGAACTTTTCCCGGCCCTGCTCGGCGTTTCTTGCGATCCTGTCACGCTCAAGCTGCTTTTCCATGCGGGCACGGGCCTGTGCCACTTCCGTATCTACCGCAGCCACTGCAGCTGCCGCGGATACGGGTCCTTGTGATACAGTAGCGGAAACGGTTTTTCTCGGCATCTCCGGCTGAGGCGCCGGTGCAGGTGACGGCATGGAATTTGACTGTCTTGCAAAGGTATTAGGCTCCGGGATGTCCTCATAGGACTGCTCCGGTCGGATCTCATGAACGTTGCCGCTTTGCTTTTTCCCTGCCGCCATTTTACTTACGGGCATGGAAGAAAGGTCATCAAAGCCCTCGTCACCTTCCTCAAGATACGTGATCTCATGTACGTCATTCTTCTTTTGTCCCAGATGCCTTGCAGCATCCTTATCCGCCTTCAGTGAGGTATCCTTGCTGACGCCGGATACCTTTTTATCCATGCGCAGGATCTTTTCATTCTCCCGCTCTTCCACTTTTCTTCTTCGTTCCTCTTCCCTGGAAAGCTCGCGCTGACGCCTTTCCTCCATGCGGAGCCTGCGTTCCTCCTCCTTGGATTCCCGCAAGGATTCCTGCTCACCCCGACGCTCCATGGCGATTTCTTTGCGGATCTCCGCATTTTCCAGGAATCTCTCCCCTCGGTCCTTCACGGTATCAAGAAGGGAATGCTCCGTCAAAAGGATGACGGAAATAATGCTAAACAGGATGACAATGAGCACCGTGCCAACTTTTTCAAAACTGTGGATCAGGAAATAACCAAGGCTGCCGGCAAGGATCCCTCCCCCGTTTTTATGTTCCCTGCATAGATTAAACAACGTTGACAAAGAATATTTTTCCATGCCTGCGCAATGTCCGGCAAACAGTTCACAGATAACGCCAACCATGAGAAACAGTACGCCGGCCGCGATCATTTTGCGAATGGCCGTCGGGCTTCCCTGATTGGCAAACCAGAAGGCAAGCCCAAGGAAGCAAAGAACGGGCGCTACGTACGCCGTAAAACCAAAAAGTCCAAACATTACGCCACTGATCCCATTGCCCACGGTACCGATCAAACCAAAATTACAGAAAAACAAGAACACCATTGCAACAAATAAAACGATCAGGCTGATCTCATGATAAAGCTCTCTGTCCTTGGCTGCCTGTTCATAATCTATTTTTCTTTTCGGTGCGGAGGCGCTGCTCCGCGTCGTTGTTCTTTTTGAAGTATTTCTGGTCTGAGAGCTCTTTCTCCCAGTTGATTTTTTTCCAGAAGTTGATGCCATTCCCCTAACCTCTTATCATTCTTTTTCACAACAAAATGCCTGCCCTTAGGGGCAAGCCACGTTGACACAAAGGTATTATACCATTTTCCCTTATCTTTGTCACTTCTTTTTTGCTCTTACCTCAATTTCTTAAAGTAAGCATTTTGTGCCACGGCAAAATTAAAACAGCCCGGATTTCTCCGGGCCGCTCCATGCCTTCAACCTTCAAAGCACGTGCTTTCAAGCATCAAAATTATATTTTTTTTGATCCAGCCTCTTCTCAAATTCCTCTACCGGAAGTGGTCTGTCAAAGTAAAAACCCTGTGCAAGGTCACAGTGATTTTCCCTTAATGCATATACCTGCTGCATTGTCTCCACGCCTTCCGCGATGCAATCCAGCCCCAGTTGCCGTATCAGCGTGACTACGTTTCGGAACATGATGCGCTGTACGCTGCCTTCCCCGTCCTCCTCTTCCGGCAAAAAGCCCTTATCTACCTTGATCACGTTCCAAGGAATGTCTTTAAGAAGATTTAAGGATGACAAACCCACCCCGAAATCGTCCACTGCCGTGTGAAAACCCGCTTTCCGCAACATGGCCACGATCTCTCTTAAGTCGTAAAACTCAATGTCCGTAGTGGTCTCCGTCAGTTCAATTTCAATATACTCATGCGGCACCGCGTAACGGTCTGCGATCTCCTCAATGATGCTGGCAAGCTTTGCGTTCATCACGTTCTTTCGGGAGAAATTCACCGAAATGCGGACGACCTTCCTGCCTTCATCCAGCCACCTGCGGATGTCCCTGCATACCGTTTCCAGCATGTAAAGATCCAACCTGCATATATCATTTGTCTCTTCCAGCGTAGGGATAAAGTCTCCGGGAGAGATCAAGTTCCCCTCATGAAACCACCTGCAGAGCGCCTCAGCGCCATCCA
>Ga0310691_10005393_pt1 | contig 14027 bp, 12 predicted proteins | sample 176DNAGHGlowgp2_FD_203887 | JGI IMG/M metagenome (GOLD analysis project Ga0310691, IMG submission 203887) | Sheep rumen microbial communities from Palmerston North, Manawatu-Wanganui, New Zealand - 1766 DNA GHGlow gp2 (v2) (version 2) | ecosystem: Host-associated > Mammals > Digestive system >... | reverse complement strand
AAAGAAAATATCATTTTCAATCTTATTTTTCAGTTTATCTGTAAGAATATTCGGATAAAATTCCTTTTGTTTATCCCAAATAACAGTAAATTCATCTTTGTACATCTGCCGATTAGGATACCAATTTATTTTTAGCTTCCCGTTTGCATCAGTGGAATTCTTAAAACGGCGGTGTTCTTCAACTTCATACATATATTCGCCCAGAGTCGCACAAGCTTTTTCACTAATAAGCATCTGTAAATTATCCATAGCTTGTTGTGTCTTAGTATTACCTTTTTTATCTCGTTCCTCTTTGCGGTTACTTAGAAAACCACGTCTTTGATTTAAATGAAATAATGCTCTCCCTAATTCATAAAGAGATACTTGTTTACGCACAGCATTAGCTCGTAATTCATAAGGATTCAAATTTTCTAAAGCCTTAAATTCTTCCATACTCTGCGGCAACAAACCGCTTTCTTGCAAATCAATAATTAATTGTTTTTGCCGTTGCTTAAATCTATTAAGGCGCACCCTAGAACCACGCGCTTCTCGTCGTGCAACACATAGAGGATCTTTAGTCTTATCATTTCTGCCATCTGGGAAAATGCGTACACCCATATCTAAAATGCCGACAACTTTGCCGTCTTGCAATTTTAAACAGCACCAACCTAAAGATGATGAACCTAAATCAATTCCTAAACGATATTCCATAACTAAATCCTTTATAAAAAAACTGATTTAATTCTAACAAACAAAATTTTATTGACAATGAAAATCTTTGATATAACATTGTATTGAAAATATTCTTAAGACTTATAGCATATAGGAAATTCTAGTCAGTCGTTAATAAGAATTTTTTCGTATTTGTAGGATAAGGGTTCGCCTCTTATCCTTTTTTTAATCTCTCTCATCTGCAACGTGCATTAAGGAATGTTCGCTTTTGACATTATATTTGTAAATTCTCATTAAAAAGTACGTTCCGATTGGGATAAAGACAAGCGCGTAAATCCAAAAAATATCAATAACCTGCACACCGGAAACGCCGTTTTCCTGTTTTAATAAAAACTTTGGTGCCATCAGCATAACCGAGGTCATCAAGCGTCCTGTCATCATATTAACCGAAGAAGAAAGCGACCGGATTTTCGGGTTAATCAGGCGGTGGATACGGCTGATATGCGTAATCGTAAACATTAACTGGAAACCGATACAGACACAAAGGAAAATGATAAACAGCAGGCATTCTCCCTCAGATATAATGTTCGCCTTCATCAAAACAAAGGAAAGCGAACACCCGATAATATCCATAATAAAGGAAAATCTGCCCAATGAGAACAGTGAAACTTTTTTTGCAACATTTGCCGCAAAGTAGCTGAATGTGGAACGCAAAACGTTATTAACAAAGATAACCACGCCCATTACTTTGATATAATCAAGCCAGTCTAACGCGACAAGATAATTCCAAACCGTATCCCCGAAAACGCGTGCATCCCAACCGACACTATCCGCCAAATCCGTCAGAGAAACCTTAGGGTTAATACCAGAGTTCTTCATCAAAGGTTGAAAACTCCAAAAGAAGAAATGGGAAATACCGACCATAAAGCCGGAGAACAATACCAAGAAACGGTATTTGCGAGATTTTAAGAGATAACGTGCCGCCACCCAAAACTTTTTAAGTCTTGCCTTAAAGCCGATAACCGCACTCTTAACCGGTGTATGTGCATTAGGCAATAAAGCAAGTAAGATAATCGCGGTGGAATAAATAATAAATTCGGCAATTAATAAAACATGCGAGCCGAATTTTTCATATAAACCGGCACCCAAGAGCGCGGCAATACCTGTTCCGATATACATGGCAGCATTAAAATTAGAATAAGCTTTAACCATCTTCGTTTCTTCTTTATTTTTCTTAAGAATATCAAAAATAAACGAGGATGAAACCGAATCAAAACAAGCCTTAGAACAGGAATAGAAAAACTCACCCAATAAAATAATTTCAAAACCGCGGAAGAAAATCCATAAAAATAAGCGCGCCAAGAAAAGTGCATAAGCCGTAATTAAAATATATTTGCGCGGGAAAATATCTCCTAAATAACCGGCCGGAATTTCAAATAAAAAGGCAAAAAAGACGATTAAGCCTTGTATTAAATAAAAATCGCCGACGGTTAAGCCGTTTTCTTGGTAGAAAAACAGTAAAACAGGCAACAAAAACAACTGCGAACGCAAAAACGCAGCCACGTTATACATAGAAAGCGGTACAAATGAAAGAAATTTGCTCATATTATTCATTCCGATTAAAAACTTATTTTTAACTATTATAGTTATAAGTATAAAGTATTAAAAACCATTTAAACAAGTCATGCAGATGAAAAAAACACTTTTAGCCAGTTTAATGATAGTTATATTGAGTATCGGCGGGTATCTTTTTTATCCGAAATCGTCCCAACCATATTACCTGAGTGTTGCCGCCATTATGAAAAACGAAAAGCCTTATTTGAAAGAATGGCTGGAGTATCATCTTTTGCAAGGCGTTGAGCATTTTTATCTGTGCGATAATGATTCAACGGATGGCACTAAAGAATATTTAGAACCGTACATTAAGCAAAACATTATAACCTATATTCCTCTTTCCGGTACAAATCAGCAATTAGTGTGTTATGAAAAGATTGTTTTAGAGCATAAAAATGATACCACATGGCTGGCAATTATTGATTTAGATGAATTTATCGTGCCGCTGAAAGCAAAAAACATACCGCAATTCTTAAAAGAATTTGAGGATGTATCAGAAGTTAGCCTGCATTGGATGAATTACGGGGATAATGACACCGTCAGCCGTAAAAATGGTCTCTTAACAGAATTTTTTACCTCCCACGGTCGTTTCTTAAACCATACGGTCAAATCTATTGTAAAGACTAAAGATGTTATTGATTTTAAATCATTCGGTTCCAACCATTATGTTAAGGTTAATGGTAAAAGCGTTAATGAAAACCATTATCCGGTAGATTATATGTTAAGTTTTTATCCTTCGGCAGATAAAGCCCGCGTTAACCACTATATCTTAAAAAGTTATGCCGAATTTCTTTATAAAAAGAAGAGGGGGCACCCCGAGGGCACGGCGATAGATTACGGCTATTATTTCTTCCATAATGATAACAGCATCAAAAATGATACCTCAATGTTGCGTTTCCTGCCGGCATTAAAAGAACGTATTAAAAAAAGTCCGTTAAAAGATGTTGCTTTGCCGATAGAAGAAAATTTGCCCCAAAGTTTTGACGAAATATATTTCACACCTGAAGAAGCCGGCGTCATTTTAGGAAAAGAAATATCACATCCCATGAGCTTTTATGAGGTAGAAAAGGCTTATAAAACCAATCAACCGCAATACAAAAACTGATTTAGTTAACACAAAAAAATACAAAGACAAATATTGACAAAATTAAATTTGTCTATATAATGCGAGCCATAAATAAAATTATTGTATAACTAAAAATATGTAAATTATGAGAAATTTTTGTTCTTGGAGGCTCTCCAGATTACTGGATACCTCAGCGTGGAAACGCTTAAAGTATCATCATTTTTGGATTCTGGCATTGGTTGTCACAGGATGTGTCGGTTACATGGCATACTGCAAGTTGGACCATCGTCAGGAGGAACTGGAAACAATGTTTTTTGTCTTTTTGGGGCTGACGGTAGCCTTGTTTTTGCACATCATTCTCGGTGCAGATAAGTACTATCGTATCAAACTGAAAAGCACAAAATGTTACATCTACGTCTATGGAAAGAAAGGCTATGGTAGCGCTTCTCATGATATCATTTTTATTCAAGATGATACGGAAGCGCACATTGAAACGACCACGACATGCCTAGGTGAAGAAGGTTTTGTTAGTCCGAACTGGAGCCGGCTAAATGTCTTTTTGTATTGTCTCAATGGTGACAATAACAAGTGGTATTATTTAAGTCCGACTTCTGATGAACCGCAGTTTTTGGGTAAAAAATTGACGGCAGACGAGTATGGAACGGTCTTTTTAGCCGGCATTACCGAAGATGGAAAGCAAGATTTGCGTGTGCTCCATAGAGATGGTATCAAGTACATTGTTGCAGATAGTTCCGTCCTCGGAAATGCATATGTATCGCGTACCGCAGAAAAGGATATCTGCTATATGGGGACAAAAACCAAAAAACCGGGAGAGGTACCTGAAAACTATCTGATTATCCGTAATGACGGTAAATATCAGATTTATGGGCTTTTCAGTTGGTGGGTAGATTATCCGCAGTGCTGGAAGATTAGCGTACCGTTCATCATTTTCCAAGAGGTGAAAGACAGAGTGGTGCTCATCAATGAAGTCGGCGAGTATAAAGAGCTTTGTCGTAAGCTTCCCGCTACTCGCTGGATAAACAACATCATTCCGGAGTTAACAGAGGACTATGACGGAAGTGGATCTGTCGGAGGCATCGTGTGGCAGTTTGATGAGAATACAAACAAACTGAACAAGCTGTATGAAGGGCATTTCAGAGCTCTCGGCTTCTCAGATGGCAGCATCATCGGAGACAATTGGGAATATACGCCCAATTCTGACGATGGTGTAGAGTATGAGTTTGAAGTCAGCAACAAGTAAACAAAACCCCGCTTTCTTATGAAGGCGGGGTTTTGTGTGTGAAATCTTAAATTATTTCAAACTGTTAATTTTGTTTTGCAAATCTTCAATACTTCTGCCATTGAAAGGTTCTCCATTGATGATAATCATTGGTACACCGTTAATGCTCAAAACTTGAGAAAGCGCATCAATATCTTGAATACCGCGACGAATTTCCTTTTCTTCTATCATATTTTTAACTTCATCGACATTTAAGCCTTCATCAGTTAAAATCTGATTGATGGTATCTTCGTTCATCTCAGGTAAAGTCATAATACCGTCAAAAACTTCTATGAATTTTCCCTGTTTGGCAGCAGCTAAAGATACTTTGGCAGCATAAGGTGAATGCTCGCTGATAAAAAATAGCGGGTTAAAGATAAAACGAACATCTGGATTATCTCTAACTAACTGAGACATAACCGGTGCTAAAGCCTTACAATGTCCGCAGGCAAAATCAAAAAACTCAACAATGGTGACCTTAGCATCTTCAGGACCAACGGCCGGTGCAACCGTGCTGTTTTTCAACTCATCCCAATGAGTTTGGAAAAGATTGTTTTCACCAGATTGCGGATTTTCCTCTGTTGCATTATTTTGTTCGCTTTGTTGTTGATTAATATACTCTTTAATCATATTTTGCAAATCTTCTTCAGGAATAACCGTAAAACTTTTAATTGTGTCACCAAATTTTTCATTTTTAGCGATACTTTCAAGAATATCACCAGAATGCGTTTTAACATATTTAGCAACAATGTTATTTATTTTGAGATCAAGTTCGGCCTGCTTTTTCGGACAAATTGAGTCGGCATAAAGAACAGCGCCGGCACCAACAGCCCCCAAAATAATAACGGCTAGAGATTTTAATAATGTTTTCAACAAAGTTTTCATCTATCGGCTCCTTAAAAATTAAATCTACGTATAATTTACCCATACAAAGAATTTATGCAACAAAATTTTTAGCAAAAAAAAGAGGAAGCAATCAACTTCCCCTTTTATAAAAGTCAGAATAAAAAACTATTTTAACTTATCAATAGCTTCTTGAATAGGACCTTCCTCAATAGCTTGCAAAGGTTCACCATTGATGACTAAAGTCGGAACGCCACGAACCTCAACTTTTTGGGAGAGTTCTGCGATAGCAGAAAGAGCGTTCTTAACTTTATCACCTTCCATATCTGCCTTAGCTTTAGCAACATCAACACCAGCCTTAGTCAAAACTTCGTTAATAGCAGCTTCGTCAATCGGACCATTGTGTGTCATGAAAGCTTCATAAACTTCAAGGAACTTACCTTGTTCATTTGCAGCCATAGCAGCCTTAGCAATCGGCATAGAACCTAAGAAAGTAACCGGTTTGAAGACAAACTTAACATCTTTATTATTTTTGATAACTTTCATCAATTCAGGTGCTAAACGTTTGCAGTAACCGCAGTTGAAGTCATAAAATTCAACAACAGTAATCTTAGCATCTTTCGGGCCGATGAACGGAGAATTTGATGCGTTATTCAATTCTTTAATATTGTTTTTGTAGTTAATAGCAACACGTTTTTGAGCTTCAATTTGTTCTTGCTGATCAGCCAAAACCAAAGCCTCACGAACTTTAGTCGGATTATTCATCAAATAATCTTCAATAGCTTGATTAATGTTTCCATTTGCACTACCTGAGCTCTTACCAGCAATGCTACCGGCTAAAGCAACAGAAAATGCCACACTGGCGATAACTGAAACCAAAACGGTAATAATATTGTCTTTATTCATAATTTCCATCCTTAAATAAAAAATGTTATATAACGCCTAAAAGATATAGTTCTCAAAAAATAAATGCAAGCAAAAATAAAAAAATATTGACAAAGTACGTAAATTTTAAAATCATAAAATTAATATCAAGCCTCTAGTTAAGAGATTCGCAGAGGTACATTAAAAAGGGAAGGGAAGCAATCATTTATGTTTAATGTAAAAATTTCACTGTTTGCGCGTACTCGCGAGCTGGAACACAGTATAGATCGTTTGCATGATAAAATCATTGAGATGACAATGGTATTCAAAGATGCCGTTAATATATATCTAAAAGAGCGCCGGAGCGAAGATTACAGCGCCATCAGTAAAAAAATAAAGACTATAGAAAATGAGTCGGACAAATTACGCCGTGATATAGAAAGTCGCCTTTATGAACATAATTTGATACCGGATATGCGCGGTAATATATTGCAGTTGGTAGAGAATTTGGATAGAGTTGTTAATCTTTTTGATGAAGTTGCGCATAAGTTTTATGTTGAGCAACCGGATATACCGAAGATTTATCATGATCAGCTAAAGACATTAGTAACACAGGTGTCAGATTGCGCAGAAAACATGGCAATTTCATCTCGTGCATTTTTCAGAGATTTGGTAACTTTGCGTGACTACTCCAAAAAAGTATATTTCTTAGAGCACCAGAGTGACAAGACTTCAGCCAAATTAAGAAAAGAAGTTTTTGATTCGGATTTGGATTTGGCACATAAAATACAAATAAACACATTTGTTGAAGAAGTGGCCGATATTGCAGACTTAGCGGAAGACTGCATAGATGCGTTACTGATATTTGCAATCAAAAGGGAAATATAACCGATGCTGACCTATTTGTTTTTTCTGTCAAGCGGTCTGTTTTTAGGGTGGTCCCTGGGTGCCAATGATGCCTCAAATATATTTGGTACGGCGGTCGGAACCAAAATGTTGCGTTTTTCTTTTGCCGCCACGATTGCCGGTCTGTTTATTGTATTAGGTTCGGTTATAAGTGGGCAAAATACGGCAGATACCTTAAACGAGCTCGGCGGCGTTAATACTTTACCGGCAGCTTTTGCCGTGTCATTGTCATCAGCATTGGCTGTTGTTTTGATGTTAAAATCTGGCATTAGCGTATCCATTTCGCAAGCCATCGTCGGCGGCATTGTTGGTTGGAATATCTATACTGATAACCCGACAGATACAGAAACTCTTATGGATATTTGTTCTTCATGGGTGTTTTGTCCGGTTATTTCCGCTGTTATTGCCATACTCTTATATCTGCTGATAAAAAAAATAGTGCATCACAGTAAACTCCACATATTGTGGCAAGACTGGATTGTACGTGTCGGGATGATTTTAACCACGGCATTGGGTGGGTATGCATTAGGTGCTAACAATATGGCAAATGTGGTTGGTGTTTTTATAGATTCTTGCAAATTTGAGCCGATAAAATTGGGAAGTCTGTATACCTTAAGCAGCATACAAATATTGTTTTTGTTGGGTGGCTTAGCCGCCTGTGTCGGTGTTTTTACGTATTCACAAAAAGCCATCAAAAATGTTGGCAAAAATCTGTTGGCAGTATCGCCGACTGTGGCATGGATTGTCATTTTATCTCAGTCATTGGTTTTGATAATGTTTTCATCAAGCAAACTTGAACAAATTTTAACGTTTCTGGGTTTACCGAGTTTACCGGCAGTACCTGTCTCCAGCACGCAAGCCGTTATCGGTGCAATCGTCGGTATCGGTTTGGCAAAAGGCGGTAAAGGTATCAGATGGGGATTAGTCTTAAAATTGATGTCCGGTTGGGTTGCATCACCGCTGATAGCTTTCATCCTGAGCTACATATCACTTTCGTTTATGGAAAATGTTTTCAGACAAACAATAGCCTTACCGTAGGGGGAAAAGATGTTTACATTGCAAACCTTATATAAAAAGTTACCGCCGATATTATTATTGGCGCATTTAGGTTTCGGGTTTGCATTTTGCATGTATGTTTCTTGGCTGACAGATACTTTAGGCGGAGATACCTTAGAGCATATACACTCATCTTGGCTTGTATACGCCAATTTTGTGCCTTATCAGGATTTTTTCCAACACCATAATCCTTTATTATGGTATTTGTTTGCCCCATTTGTAGGTTTACACGCCCACGGACTTGACGACAACATCATAACTTCAACCGTAATCACGTGTGCTATTGTTGTTTCTTTTATCAACTATGCATACTTATATTTGATAGTTTCGCGGTTTTTAAGCACAAAGTTTGGCGGAATTGTCGCCGCAGCGGTTGCTTTTACCCCTTATGTCGTCCTGTCGGTTATTCACTTTAGACCGGACAATTTTATGATGACCGCCTTTTTTGCCGGTTTATATCATTATTTTTGCTACCTTGAAAAACAAAAATTAAAAGATTTAGCCATTTCATTTTTGCTATTTTGGTGTTCTTTTATGTTCTTGCAAAAAATAATTTTTACCTTGATATTGCTTGGGTTTGTTACCCTGTATCTGATATATAAAGGAAAAATCCGTTTAGGTGACGTCATGTACGCCGCTCTGTTGCCGATAGCACTGAGCTTAGGTTTTGTCGCATATTTGTACGCGCATAATATATTGGTTGTCTGGTACCAGTCTAATTTTACTTTTAACCTGTACATACCGGAATTATTTGATGAGCGTCGTATCGGGATGATATGGCCGGAGTTGAAGTGCTTGCTCGTTGGTTCCGCTTTATCAATTCTTTTCTGCTTCAAAGGTTCTAATACTTATTTTAAGATTATTGCCTTAATTTTTGTTGTGGAATTAGTTCAGCGGCTGTTTTATTTTTCGGCCTTTGCCTATTACTTTTATTTAGTCATTTATACTGCATCTATTCTAACGGCAGTATTTTTAGCTGAAAAAGTTTTTCCGCGTTGGTGGTTTTTAACATTCGCCTTAGTCATAGCTTTGCACTGGTGCATGTATAAGCCGGCAATTTATGAGGGAAACATCGGCAATCGCATTAACAGGTTTTATTATCCGTTAAATAAGCAGGTTGTCAGACGTTCTAATCCTTGTGATTATATCTTAAACGGGGACGGCGTTTTATATAATCTGTACAATCGTGACCCATATTACTATTGGAATTTGTTGGGGCAGACAGATGTTATTGGCGCCAAAGTCGGTATATATCCCTTAATGGATATTAACAAGGTAATTGAAATCTACAAACCAAAGATTATCAGCGCCACCCCGTATTTTGATAAATACAGCAAAGAACGCGGACAAGACATTATTGTTCACCAGCCGGATATGGATTTAGTCAATAAATATTATAAGCCGATGGATATGACCAACGGACTTTACATTTTAAGACCGGAATTTGCGCCGGCAAAATGTGATTTTGACTATAAAAAACGCTATTATTACGCACATGATTAAACAAAAAGCCTCTCTGTTTAAAACAGAAAGGCTTAAATTTTAGAGCAGTTCTTTACTCGGCAACGAACTTGAGTGCTCCTGAATGACATCACGGCGCTTGAAGTAGAATTGTATAGCCGTCCACACAACAAATGTGATAACAGCAACCAGTATCGCAATCCTCGTATCTGCTAGCCCGAGAAAAATGAATACCAATGCAACAATGACCACCCCGATAGCACTACCGATAAAAACCGGTACCATCCGTTTAAAAACTTCTTTGTACATAGCTTTGAAAATTTAAAATGATTGATAAAATAGATAGAAATAGACTTAAATTAAATTATCCCCACTATAATCAAACAGACTAAAAAGTCAATAAAAAGCTTGCTTAAATATCTAAATCTTCAGCGAATTTAGCGCGTTCAATGATGAACTTAAAGCGTTGCTCTGGGTCTTTACCCATCAAACGTTCAACCTGTCGCCGTGTTTCAAAAGCCTCATCACGAGCTTCCTCGGTATTAGCCGTCGGAATAGTTACGCGCAACAGAACACGATTATCTTTATCCATAGTCGTTTCTTTAAGTTGTAAAGCACTCATTTCCCCCAAACCTTTGAAACGGCTTATTTCTGGCTTTTGGTTTGCCTTTGCCTTGGCCAAAATTTTATCTTTTTCCTCGTCATCAAGCGCATAGTAGTTTTTGCCCCCGAACACAATCTTATACAAAGGCGGCGTAGCAATAAACAAATGCCCGTTTTCAATAAGCTTCGGCATATATTGGTAGAAAAACGTCATCAACAGCGAAGTAATATGCGCTCCGTCCACATCAGCATCCGTCATGATGATGATTTTTTCATAGCGCAAATTTTCCTCTTTGTAATTATCTTTCGTGCCGCAACCCAAGGCTTCTATCATATCTTTGATTTCTTGGTTTTGTGTAATCTTATCCAAAGAAGCGCTGGCAACGTTCAAGATTTTACCGCGTAACGGCAAAATGGCCTGTGTCATCCTGTCACGCCCCTGTTTGGCAGAACCACCCGCGGAATCACCCTCAACAATAAAGATTTCCGTATCTTCAGCCGCCGCTTTGGAACAGTCCGCTAACTTACCGGGAAGACGTAATTTCTTGGTTGGTGATTTGCGGTTTCGTACTTTTTCTTCCTTGCGTTTTTTACGGAGTTCTGCACGGTCTATCACATAAGAAATGAGTGCCTCGGCATTTTCTTTATCGGTAGAAAGCCAGTGGTCAAAAGAATCTTTCACCGCCTTTTCCACCAAATAGGCAGCTTTGGTTGAAGTGAGTTTATCTTTTGTTTGTCCCTGAAATTGCGGGTCACGAATAAACACAGAAAGCATAATTGCCGCATCACTTAAAAAATCCTCTCCGGTAACGTTTGCTGCTTTTTTGATGTTAGCCATATCGGCATATTCTTTCAGGCCCTTAAGCAACGCCGTGCGGAAACCTTGTTCATGCGTACCGCCTTGCGGTGTTATAACCGTGTTGCAGTAAGAGTTGCAAAAACCTTTTTCATCTTCCGGCCAGCTGATAGCCCATTCAACCTTTCCCTCATCTCCGGCAAGTTCAGCCTCTCCCGAAAACGGCATGCGGTTAATGGTCAGGCGTGTACCAATCTGGTAATTTAAGAAATCCAACAACCCGTTTGGGAAATTAAATTCCGTCTCTGTTGGAATATTATCCCCCTCCTTAATCAGCTCCGGTGCACATTTCCAAAAGATTTTAATTCCTTTAAACAAGAAAGCCTTGGAGCGCGCCATACGATAAATCTTTGTCGGCACAAACCGGTTATCCGAGCCGAAAATTTCTTCATCAGGCAAAAACGTAATGCTCGTACCGCGACGATTCGGTGCATTCCCGATAAGTTCCAACGGCGTTAAGGGCTTGCCTCTGGAATATTCCTGGCGATAAAGTTTCCTATCCCTTGCAACTTCCACGATGAGTTTTTTGGAAAGTGCATTAACCACAGAAGAACCGACACCATGCAGACCACCGGAAACCTTATATGCTCCGCCACCGAACTTGCCACCGGAGTGAAGCGTGGTAAAAATAACTTCAAGAGCTGATTTTCCTGGATATTTAGGATGTTGGTCAACCGGAATACCGCGACCGTTATCGGTAATGGTAACGGACAAATCTTCATTAACCGAGATATCAATACGGCTGGCAAAACCGGCCACGGCTTCATCCATTGAGTTATCTAAAATTTCTGCCACCAAATGATGCAGGGCTTGCTCATCTGTACCGCCGATATACATACCCGGGCGGTGGCGCACAGGGTCTAACCCCTCTAAAACCTCAATATCTTGTGCCGAATATTCTTCTTTTGCGGCAACCGCAGCCGAACTCTCAAACAAATCGCTCATAATATCCCTTATGCCCTTTTTTCTTTATTGATTAAAGCTTTCATGGCAGAAAATATATAAAAAGAAAAAGCCCGCGACAAGCAAAATCTGCCATATTTTAACAAGAAAAATCTGTTGCATTTTGCTAAATAAGTGCTATAAAAACACCATCTAAACTATCATTATATCACCAAAATTATTAAACAAACCTAAGAATTATGGAAACAAAAAACTTAAAAGTCTTCGGAGTCTATCTGGGGAGAACGATTGCCAATCCCAATAGGGTATTTATCTGTGTTCATGTGTTACATTTCTGTGATGCTGATGTGCCGGCACGAGAAATCTGCCCCAATAAACCGTACCGTTTAAATGCGCTACTCATTGAAAATGATGATGCCAAACGAGAAGAGCTGATAAGAAAATTAAGCCTTCTTGGTAGAGGAAGTTATGTGGAACTGTACATCAAAGATGTTGAAGGCGGTACCGTCATTTCATCAGCTGATGTCATCATTAAGCGGGAACCGGAAGAAGTGAAGGTTTCAAGACTTGCAGAAGAATTGGACGACAAGTTTTAAAAAAAGAAAAGCTATCCTTTGGAAAAAGGGTAGTTTTTTTTATGCAGAATTTAAAAAAACACTTGCAAAATAAATATTTTAAGCTTATAAGACTCCCGAATTCAGCAATAACGCTGTTTTCATAGTTCACACGTAGGCATGGCGTCAACTTTGGAGTTCAAAGTTTCACGCTCCGGTGCTTAAAGAAATTTAGGCTATCCGCCTGCGGAGGTTTAACCGGAAAATAAGGAAATAAAATATGTCATTACCGACTTTTACATTACGTCAGCTTGTTGAAGCAGGCGTACACTTCGGACACCACGCACGTCGTTGGAATCCGCAAATGGCTCCGTATATTTACGGCAAAAAAGATAACGTTCACATCATTGATTTGCAGAAAACATACCCGATGCTTTACACAGCATTGGCAGTTGCTCGTGATGTTGCAGCCAAAGGTGGTAAGGTTTTGTTTGTAGCAACCAAGCGCCAGGCACAAGAAATCGTTAAAGAAAGTGCAGAAAGATGCGGACAATTCTATGTTAACTATCGTTGGCTCGGTGGTATGCTGACCAACTGGAAGACAGTTAACCGTTCTATCAACCGTCTTGTTAAGTTAAACGAGATGGAAGAAAAGAACGCTTATGAAGGCTACACCAAGAAAGAAATGCAGAACATCAAGAAAGAACAAGAAAAGTTGGCTCTTTCTTTAGATGGTATCAAAAACATGGGCGGTCAGCCGGATTTATTGTTTGTTATTGATACACCAAAAGAATCTTTGGCTATCAAAGAAGCTAAGAAGTTGGGTATTCCGGTAATTGGTATTACCGATACAAACGCCAATCCGAATGATGTTGATTATCCGGTTCCGGGTAACGATGACGCTATCCGTGCCATCCAATTATATTGCGAATTGGTATCATCTGCAATCTTGGACGGTATGAGCCAGGAAGTTGCCGATAAAGGCGTTAAGGTAGAAGAAAATACCGAAGAAACGTTTGATGATGTAGAAAACGCTTAAAATTCACATTAGACGTTGGAAAAGGGCGGTAGCAACCGCTGCCGCCCACAATTTTTTTAATCTAAGACAAGGGGATGAAACAGATGGCTGAAATTACCGCAGCAATGGTAAAAAGTTTAAGAGAAACCTCCGGTGCCGGTATGTTGGATTGCAAAAAGGCATTGGTAGAGACCAACGGCAATATGGAAGAAGCAGTTGATTGGCTTCGTAAAAAAGGTTTGGCATCAGCAGCCAAAAAAGCAAGTCGTATTGCAGCTGAGGGTTTGGTTTCCGTATATGTTGAGGGTAACGCCGGTGCAGTTGTTGAAGTTAACTCTGAAACCGACTTTGTT
>Ga0310691_10005392_pt1 | contig 14027 bp, 19 predicted proteins | sample 176DNAGHGlowgp2_FD_203887 | JGI IMG/M metagenome (GOLD analysis project Ga0310691, IMG submission 203887) | Sheep rumen microbial communities from Palmerston North, Manawatu-Wanganui, New Zealand - 1766 DNA GHGlow gp2 (v2) (version 2) | ecosystem: Host-associated > Mammals > Digestive system >... | reverse complement strand
ACCGTACGGGTACGCTGTTCTTTGAGATAGATCGTTGGTCTATGTCACGTTATTCCGGTGAGTTTGTGTCTTTCGAAGAGTTTGAGGTCGACAACTTCTGGACTGATGGCGATCAGAAGCGTGCATCGGTATCCTTCGTCGTTTATGAGTCTGACAGCTACACTCCAGCACGCATAGAACTTGTATACGAGGATAACCGTTGGGTAATAGATAATTTCTATAATCTCAGGTATATGCTTGACGTGCGTAACAGCATGTGGAACTATCTTGCCAACGATATGATCTGATAATATTGAGCGAATAAAATAGAGGGTGTGTCAAAATTTGACACACCCTCTTTTTTTCATTTATGGAATAAGAGTCTTCTGAAAAATATTTGTTTTTAGGATGTAACATTTTGGGATTTTCCATACTATAAGGGTAGAAAGGTTTAATTTAAACAAGGATTATAGTATGGGAAAGAAAAGAACGAAGATAATGTTTCAGCCGTTGATGAGGCGGTTGGTGGGGCATGGGCATGACAATCGGTATGCGGTGAGTGATGAGGGGAGTCATGGGCTGCTGATGGAGATTAGGGAGTTGTTGGATGTGTTTGCTCCTATTGGCGATGACCTTCTGCACGGGTTGTGGATAAAGGTGCCACGGGGGAGCCCATCGAACTGGGCGACTTTCAAGGAGATGAAGGAGTGGGGCGAGGTGAACAGCAGGAAGGAGTATCTGGAGCAGTGGAAGGGGGAGTTCCCTATGGAGACGTATTGGTATTTCGTGTCGGTGAGTCAGTATAGGGGGCATGCGTACCTGCACATTACGGACCATGACAGTAGGTGGTGCATCATTCACGATGATGTGAGGTGGGACCATCATAGTATCGGGCCTGTGGTATGGTACCTGGAGCCGTTGCTAGCGTTCTTGAAAGAGAGGGTGGCGGAGATTGTCAAGGATGTGGAGGCGTATAACCGGTATGTGGAGGAGCATCTGCCCAAACGGCAGCGGACGGGACGGATTGCGAGGAAGGATCTGAACAGGATTGTGCCTTGGCAAAGGCGCGTGCCTCGCAATCTGAAACGGGCGATTCTGGTGCTGAAGGAGTGCATGGTGAATGAGGAAATCTATCGGAGGCAGAGGGATGGGGAGAAGATGGCTCATCTGCCGGCATGCTATCGAGAACCATTGCCGGATATGAGCATTCGGGAGTATGCCAAGTATTTCAAGGTGGCGTATATGGCGTACGAAGACCATTATATACATCTTTACCGGTCGGACTTGAAAGAGGTGAACAGAAGACGGGGGGAACGGGAAAAGATGGAGAAACTGTCGGATGTGGCGTTCTATAAGCGGTATCAATTGGGACGGCATGGAGAGGTGACGGAAGAGACGGACCTTGACAGTGTGGCGGCATTCAAGGAGATAGCTTACGACCACTATGGGGAGCTGGGGTTGTCGCGAATGGATGTGCATGCGACGGGCTGTTATACGCCTGGGAAGTGGTTGATAACGTTTGGGATCAGCTATTCGTCCAGTGTGGATATCGGAATGGAGATTGCTGTGGCACTTTATGAGACGGGGTGTCCGCTACTGGTGCACGATGCGCAAAAGCTGCTGGATATTCTGGAGGAGAAGGACAGTGTGATGTTGACGCCACATACGTTTCATGATTATCTGAACCATCATGAGGAGGGGAGTGTTTTTGACTTGCCGTATGAGTGTTATCTGGGTGATGGGGACGAGATTACCAGGGAGCAGTATGATGAGATTGTTGCGCTGGCGAAGTGGAGGCCGGAGGTGAAGGTGGTGCTAGATGAGGTCGTGCCGCTGGAAGATGAGGTGTATGATCCGATTCTGGAGGAGGTTGACGAGCCTATGACGGTGTGTGGGATACTGGCTCGACTGTATGATAAGTATGGGATTGGTGTAGGCATCGGAAAGTATCGTGACCATCAGCATGTCTATCTGTATGGTTGGAAGAAGGGAGATGAGAAGATTCAGATAAAGGATGAGTTGTTTATGCCGGCCAATGAGGCGATGTTGAAGGTGTTGAGGATGTTTGCAGAAGAATTGAAAGAAAACAGATAAGCTATGATAAAAGTAATATCGCGCCCGTTTTTAGGGAAGGAAAAGTACAAGGATTTCCGGTTGTGCTATGTAGATTCCATTCCGGAGACGGTCTATGAATTGACTCCGGAGAGTAAGGCATGGAAGAGAACTCCTGAATATCGGGCAATCAAGAAGAGGCTGGAAGAGGAAGTCAAACAGGGGCTGAGGAATAGCATTTATGATTGGAGCAGTCCTTTGATTTACAGAATCCAATGTTACGATGCTCCGAATCCCAACTATCATAGGGGGAAAGCAGAGCTAGAAGCGTATTTTACTGAGGTGCCTCTTGTGGACCAGTGGGGAGATGATTGGGACGATGCGCCTTATGAACATAATGCGGGGAGACCTTATGATAGTAACTATCAAGATGATGAGCGAAAGGATCATCTGATTATCAAGGTGCCTTTTTATGTCCGCCATAATGAGTTTGATGTCAAGCTACCCATGGATTATGGCTGTTACGGCAATTCGCCATTCTGTATTAGGAATATCAATGCCGGGGCTGTGGCATGGATATTTGCCAGAGGACTCGAGTCAAAGAGTATAGACGGGGTCGCGATTCATGCAGGGGTGAATCCTTACGAGTTTTTCGAGCGAGTTGATAGGATTAATGAGATGTATCCGTATGAGCCGGAGGAGGATGAGGAGGATTGATGACATCTTCTTTTCTGTTTATGGCTCAATGACTTTGTTGTACGATGTGTTGAGTGCCGGAAAGGATAGTGAGGGCATCGAAGGCATGGGCGAAAATGTCATCACTTTCGCCTTGATATTTGGGCTGATGACGCATGAAATCTTCGGTGGTGACCCAGCGGCTGAAAGGTGGCTCGTCTTGTACGTCCTCGGGGCCTAGGAGGAAACCGACTTGGTACTTGGGGAAGTAGTAATCTCTGGCATCTTCGGTGATGACGACCACCATGGCGCCATTGTTGTTGTCGCAATGGCTGAGGGCTTCCTGACACTCGTTCAGCTGGTTGAAATCGTATTTGTTCCAATCCCGTTCAATCATGTCAAGACTGTCCAGGTCGAGGCCTTGCGTGAAGAACTCGAAGATGTCTGTCTTCTGGGGTTTGAAATAACGGCTGGAGAGGAGTCGCAAAAACGCCATCGGCAGGTATTTGCGATAGCCCCATTGGAGGTGGTAGACTCGGTTCAAGCGAGCGCCACTGCGGCCCTCGACTTGCAAAAGAAGGTTTGTTCGTTGTCCCATGATAATTATTCTTTAGTATTGTTGTTTGATTCGTTCGCTATTAACCTCACCATCAGCATGCTGTTTTTCTTTAGTAAGGTTTCCCTGTCGTTCCATGTGATAAATGAACAAATCCCAGGCAGCCTCCAACTGATCGTCTGTCGTGTGTTGGGATAGAAGCCCCGGATGGTCTTTGTAAAGATGTCGAACGGCTTCTTCGACTCTGAGGTGCTGTGAGTGTCACCATTCTCATCGGTTATGTAACCTTCGTTTTTCATCCTGTGCTCTAGGATTGTGAATGCCGAGCAAAACCTACGATTGTTTACATCTTCTACAAAGATGTCTACATCTGATATGCCGGTGTCTGTAATCGCAATTTCCAAACAACCCTTAGGGGTGAGAGCAAGAGGAGCATCACTTAGTTTCTCTTCTTCCTCCAACATGGTTAATGCCTCACAGACGACATCGCTGTTGTCCGTATATTCTCCCGTTGCGATCATTTTTTGGACGAATTCTTCAAGATGATCATCCAGGTTTACTTCTATTGTTTTCATTTTACTTCTGATTTGTAGTTGTTGCTTGCGTATTCTGCGAAGGTGGTGCAGCCGGCCTGGGTAATTTTCTCGTAGGCGACATGGTAGATGTCTTCGAGAGTGAGGAAACTGAGGTTGGCGAGGGTGCCGTCGATGCCGACATCGAAGCGGAGGTCGGGCGACTGAGCATTGTAATCGTCGAGCTTGCTGTGGCCGTGGAGCATGATGGAGCCGCGGGGCTTCTGGTTCCACGTGACCATCGGGTAGTGGCACATGACCACACCAAGGTCCTCCTTCAGGAAGGGCGCGACGGTGGGGCGGAAGCGCATCTCCTTGATCTGGTAGACCTCCTTGAAATAGGTCTTGTAGGCATGGATGGAGCCGTCGTGATTGCCTTCGATGAGGAACTTGTGGCCGGGGAGCTTTTCCTGCAGATGGCGGGCATCCTCGCTCTTCAGGAATGTTAGGTCGCCAAGGATGTAGATGGTATCGCGCTTGTCGACAGTGCTTCGCCAGAGGTCCAGCAGCCACTCATCGTGGGCCTTGATGTCCACCGTATCTGAATACGGGCGCTTGGGTGAGTGCTTGAGGATGTTCGCGTGACCGAAATGAAGGTCGGCGGTGAAGTAGATTTGGTTTGACATATTCAAAGTGTTATTGATATTCGTAATAAGTGAATGCGATGTTATATGTGGCGTCATTGTCGACGATATATGTTGCATCTGTGCGGTCGTACTTGACCAATGAAGTGAAGGGATAGAAGTTTGCATGGTCAGTGACTTGCTTGATATTTGTGACAGTGATGTCCGCTGTATCGGGATTGATGTAGATGCCATCACCAATGCCAAGCTCCTCTTTGTGGTGTTCAATATAGTCGCGTACTTCCATCTGTAGGAGCATGTCGAAGCCCTTGATTTCGCCAACGTGATGCGTCTTGATTTTGCGTTCTGGGAGTTTGTTGGATGCTACTAGATTGAGCATGGATTTATGGACTTGCTCACGTACTTCACTCGGTAAGGTTTTGTAGTCTTCCAATCGCAGGGAGATGTGAAGTTCACAATGTGGCCAAAGTGCTGTGATGATGTCAAGTCGGGCCATGATATGCTCCTTCAGTTTCTCCAGTTCGTAATCCTCGAAATATGGAATCTTGATGAACTTCCAAACCGAAGACTTGTCGTTGAGGTCATAGTCGCCCTCTGCACACTTGATAATTTCCGCTGTCCACGGATTTTGATGCCGCCAGCGTAGGTAGATGCAGTACATGTCGCCCTTGTGCATGAAGTAATAGTAGCACTGCGACGGGCACCATATTAGATCGTCGTACCATTTGTTCAGTTGCTTTTCCACGAGTCTCATATCGTCTCTCTTTCCGTTGAACATGTCAAATTTTGCCATTTCAAATAGGTTAATTGTTGTTTGCATTGTTACTCATTTCGATCAGGTAGTCGTAGAAGGCATCGATGTCGCTGACGTCGTGCTCTTCTTCATCAATCCAATATTTTGCCTCTCCCTTTGGGGCTTCGTCAAGCCACCATTCAAGTTCATCATCAATCCCAAGTCTATTGAAATCGAGGTTGAACAAAAGGCAGAAAGCATATCTGACTGCCGTCCACCATGGTGAGATGTAGAAAGGGGGATACTGCCCCTGGTCATCGTCCCAGATGATTTTAAGAGCATCGTTCACTTTGTCTTCTTTCTCTTGGGCATTCTTTATAAATGCCATTAATTCTTTGAACTGTTCGCGAGTGGGTGTCATAATTATTTTGTTTTTGTTCGACTTTCTACACTTATAGTATGGGAAAAGGGGAAATGTTACATGATTGGAGGTAGAAAAACGCAGATTTTTGATATTTTTTGTGGTGGATTGGAAGAAAATGTGTATCTTTGCAACAGATATGGATACAGAAAACAAGATACATGAAATAGATGTGTGGATCGATGATTTTACGCCATGCCTAAAGGATAACCTGACGGGGGAGGTGGTGAACACCGAGGTGGTCCGTATCCGTCGCAAGAGCTTCCTTAGTAAGTTCAACTGCAAGAGCGGGTGGTATGTCAACTGGGGAAAGATTGTCGAGGAGTATGAGGCGTATGCCTTGGTGCTGGAGGGAACCGTTGATATTCAGGGACTCGTGGCGCTGAAGCGTAACGACGACCTGAAGGCCATGTACATTGCCTGGATGTGTACGGCCCCCAGAACAATCCTCAGATGTACGATGCACCTAAGTATGCCGGGGTAGGCGGTCACTTGTTTGCTATTGCCGGCAGTGAGTCGATGAAGTCCGGATTCGGTGGTGCCATCTATGGCTATGCGGCCAATCAGAAGGTGCTCGAGCATTATATGGAGAAGATGAAGGCCACTCATGTGGGCATTCTCCATCCCTATCAGTTCTGTGTGTTTGAAGACGAGATGCAAGAAATCATAAAAACTTATACTTATGCTTATTCAGGAGAAGAAATATAAGGAATATCTGTCGCAGGAGTACGAGCCTGTGGACGAGTCTGCTATGCCTTATCTGGTTGATATCCGGGCCATCAAGGCATATGCCGACAGCAAGGGAGTTGCAATAGTTTCTCTTTCTGAGGAGGAGAAGCAGCAATTCATGATTTCCAATCCGAACTATCGCAAGAAGCGTAAGCACGGCATAGCAGCTGTGTTTTAGGGTGACACGGGATACTGGATTATTGACGCTGGTCTCCTGATAGATAGGCCAGTTCTGCAATATATATAAAGATTACTTTGGAAGCCCTGATGCGTGAGTATCGGGGCTTTTCTTTATTTTATTTTTCTGAAACTAGTTTTCTTGTCAAAGCCTGCAGATTCGAGTTTCTGAATGTCAGAGCGCGTGTCGGTGAAAGGTGTGTCACGGAGTGTGGAGAGGTACTCGTAGAGGGCTTGCCAGATATCTGCAGCCGGTATCAGTTTGGGGATGAAGGTTCCAGCGAGAATGGGATTCTCAAAGCGATGCACCATCATATTATTGATTTCGTCCCAACGGTCTTCGTGTGACCAACGCCAGTATTGGGCTTGGCAGGGGATGATGCACATGGGTACGTCGGAATAGCGTTGGCGGACATCCTTCAGGGTGTCTATGAGCGCTGATTCCACTTGAGCGAAATCACGTTTGTCTTCATCAATCCATCTTTCGACCTCAAAACGGTAATGGGTGTAGCCCACCTCCAAAACGAAGTGATAGACATCTCCCTCTTTCCAAGTCTTGCCGTATTTGTGCTTCACGTCCTTGGCCTCACGTTGCTTAGCAATGCTTCTCATATTCCAGTAACTCTTTTCGGACAATGGCTTGTCGTGGAATAGAATATCCTGTTTCTGAAATAGTACTCCATGCCGTGTAGCAGGATCTTATCCGAATTCAAAGTCACAGAGCCTCTGCGGTCGTAAACAACGAGTTCGTCAATGCCATAGATGCTTGCGAGGTAATCGTAATAATCTTTTTTGTTGTCGATGATTTTCATTTGCGTTCAAATTCGTTTTAGAATGATTTTTCTTCACCCTTATAGTATTATGTTTTGAGAAATGTTACTCTTGAATTGCTCAATTTGCTTTTACTGTTACAGGTGTTGTTGTGGACTTTGATTTTGATAATTGCATGAATCTGGTTCTGTCTAAGTGGAGATGCAGGATTGATGAGGCGTCATGTAGGATGGCGTTAAGAATAGCGTGATTGTCATAAAAGGCTATTTCGGACTTTGCGATGGATTCGATTTCGGAAGTGAGGGAGCCCATGATTTGGGCTATATTGTAGACTAATTGGCCATTGTCCATTGCCTTGACTATTTCGGAGGCTTTGATGAGTTCCTTGTCGGCAAAGGTGGTGGGGCGGAGGTGTCCGTTTTTGTCGAGGATATAGCTCGTGACTTTCTGGCCTGTGGCTTTTTGAAGGACATCGATGACAGAGAAGCGGGACTTGGTTTCGAGGGTGGAGATCATTGGGTAGAGATCGTCGGGTTTGGTGTCTTGGACAATGTCCACGCAATCGTGATAGAGGTCAGAGAAGACTGTGTGGTACTTCAGTTGCTCGTTGGTGATGCCCATTGTCTTGATGGTGTCGTCAGGGTTGTAATCATCGTCATCATCAGAACCGAATTCGTTGATGAATTCGAGACGCTTGGAGAGTGCGTAATACTCCCAACTGCCGTTGTATTCGTCGAAGTAAGTGTTAATGGTATTTGCCCATTCAAGCAAACGGTTGAAAACGCCATGCAGCCATCGCTCCCAAAGGACAGTCAGATAGTAGTTCTGCATGCGGAAGGGTGCCTCTTTGTCTGTTGAGTCGCTGAAAATGCGAGGATTTGTCATGATGCGCAGGAGCTCGAGGTCGGAGATGATGCGGTTGAAGGCCTTTGCCAGGGGCAGTTCACTATCGATGGGTTCCATCCATTCTTTCATACAATGATGTTTTTTGTTTGACTTTCTATCCTTATAGTATGAGAAAATGGGAAATGTTACATGGTTTGGGAAGAAAAAATGATAATTTGGTCATTTTTTGCGCAATTATCGTTATCTTTGCAGCAAAGTGTAATAAATGAAAGTATCTTTTGTTGATCAAATAGATGATGCCTATTCGGATGCAGAGAAATCTGGTAAATGGGTAGACTATCAAGCACAACGTCGGTTGAGTTCCAGAATCAACGATGTGTTGGATACTGCATATAAATCTGCGAAGAACGAATGCTTCGAACCTGCTATTGAGGCTAGCTTTGAAATCTTGAGGCGCAACATTAAACTGATCAGCCATAATGACGATAGCTGTGGTTATTTAGGTGACATCTTAAACGAAGCAATACGCTTGCTACACGATATTGCTGAACAGGACATGGATAGTGATAGTCGGGAGTTTTTTATGGGTTGTTGTCGCAAGCACCTTAAAGATAAGGCTTTTACTGGATGGGGGCTACACATTGACTTATACGAATTACTGGTTGCATTGGCTCATACACCAGCTGAGTGCAGTCAGCTTACAAAGGAAATCGAAAAGGACAAGCGCTTCAGTGATGAATGGTATGCTGATGATCAATTGAAGTTTATCTGCAAACTTACTGAAAAATCGGAGGGTAGGGAGGCTGCCATGCAATTTATGATGCAAAACTTACAGGTTGAGGATTTCCGAAAGCAAGCCATTGACATTGCCATCAATGCGAAAGATCTCGCGCAAGCCTATCAATTGGGTGAAGAAGGTATCATACAAGATGAGAAGCAACATCCAGGTCGTGTGTCTACATGGAATGCGTATCTGCTTAAAACCGCACAGGCAGAAGGCAATACAGAACGAATTTTTACCTATGCCCGAAAGCTCTATCTTGACCACTATAACGTTGAAGGAGATTTCTATGCGATCATTAAGGCCAACGTTCCTCAAGATCAATGGAGTGAATTCGCTTTACAGCTGGCTGAAGATGCACTGCATCATGGAAAAAGCGAACTATTTGCAGAGATTTGTGTCCAAGAGAACTGGCATCAGCGGCTGATGGACTATGTGAAACAAGTCCTCGATATCCGTATGTTGCGGAAATACGAAAATCTACTGCTTGTTCATCACCGACAGGAAATCATCGATTGTTACATTCGTTACATTTGGCATGTGATGGAAGGATATCGCTGCCGCAGCACTTATCAAGAGGTGTGTCGCAACCTTCGTCATATCCATCAACTTGGTGCTGGACAACGAGTGATTTCCATTGCTGATGAACTACGTGTGAAGTATCCTAGATGTCCTGCCTTGTTAGAAGAGCTTAGTAGATTACAAATCACTTATTGAGCGCCATAATAGTATTCGTTGACTTGGGACAGCTCGCTATTGATGGGCTCCATCCATTCTTTCATACAATGATATTTTTTGTTTGACTTTCTATCCTTATAGTATGGGAAAAGTGGAAATGTTACATCGGAAATGAAGATATTTTTTGATTTTTGGTGGAATTTGTGGGAAAATGCCTATCTTTGAACCGGAAATTCTAAAAACTGAGAGATATGAAGAAGATACTGTTTATTATTGGTTCGTTGAGGGCGAAGTCATTTAACCGCCAGGTGGCTCATGTGGCCAAGGAGATCATCGGTAATCGTGCTGAGGTACAAGAATTGGATTATAGTGACCTGCCGTTGCTGAATCAGGATATTGAACAGCCCGAACCTGCTGCTGTAGCTCGTATCCGCAAGGAAATTGCTGAGGCTGATGCGTTATGGATATTCACGCCAGAGTACAACATGAGTTACCCGGGGCATCTGAAGAATCTGCTGGATTGGATGTCAAGGCCGGTGAAACCGATGGACTACGGAACACCGACTTGCCTCAACGGCAAGCGGGTGGCTATTAGTGGGGCTGGCGGTAAGGCTGCTACTGCTGATTGTCGGAAGAAACTCACAGAGTTGTTATCCTTCATGAAGGCTGAGGTGCTGCCAGAGCAAGTGGGTATCGCTGTGCCTGCTGAGGCTTGGGGCACGGATGTGCTTGTGCTGACTGATGAACAAAAGGCTGAACTGAAGGCGCTGGCGGACAAGTTGATAGGATAACTATAGAAAAGATTCGATATGGGAAAGTTTGAATTGATGTCATTGCCGTACGTTCCGGATGCTTTGGAACCGGTGATTAGCAAGGAGACTATTGGGTTTCATTATGGGAAGCATTTGGCGGGCTATGTGAATAACCTGAACGCCTTATTGGATGGAAGCCCGTTGGCGGGACTGCCTTTGGAAGAAATTGTCTTGAAGGCTGAGGGCGGCATGCTGAATAATGCTGGGCAGATACTGAATCATAATATGTACTTTGGGCAATTCTCGCGGGATCCGAAATCGGCTCCCTCGGGAAAGTTGGCAGAGGCCATTGAGAGAGATTTTGGGTCGTTCGAGGCGTTCAAGGAGGAGTTCGTGAAGAAGGGCGCTACATTGTTTGGTTCCGGATGGGTATGGCTGTCTGCTGATAAGGACGGGAAACTGGTGATTACGCAAGAGACGAATGCGGCCAATCCTATTCAGAAGGGCTTGAAGCCATTGCTGACCTTCGATGTCTGGGAGCATGCTTACTATTTGGACTATCAGAACCGTCGTGCTGACCATTTGGCTGCGTTGTGGCAGATTATCGATTGGGAGGTTATTGAAAAGCTTTACATCGGGTAAATGAAGGACTATCCCGATAGGATGACGGCAGAGCAGGCGAGGGCGTTTGGCGAGGATGTGTTGAACATCGTCAGTCAGATTCCTTGTGGGCGTGTGACGACTTACGGGCATATCGCGACATTGGCGGGATGGCCTAGTCATGCAAGGATGGTAGGAAGGACGTTGAGATATACTCCTGGGGCGGAGAAACTGCCGTGCCATCGGGTGGTGAATATCGCAGGACGTACGGCCCCAGGGTGGTCTCGACAACGGACACTATTGGAAGAAGAGGGTGTGACGTTCAAGGCTAATGGACATGTGGATATGGAGAGGCATCTTTGGGAGCCGGAAATCAATGCGGAATGAGCAGGAAAAAGGAAATATATAAGGTGACGCTGATAGGCAGTGCGGGCAATGCGGCACTGCTGACGTTTAAGTTTATTGCAGGCGTGATGGGAAACAGTTCGGCCATGATTGCCGATGCTGTCCACTCACTGTCAGACTTCGTCACTGACCTGTTGGTGCTGGTGTTTGTCAGTATCAGTGCCAAACCGCAAGACCAGTCGCACGACTACGGACACGGTAAGTTTGAGACCATTGCCTCGTTCCTGATCGGTCTTGCTTTGGTGGCTGCCGCTACAGGCATCGTTGTGTCGGGAGCAGCAAAGCTGTGGGCCTGGTGCGGTGGCGACCAACTGGAAAGTCCTGGTTGGATAGCCTTGTGGGCCGCCATCTTGTCGATACTCATCAAGGAGCTGCTATATCAGTATACCGCGCGGAAGGGTAGGACACTCGACTCACAAGTGATGGTTGCCAATGCGTGGCACCATCGTAGCGATGCCCTTTCTTCGATAGGTGCTGCCATTGGTATCGGTGGTGCCATCTGGTTAGGACAGCGATGGGCTGTGCTCGATCCCCTGGCATCTATCGTGGTGGGACTGATGCTGGTGAAGGTGGCCTACGAGTTGCTTAAAGCCAGCGTTGGTGAGTTGACTGAACATTCGCTGCCTGCAGAGACGGAACAGGAGATAGAAGAAATTATCCAGTCGTTTGCTGACGTGCAAGAGCCGCACAACCTGCGCACCCGTCGAATTGGTAACCGAATCGCCATCGAGGCCCATGTCAGGATGGACGGACAGTTGCCTTTGAATGTTGTCCACGAGCGTGCCACCACCATTGAGCGTAAACTGAAAGAACGCTTCGGGGATAAGACACACGTCACCCTGCACATGGAGCCAGTTAAGTGAATAGTTAATAGTGAATAGTTAATAGTGAATAGTGAAAAGTGAAGAATGACTAAGGCTAAGGAGATTATCGCGTATATGGAGTCGTTGCGGAATGAGGAGCAGAGGCGGGTGCTCATGGGGTTCTTTAAGACGGGACCTGGTGAGTATGGCTATGGCGATGAATTCCTGGGGCTGAAGGTGCCGCAGACAAGAGAGGTGGTCAATGCTGTGACTCGGGATATAACGCTTGAGGAAGTGTCTGAGTTGCTGCTGTCGAAATGGCATGAGGTGAGGCTCTGCGGATTCTTGATACTTGTGGACAAGTTTGAACGGTTGGCGACCAAACGACTCGCAAATGACGAAAAAGCCATTCGGGGACGCGACGAGATAGTGATGTTGTATCTGAAATATGCAGAGCAGGCGAATAACTGGGATTTGGTGGACCTCTCTGTGCATAAAATACTTGGGCATTGGTTGTTGTTGCCATCATATCTTGGCGATAGGGACTATAAGATGAATGTGCTGGATGAACTTGCTGCCAGCAGTTGCCTTTGGAAACAACGCATGAGTATCGTCTGTACGTGGAAGACTTCGCATATGGGTGATCCCTCGTGGTGTCTTCGCTATGCGGAGATACACCTGCACCATCCACATGATTTGATGCATAAGGCAGTGGGTTGGATGTTGAGAGAGATGGGGAAACGATGCAGCATGGATTTGCTACGGGAGTTTCTTCGCCAACATGCCCATGAGATGCCTCGCACGATGTTGCGCTATGCCATTGAAAAGATGAGCGATGACGAACGTAAAGAGTGGCTGAGCATTCCTACAGATAAGTTTGTGAGCGACGATGTGGCGAAAACCAACTCGTTTGCAGGCATCCCTGTTCCTGATTTCGTGGATATCATTCTGCATGATGCTAAGCGAAATGATGAGGCGGTGTACTACTTGCTGCATCAGCGAATGAACCATCAGCTACGAGAGCGTTATGATGCCTATGAGCATCAGTTGTATGACGACTTTGAGGATGTCGTTGAAGATTTCTTTTTGTATCTTCGCGAGGGTAAGGGAAATCGTTTTCCCTATCAGGCGATAAAACGTATCAAGAGCAAGGAGGCTTTCGAGAAATGGTTGATGACCACCTTCCGTAATTATCTGAGCAATCGCGCGAAAGAAGAGAACTGGACTTCATATATATCATTTGACGAACACGAATCTAACGAATTAACCGAATCGTTTGGTGACGAGCAGAAACTGCTGATGGCCTCCCAGTTGATTGCTTACGCCCATCAGGTGTTTTATCCACGAGGTCGCTTTATCTTTTTACGTTCGCTACTCACCATGTTGAATAAGCAGAAAGCATTGCCAAATGAGGATGTTGCCAAAGCTCTCGGGATGACTGATATTGCTTATCGTGTTACGCTCCATCGCATGAAGTGTAATCTCATAAAATTTCGTCAGCGACTGTTGCAGGGTGAATCGCTTCGTCTGGATGAGCAGCACCAGCAGATGGCGCAGCATATCTACGATGATTTTGACCAGCTATATCCAACACTGCTGACGTTCTATAATCATACCATCGGCACGTTGAAATGTGCCGATGACATCAAACAGCTTCGTCAACAATATTATGAGGCTACAGGTATGATAGTACACGAGCCTGATTCTGAATATGTTAACAGAATCACCGTTCGGGCGTTTTGGAATAAAATATTCCTTAGCAAGCAGATACTTTGAAGAAAATGGGGGGAGGATGATGGGAGTATCGGAAAAATGTAGTAATTTTGCAGCCGATATGAGATATTTCATCACTTTTAGCTATGATGGGACAAACTATCACGGTTGGCAGATACAGCCGAATGGGGTGTCGGTAC